>TARA_R110002095_G_scaffold135131_1_pt1 | contig 9873 bp, 11 predicted proteins | sample TARA_R110002095 | Tara Oceans TARA_R110002095 (sample SAMEA4397255) | marine metagenome | biome: Polar Biome; feature: [SRF] surface water layer (ENVO:00010504); material: water (ENVO:00002006), including particulate matter (ENVO:01000060) such as... | depth 5 m | reverse complement strand
GCGCCGGGTACGCGAGCGGGTAGGCAGCCACTTCATCATCATCTATCGCTTGTCGATGCTTGATCTGGTCGAAAACGGCAGCAGCTTCGACGAAGTTGTGACCCTCGGCAAGGCGATCGAGCAGGCCGGTGCTACGCTGATCAACTCCGGTATCGGCTGGCACGAAGCGCGCATCCCTACCATCGCGACCAAGGTGCCTCGCGCCGCGTTTAGCTGGGTTACGGCTCGGGTGCGCAAAGAGCTATCGATACCTGTCATCACCTCCAACCGGATCAATACCCCGGAGGTTGCCGAGGCGGTCCTGGCACGCGGTGATGCTGACATCGTTTCTATGGCTCGGCCTTTCCTCGCAGACCCCGAGTTTGTCAGCAAGGCCGCCGCCGGGCGCAGTGATGAGATCAACACCTGCATCGGTTGTAACCAGGCCTGCCTGGATCATATTTTCCAGGGCAAGCTGACCAGTTGCCTGGTCAACCCACGCGCCTGTCGCGAAACCGAATTCAACCTGGTCGCCACCGTTGCGCCGAAAAAACTGGCGGTGATAGGGGCAGGACCCGCCGGTCTGGCCTTCGCCACCACCGCAGCCAAACGCGGCCATCAAGTCACCCTGTTTGATGCCGGCGAGCGTATCGGCGGCCAGTTCAATATCGCCAAACAGGTGCCCGGCAAAGAGGAGTTCAGCGAGACCCTGCGCTACTTCACCCGGCAACTGGAACTGACCGGCGTCGAGGTCAAACTCAACACCCAGGTCAGCGTGGAAGCGCTTAATAACGGCGACTATGACGAGCTGATATTGGCCACCGGCATCTCCCCGCGTACTCCACCGATCGAGGGGATCGACCACCCGATGGTGCTCAGTTACCTGGATGTGATCAAGGGCGCACCGGTCGGTGCACGGGTTGCGGTGATCGGTGCCGGCGGCATCGGTTTCGATGTCAGCGAATTCCTGACCCACGCAGGACCCTCCGCCAGCCTCAACATACCGGTATTTATGGCTGAATGGGGGATCGACATGAAACTCGAGTCACGCGGCGGTATCGACGGGGTTGAACCGAGCTTCACCCCCTCGCCGCGTCAGGTCTATCTATTACAGCGCAAGGCCAGCAAGGTCGGCGCGGGGCTGGGTAAAACCACCGGCTGGGCGCACCGTGCCGGTCTGCTCAAGCGTGGTGTAAAGATGCTCTCCAGCTGCGATTACCAGCGCATCGATGACCAGGGTTTGCACCTGAGGATCGCGGGTAAAGTGGAGCTTCTTGAGGTCGACAATATCATCATCTGCGCCGGGCAAGAGTCCCAGCGCGAACTCAGCGAAGGGCTCAACAAACCCTTTCATCTGATCGGTGGTGCGGATCTGGCAACCGAACTGGATGCCAAGCGTGCTATCGACCAGGGCACCCGACTAGCGATGGCGCTATAACAACCGCAGGCCGCGGACGAAAAAACCAGCCCCTTTCGTCCGCGCCCACCTCCCTCCCTTAAACCACAGCCTTTTAAACCCCAGACGGTTAAACCTTACTCGGTTAACTCGCGCGCAGTATCATCCCACCAGGCCTCTGCTGCCGCCGTGCCCGAGGAGAAGGCTTGCATACCCGCTTGTTTCATCGCCAACCAGATCGCGCTACTGTAATCGGATGCGGCTGCGAAGGCCTCCGCGACGGCACTGACCGACGAACGCTGCAGTTCGCTCAAAATTTCTTTTGACTCCGCAGCCCCCTCCTCAAAACAGTGCTCCAGATCAAATGCAATGGCACGGCCGTAGAGGATATTTTCATCCTCCTGCAGCGCCTCTTTCTGCTCACAGTAATCAGCAATCTCAAGACTGGTGACCGTCATCGCTACCGCCACGGTGCCGATCGTGGCTGCGGCCAACGCCGTCGAGGCGACACGCCGGGATGCCTTGGTTGAGAGCCGCTTGGTTAGCCGCAACTTTTTCTGCTGATGCCTGCTTTGCATCTGCTCCACAACCCGTTGTGACACACTGAGTCGTTGCAACAACTCGGCCGACGTCGCCACCAAACCGAAGGCTCCGAGCAGTGTATTCAAAAACAGTGAACCCAGTAGTGCAACAACGCTCAGGGTGGCGAAGAAAGTCAAAAACAGGGTTTTCATATCCTTAAAGCTCCTCGTAACAGGCTCCTGTCAAAACGCGCTTATAGAAACAGGCTTCTGTGAAAACGCTCTTATAGAAATAGGTCCTCAAAACACCCGTCTCTAGCAACCGTCTATCGCGACCATACTCTTGTTATGAATACCTATTTCAACGAGCCCTGGCAGCAGGCCAGCAACTCATAAGCATCCCGAACCCGACAAAACTGCGCAGCATCCCCGCCCCGGTCCGGATGATGGATCGCTGCCTGACGGCGGTAGGCACTACGAATCTCGCTCCAGCTACAGTCGCTATCCAGTTCAAAAATAGCCAACGCATCGAGCCGTTTATCGGTAGCAAAATAGCGCTGCCAAAAGCCACCCAACAGCTGCTCGACGGATTCGCTGCTACTCTGCTCAAACTCACCCCAATCAAGATAGTAGTCACGGATCGACTGCTCACCTGCAGGATCTGGGAGCCGATCATTGGAGACCTCAGGAAGGGCTTGCAAGTGGATATGCAGCGCTGAAATCTGCAGATAAAACCCCTCTTCCCAGAGTATCGGCTGGAGTCGATAAAGCGCATTCATCACCAGAAAGTGCTTACGAAACAGCAGCAGGTCTGCGTTACCAGGCGCGTTGTCAGCGGCACCTTTATCCAGCTGCAAACCAGCGAACTCCAACTGACTCAACAGTTGGTACTCACTCATCCCTTCGGGATGGGCACGCAGAATTTTGACAATGGGAGCGGTCAGAGGATTAGGCGGCATAAAATCAACGCAAGCTAAGCAGGGGACAAAATCCAAGACTACGGAGTCTGGTGGTAACAATAAAGGGCGAATCCACTCGACAGTCCTGCAAAGGTTGAGCCTTACGCTGGATGAAAACGCACAAGGCGGCTTAGAATAGAGCTCCGATCCAGCAGAGACACGACATGCCCCGGCCCGCTATAGCAACAACGCACGCCCTACTGGTGACTCTGGCACTGCTCTGCCTGAGCCTACCGCTGCAGGCTAACAGCTCTGGTATGGCTGATGAGGTCGACCAGGAACTGCGCCAGTGGCTGACCACTGCGGTAAACCAAGCCGACAGTTTCGATGATCGCTTCGATGCAGAGGTGTGGTTGATGGATATGTCCAACCGCATCGGTCGCTTCGTCAAAGATGATCGGGAGCGGTTACACATCCTCCGTTCCGCCCATCGCGAGGCAACTCAGGCAGGGCTGCCACCGGATCTGGTCTTGAGTGTGATCCACACCGAGAGCCTGTTCCAGCGTTTTGCGATCTCCGTGGCGGGTGCGCAGGGATTGATGCAGGTGATGGCATTCTGGAAAAAAGAGATCGGCCGACCCAGTGACAACCTCACCGATATCGACACCAATCTACGCTACGGCTGCACCATCCTCGCTTACTACCTCAAGCGCGCCAACGGCAATATCAGCGAGGCACTGGCACGCTACAACGGCAGCTATGGGAAGATGAAATATCCCAATAAGGTCTACAGCAACCAGGTCCGCTATCAAGACTGAACTTTTCATTGCTACCTATCATTACTAGCCATCATGACTAACTACCTATCATAACTAGCCAGCATGGCTAACCCCTATGGATAACCCCTATGGATAACCTCTATGGATAACCTCTATGGATAACCTCTATGGACAGTGGGATAACGAAAAGCGGCTCACTAAAACGTTAACGCACCTCAAACTGCTCAAACACCTCGCTGATCGCCTCGATCTTCACCTCGACATCGGCCACAGCTGCCAGCTCTGGACCTATGCTGAGCCAGGTCTCCAGTTGGCGCACCGCATTGGCCTCGCCCTGTATCCAGACCTCTACCCGGCCATCATCCAGATTTTTGACCCACCCCTGAACACCTAGAGAATCGGCCTGCTGCTTGGTCGACTGGCGAAACCAGACCCCCTGCACCCGCCCCATCACCCATGCGTGTAATGCCAACTGATTCATGCTGCTAGCCTCTCCCTATCGGTATGTTGTAAATTCTCTCATGCGCAATTCAGCGCTCGCTGTCAAAATAAACTCCGACCCACAAAAAACGCTAGGGTCGAGTGTTACTCCTAAGGCTTAGGTTTTTCTATAGCGGCACCGAACAACTCGGCCAAACTCGGTTGCAACTGCTGTTCGCGATAGACACGTACCGCTTCAAGATGCGATTGCAGCTGCTGCGGCCAGTCATCCAGGGCTTGATCAGCCACATTGACAACACCCTTACCCACAAACCCGTCAGGGAGCACCCAGCTGACCTGCTGATTAAACTGCTCCACACTCAGCGTATGCAGATCCCGACAGAGCAGATACTGGCCGTCGGTATTGATATTCACTATCCCGGCACGTTTAAGCTCATCCAGATAGCGCCCCAGCAGCAGTGCCGACAATCCCGGAATGCGTTGCACCAGCTGTTTTTCATACAGCCCCTGACCCTGCTGCTGGGCACGCCACAGCTGCTCCAGCAAACGTAAACCCCAGTAAAACGGCGGCGCGTCAATGCCCTGGCGATTCAAATCATAGGTGCTCAGGCAACGCACAAACTGCGCCCCGAGCAATACAATCATCCAGGAGATATAGATCCAGACCAAAAACAGCGGCACCGCAGCGAAAGCGCCATAGATCAGCTGATACGAGGGTGATAGCGAGACAAACAGCGCAAAGCCACGTTTTGCCGCCTCAAACAGCAGTGCACTGATAACGCCACCCGCCAGCGCATGCCGAAGCGGTACCTGACAGTTAGGTACCGCCGCGTACAACAGCATAAATGCGGCACTGCTCAGTAGCAGCGGAAGAAACGCCAACAACCGCTCCTTACCGCCAATCACCCCGGCCGCATCGCTCACCAGCGGCAAGGAGGTAACATAGGAGGTGAGAACGAAACCCAGCCCCAGCAGCAGCGGCCCCAGGCTCAGCACCGCCCAGTAGAGTAGAAAACTAGACACCCCCCGCCGCGGATTGCGTATCTGCCAGATTCGATTAAAGGTTTTTTCTACACTTTTGAGCATCATGTAGGCGGTCACCACCAAGAAGGCGAGACCCACACCGGTCAGGCTCCGCGCCTGCCCCGCAAAACCAGACAGATACTCTTTAACCTGGGCACCGGTACTGGGAACAAAGTTATCAAAGATCAGACTTTCAAGCTGAGGCCAGACCTCCTGAAAGATCGGAATCGATGACAGCATAGAGTAAGTCACCATCATCATCGGCACCACCGCAAACAGCGTGGTATAGGTCATCACAGCAGCATTCAGGGTCCCCTGATTGGCATTAAACTGCTGAAACAGATAGCGCAAAAAACCAACCGTTGTTCGGTAGTTCAAATAAAGAAAGCTAACTTTCATACACTGGAGTTCCTGCTTATCGCTTAATCCACATAAATCGTGCCTTGTTACCGCAATAACAATGGTTAGAATAGCCCGATCAGTTCGATAACAATAGATTATCCATGACCGGGACACGCCATGAGTACGATCACCCTCTACCACAACCCCCGCTGCTCCAAGTCACGCCAGACCTTGCAACTGCTGCAGGAGCATGGTCAGGAGCCGGAAATTCGGCTCTATCTGGAAACGCCACCCAGCCGCGAAGAACTCCGCACCCTGTTGCATCAGCTGCAGCTAGGACCGCGCCAACTGCTGCGCAGCGGTGAGCAGGAGTATAAGGATAATAACCTCAAAGACCCCGCGCTAAGCGATGATGCGCTGCTCGATGCAATGGTAGCCTTTCCCCGTCTTATCGAACGTCCTATCGCTATTCGCGGCGACCAAGCCAGAATCGGCCGCCCGCCCGAAAACGTGCTGGATCTGCTCTAATGCCAAAAACCGCTCCCTACATTCTAGTGCTCTATTACAGCCGCCAGGGCGCAACCGCCAAAATGGCCCAACATCTGGCCCGTGGCGTCGAAGAGGTCCAGGGGATCGAAGCGCGGCTGAGAACCGTGCCCGCCGTATCCACCGAGTGCGAAGCCATCCAGGCCTCGATACCTGAGCAGGGCGCGCTCTATTGCAGCGACGATGACCTGCGCAACTGCGCCGGCTTGCTGCTCGGCTCGCCGACCCGCTTTGGCAACATGGCAGCGGCATTAAAATACTTTATCGATGGCACCAGCAGCCTCTGGAGCAACGGCACACTGATTAACAAACCCGCCGGCGTGTTCAGCTCCACCGCCAGCCCCCATGGGGGTCAAGAGAGCACCCTGTTAAGCATGATGCTGCCGCTACTGCACCACGGCATGGTGATCGCAGGGATCCCCTACAGCGAATCAGGGCTGTTCACTACCGAGGCCGGCGGCACCCCTTACGGCGCAACCCATGTTGCGGGAAGCCAGGGCGAGCGTTCACTGACCGATACCGAACTGCAGCTCTGCCGTGCCCAAGGCCAGCGCATCGCTACCCTAGCTCTACAATTATCCCGAGACGCACACTGATGGCGATGATCAAGAACAAACTCTCCCCTGAACAGCTGCAGCAGAGAGTCTCTGCCAGCGGATGGGCGACCCGCGTCCAGCTACTGGGGCTGATCCTGGTATTCGCGCTCTGGACCTTTTGGATCAACCCGCCGGGTGAGGCAAATCCGCTGGTGATCTGGTTGGTACAATCGCTGTTGCTGCTGGCGTTCATACCCAGTATTTTTAGCGGTCGTCCCCGTCCCCATATCTGGCTCTGCTTTGTTATTTTGCTCTATTTCTGCATGGGCGCGGTCTACGCCTACGGTGGCAGCTCGCTGGGCATCCTGATGACACTGTTGAGTAGCGGCATTTTTTGCAGCGCCATGCTCTATGCCCGCTGGAAAAGCCTGTACAACGGACTCTTGCAGCAGCAACAGAGCGCCGAACCCTCCAGTAGCCCGAAGGCCCCTTAATTTCAACCCGTGCAACGAGCTGAACGCTGGGCCCCGGCAACGGGCCCTTAAGCTCTTTGAAAACAGGAAATGATTGTGAACAGCAGTAGCGGCATACGCCTCAACAAGTTCATCAGTGACTCGGGATTTTGCTCCCGGCGCGAGGCTGATAAATTGATCGAGCAGCGCCGCGTGACGATCAATGGCAGACAGCCAGAGCTGGGCACCAGGGTCAACCCTGAAGATGAGGTCCAGGTTGATGGACGCCAGATCAAAGCCAGCCCGGTAAACAAATCGGACCGCGTCTACATCGCCTACAACAAGCCGATTGGGATTACCTGTACGACGGAGACAGGAGTCAAGGGCAACATCGTGGATGCCATCGGTCACCGGCAACGGATCTTTCCGATCGGCCGACTCGACAAGCCCTCTGAGGGGCTTATTTTTCTGACCAGTGACGGCGATATCGTTAATAAGATCCTGCGTGCCGAAAACGCCCACGATAAGGAATACCTGGTCACCGTCGACAAACCGCTCAGCCAACGTTTTATCGATAAGATGGGTCACGGGGTGCCTATTCTCAACACGGTGACCGATCCCTGCAAAGCGCATATCACCGGCAGGTTCGAATTTAATATTGTGTTAACCCAGGGGCTTAACCGGCAGATCCGGCGGATGTGTGAGTTTCTCGGCTACAACGTCACCAAGTTAAAGCGGGTCCGGATCATGTCGGTGTCGCTGGGCAAACTCAAGCCAGGCCAGTGGCGCGACCTCACCCCGGCCGAAATGGCGGAACTCAACAGCGCCGTTTCAGGTTCACAAAAGACCGCCTCGGCTCAAACCGCCCAGTCTAAAAAAACCGTCTCCAACAGCTCAGACCACACTAGCAGAGCCAAAAAAACCACCCTGAACAAAACTGCGGGAAAAAACACCAAGAGTGCAAAAAAAGCGCCTGCTGGGCTGCAAAAGACAGCCCCCAAGCATCGACCGGCAACCAAGACCAAAGACAGCAGCCGAAAGGCAGATCCCCGAGCATCCAAGCCTGCTAAGCCTGCGCAGCGAAGGAAGAAAAAATAATTGGAGATACTGCTCGATCTGTTAACAGGTTAGAATCAGCCCAATTATCCTCAGGGATCGCCAACTGCCCCCTGTGGATCCCCAACCAGCCTGCGGATCAATTGTAACTGCCATGAACAAACGTAAAAAAATAAACCAGATACTGTCTAAAAAGGCCAAGCGCGCCAACGCCAAGAACAATATCAGCAACAAGCCGCGTTATATTGCCAAGGCTGATCGGCAGACAGAGCCTGCCGACACGGAGCTAACCGCTAACCCCTAATCGATTAACTCGGTCGTCACGACCTCGCCGCAGCGGCAGCATTTACCCTCGATTAGCAGCTTTTTACCCTCGGTATACTCCACTGGATCGCGCATTCCCAGGTCCGGTTGCTGGCACTTATTGCACCAGGTTTGGGTTAAAAATTCTTGCTGTTCAGCCGCCGGACGGCTAAAAAAATCACGTTCTACTCGTTCCATTACTCGATCCATTACTCGATTCAGACTAAGAAAAAAATTAATCCCCGGCGCTATTCGCTCTCTGGGCCGCAGCATCCAGCGACCCATCCCGTTACCAGCCCAGTAATTGCTTCACAAAAGGGATAGTGACCTTACGCTGGGCCGATAGCGAGGCCCGATCCAGTCGGTCCAGCAGCGCAAACAGCTCATGGGTCTGGCGTGGACTCCGATAAAAAATATACTGCACCACACCCTCGTCCAGTTCGATGCCGCGGTCGTGGGCGCGAGCGCGCAACGCTGCCATTTTGCCATCATCGTCCAACGCGTGAATCCGTAACACCACGCCCCAGCTTAAGCGTGAAGCCAGATCCGGCAGCGCAACCGCGAGCTGTCGTGGTGCCGCATCGGCCGCGACCAGCAACTGATGGCCAGCATCGCGAATCCGATTAAACAGGTGAAACAGGGCCTCGTCCCATTCGGCCAGACCCGCTACTTTTTGCAGCTGATCGATACAGACCAGATCCAGGGTTTCCAAGCCATCGAGCAGCCGGGGCCCCTGGTTCATAAACTGATCCAACGGCAGATAAAAGGCACTGCGTTGATGGAGCCCGGCACGATGGCAGGCGGCTTGAAGCAGGTGTGAGCAGCCCGCTCCTGGCTCTCCCCAAAGGTAGACAAAGGGCTCAGCCACCGCGTCGCCGGCAGCGCCATCACTGCCCTGGGCTATCCGCTCCACGGCCTGGACCGCCAGATCATTATGGTGGCTATAGAAATTCTCCAGGGTGGCGTCATCGCGCAGACCCACACTAAGGGAGAGTTGATGGGGTTGTAGGCTAGACATCAAAAACTCGGGTACCTGATAATCATGGGCGCGCGGACCATTCCGCAAGACTGACCGACACAAGACAAAAACCAACCGAAGCTCCCGCTTCGCGTGACCGCCCTCTCGTTTCTAGGCGGGCGAGTATAGCCGTCTGCTGCGCCTGCGTCAGCAGCAACCGTATTCGACTAAACGTGCAGCCTATTCAGCTATTGCCTTATCTGCTGCCGACTTACCTGCTGCCGAGTTGCCTGCTGCTGAATCAGCCTGCAAAGGTATTGGGGGACTATCTGCATCCGTCTGATAGAGACCACTGTCACGGTAACCCTGGTGCAGATGACGCAGCAGCACCATGATCACCGCTGCAATCGGTAATGCCAACAACACCCCGGTAAAACCAAACAGCTGCCCACCCGCCATGATCGCAAAAATCACCGCTACCGGATGCAGACCGATCTTATCACCCACCAGCACCGGCGTTAGCAGCACCGCCTCCAGCACTTGCCCTGCGGCAAATACCGCCCCGACCAGCAGCAGATAATAGGGGTCATTGAACTGCAACAGTGCCGCGATCAGCGAGGCGCCAATCCCGATGATAAACCC
>TARA_R110002095_G_scaffold213031_1_pt1 | contig 9905 bp, 10 predicted proteins | sample TARA_R110002095 | Tara Oceans TARA_R110002095 (sample SAMEA4397255) | marine metagenome | biome: Polar Biome; feature: [SRF] surface water layer (ENVO:00010504); material: water (ENVO:00002006), including particulate matter (ENVO:01000060) such as... | depth 5 m | reverse complement strand
TTAAAGTTATAGGGAATGCCTTTCAAAGATTTTTTGATTTTATAGCTAGAATTTTTAAAGTAATATCTAAAGTTATATTATTGGTTTTAATCCATATTTACAATCGATTAAAATGGTATGCTTTAGCAGTTTTTTTAGGTGCTATTATGGGAATTGGAATAGATTATATGAGTGAAGAGAAATATGGCGCTAATGTGTTTATAGAAACCAATTATAGTTCTTCTCATCAGGTGTATGAAAACATAAAATACTTGCATCAATTAGCTTATAAAGATCAAGATTCTATAGAATTAGCAAGAAAATTACAAATACCCGTTGGTGATGCTGCCTCATTAAAAGGCTTTTATATTGAACCAGACATCGATGAGAATGGAAAAATGAGAATGTTTGTTGATTTCAAAAAAGGCTTAGATTCTTTAGCAAGAGAAGAGTACACATATAAATCTTTTACCGAAGCATTAGGTTATTACAGTTTTAAACGTCATAAAATAGGCGTAGCATCAATAGATCGTTTTGTATACAGTAAACTTCGGGGTAATTTAATTAAAGCAATTACTGATAATGACTATTTAACTAATTTAAAAACCGTAACCTTAAAGAATTTTAAAAGTGAGGACATCTCGCTTCAAGAAGAACAGAAAAAAATAGATTCCTTAGTAGGTGTATATTTAAATATTAGAGAACGGGAGTCTAAAAAAGAAGCTGTAGTGGGATCTGGGACCAATTTTTTTATGGCTAACGGACAACAAAAGAGTGATTTGTTAATGAATGAAACGGCTTTAGTAGACAAAATTTCAGGTCTAGAAGCAGAACGAAGAGAGATTGAAAAAGCTGTTGTAATTAATAGTAATATTGTTAATGTTATAGCAAATTTTCCGGATGCGGGTTATGATATTTCTATTTGGACGGACAAGATGAAATTTGTGTTCCCCATATTGTTTTTTGCACTCACATTTATTGGCTTTTTATTAGTTGGTTTTGGAAAGTACTTAGCTGAGGAAGATAAGAAATTAAATATATAGCAATGAATACTATTCTAATAACAGGAGGAGCAGGTTTTATCGGCTCTCATGTGGTAAGGGTTTTTGTTAAAAAGTACCCTGACTACAATATTTTTAATTTAGATTCCCTTACTTATGCGGGTAATTTAGAAAATTTGACCGATATTCAGTCAAAAGCAAATTACAGATTTATAAAAGGAGATATAACAGATGAAGGCTTTATTAATGCACTTTTTGAAGAGCACAAGTTTGATAGTGTAATTCATTTAGCTGCAGAATCTCATGTAGATAGGTCTATTAAAGACCCATTAGCATTTGTTAGAACAAATGTTATTGGTACAATGATATTACTAAACGCCTTTAAAGCCCTTTGGCAAGATAACTTTACAGATAAATTATTTTATCATGTAAGTACAGATGAGGTTTATGGTTCTTTAGGGGAAACAGGTTTGTTTGAAGAAACGACATCATACGACCCAAATTCCCCATATTCAGCATCAAAAGCAAGTTCAGATCACTTTGTAAGAGCTTATGGCGAAACTTATGGGTTACCATATGTAATTACAAACTGTTCTAATAATTATGGTCAAAATCAATTCCCAGAAAAATTAATTCCATTATTCATAAATAATATAATTAATCACAAACCATTACCTGTTTATGGAGATGGTAATTATACAAGAGATTGGTTGTATGTTGTAGATCATGCTATTGCTATAGATTTAGTTTTTCATAAAGGAAAACAAGGAGATACTTATAACATCGGCGGTTTTAACGAATGGAAAAACATTGATTTAGTTAAACTGCTTTGCGAACAAATGGATGTTACATTGGGTAGAGAAAAAGGATCTTCAGAAAAATTAATCACGTATGTAAAAGATCGTCCAGGACATGATTTAAGATATGCCATTGATGCTTCTAAAATAAACAAAGAATTAGGCTGGAAACCATCTGTAACATTCGAACAAGGTTTAGAAATAACGATAGCATGGTATTTGAATAATGAAGACTGGTTAAACAGTGTTACAAGTGGTTCTTACCAAGCATATTATCAAAAACAATACAGCTAATACTAAAAACAGAAGCATGAAAGGAATAATACTAGCAGGAGGTTCTGGTACAAGACTTCACCCATTAACACTTGCAGTAAGTAAGCAACTAATGCCTATTTACGACAAGCCAATGATATATTATCCATTATCCACATTAATGTGGTCCGGAATTAAAGATATCCTTATCATCTCTACACCTCACGATTTACCATTATTTGAACAACTTTTAGGTGATGGAAAAAAGTTTGGCTGTAATTTTCAATATGCAGTTCAAGAAGCACCAAATGGTTTAGCAGAAGCTTTTGTTATTGGTGCAGATTTTATTGGCGATGATAAAGTAGCACTTATTTTAGGCGATAATATATTTTATGGAACAGGATTAGCGGAATTATTACAAGCTAATAACGATCCAGATGGTGGTATTATTTACGCATACCATGTTCATGATCCAGAACGTTATGGTGTAGCCGAATTTGACGAAGCAGGTAACGTTATTTCTATTGAAGAAAAACCAGAAAACCCAAAATCTAATTATGCAGTTCCTGGAATCTATTTTTACGATAACTCTGTAGTAAATATTGCTAAAAATATTGCACCAAGCCATAGAGGGGAATTAGAAATCACAGATGTTAATAAAGAGTATTTAAAACAAGGGAAACTAAAAGTTAGTGTATTAGACAAAGGCACAGCTTGGTTAGACACAGGAACCTTTAATTCGCTTATGCAAGCATCTCAATTTGTTCAAGTAATAGAAGAAAGACAAGGTCTTAAAATTGGAGCTATAGAAGAAGTAGCTTATAGAATGGGTTATATTAATAAAGAACAATTGAACACTTTGGTTCAACCACTTATAAAAAGTGGTTATGGTAAACATTTGTTAAGCATTTTAGAAAAATAATATGAAGGCAACAGAAACCAAACTAGAAGGCTGTTTTGTTTTAGAACCAATGATTTTTGAAGATAAAAGAGGATATTTTTTCGAAAGTTTTAACGAAGAAAAGTTTAATACGCTAATTAATAATAAAGTAGCATTTGTTCAAGACAATGAATCCTTTTCTGCTAAAGGGGTTTTAAGAGGATTGCATTATCAGGTTGGTGAACATGCACAAGCAAAATTAGTTCGTGTTGTAAAAGGAAAAGTTTTAGATGTAGCAGTAGATATTAGAAAAAACTCTATAACGTTTGGACAATATGTAGCTGTTGAATTAACAGAAGAAAATAAGAAACAACTATTTGTGCCTAGAGGTTTTGCTCATGGATTTATTGTGTTGAGTGACACAGCAATTTTTTCATATAAATGCGATAACTTTTATAACAAAGCTTCTGAAGGAGGAATCACATATAACGACCCAAAATTAAACATAGATTGGCAATTACCTGAAAAAGAACTACTTGTATCAGAAAAAGATGTAGTTTTGCCAACTTTAGAGAACGCTAGACTATGACAAATATCTTTGTAACAGGAGGAAACGGACAATTAGCAGAATCTATAAAAGATATAGAATCTAACCATTTTAATTTACATTTTATATATGCAGATATTGCGCAATTGGATATTGCAGATTTTGAAGCTGTGAAGCGTTTTTTTAATGGTCAAACCATTCATTATTGCATAAACTGTGCAGCATATACCGCTGTAGACAAAGCAGAAAGCGACCAAGAAACTGCAAAGAAGGTAAATATGCTAGGCGCTAAAAACCTAGCAATAGCATGTGCAGAAAAAAAAGCAACTTTAATTCAAGTTTCTACAGACTTCGTGTTTAATGGAGAGAAATCTGTAGCATATACAGAAACAGATACAACAAACCCAATCGGAGTTTATGGCGCAACAAAATTAGAAGGAGAACTTGAGGTTGCAAAAAACTTGGAACAACATTTTATTTTAAGAACTTCTTGGCTATATTCTGAAAACGCTAATAATTTCATGAAATCCATGATTAAATTGTCGCAAGACAGAGATGTATTAAATATTGTAGCAGACCAAATAGGTACACCTACATACGCAACAGATTTAGCAGAAACAATACTGAAAATTATTACAACCAACAATCAAGAATATGGAATCTATAATTATAGTAATGAGGGTGTTGCTAGTTGGTATGATTTTGCAAAAGCTATTTTTGAAGAAAGTAATATTAATATCAAGGTGTTACCAATAAAATCGGAAGCATATCCAACGCCAGCCAAAAGACCTCATTTTAGCGTGTTAGATAAAACCAAAATAAAAAACAATCTTCAAATAGAAATACCACATTGGAGAGAAAGTTTAAAAATAGCTTTGTTTCAAATAGAAGAAAAAAAGAAAACATAATTTAAAAAACCTATTAAAAACAAATAATCTTTAAACATAATTAAAATGAAAATTAAATTTCATATAACTGTAGCTATTTTCGCATTATTTTTAGTTATCACATCTTGTAAGGGAAAAGAAAAAGAAACTATTAATTCAAATACAAGTAATGAAACAGTAATTAAAAAAGAGACTGTTGATGCCCCATTCTTTTATGTAACATTGACAGCTAAATTTAGTAAGTGGGATAAGTTGCACATGTATTACCTTTCGGAGCAATCAGATGAGTATTCAGGGGAAAGAAAAATAGAAAAAGAAGTTATACCAAATGGGGGTTTTCAAGAAATAAAGTTTGAATTAAAGGAAATAGTATATCCTTATAATATAAGATTAGACTTAGGAACAAATAAGGAACAACCTCCAGTTTTAATTGAAGAATGTGTACTGCATTATGGAAATGAAACTTTCAAAATAAAAGGTAAAGATTTAAATAAATATTTTCATTTTAACAAAGGTGTTGAGGTAAATTCAGACTCATTGACATTTACATTAAAAACATTCAAAAGAGGAAAGATTGATATCTACGATCCTTTCATTAGAGGTAATCAGGCATTAAATAAGGTCTTAGAGACTAAATTATAATTTATTTTTAAAAATATTAAAAAAAATAAGATGAAAAAGGATATAATAATTCTTGTTGCAGGAATAGGATCTAGATTAAGGCCTTTAACAGCCCATGTCCCTAAAACGATTGTTAAAGTAAATGGAGAGGCTATTATAGAAAGGCTATTATCCTGCACCTGCTAAAAGACCTTTTTTTAGTTTGATGGATAAGACAAAAATAATAAAGTCACTACAGTTAGAAATTCCTTATTGGAGAGACAGTTTAATAGAATGCTTAAATATATTAAATAGTGAAAACTAAATTAAAAGAAATACTGCTTTTTCTTAAAAAAGAAAATAAATCTGTTCTTGCATTTAACTTGCAAAACTTCTATCAATTAGAAGCAATTAAAGTAACCTCTGAAAAATTAGAATTACCTGTAATCATTCAATTTTCTGAAAGATATCTTCGTTTTTTACATGAAAAATATGGGATAGCATATATTGTTGATAGATTTTCTAATCCGTTTGTATACTTTCATTTAGATCATTGCATAGATATAGATTTTATTAAATTTTGTGTAGATTCAGGTTTTGATTCAGTTATGTATGATGGTTCAGCATTTGATATTGACACTAATATTAAAAACTCGAAAATAATAATAGATTATGCATCAACAAAAGGATGTTTGGTTGAGGGCGAATTAGGAAAAGTTTCTGGGGTAGAAGATGGTTTTGGAGATGAAGGGTCATCATACGCCGAAATTGCCGAAATTGAAAAATATGTAAAAGAGACAAAAATAGATTTAATGGCTTTAGGTATTGGAAACGCTCATGGTTTTTATAATGATTTAGATGGACTTAAAACAGATATTCTTAAAGAAGCCAGCAATAAATTGGATAAAGACCAACTATATGTGCTTCATGGGGGAACGGGTTTGCCAGATGAGATTGTTAAAGAAGCTATAAGTTATGGTGTGGTAAAAATTAATGTCTCTACACAAATTAAGAAAAAAACAATGGATATATTCAATATGTATACTTCACAGAATGAGCTATATAATGAGATATCTTTTAATAATTTGATGATAGACGAGTTATCTTTGCTTTTTGAAAGTTATTTAAATAAATACACAAAATAAGATATGTACTTAGTTGTAAATTTAGGTCTTAAATCTATTAGAGGAATAGTATTTAATGATAACGGGAAGCAAATGTATGCTTCATCTAGAGCTGTATATTCTAAATTAATAGGAGATAAAGTTGAGCAAGATGCTGCGGAATGGAAGAGTAAACTTGAGTCAATTTTACAAGAAATTGGGTCAATAGATTTTTTAAATGATAAGATTGAATATATAACTTCAACTACAAGTTCTTCTTGTATTTATGGTGTAAATAATGAAGGAAACCCATTAACTAAAGTTATGATGGTTTCTGATAAAAGAGCATCTAAAGAAGCCGAAGAAATTGAGAATTTTATTAGAACTAATAATAGTAGTTCTAAACTAAATTGTCCGGCATCCTCAATTATTCCCAAAGCATTATGGTATAAAAGAAATAAACCAAAAACATTTGACAATGTTAAGTACTGGTTGGGAGCAGGGGAGTTTCTTAATTTATTTTTTACAGGTGAAGTATTTACAGACTCATTAAATGCAAGTAAAGGTTTATATGAAAATGGTAGTTATTTAAAAAATGTAATTGATGCCGTTGAATTAGATATTAATACGCTTCCTGAGGTAAATGATATTGGACATGAATTATCTATACTAGATACGGTTAAAAATGAGTATAATTTTGCTACAGATTGCAAATACGTCCTTACCACTTATGATGCCATTTGTGCTGTAATTGGATCGTATGATGGAGAAGAAAATACGGCATGCGACGTTTCTGGAACTGTTACTTCTGTTAGGGTACTTTCTAATACGGGATTGAATGAAGATCATAAAGGAACAATACTATCTCAGCAATTAGGTAATTATAATAAATATTTGATAGGAGCTTCTAATAACCTTGGAGGCGGCATAATAGAATGGTTAAAGCAAGCTTTCTATGATGAGAAAGACAAGAACGTCTATTATATCATGGAAAACAATGCACACGAAATCTCTCTAGGTGCAAATGGGATTATTTTTCTTCCATATATGTTAGGAGAACGTTCCCCATTTAAAAGCCCTAATGCTAGAGGTGTCTTTTTTGGTATTGATAGAAGCAGTACAATTAAAGAGTTTACTAGAGCAGTATTTGAATCTACTGCGTACGTTTCAAACGATTTATTGCAATTAATCACCTCTAACGGTGTACAAATAGATTCAATGTCTGTGAGTGGAGGTTTAGCGCAATTTGATTTAATAAATCAAATTAAAGCAGATGTAACAAACAAAAGGATTAAAGTTATCGAAAATTTTGAAAGTACTGCTGTTGGTGCCTTTATATTGTTAATGGTAAGTTTAAAAAAATATAACTCTATAGAGGAGGCTGCGAGCAAAATAATAAAGATTAGAAAAATCATTAACCCTTCTGATGCAAATCATTCAATTTACAGTGAGTTTTTTGATTTTTATAAAAAGTTAAATGACCAGTTGTTACCAATGTATAATGAACACTTGCATTTAAAAAAACAAATTCAATCTTTTTCATCTGAAACCATTAGCAATTTATGACAAACTACTATATAAAGCCCAAAATTCTTGTGGCTCCAATTTCAACAGAAGCTATAAAAGAATTTAATATAGGAGATGAGGTTTTAGTTCTAGTATCAAATACTATATTGAAGAACTTTAAACTCCAGTTAATTTTTGATGAATTAGGAAAAGAACGTAATTTATACGTTTATAATCATATAAGACCAGATGCACCATTTGAAGATTTGGATCGTGTGATAGAAGAATTAAAAAATAAATCAATAAATACAATTATTGCCATAGGAGGAGGTTCTATTATAGATGCAGCCAAGGCTCTTTCTGTATCTTTAGAAGATGTTGATTACAAAGATATATTTTATAAAAAAACTGAAATACCAAAAAATAAAATAGAAGTTTTAGCAATACCAACTACAGCTGGTACTGGAGCAGAATTGTCTTTTGGAGCAATAATTTACGACAATATTAATTCAATAAAAGGAGGTCTAAGAGGCGAGATTTTACAACCTAATAATGTTTTAATAGATGCAAGTCTCCACAACGCTTGTCCATTTAAATTAAAAGCCGAAGTAGGATTCGATTGTCTCACCCATGCAGTTGAAACCTATATCTCAAGAAAAAGTAATCCTTTGGTTAGAAATCAATCGGTTAGTTGCATTCTTAACGTGTTTAAATATTTAATACCAGCATGTAAAGAAAACGATATTCATGCTATGGAGAAAATAGCAATATCATCAGCTTTAATGGGAATAAATTTAGCATATAGCTCAACTTGTTTGCCACATCGTATTCAATATATTATTGGGCCATTAACAAAAACTAGTCATGCTCAAGGCTTAATCGCACTATATAAAGGATGGTTAAATCATTTATACGAAATCAAATTACCAGAATTGAATAATTTGGCATCAGACCTAGGAATGAGTACAGTCCAATTTTTAGAGCAAATACATCAGTTAAAAAAGGAATTGGATATAGATTACACTATTTCGGATTTAGGCGTTAAGAAGGATCAAATAAAAGAGATAACACAAGGTGTTACGGGAAACGTTTCGGCAGATCCTTCATATAAAGATATCAACACAATAGAAAACATTTTAATAAATTCACTTTAAACATGATTGGAGTAGTTTTAGCAGCAGGAAAAGGAAGTAGATTGGGTAATTACACCATAGATCTTCCTAAAAGTTTATTACCATTAAATGATAATAACGATACTTTGTTGGATTATAATTTAAACCTTTTAAGTAGGTTAGAATTAGATAAAATAATTGTTGTAACAGGTTTTAACAGTGAAAAAATAGAACAGCATATTAAGAAATACGATAACATAGAGGTTGTTTACAACCCTTTTTGGGATCACTGCAACGTGTTGGGGTCTTTATATATGGCTTTGAAAAGTATAAATGATGATTTCTTGTTTTTACATGCTGATACTTTGGCTGATAGAAGTATTTGGGACAATCTTATAAAAGCTGAAGGCGAGATAGTTTTACCTTTTGAGAGAAAACAGTGCTGTGAGGAAGAAATGAAGGTGTTGCTTAAAGACAATAAAGTAATACAAATCACAAAAGAAATGGATGCTAACCTAGCAGATGGAGAGTTTTTGGGTATTGCGAAGTTCAATAAAAGTACCATTCCATTTTTTAAACAAACAGCAGAAATTTTATTTAAAAAAGGAGAACTTAATCATTACATGGAATCTGTTATTCAAGAAGCTATTAATCAGAATAAATTTGAAATTAATGCTATGGATATTTTACACCATAACTTTGTTGAAGTTGATTTTGAAGAAGATTATATTAGAGCAAAATCAGAGTTTGGAAAATAAACAGAAAACTTTATTTGTATTATTAATAGTGTTTAATGTAATTCCTTAATTTATTAGAGGAAGTACTTTGGGTAATTATTTATGGTAAAAAAAAATTTAACACTTTCCTTTTTTAGTGCTTTGGCTAAGATAATAGGAGGTATAGGTTTAATATCAATATTAGCTAGAGCTTTTTCCTTAGCAGATTTTGGGAATTTCACTTATGCTTTAACTTTAGGAACTGTTTTTGGATTAATTGTAGATTACGGGTTTAACATTAAAATCATTAAAGACGTTTCTTCTAATGAAGTTAATGTAAATAAAGTTGTTTCTAAAACAATTGGAAGTAAATTTCTTTTACTGCTTTTGTCTATTATTCTTTTTATAACAACAACAGTTTTGTTAAAAAACACTAATGAATTATCGTTATCAGGGTTATTCCTGTTTTTATCACTAGTTGTATTTTCTTTTACGAATACTTTTCTGAGTGTCTTTAAAGGACGA
>TARA_R110002095_G_scaffold204266_1_pt1 | contig 9909 bp, 6 predicted proteins | sample TARA_R110002095 | Tara Oceans TARA_R110002095 (sample SAMEA4397255) | marine metagenome | biome: Polar Biome; feature: [SRF] surface water layer (ENVO:00010504); material: water (ENVO:00002006), including particulate matter (ENVO:01000060) such as... | depth 5 m | reverse complement strand
CAGGGCATTCATTCTCCAGCCAGTGCGGGAAGCCGGACTCAAAAAACCGCTCACATGCAGTGTGCCGCTGGTGGATGCCGTCGTTTTAAAATCGGAGAAAGGCATTGTGATTCCGCTTGCGAATTATACGCTGGATTCACTCAACCATGTGGAATTCACAGTTCAGGTAGATCGACCAGTCGCGCGAATCGAAACCGTGCAGCAGGGAAAAATTGACTTTCAATCTGAACCGAACGGGGGGATCAAGTTTTCCATTCCATTGGAAGCCTCTGATTATTTGAAAATCCTGTATCAATAATCATCAAATCTGATCCCAGGCTTCCATGCCCAGTTGTCAGTTCAAGTGAAAGCAATTGTTCGTGAAAAATCGTGTTCCAGACTGCCTATTTCTTACGGGCGGTTTTCGCCGGAACATCGAAATCGAGCGTTGTTAGTGCCTGCTGGGGATCAATGTCTGCCGTCTCTTTGTGATCTACAAACAACGGCGGCTGAATTTCACCTGTTTCCGATAGCGCCAAATTATCACCGGTAATCAAAATCTGAATCGCCCCCGAGATCGTTCCCTTTCCGCCGGGAGCCCTGGTATCGTACTTGCCTGCTTCAACCATGGCATAACCTACGGGCCCTTGGTTTCCTTTTTCGGAATCAGGTACAAAAGTAATGCGACCACTTTCCAGAGGGGCTCCTTTATAGGTAATGGAACCTGTGACATCATAGCGCTCAGGACCATCGTCACTACTCCCGCAGCCTGAAAATACGGACAGACTGAGAAACAGTGTCGCAAACAGTGTCAACAATTGGCGAATCATCCAGACATCTCCACTTCGAACTACAAAAAAAATAAGCACAAACCTGCACTGGCGATGAGACCGTTGCCCAGACATCAATTTTAATACTCACCTAAACTGGTTCCGTCTGCACGATCTCCCAGATGACCGTAGATGGAGATACTGACATTTTCGCCGATAAAACGGACGCTGCCATCACAGAGAGTAAAATGTGCACCTCCTGTGTGCATGCTTCCGAAACCATCACTGCTGGAATACGGAGGGGTGTCATCGGGTGAGCTGAGATTAATCGGCCGCGTTGAATTCGTATTGCGGGATACCATTGTGTAGCGTTTGTGTATTCCAAATCCGCCCCAGGCACCGCCCGTTTCCAACACCGCGTTGCTGTCCACTTCGCTGTATTGATTGTTGCTCACTTCGCCCAATGCGATGGTGTTACTCGTGCCATCAGTGATATCACGAAAACGCGTGGCTGAGTTTGTATAAAATACCCCGGGCATCGGTGCCATGGAAGTGGCTTGACCGTAATTGTTGATGTTGCCTCTGCAGCTCACATAACTGGATCGCCCATAACCGTTGATGGTGGTCCCTTTATTAAACTGGGTATCAGACGGGCAGGAGAATATGGCAAACGTATCAGCCAGTTTGTTCGTGCTGTTAGGCGCCTGTAACAGACCATGACCTGAGACGAAGGATCCCCCGTGCCCATAAGTCTGATAATCACTGCTGTTAAAACTCTGCAGATTATACAGTGTAGCCAGGTCCAGAAATGGAAGCAGATAGATTCCCCAGGCAGGATTATGGCCGACATAACGATGATCATTACTGGCAACCGGAGTCCCCCCCGAAGACATAAACTGCGGGACAATCCACCCGGGAGGAAACACCGAATGTGTTTCGTGGTAGTTATGCAAAGCAATTCCCAGCTGCTTCAGATTATTTTTACAACTGGAGCGACGGGCCGCTTCTCGAGCCTGCTGTACAGCCGGTAAAAGCAAAGCAATTAAAATAGCAATAATTGCGATCACAACCAGCAATTCAATGAGTGTAAATCCTTTTCGATGGTTTGTTAACTTTGATTGCAGCATGGTTAGTTACCCTGTAAATAATGGAAGTAATTGAGCAACAAATTAGAAAAGATCCTTAAATTATCCAGATCTTCCTAAAATATCACAAGATAATTGTTTAGAAATAAAGAATCTTTAGTAAAAAATATCCATATAACTTGATTTGTTGACTGCCGAATTGCGACAAGAGGAGCATCAAATCAGTGAAAAAGGCCATGATTGACCTGCCCTTGAACCCTGTTTGGAGCGTCGGGTCAGGCTTGTCGCGGACCGGAACAATCTCGCTACACGTAGCGGAGGCAACCAGTGGTCTCCTCAGATGAAGCCCGGCTGAACGGGGAGAGTGATTGATCTGACGAGTCGGTATAGGCGTCTAGCCGAAAGTCTGTTGGCATTCCGGAATCTATTAAAAAACAGGAGCCATCCAATTGGGGATGGCTCCTGTTTTTTATTTAATTCGGCACAAGACAGCAGGGACCGGTTGGAGACTCCTGAGTTCAGCATAAAGAAAAGACGCACGGGGGGTTGAAATTCGCCTTCGAATGGGGACCGGGAAAAAGTGGTTGTCTATGCCCGCAACTACAGGCATTTGTCTCTCTTTGAATCATTTACGCCACTTCGAGCGCGTGTTCGAATTTAGTTTCTGCTTCTGTTTTTCAATTTCAAAGTCAAACTGATTGTTATTCTCTGAAGTCACCGTCACTTCCACCTTTGAACGTTCATTGTATTCGACCGGAATCATTTCTGGCGTATCAGGAATCCCTTCCTTGGGATCCCCTCTTTTGAATGTGGAGATCGAGACATGGTATTTTCCAGGTACAATTCCTAATGCCCCATCGACAAGCTTCAAGTTGAATATCCCGTTGGCATCCGTCATCCCCATTGCTGAATATCCGTTTTTTTCCAGAGATTCAAACAGGACTTCTGCATTCGAGACCGGTTTCGAATCCAATATGACTTTGCCCGTTGCTGCCACGGTATCTGGTTGAGAATTACAACCAACGCTCGTGAGCAGGTTGAATATCACTAATAGGAAAGGGTACGAACAACGCAAGGTATTTGGAAAAATATCCACCTGAATTACTCCTCAGGGTAAACAAAATCAGTCAGTTACAGAAACAAATGACGAATCAGGCCGTTCATCAGAGCTTTAAAATTCGCCGATCGGATCACCGTCAGCTCTGTCCAGCAGTCTTTCATACGTGCTGTCAATTGCTGAAGTCGATTTTAAATGATCGATGTTCTCGCTGATGAATCGCACGGAACCATCGCAGAGTGCGAAATGTGCTCCTCCGGTGTGAGAACTTGAGAAGCTGTTGCGTGGATATCCTGGTCCATTGATACGAGATTCACCAACTCCTAAAACATCAGCCATACCATAATAAGTATTGGAAGCAGCGGTGGCGGTGCCATAAATATGAGCCGCATGAGGATGGGTACTGCCTTTAAAACTGAGTGGGGTTCCCAGTTTTGTTAACTCCCAGGTTCTTTCACCGACCATAATGGTATTTGTTGTTCCGTCAGTGATATCTCGAAAACGCACATTGCTGTTGGACCAGAACACACCATTCACACAACCCTCATTTCGACTGACCGCAGCAGCAGCAGCCTTGCTTTTATATAACCGCCAGCTTCCGCCATTTCCTGCGTACGTGCTAATCGTCAAAAATACGTCCGGGCCTCCACTGAGGGAGTTGATGTCACGGTCGGTTTCTTCCGGCACTGGGGTTGAGGGGCATTGAAATGCTGCAAGCGGCTGTTTCATAATAGAGACCATCGTTGGATTATCCAGCGCTTCAGCCAAGGAGATATCAGAGATCTCGAGGTTGTTGTAGATAGTACTCTGTTCCATGTTGGGCAAGATATAAGCGGCCCACCCCCAGTTTCCCCGATCAGCACTATCATAGAATTCTACAATTCCGGGAGGCAGTCGGGAAAATGTGTCGTGATAATTGTGTAAAGCGATGCCTATTTGTTTCAAATTATTTTTGCAGGAGGAACGTCGCGCTGCCTCCCGTGCCTGTTGCACTGCCGGCAACAGCAATGCAATTAGAATCGCGATGATTGCGATGACCACTAATAATTCAATTAACGTAAAACCAGACGCTTTGCGAATACCTGCTGTACGCTTCATGTCGGACTCCTGAGTAAAAACTAGTTTGCTGTGCCAGACTGTTAATTCCCAAAGCTCGAGTTCGGGCGAGCTCTCAGATGGTCGTAATGATGCATTACCCCGGAGTCGTTCACAATGACGTTTTGCGTCATCTTGCCCAACACAATTTCCACGAGGTTCATGCCTTCTTTATATTGGATTAACGCGAAATTCACTCAGCGAACATAAGCAGAAAATTCCTATCCCGGCTTTGATTGCATCACTCGAATTTCGGCAGATTGAGCAGTCAATTCCGATCAGGATTTTTTCTGAAATTTTGTATTGTTTCTGAATCGTATTTGAATCAATTTGAACATTGAACAGAACCTTGGCTCACAGGATTCTGGAACGCATCACATTTTACCATAGCGTCTGTCGATCTATGATACTCGGTCCGAATGGCCTTGGAGACGCTACACCAAAACTGGACACAGTCTAATTGGTCGCAAAGCAGTATATGGTTCCCAGGTCGGTGCTGACGAACAGTCGCGCATTGGCGACCGTTAATCCAAGCGCTTTTCCTTCGATGTTTGCGTTCCATCGTGTTTGACCATTGGCTGTATCAATCGCGACAACCGTGTTGTCGCCGCCAGCCAGGAGTATGTCGCCTGCCAGAACAAAGGAATGTACTTCAGTAAAGGGAACGCGCCAGCGCACGGATTTCTTGATCAACGGTGCGATCTGTTGGATGCGATTTTGTGTGTCCTGGATCTTGCTTTGTAATATTTCTATTTCCCTTTTTGTGTTCGATGTCATCTCTGCCTTCATCTTCTTCGCCAGTTCCGTTTTGAGTACGCCTGACTGCGCATTCAAAGCAGTAGAGCGGCGATGCAAGGCGAAGAACTGGGGATGTGCCACTGCGGAGATTTCATCATCAGAATGCAGAAAGGCAACTTGATCGGCAACGAGCACGCGATCGGCGCCTTCAAAGATCACCAGTTGTTCGTCTGCTGTCCTGTTGTGTAAAACGAGTGCACCGCGCAGGCTTCCCAGACCGGAAAAAAAATCAGCCTCCTCCGTCAAATAGCCATAGATACCTCCTCCCTGACGACCGGAACCGCTCACGCGCTGAAAGCTTCCCTCTGTGATCTCAAATAACCCAGGGAAGCTGCGTCCCTGCATGACATAAAGATCAGTTGCTGATGCCAGCATCGGGGCTTCCAATGTCATTTTCGTAACAGATTGTTTGAAGGTGCCGCTACCTGCAATCTTGCCGGTTTCCGCGTTGACAGCACATAACCAGGATTCCTGCCACGGCAGTAACGATGCCCCAAAATAAGCCTTGTCCGCTTGTACCAGAACACCCGTGCGACAAGGCCACGACGAAATCAGTTTGCCATTGTTGGGAATGAGCCGGTCATTCTCCGCTGGCTGGTATTTCCAGATGAGATTTCCGGTATCTGCCTGCACACAGTAGGCAAAACCATCATCAGAACCAAAATAGATCTTATCCCCAGACCACGTCGGCGCGACACGGACTGCACCTTCTGTGAAGAAAACCCAGCGTTCATGTCCTGTATTGGCATCAATGCAATGTACTGCGTCATCGACTGAGGAACCAAACCAGATGGCATCACCCACCGCGATTGTGTAAAACGCGTGGTCATAGTTCCGCATCGCTTTTAAACCTTTGACTTCCGCATACGCATCCCACTTTGCCGGGCGCGCCCATGCGGGGCGGGGCGGGGCATCTGAAGGACGCTCCCAGATTTTCTGTAACGGCAATGTCAATTGATCCGGCGTGACGCCGCTGCGCCGATTATCATGCTGATAGGTGGGCCAGTCTGCAGCGTGACTCAGTGACGTGCAAATGCTGGAAATCCAAAGGATACAACAGGCCTGCAGCATCAGCTTGAATGGAACGCCTGTCAGAGTTCCACAATGAAATTCCCTTTGCGCGTTGTGATTGTCTTGTTGATCGCTCATCGTCGATAATACTTTCGGGTTAATCTTTGTTCGGTTGGGGGAAAGTGTAACGTGGCGCGAATCCGAATGAGGTCTCCATCCAGGCGCCACACGAGCAGCCTCCCCCTCCTTCCGGCGAAAGCAGCATCCCGGCGGCCGGAATGGTACTTAACCAGCAACTGGAGCGGAGCCGATACCAGTCGCTCACTTGCTCATTTTTCATATCCCACATCGATAACAGGTTGTTTCCGCGATAGATTAAAGACCCTTCCGTGGCAACATAACTGCCACATCGGAGTGTCACCTTTCCTCCCATCATGTTGTTGCTCAACAGAGAACCCGATTCTAAATCGTAAACGTGGGGCACCTGATATACCTTGCCTGCAACAACGGCCGGGTGTTGTGCATGCGCACCATGATTGTTACTCGACCAGTTTGCAATGGAGTGCCACAGTTCATTTCCTGTTTCCGCTTCAAACGCATAAACATGGTATTCCCCCCGTGCGGAAGAGGAGATGACGATTTTGTTTTCTGCATATACCAGATAAAAAGTGACCAGGCCATCCTTGGTATCAATCGGGCGTTCCCATAGCTTTTTGCCAGTGCCAGCATCCAGTGCGACCAGATATTGATCGACCCAGAGCATTTCTTTGGCAACACCATTGGTTTTGCCTCGCCGTCGATCTTTGGCTGAGAGAAAACGGGCATCACCATAAACCAGTTTTTTTACTTTGTCATGCCGCGATTCCACGAAGTAAACCCGCCCGTTTCCGACGGCAATGGAGGAATTCAGTATCACACCATTCTGATATTCCCAGCGTTTCTGTCCGGTCTGTTTGTCGTAGGCGAAAAGATCGTCGCTGCATACTTTGTCTGTGCCATCACCGGCAGAACCGGTGCCGTCGAACCAGCGTTCGCGTCCCCAGTAATCAGTGTAAATGCTGCCCCGTTTTACACTGCTGCCGAACAGCAATTCACCCTCATTTGCAATATAACCCCAGTCATGGCTCTGCTGTCTGGCGGAAGCGGCTAAGGGAAGCACGCGGATGCGTTCGCCCGTGTATGCATTCAGAACCCAGCATTCACCGTTGACCGCCACATAAAGTCGATGCGCATCGGCGCACCAGTTCGCTGCATCACGGGGAATATTGGTACGCCGTAAATCGGCAATTTCCAGCAACCAGAGAAACGCACCGTTATAGGAATCCAGAGCGATGATTCGATTCATTCCCTGGTGAAAGAGCCTTCCATTCACAGCCAGTGGCGCCGAGAGTCGAACCTGTCGATCGATGCCGAAATCGGCTCCGGGAAGACCAATCCATTGCACGTCCAGATCGGTTGAACGTGAGATACCGCCCAGCTTCTCCCCTCCAAATGCAGCGTTGCCGGGACTGCCGTATTGATGTGTCCATGTGCCAGCGCCAGCCACCGCAGCACGTGTTCCCCGTCCCCACAGACCTGTTTTGTCGTCCGACACTGAAAAAGTTAAGCCGGTTTTCTGATACCATTCTTCGAGTGCCAGTTGACTGATGGCAGGCACTACACCCGCAGGCTGTCCCAGGAAAAGCGTTCCCCCTTCGGGACGCAACAGGCGGAAGGCCTCCTTTGCTGATCCAACCGGTTTCCCGTGTGTCATCAGATCATCGGAAACAATCAGGTTGGCGAAGTCATGTGTAAATGGAAGACGATCAAGAGTATCGACGTGCTGAACAGTGATTCTCGTACCATATACGTGAGCTGCGTACAGTTTTTTTCGTGCAGAGGCCACTTTGGTCGCGTCGGTCTCAACGCCGACGATGATCAATTCACTTTGCTTCGCCAGTTCGTAAGCCAGCTGCCCCTCGCCAAAACCATACACGAGACAATAGCCTTTCGTGATTCCTGTCTCGGATAAAATATGTTTTGCCGCGTCGGCATAGCGTATCGCCAACGCATCAACGGCATAAGGCGAGGTATCATCGAGGACAGGCTGCGGTCGGTGGTTGAATGTCGTATCAAAAAGATGTTTATGGCAGTTCAGTTCCTGTCCGTCTTTGCGTATGGAAATTTGATATTCGTAGATCTGATTCGGTTTCAAACTGGTCAGAGTGGCACGATGTGTGTGCCGGGGAATTGTCTGTTCAAACAGTTGATCCAGCTCTCCCGGTTCACCGTATCTGATGATGGATGGCGACTCCAATTCCGTTTCCCAGCAGAGTGTGACATCCCCATTCGGTTCATACCATGCATAGGGGCTTTGAGCCAGTCGATGTATATTCGGCTCAGGAATTTTTGCCGGCAGTTTGCCAAGTTTGGCTTGATAGCGCGTTTCAATCTGTTTTGGAGTCAGAATTTCGGAGGAAACCATTACCTCATGCAGCATACCCGATAAACGGTAATACTCGTTGGAATCGTGAAAGGCACCCATTTCGTAAAAGGTATCGGTGAGAGGATAAAAGATGTCGCCTGAACGTGAAGAATCGGTGGCAGCCAGCTTTCCGTTCACGAATAACTGATGCACGTTTCCATCATAAACGCCGACAACATGATACCATTTTTCGAGTTCAAACGCAGATTTCGCGGTGAGATAGGTCAGCTGCCGCTTATCCTGTGTGGCGAGCCCAAAGTAAAAATGTTGCTTTTGATATCCAAGAATCCAGCCCGATTCGTCCTTCCCGTTATCGCTTACGGCACCAATGATGCCGCCCCATTCCAGATCCTGACTGATATATACCCAGGCTTCTGCGGTGATCGTTTTTTTCGGCAAGTTGACTTGGGTACTCTTTTCTGAAATCATAATCGAGTTCGACTCGCCATCCAGCACAATGGCACCCGGCTGATCGTGCGGCGTCAGAAAAACCTCTCCCCGTATTTCAGCGTCTGGTCCGTTCAATCCTTTGATTGTCCCGCGTTTCAAATATTCTTTTGAAAAGACCCAGTGATGCTTTGAGAAGACCGTTTCCGCACAGGCGTCTTGTACAGGGCAGGCAGCAGTCAGCATCATGAACAGGATCGAAAGCAACTGACAGAAACGGTTCAAATTCATTGTTTCCCTTGTTTGCTTCGGCATGGAGAGGACTCGTTGATCAACAGTGAAATTTCTTCGGGATTTCGGTAGCTGGTTTTCGGTAAGTTCCGGCTTACCTGGGACGGGCAGGGGGCTCAATGAGAACTGAAAGGCACAGTAGATTTCCACTCTGACCTCTTTAGATACCTGATTCATGGTTTAGCTCACAGGTTGCTGCCGAATTCCAGTTTTGCATGACGGACTCTGCGACAGCCAGCGCCAGTGTCATACCGTTTCCACCAAATCCATTGACAATCAGGACATCGGGCTGAATTTCCCGGACGAAAAACATGCTTGCCGGATGTCTGGAATACAGACCATGCCACGTTCTGGAAATCGAGAAATTCGGAATGTGAATTACCTTTCGAATCTCGCGGATAATCAGGTGGTTAATCTCACTTTTGTCAAACGGCTCAATGTCATCGTTATACTCATGAGAATCACCGAGAATCAGTTCGCCGTTCTCGTTTTGAGAAGCCATGACATGAATTCCAAAACGATCAATCTCCGGCATCTTATTTGCAATACGAGTTCGAAGTTCCGGCAGGGAGGGGCAATTCTCGAATGCGGGGTAATGTCGTAATGAGGCACCACTGGCCATATGCGGGCCCAGTTTCCAGTCGACAGGTTGAGGAACCGTTAACAGCATCTGCAGTTTACAAATCTGCAGGCGTTCTTCACTGTAAGCCGCCGGAAACAGACTGTTGTAGTAGGCACCACTGGCGATGACAATTTTTCTCGCGCGCCAGGTCTCATTTGCAGTTGTTAAGATGGCCCCCGACGCGACCTTCACAACTGTGCTGTTGAAAAAGAATTCCACATTGAGAGAATCGGCGAGGTAAGCCGTGGCCATACTGATTGCTGTCTGCGGAGTGATGCGAAGTTCACTCGGGCTGAACATCGCTCCCTGCAGACCATTCGTATTCACTGCAGGCATGATTTGCTGAACGG
>TARA_R110002095_G_scaffold186399_1_pt1 | contig 9943 bp, 3 predicted proteins | sample TARA_R110002095 | Tara Oceans TARA_R110002095 (sample SAMEA4397255) | marine metagenome | biome: Polar Biome; feature: [SRF] surface water layer (ENVO:00010504); material: water (ENVO:00002006), including particulate matter (ENVO:01000060) such as... | depth 5 m | reverse complement strand
CGACATCTTCCAGCGTGATTGTTTCTGTCCCGCCGGTAAAGGTGAAGATCCGGTTCATCGCTGCTATGGTATCGAGAATCGGTTCCAGACCGGTATAGCTGATGGTGGCTGCTACTTCCTCATTATAGAAAATACTACCTGTGCTGGCATTGACAAACTCGTGCTCTACTGTCGTGGCCTCACCGCCCAGAATTTCCAGAGTATCACCAAGTGTTTCACCGCCGGTTCCCCCGTCATAGGTAATGCCATTCATGGGGTTGGCCAGCCCGCCAGCCGGGTTGGTAATGCGAAGGATGTCATCGCCTTGCAGACCAAAGAAGGTAAAGGAAGTGATTCCGGTCAAAATAACAGGACCTTCTGTGAATTCACTCGGTCCACCCACATCACGAGTGAAGGTGAAGAAGGCTTCGTCTTCCGCGGTGAATGTGATATTTAATAAGTCGTTATCATTGGTTCCATACAGGACAATGTCGCCCGTACCAAAATAGCCGGGGAAGCCCTGGTAAGCTCCAATATGGGGGGAGGCAGTCGCCGGATCAATGGCGATCTCAGAGGACATGTAAGCAGCAGGCGAACCAAAGCCAACGCGATACTGTTCTGCCAGAGAATCGGTGGGCACATAGAGAGGATCGCTGTCTTTGGCATACAGCAGATCCAAAGTGCCCGTCTGATTGCTGGGATCCAGTGCGAGATTGGAGTCCAGATCGTTCCCGGTAAAGATGTTATTTGTCAGATTGACACCCATGGGGGCAATCACGCCAACTCCCTGAACCGGTGGCAATGCTGGTTTCTGCTGGATCAATAAATCAATGTTCGTTCCACCGTCACCGCTGGCGACAGTGGTCCCGGAGGCATCATCCAGATCCCAGTATGCAATCAGGCGTGGATCGTTATTCAGAGAAGAAGTCCCTACACTGGTGCCGCGAATTTGAGCAAGTTCTCCGAATGTCAGCACCTCATTAAACCAGGCGACATCGTCCATCAGACCATCAAAATAGCGCCCACCACCAGCATCCATACCGACCGTAACCAAGCGGTTTACCGTACTGACAATATTCACCCAGCCAGACAGGTCAGAATCATAGGTTGTACTGAGATACCCTACTTCTGTGCCGTCAACATAAATGTGGATTTGTGGGCTAACACCACCGTTATAATCCCAAGTGTATTGCAGGTTCTGCCAAACTCCCTCGGTACCACCGGCGCCACCATTCTGAATGGCAACGTTCTCACCATTTCCTTCACGCCCTGGACTTCCAAAGAACTGTCCGCCAGAATCTTCTCGATACTGAAATTCAAATCCAATTTCATCAAGACCTTCAAAGAACTGATTACGTCGGCTCTGGTCATCCATATTCACCCAGAAGTTGAGAGTCCCCGTTTCCCCGACATCAAAGGTCACATCCTGGAACGTGGCAAAGTCATCGACGCCATCGAATTCGAGGGCACCGCCAAACTGACCGCCTGCTTCCTGAAATTCAGGACCAAAAGGAGGAATCCCATCGGCAACAATATGCATGATGATGCCGTTTTTATTATCAACGGCTGTTGTACCGGCGACTTCATCAAAATCCCAGTGGGCAACCAGACGAGGATCAGCTGAAAAGGCGGCAACTCCGTTATCGCGGATATCGTCCAGATCGGTTTCACTCAAGACGGCGTTAAACCAGCCGATGTCGTCCATCTTACCATTAAAATACTTTCCTCCACCAGCGTCCTTACCAACTGTGATCATTTGACTCACCGTGCTGACGGTAGTCTGCCATTGTTCCATACTCGAATCATATCCAACCAGATAGGCAACCTCAGATCCATCGATGTAGATGTGCATTTCAGGGTTGATACCACCGTTGAAATTCCAGGTATATTGGATATTCTGCCAAATACCTGTGCCAGTGGCATCCACACCCTGAATGACAAAGTTGTCATCAGGATCGGTGACTCGTTCCATTGTTCCAAAGAACTGGCCATTACCACTTTTGTTCCGGTACTGAAATTCAAAACCGACTCCGTCTAATGCTTCAAAGAACGCATGCTTGTCACTCTTGTCATCCATATTCACCCAGAAGTTGAGTGTTCCGGTTTCTCCGACATCAAACAGAGCACTCTCAAAGAAGCCGTAATCATCAACGCCATCAAATTCAAGAGCCGTACCAAAAACACCGGCCGCCCCCCAGAGAGGATCGGTAGAAGGCTGAGGCCCATCGTACGTAAAACCGGTAAAAATGTTATCAGAAATATTGACTGGTCCCGGAATTGACAGCCCCGGTTCAATATAAACGCCTGCGGACTGCGCGTAATTTCCATTTTGGTTGGTCGTCGCAGAATCCTGCCAGTCAAACGTGTTGTGAATGATATTCAAACCGTCGACGGTCATACCCTGGTTAGTGATCGTCACGGTGTAGTTCTGATCGCCATCTCCCTGGAATGCCCCTGCTTCTACACCATTGGCAAAGTAGTTATAGGAGATTTCCCCGCTGAAGGCTTCGCTGTTCGGATCACCGTCGGTCCCCTGTGGTCCAATCGAAATGGGCCCCCAGCGATAATGATCTTCACGGAATTCATTGCGGGTAATCAGAAAATGCTCACCGCTGCCGCTATCCCCGTCACGGATCGCACCCCGTCCAAATTTGCCTTCGAAGATCGAATCGGAGACTTCCAGATAATCCGCCCCTTCAAAAACGACAGCACTCCGGTAATTGTCGCTGAATAGCAGATTATTGAGGGTGGTATTGTCTGCTACTGTGGTGACGACATATCCCCGATAGTCAGTCGCTGCAGTATGTGTTTCCCAGCCAAGCTGTGCGCCAGAAATTGTGACATTGTTGGCGGTAATTGAAATCGCTTCATCGAAGGTGCTGCTGGGAGCACCCGCCTTACGAATTTGAACGACATCCTTACCTTCCCCAATGATCGAGATTTCGTGATCAATGATCAGTGTGCCGCTCTCAATGTAAAGACCAGCGGCGACCTGAATCGTATCGCCATCCGCGACAAAGACCAGTGCGTCCTGAATAGTAGCAAATGCAGTGATTCCAAATGCGGCATTCTGCTCACCGACTGCAACAGGATCAGTATCTGTCCCAGTGAAGTCGGATCCTGCCATATAATTATCATCCACAAAAAATGTGGTGAGTAGAGTCCGGTCTTCGAGGACTTCTGTTGTGGAGATCTGATTATGGATAGCCGACTGCCAACGTTTCCGGATCGCACGTCGATCGCGTGAGCGAAAGGTAGGGCGTTTTTTGATTCGGGATGTGATTGTGTTGAGCCAGTTCGTGAGCAGCATCCTGTCATTCCTCCGTTTGTAATTCAAAAGACTCTGGGGACAAAATCTATCGTCTATGTTTTGCAGGGGCCGAGAGGTACCAGATCCTGTTCAGAAGCAAACTGAATCTCGTTACCTGACGCCACAGAAAAAGAAAGTCTTTACCTGCGCAATCAACCTATTTTTAGTACATGTACCAGAATTAACCAAAGGAGGCTTTTTATGCCACCTAAAAATGCGCGCATTCTTCCGTTTTTAACAAATTTAACAGTTTGTTTCGTTTGTGCGATAAATATATCTATGGGTACATATGAGTATTTTTATTGGGGCATACGTAAAGATCTGGTGAGAAATGCATTTTTGCCGGGGGCTGTTCAAGGTGACTTTTCACCTGTCTCAGGAACCCTAAGAGGTCTTTTTTTTCTCTGGTTTCAGAAGTTTTTTGCGATCACGATTCTCTTTACGGGAGAGGGACGGATCATCGTCCGAGAGAAAGGAACGATACAACCCCACAGGAAAACGGAGAATTCGAAAGGGGGTCACACCTACCAGCTGGACGACAACCTGTGAGGTCCAGTGAGATTCGGGTTCACGAATGGTGCGGGCAAAAACGGCGGCAAGCAGACGCATGATGACGCTTATTGCAAAAACAAGATGAAAATTGATGAAATCCATTCCCCAGAGTGAAATGCTCCACCCGGAACTGATCACCAGGAAACCGCCGGTAAATATTGAGGTAATGCCTCCCACCATTCCCGCGACGGCTGTGCCTGCTGCGATAAACATCGTCCGGTTTTCCGCTGGCGAGTTCTTGAGCATAAAACCATTGTTGGCAATGGCGATGCCTGCGTTGAGCAGAGAGTCAACAATGAATATGGGAACCATAATCCAAAACGCCAGGGTGGGATCGCGGGGCAAAAATAACAGGCCGATCATGTTGGTTGATTTGAAAGCCGTACACAGAATCAGCATCGGTCGATTGCCAAAATGCTCTGCCATATGCCCCAGGCGCTTTGAAAAAATTGCGCCTCCGATCCAGGAACAGGTCCACAGCAGTAACAGACGAAAAACATCCATACCGATATAATCGAGCAGATAAAAACTGATAAAGGGAGCTCCGAGCATTGCCGCAAAATGCCAAAAGCAGGTGAAGGAAATGAACGACCGAAAATTTTTATCGTGAAAAGGGGTCGAGAAGACTTCTTTCAGTTTCGGTTCTTTCATTTGAGTGACAGGCGGCTCGTCTACTTTGAGAAAGACGAGAATGTCAACGATTCCAAATATCCCACCAATACAGATCAGAACGGCGAATCCCTGTTGAATTCCGAGGCCGCTCTCCGCCAGAAAGATGGCTCCCCCCAGCAGGGAGACGGCACCGCTCCAGTACATCCATAATTGACGAACGCCCCAATAACGGTTTAAGCCGACATGGGGAAGATAATCTCCCATCCATGACAGCCATAAGGGCGTCGTAAAATGAATTAACGCATGATTGACTGCGGTGAGAATGATCAACATCCAAAGCCAACCGGTATCGGTCAGTCCCGGAAAGAGCCAGGGGGCAGCTGCAACGGGAATGAGCATGAACCTTTGAAGCATGCAGAAAGAAAACCAGGTCCAGCGGCGGTACTGCAGGTGATTGGCGAGCACCGCCGCCACAAACTGCATGAACAACATCAGTGTGGGTAACGCGCCCAGAATACCAATATGCCAGCCCGTGGCGCCGAGAGAACGAGCGAACTCAATTGTCGCCGGCGACATCGTAAGCTGAGTATAAATCATGGCCATACAGCCCGCTACGATAATCGCCCTCTGCGCAATTTTCTGAGACCACACGTAACAAATTTCCCGAATAAAAGTAGGTTTTAGCTGTAAATTCATCGTGTTGTAATCCACACCGCGATCAAATTTACGACAGAACTGTTCGTCGCTTTTACGATCGCGTCTGGTGATGAAGGGAGAGCGATTTCATCAGACAACAAGTGAGATTACAGAGGAATCGACGTCGCTGTATTAAGAACGTCGTCCATTCACAGGCGGATAGGGGGCGAATCATATCAGCGGGCACGTTGTAATGCGACAGAGAAATCCGGAAGCATTTTGAGACAAAGTCAAAGTATTATCATCGAGTCTACGGGTGATCGGAAAACGCTTTGTCTTCCTGCGGACTTCACTTTTTCGTTTACCTCCCTCCCTGCGGTTCGCGTCATTTCACGAGCCACTCAGTCTGTTCCTAGATGTGATACAGGCTGTTTGTCCCCGCTTTGGAGCGAATACGATTTACAAATACTTTGTGTTGTATATAAACTGAATGTGTACGTGTGAATCGTTTTTCCGCGCGGGAAACAGCCGAATTGTCGATGGTCAAGCAGTTCTCCTCCAGGGGAGAGAAATGATGGCTGGATGTCTGGAAAATGAATGAAACGAGTCAATGGGAGTGATCAAGGAATGCAATTCGTGGAAGTTTTTGACTTTCTGAAGACAATGGTTTTGAGCAATTTGTAAGGGGGGATTTCCTTGCCAAGGGTACAGATACTGGTATAATTAAACTCCTGCTTATGTGTTTAGTTTTGTACTTCGAAATTTTGTCCAACAGGATGAGACAATTCGTTGAATTATCTGGTCCTCACCATTTTCCCGCCTCAGAAATAAATGGACGATTGATATGCTGCGATTCTGTTCGCTCTTTTTCCTGATAATCATTCTGCAGTTCAAGCCTGCTGTTTCGGCTGAACAGACTAAGAATACAGAACCGACCAGGGAGGGGATAGAATTCTTTGAATCGAAAATCCGGCCGGTGCTGGTGAATGAATGTTATGAATGTCATTCCGTCGAAGCGAAAAAAAATGAGAAACTCGAGGGGGAGTTACTTCTGGATTCCAGCGCCGGAATGCTCAAAGGGGGGGACACGGGGCCCAGTATCATTCCGGGAGATCTCAAGAACAGTTTGTTGATTGCCGCGATTCGACATGAATCATTCGAAATGCCACCCAAGAACAAATTGTCTGATGAAATCATTGCCGACTTTGAGAAATGGATTCAAATGGGGGCACCTGATCCGCGCGATGGCAAAGTGCTGGAGACAAAAAAAGAGAAAATTGATATCGCTAAAGCCCGCGAATTCTGGTCATTTCGACCGCTAAACCAGTCAGCGCCTCCGGTACCCCAAAATAAGACCTGGGGGAAAACTCCCGTTGATCAATTTATCCTGGCAAAACAGGAAGCGCAGGGCATTACTCCCAATGATTTAGTCAGCCGGCAAACATTAATTCGGCGTGTTTATTTCGACCTCTGGGGACTGCCTCCTGAACCAGCAGATATTGAAACCTTTATTCAAGATCAATCACCGGATGCGTACGAAAAACTGATTGACCGGTTATTGGCCGGCCAGCATTACGGCGAACGCTGGGCCCGGCATTGGCTGGATCTTTCGCGATTTGCCGAGAGTAACGGATACGCGTTTGATCGAGATCGTCCAGCCGCTTATCATTTTCGTGATTTTGTCATTAAAGCGCTCAATGAAGATCTGCCTTATGATCAGTTTATCCGCCTGCAAATCGCCGGCGATCAGTTAGGTCCGACAGATTATATGTCTCAGGCCGCGACCGGTTTTTTAGCCGCGGGTCCATTTACCTCACAGCAGACACAGAAAGAGCGGGAACGCAGCCGCTACGAACAGTTAGACGATTTAATTCACACGATTGGAACCGCAACATTAGGTCTGACCTTCGGGTGTGCACGCTGCCACGATCATAAATTCGATCCCATATCCAGCCACGACTACTACCGTATGATTGCGGCATTCGCAGAAACGGGCTTCCAGGATTATCAGCACGATCTGAACCCGGAAAAATATAAGAAAGAGAAAGCTGCTTTCGACGTGACACACAAGCCCTTTGTCGACGCACGGCTGCAATACGAGAAAGAGAAGTTACCTGCACAACTGGCGGAATGGCAGGAAAAACGACCTGCTGAATCGATTCAGCCCAAACTCAGTGACTGGCATGCGATTGGTCCTTTTAAATCAGCAAATTTTGATCAGGCATTCCATCAGAAACATGAGCCTGAGAAAAAAGTGGATCTCACAAAGACCTACCACGATGGAGTATTAAAATGGACCCCGCAGCCAACCTGGACCGATGGGAAAATTCACAATACATTAACGGGAGATAACTCAGCAAATTATCTCTTCCGTACAATCGAAGTTCCTGTGGCAGGGCCTCTTGAGATTTCTTTGGGCCGAGACGATGCCATCCAGGTCTGGTTGAATGGCAAATCGGTCTTGTCGAAAAAAGTAGCAGGGGCCGCTGCCGCGGATCAGGATAAAGTCACCCTTGCATTGAAAGCAGGAGAAAACGAACTGCTGGTCAAAATTATCAATGCGTCGGGGCCCTCCGGGTTTTACTTTCAAGCGAAAGATACGACGCCGCCCAAAAAAATCCAAACGATTCTGGCGTTGGAAAATGAGAAACGGACTGACCCACAACAGCAGGAACTGTTGAAATGGTATGCACCCTACGATGCGGGCTGGGCAGAGCTGAATGATGCTGAACAGGAAAATATGAAAAAGCATCCCCAGCGTGACTTGATGCCTGTTTTTGCTGCGCGAAAGGGGGGAGCAACCTACAATTTTGGAGAGGATACCCGCAAGGTGTATTATCTGGTGCGTGGGAATTCCAATCGTAAAAACGGGCTGGCAGCGCCGGGTTTTCTAAAGGTGTTAATGACCAGTGAGACTCAGGAAAAACAGTGGCTGCTTGAGCAAGCAGAAGTAGAGAAGACGCGTCATTCACGTGTTGCGTTTGCGGACTGGCTGACAGATACCAACCAGGGAGCCGGGCATCTGCTGGCGCGCGTGATGGTCAATCGATTGTGGCATCACCATTTTGGTCGCGGAATTGTTGAGACACCCAGCGATTTTGGTACGCAGGGTGTTCGCCCGACACATCCCGAACTGCTTGATTACCTGGCGATTCGGCTCATCCAGGGAAACTGGAATCTGAAGCCGATTCATAAATTGATCATGCTGAGTTCCGTTTATCAGGAATCTGGCCAATCTAATGAGAGTGGTGTCAAACATGATCCGGAAAATCATTTATGGTGGCGACGTCCTGCGATACGCATGGACGCTGAAATTATTCGCGACGATCTGCTGGCCGTCAGCGGCACCCTCGATAAAAAGATGTTTGGTCCGGGAACGCTGAATCAGGAAGATAAGAGACGCAGCGTTTACCTGACTGTGAAACGCGATAAATTAATTCCCATTCTGCAACTGTTTGATGCGCCTGATGCCATTCAAAGTGTGGGAAAGCGAAATGTAACGACAGTGCCTCCGCAGGCTCTGGCGATGATGAATTCCCCCTTCATTCGCAAATTGTCGGAGCAATTTGCAAAACGTGTTCGCCCCGACGTGAAAAAAAATCTGGAACAAACTGTAAACGACGTATATGCAATCGCACTTTCCAGGCAACCGAGTTCGGAAGAACAGCAACAGATGTTGCAGTTTATTCATTATCAGACAGAATCTTATGGCGCGAATCCTCAGGCGGGTGAACTGGCGATTGCCGATTTTTGTCAGCTTGTTTTCTGTATGAACGAATTTGTATTTGTAGACTAACGGTGAATGAAATGATCCGTCGTTGATCCAAAATAGGAATAGAAACGCTATGAACGAGCATGCTGCAGTACCATCTGGCAGAGCGTTTGATTTTCAGGCCCGAAGATCTTTTCTGAAAAACGCAGGATTAGGATTCGGGAGTCTGGCTTTAACGGGGTTGCTGAAAGAGCAGGGTGTGCTCACTTCAGCCGGTGCAGCAGACGAGGGGGATTTGCAGGTTAAACCACCGGATTTTGTCCCCAAAGCAAAATCGATTATCTGGTTGTTTATGCCCGGTAGCCCTTCGCAGGTGGATACGTTTGACTACAAACCCATGCTGCAGAAAAAAGACGGGCAAAAACTGGAAGGCGCCGATCCCAAAACCGGCTTCTTCACCACCAGCGGGAAGTTGCTGAAATCACCTTTCAAGTTTCAACAGCATGGCGAATCGGGGGCATGGGTCTCTGAAATCTTTCCCAACATTGCCAACCATGTCGACGATATGTCGTTCCTTTATTCCTGCTTTTCCCGTTCCAACAATCACACACCCGCCATGCTGGAAATGAATTCGGGCGCGTTCCTGCAAGGCAGGCCTTGCATGGGCTCCTGGGTGACGTATGGCTTAGGGTCAGAAAATTCCAATCTGCCGGGATTTGTGGTCATGCATGGCGCAATGCCACGAGGCGGAAATCCGATTTGGGCTCCCGGTTTTTTACCCAAAGTTTATCAACCGACTGCCATAGATGGCAAAAGTGCTGTCCCCATTTCCAACTTGTCCCGGCTGAAAACCATGACCGATCAACAGCAGCGAAAGCAGCTGGATCTTTTGAAGCAGGTAAATGCAAAACATCAGGAATTAAGGCCGCACGAAGCCGACCTGTCAGCACGCCTGGAATCTTTTGAACTTGCTTATCGCATGCAGACCGCAGCACCTGAGGCTCTGGATATACAGGATGAGTCACAGGTGATTCAGAAAATGTATGGCGTGGATCAGAAAGAGACAGAGTTGGTTGCAAAACAGTGTATTACAGCGCGTCGCATGATCGAACGGGGCGTTCGTTTTATTCAGATTTATGCAG
>TARA_R110002095_G_scaffold82004_5_pt1 | contig 9968 bp, 20 predicted proteins | sample TARA_R110002095 | Tara Oceans TARA_R110002095 (sample SAMEA4397255) | marine metagenome | biome: Polar Biome; feature: [SRF] surface water layer (ENVO:00010504); material: water (ENVO:00002006), including particulate matter (ENVO:01000060) such as... | depth 5 m | reverse complement strand
TGAACATCATTACCTTTCTTCTCAACAACAGTTTCTAATATAATACTAAACATACCTTCTGGCTTAACTACATCCTGAACTAATTTACCACCTGGTACTCCAAATACAGTTCTGTCAACACCATTAAAGCTCTTAACTTCTGTATGCGCCATAACTATTACAGTTAAATCTTCTCTAAGCCCATCAATAGATTTTAATGTTTTGTAAACATTATCACCCATCTCAGTAAACTTGGCAAAACCTACTGTTTTGGCTTTTTCCATAAACTCACCAATCATAGCATATGTAATAGTATCTATCACAACATTTTTGATGTCAAGTCTATTTTTACTTATAAAAGCCATACCTCCTCTAATCTTTTCCCAATTAGTGGTTTTAAGAAAATTACATGTGTTTGGATCAAACATACCTTCCTTATTTTTCATAACGTAATTCTTCTTCCACCCTCTGAATGGTAAAGCTTTTTCGTCAGGAGAAATAATAAATGTCTCTTTAGGATCTAATGTACCCAATGAATAAGTCTTACCTGTTCCTGAATAACCTGTTACTAAAATCTTGTTTGCCATATTACTTGCTTTCTTTTAATCTGTTCATACTATCATTATACGCTGTCTGAAGTAAGTCTTTAGACAGTAAGAAACACATCTCTCTATGAGAAAACGTTTCTTCCATCTTTTTACAAACTGTTGCAACTGGATTGTCTTGGCCTGAATCAACAGTTAAAGATGCAAACATCTCTTTGTGTCTAGCCATAAAACCTTCTACATCTGTAATTCCGCAAGAAGCTAAATCGTTGTCAAAGTTTTTAGCATCATACTCACCATGTGCAGGAAGTTCTGGCTTAGCCTTTCCTTCCTTTCTTTCGAAAAAATCTTTACTCATCTTTCTTTAAAATTTGTTTAATAAATCTAATTTTACTACAAGCGTTAAAGATAGTGGTTTTAGTCTGAACTACCAAACTTATCTTAGAAATCTCGTCAGAAATCTCGTCAATAAATGTAGCTTTTTGTAGCTCTTTATTCTTTCTTCTAAGGCTTCTGTTTGATTTCTCAAGTGTCTTTACTCTTGTGAGTAATCTTGATGTATTCTTGGCTTTTTCTACGTCTTTACTCATACTTTTTGTTTATTATTTTATGAATTTCATTCCAATGGGGCAATCCCATTAGACACTTGTCATCAATATACATATCTGCAGAAATCTTACGACAATCTGCGCTGTATTGTTGAATAACATGAGGAAAATTACAATTAAAAAAGTGATAAGGTATGTTGTGAGTATCTAACCAATGTATAGCATCAGCTGCTGCCAATCCATCTCTACATGTGTTAATAATTACTCCATATCCATCTGCCACTAATTGTCTTATAGCATTTCCTGCTCCTTCTCGTTCCAATCCTAACTTAGGATAATGACTCATACATATTGTAAGGTCAAAATCAATAGCTAAGATTGCTTTAAATTCTGGGTAGTACTCTCTTATTTGACTATTCATCTAATCTTGTATTTTTTTTACATTTAAAACAAATACCACTAAAATCTGTGCTTTTTATAACACAACATGGTTTATCTTCTAAATTTTCATCAATATATCTGTCATCCATGTCCTTTCTGAATAAGGACATATAAGAGAGAAACATTGCATTACATAAGATGTGTCCAACATGAGATAACTTGCTCTCAGGGTCGTCATTTTCACCCTCAATAAATGCATTGAGGTGTCTTTGAAGGCTTTCAGTTACTTCCGTGTACTTAAATCCTTTCTTCCAATTATGGTCATCATATTTTTCAGCTCCAAACATCAGAACTCTAACCATTGGAGCTAGTGCCTTCCAAGACACTAAACTCCACTTCAACTTTCCTGTATTGAACCTCGCACCTATCTCAACAGCTAAAGGGTCTTTACAGTTTTCAAGATATTCATCACTCATAATTAATATTTAGATTTTTTATTTGTCAAGTCTAAATCCATACATAACTGGATGCCTTGGAACTCCTGAATCAGAATACTCAAAAAATCTTAATTCACATGTCTTGCCAATATGCAAATGCTTGTTGGCTAACAAGTCTTCAGCTTCAGCGTGAGATAGTGAAATACCTGCGCCTAATCTATTGTTCTCAGCTCCCTCCCAAGAGAAAATAGGTTTACCATGTGTAGGCCTCTTCTCTGATGGTATTACATCCAGTAATGTCAAAGACATGTCTTCAAAATCTTTCAATTTCAATAGACTAGAACTTCTTCCATTAAGTTTATATCCATCATCGCCATGACGAACAATAGTTCCCTCATAACCTTTAGATATATTGTAAGCATGAAAAGCCATTAATTCCTCTTTAGAATTTATAGTATTTGTGGGGACTAACTCTAAATCTGGATTAATTAAACATAGCTTACTTAAGACCCTGTATCTCTCACTAAATGGTTTATCTATAACAACATCATAAACATGATACTTAACATTCTCAGTTTGACCTGGTCTATATTTCTTTATCATTCTCATATTCTCTTGAAATGTCTCACCGTGAGCATACAATTCTCCATCAAGTATAATTCCTAAATAAGGAAGTTTACTTGTGATGTGTCCTAACGTCTCAATCTTATTACCAGATCTCGAAGTTAAAGTACTAAGATTGCAATCACCTAATCCACGCATACCATCTAACTTTGGTTGAGCGTAACAAGGATATGTTACTTTCCTTTCTTCTTTCTCAAACACTTTTGCAAGCATTGGAAGTATTACCACCTGGTCAACTGCCTCTTGCTGTGTTGTAAAGTAACCTTCCTTAAGTTTCTTTACAAATTTAGCATTAGCTTCTAACGTTGCTTGATATTCAGGTGTAGTTTCATTGGATCTACCAATATTCTTGCCTTCACATTGACCAACATGTCTTACTTGCTTTCCTCCAAGAAGACCTGAAATCTGAACAACAGCTGAACCTTCTGTATCAATACCTAGGAACCTAATCTTTCCCTTACTATCCTTTTTGAATAGCCTGTACATTACTCAGAAAAGAATTTACGAATCTTACCACTAAGTTTTGCATTACGGATCTGAATAACCTCTAATGCAGTTTTCTGTTCTAGAGCAGCATTAATAGTAGCCTGAGCTGCATTTATGTCACCTTCGATACTTTGTTGATCTGCATCAATACTATCCAATGTCTTCTTGAATATTGATAATGCGTTTTCACTGTTAATTTGGTGTTTTTTTACAACATCTGTTTTGAATAACATAGTTCTTGTTTTAATTATTTAATTAAATAGTTTGTCCAAAATTTTTCTGGGCTCTTGGTTTACCCACTCTTCCGAGTAATCTATCTGCTGATACTTCATAAGGTAACATTTTGTCCCTTTCGTCTGCTTTGGGCAACTCTTTAAATCTATTAGTTGCTCCAGCGAATAAGAAGTGATGGTACTTGTTCGGAGCGCCAAATCTATTTTTCAATATCTTTGCTGCCCTAAAACAATCCCTAAATCTTCGTATATCATAACCATGATAATCATCAAATCCATATCTGTCTGGTGAATAAACACCAATAACAACCTTTGCATCACGCTGAATCTCCTTGTTGTTTGCAAAATTAGCTAAAGATGGTTCAGTTTTCTTTTGAACACTCTCTCCTTTATTAGTAAATTGTTCCTTCTCACCTGATTGTTCTTGTTGTATTACATTAACAACAGCCCAATTCCAGTGTTTAGTTATTTGCTTCAACGCGTAATTAGTACTCCAATGCGCCATAGTTTGATGTTGACTCATCATATTATTGGTTCCTTTTACCTTTTCAGGTGTAAGTAAACTCATATGATCAACAATAACTATAGTAAATGCATTAGTGTCATTAGGTATGTAGTGACTATAAACTTTAGTAGTTTCTTTCACTGTTATCTTTTGACCATAAGTTTTGCTGTCAGGGTGTGTATCAATTTTATTCTTGATAAACTCCCTGTCTTCAAATACATGTGTACCATTCTTATCTGCATAATCTCTACAATACTTGTAGATTCCTGTTGGATTATAGACTGAGTCTATAATTTCAACCTTATCTAATAAAGCTTCTACGTCATTAATGTGTGAATCAATAAGATCTAAACTTGCTTGGTCAAGAGATTTCTCCTTGTATCCTTGAAGCGTTAGTAAATCCATTTGAATATTACATCTTGATGATATAAAATTACATATCATAGTATCAATAAACTCTGCTTTAGATTCCTCTAATGCAAAATAGAATATCTTTAAATTGATGTTGTGCTTTAACGCGTATTCTAATGGTTCTCTAACATAAAGAGCCTTAGTTAACTGAGTTTTACCAACACCCGAACCAGCAGTCACCATCTGTATCATACCTGGAACAACTCCTGGAACAGATTGTGACAATTTAGGGTAATTCTCAAAAGGAATACAGAATATTGCGCCTGCATCCTTCTTTGCTTTAATATCCTTTAATTCTGATACTCTTTGGTGTACTTTACCAATTATTTTGTCATCCATTGAGATCCTCCTCTCTATAATCTACTTCCTTGAATGGAGGTAAATCAGCATCTGGATCAACATTATCATAATGTTCACCTGTATTGCCATTCTGACCAATAATTCTCATTCTAGCCTCACCTGAATCTTCATCATAATCAATTATAGGTAAACCAGTTTGAAGTGGTACAGGCTCTTTATTAGTATAACCAAAAGCTTTTTCTCTAGCTTCTTTACTTACTAGAATCTCTCCAGTTTCTATAGTCTTGTGAGAATGAGCTAGCATGCTTCCAATTTGCTTACCAGGCTGTCTAAATTTAATAGAGTTTATTTTGCTTTCAACCTCTACCATATCACATATGTGACCATCATCCCAATTAGGGCTTGGCGGTGCTTTATCGCCTGTGGTACTAAATCCTGTACCACACTCCCTGCATCTATAACCCTTCATATTGTCTATACTTGTTTTCTTCAGGTATAATAACTTCTTTGCCGTCTTTGTATTTTGTCTGTCTACCGTTAAGTATACTGTTGATAAATTTAGGTGAAATCTCCTCAGTAGCACATATTTGGCTTTTAGTTGAGTTAAATGCCTCAAAGTGACCATCTAATTCTTTTCTTAGCGCCATAATCTGAGAAGTAATCTCGTGTTCTTTCTTGTTGTAGGCTCTTTTGTGAATTAATAAACTCTTACAAACCTTCTCTACATGTTTTGACTTTTGATCTGGATTCATTTCTGATCTTCTCATAATATAGTGTTTTTAGTTGTTATTATTTTTTTTTGGTAAATCTCCCTTTAATGTCATCTCGTCTATTTTTGTAGACAATTCATCTCCAATCATAGAGAAGAATCCAGGTGCATAAAGTAATCTGTTACCCTTTTTCTCATGTTTCTTAACCTCTTTCTCAAGTTTAGTTACATGATTCTTTAAAGCTTCTTGTAACATGAATCTCTCCATGCCATTAAATTTCTTTGCCATTATTTAGTTTTTAAATTGTTACTATAACTTAACGTATCTCATCTCTTACTTCGTAATAGAACTTCTTACCAGTTTCCTGAATTAACATATTAACTGATAGATGGGCTGCCTTCCTTACTAAATTATAAGGTATTTCTTCTCCATCGTAATCATAAAAACTCTCTAGTTTATCAACTAGAGCATCCGCGTATTCTTTAGGTGTTCTTTCCATCTTTTGTCTTTAACCTAAGTTCTCTTAATTGGTTTCTCCAATAAGATATTCCTGTAAAAATACTATCACAATAATCCTGATATTCCACTTCAGATGCTCCTGTATCTTCAAACATATCACAGCTCTTCTGTAACTGTCCTATAATTTGTTGTATTTGTTGCTCTGTCATTACATATAATCTTCGTTAATATAAACATTATCTCCTTTATCACTATCTATAAGAAATAAATTCTTCTCATGATAGCCTTCGTTTAACCATCTTTTAGCTTCGACCATGTATTCTAAATCACCTGATTTAGTTCTGTCTTTAACCTCAAGTTCTAGTACTCTAATAGCTAGGTGTTGTTTTTGTGTGTCTTTCCTAAATACCTCTTTCCATTTCTTTCTTAATTTCTTACCCAATATTGTATCTGGATCAGCGGGGGATAAGGCCCTCCGTCCTCCATGCTTCTTTTTTACAAAAGTTGGATATGTCTTAAGCCACTTTACAAATAAATCATCATTAACAGCAAAGAATATGGAAGCCTTATCTCTAAGAAATACACCATCTTTACTCACCTTTATGAATCCCTTTACTTCTAATCCCGTAAGGGTTTGCAAGCTAGTCTCTAGCAGACCAGTTATAGCAAACCCATTGGCAATGTTATAAAGTATTAAGTATTCATTTATTGATATCTTGTTCTTAACAATGTCATCAACGGGTATTGTGATATTATCCATGGTAACTTCTTAGTCTTCTTAACTCCATGTTATAAAGTCTTGATTAAAATTATTCATTGATTTATTAAAATATACGACATCTTGTGTATCCTGAACTACAAGTAAATGTAATTCTGGAAACTCATGTCTTAAGCATCTACCTAACATCTGAAAGAAAGAACCAATACCACTATCTAATTGTGTAATTATTCCTTTCTCTATATTTGTTAGGTTAATTCCTTCTCTAAGCATCTTGACAGCAAATAGTTCAGAGCATTCTAAATTGTTAAAGCAGTCAATCAAATCTTGATTAACTTCATTTTTATTCTTAGAATGCACTGCACTTTTTGATCCAAGCTCTTGTACTTGATTAATTGAACCTGTAAAGCAAATAAACCTTGTATCATCTGACCTGAATTCCTTAACCAGATCTTTTACAGTTTGTGTCTTAACTTCTGCAATAAATTTCTTCCTTTGGGAAGCTATATTTAGAAACTTGTTTCGACACCCTGTGCGAATGGGATAAGGAATTTTCATGTCATCAGATAACCCTTGATAATAAGTCATTTGTTTAGTCAATGCATCATAATGTTCTTGTTCAGTTCCCCTACAGATAACTCCAAATTCTTTTGGTGTATTCTTAAGTTTCATGAACAGTTCTTTATGGGTGCAATATTTAAACTTATTGGACTTTTTATCTTTTGGCATTTTTGCTTTAAATTCCCAATACTTACCTCTAACTATCTTCTTGTTAAGAAATACTTTATGTACCACCAACGAAGGAGTAGGAAGCAAGTCTAATTCAAATGCTTTATTCAATGATATTGTATCGTAATGAATTCTATTTCCACAGAATTTATTAATCATACTCTTTTTATCATCAGGAATAGTAGCTGATAGGAAAATAATCTGGGTATTCCGCTGAAGAATTTGTTTTAAAGCTTTAATTCTTAATGGCGTCAATGCATGACACTCATCAAGAATTATAAAATCAGCCTTAACTTTCTGGTTCTTTAAAGAAGCATACAGAACAGTTTTTAATGACTTAGTCATCTTGCTTTTCTTATGCTTCTTTATATCTAACAACCAGTTCTTCTTGTGAGTACTCTCTTTACAAATCAAGTAACCCTGAGCATTAGGATTCCTTTTCAAGATTTTCTCTACAATCTTCAATGAAGCAAGTGTTTTACCAGTTCCTGTTGCCCATTCTAGGCATAAAAATCTATGTTGTTCACTTAACTTTACTGCTTTAGATTGTATTTTAGTCTTCGGATGGATCTTCTTCATCTCCTCCTTTAATCATTTCATCGAGAATTCTGTTGACTTCTTCGTCAGTGATATTGTCTATATCATCTGCCTTGATAGCTAAAGCTTTTGTTCCATCTGGAAGTGTTACTTTTGCTGATCTGTCACTACCCATTTTATCGATTAAATCTCTAAGTCCAGGAGGCATACTGTCTAGTGCTTCTTTTTTTTCTTTTGCATCATTTCTTGAAGCAACATCTTTTATGATATCATCAAGATCAGAATCCTGATTTGCTGTTGACTCTAACATGTTTCTTATATCTCCTCCATTTCCTTGAACAAGCTGTGATCCTTTTGATCCCTGCTTTGTCAATATTATTGCAGAGACTTCTCTATCAGTTTGTAATAATACGTGTATTTGTTGAACTAAGTCATTTGCTTGTTCAAAAACTGACTTTACTGCTACTACTTGCTTTTTTCTGTTGAATAATCCCATAACTATTTTATATTTAATTTGTTAAAATTTAAATAAGGAAGTATTTCCTCACTTGATTGAAATCTGTTTAAAAAATCTGTAATATGTTGGTGCCTTTTAATAGCTCCTTCATAACCTTTTAAGATTTCATCATCAGCTCTCCTTGCTAACCCTTCAATTAACTTCTTGGCTAATCCTGGAGGCATTCCTTCAGATTGATCTTGAATTTGCTTAATGCCATCATCACTTTTTGATCTAAATTTTTCTCTTGCTGCGTGAATTCTTGTCAATTGCTTGTATTCATGTCTAGCTACCGTTAAAATAGATTCAAACTCATTTATTGGTACTGCATTTTTGAAATCTTTAAATGCTAATTCCTCACTCTGTTCCTTGCTCATCTTCTTTGTTTTTAGTTAGTGTTCTGTATATTAATTCTGATTCGAGACATTCAAATATTGAATCATCTATGTATTCTTTCTTGTCAAATAGTTTTAGTATATTCTTTAGGTGATTGAGGTCTAGTTGTTTTACTAGGTTTTTTCTACCATTCTGTGATTCCCAAATCAATTCACCTCCTTTTGACTCAATGTGTTCTTTAATTCTTCCACTATCTAGTGACCACTTGAATTCTCTTCTAGGTTTTAGTCCCATATTAAAAGTTTACAAATTTAATGTGTGATCTTACTTCCTTTTCATTCTTGTGTCTTTTGGCATATAAATTACCTCTTAAATCAGGATTATGTTCCTGTAGCTTTCTTCTAGCTCTAGTTATTGCTCCTGGCGTTGTTACTTTACCTGCACCAAATTCAATAAGAAAATCCTTGAATGTACTTGCATTTGATTCCTGCCACCATATCTTAGCTACTAACTTATTGTCATCATCTCTAAGTGCTGGATTGTTAGTAAGCAATTCCTCAACTTTACCACTTGTTTTTATTATTGCGTTTAACATTTGTTTTTGTTTTAGATTGTTAGTTCTTCCCTCACTACACTAAATGTTGACACACCCTAAGTAGGTGTTAATTGTAACTATTAAAAAAATACAAGACACCTCAATTGTAGAGGCTCGAGCCTAATAAGGAAGCATGTCTGAAAAGAGGGCTTGTATTTTTACTGTGTACGTGGTTATTGTTTATATTTTCTTCTTGTTGCACTTTTCTTGTACAACTCTTGATCCATCATCATATTTAATGCTTCTTCTGATGATAGGTTTTCTGCAGTCTTGTCATCTATATCTAAATAGTGCTGTAAGAATTCTGCTTCATTTGCAAATACGCTTTCTGTATCCTTCTCCAATGATAACAATGGTTCAGGTAAATTGTAAGGTACTTCACAATTAGATCTAAATATTGCAGCACCTCTACATTGAGATACTGTTTCGGGGTTAGATCCGTGTCCTTGATAATTCTTGTCTTTGTGGCATGGTAACCAAAATGGCCCTCTTGTTTGTCCTATGTATACAAATGGATGTGATCCTCCTGGATTTGGTTTCTCATTTGTATTCACTCTTTTAAATGGACATCCACCACAAGCTTTAGTGCTTTTTGTTTGCTTGAAGTTCATTAGTTAGTTGTTTAAAAATGTATTTATCAAAATTACTTGGATTCACTAATGAAACTATTGCTATCTCGTGCTTTGTAAATGCACATGCTACTGGTTTCACTATTGTGTTAATGCTTGGTATCATGATTTGATTTTAAATGATTAATTATTGTTTATGTTTTTATTAGCACCCTCTTTCTTATTACCAGGGATCTATAAGGAACCTGCTATAAATAGTTTACTTCTTACATTTGTAATAAGAGTAGGGTCGCGTAGTTATATAATCATTTTCACTAAATAGTTTAAATATTTAGTAGATTACGCTGAATGATAACTACATTGCTGAGAG
>TARA_R110002095_G_scaffold157083_1_pt1 | contig 9997 bp, 8 predicted proteins | sample TARA_R110002095 | Tara Oceans TARA_R110002095 (sample SAMEA4397255) | marine metagenome | biome: Polar Biome; feature: [SRF] surface water layer (ENVO:00010504); material: water (ENVO:00002006), including particulate matter (ENVO:01000060) such as... | depth 5 m | reverse complement strand
TTACCGCCACTGTAGATCACAGGGCGATTCGGTTCTGGTTGTTTCTCTTCAGAAGGTTTACCACGCTTTTGAAAAAGCGCTTTCGGATTCAGAGTCAATCCGACCTGTTGAATCTGGGATGGTTTCTTTTCCTTTTCCGGGAATAGGATACGAGGTTTTGTAATGCGGCGCGCGGAATGCATTTCACGCTCAATCGCACCTAATAATGTGTTTTGCGGGTTCCGCACTGTCTCTGTGCTTTGATGCTTGTTAGAACTGATCTGAACGGGTTGTTCTTCCGCAGACAGTAAATTCGTATTAGTTAGCACTAAGCCAGAAATCGCGCTGAAAATTAAAACGCGAGCGGAGAAGCGAGTTCCTGCTATCATCTCCTGAAGTCTCCTGGTTTCTGAGTCTTGAGTTCTGCCAAATGAAATCAGTTCGACAGCACTCAAAAGTTCCGATCTAAATGTTTTCTCGAATCGACGAGTCTTCATTAATCGGAATATTGCTTTCAAATGGTTGGTTCCGCATAATCGACACAATCATGCAGAAATAATTCCTGCTGGGTCTTCTATCGTCGTTAAGCTGGTTCGGTTTTCATGCCTATGTCGATTGTAGGAATAGATTCTGGCGGGATCTTTGAATTAATCCGAACGACCGTTTTTATTGATAATCTTGCTGCAGAGCTGGTATTGTTTGTATCTTTCCTACATTACGGTTAGGGTAGCCAGAAACAACTTCAGGCTGAGGCTGAACACACTCAAGGGACAAAGACGGTTCCTATACCGGAAATCGTCTATTTTATTGGAGTTATGCATATGGATGAGCACCCGTCAGCACAGGAAAAAAACATGGTGAAGCCCCCTGAGTCTACCCCCCCGCTTGAGAAACAAGTTCCACCCGGGCGTCGTTGGCTGGTGCGGGCATTGGTCGCCTTGTTACTGATCTCACTTATTGTCAATCTGGGTTTTTATGCCTGGTATCAGGAATATTTTACGATCGGGGGAGGACCGGCTGAGCAATTCGAATCCGGTGATCAATTTGCAAAAGACAAAATCGCCATCATTTCGATCACAGGCACGATTATGCCTCCGTTTACTGAACGGATCTTACAATCGATTAAAAAAGCCCAGGAAGATGAGCATGTGAAAGCTGTTCTTCTGGAAATCGACAGTCCCGGAGGATTGGTTGCCGACAGTCACCAGATTTATCATCGACTGGTTCAACTTCGAAAGACAAAAACGATAGTCGTTTCCATGAAGCGGATGGCGGCTTCGGGAGGCTATTATGTCGCGATGGCCGCCGGTGAAAAAGGAGTCATTTTTGCGGAACCAACCACGTGGACCGGTTCGCTGGGGGTGATTATCCCCCGGTTTGATCTGAGTGGTCTGGCGGAAAAAGTAGGGATCGTCTCAGACCCGTTAAAGACAGGGGAATTCAAAGACGCTTTGAATCCGTTCCGGAATCTATCCAAACAGGAACGCGCCATCTGGGATCATATTCTGGATGAGTCTTATCAGCGTTTTTTGCATGTAATCACAGACAATCGAAAAAATCTCGATTATGATCAGGTGAAAAAGCTGGCAACAGGTCAGATCTATCCTGCGACGGATGCGAAAGAGAATGGATTGATAGACGAGATCGGCTATCAGGAAGATGCATTAGCGCGTTTGCAGGAAATCACGGGATTCCACAAAGTGCGTGTGATAAGATATACGCATCCTGCGTCGCTGGCTGACATTTTACTCGGATCTGCAGAAGCGACTCAAGTAGAGAATCGCAAACAGGCACTTTTGAATTCCACTGTTCCGCGCGCCATGTACTTTGCCTCATGGCTCGGAGAAATGCCGGGTTGGCAGTAAATCGTATCAGATTATTTTATCTACCAGAAATAAAACGAGTATATGTTTGCACAAGCAGAACCTTCGGTCCCTTCCGGAAATCCCTATCTGAATGATCCTGGCCTGTATGGAGCGCCATCCCCGGTCTGGAATGCCATTTTGTATCTTATTGAATTCCTCTATTTCGCATTCCTGATCTGGATGATTGTGGACTGTATTCGTAAGGACCCTGATCGATTTCTATGGTTCTGGATTATTCTGATATTCCAGCCTTTCGGGGCGATGATCTATTTCTTTGTACGTTGGCTGCCTACCAATCACGTTCAGCTTCCGGAATTTGCGCGACCTTTCTTCCGCTTACGTCGCCTCAAAGAGCTTGAGACGGCAGCAATGCAAATCGGCAATGCCTACCAGTTTGTTCGCTGGGGAGATGCACTGAAAGATTCAGGGATTTACCAGAAGAGCCTGGATGCGTATCATCGGGCTTTGGCAAAAGAGCCTGAAAACCTGCAGGCATTATGGGGTGCTGCGCAGATCGAGTTGAAGTTCAAACAATTCGAAATCGCACAAATCCACTCTCAAAAAATTCTTGAAGTGGACCCCGAATATAAATTTGGCGATGTCTCACTCCTGTATTGTAAAACACTTTGTGAACTGGATACTCCCGAGAAGGCCAGGGAACAACTGGTAAAACATACCAAACGCTGGCGAGAACCCGAGGCATTGTTCATTCTGGCGACGCTCGAAGCAGATGCCGGCGATCATCAGGCTGCCCGCAAAACTTTACAGTCCATGCTGCTGGATATTAACGGCAGTCCGCGTGGGATTGCCCGCAAATTCGTTCGCTGGAAAAGTAAAGCACTACGTTTGCTGAAACGGCTTCCCAAGCCTTAAGGCAAATTCAACAACCTTTCGTTTCCCATGTATGATTACGGTTCGAATCGCCGGGAAGATGCTACGGCGAATCTGGACACCGTCTAGTCTCAGATATCAGCGCGGCGGAATCATTGACTCGGAAAATTCAATATCAAATAATCCCATGCAGCGGGCCACCGGGAGCACCCAGTAAATCAACACGTCGGGTGATTTCCGGATCTTCAATCAAAGGGGGGGCATGATGCGGTTTGATGCGTGCGTCGATCACCAGCGCGCCGCGACAGCCCCAGTGTTTGTTCTCCGTAAATGCTTCCACGCCATCAATATCTGAGGCAGGATTCGATCGGGTAAAAACGGTCCATAGAAAATTGTTCAGACTGGCGGCAGTGAATTGACTGTCGTCTACAAGTACGATCAAGGGGAACTGGTTGAGCGGATGTGATAAAGAGAGCTCGGAACAGAACCGTCGGAGATCCGTGTTCTGGTCATGAAAGGCAGGTGCTCTCATTGCGAGAATACCCGGTTGACAGGGCTTCGGTTCAGAAAAACCGGTCGGCAATGAGAAATTGTCAGGAATACTTGTTGGCAATTCGCGTTTGACAGGACCGGCTGCCGCCATCACAAGTTTCGAACCGGAATTGAAACCCGGGCCCGAATAATCGAGCGTATCCATCGTTGTGCAGGTTTGAAAATGTAGGTCGCGTTTCCAGTTAACTCGTTCCAGAAGGTGCGACAGAAATGCTGCAATATCTTCTGCATCCAGTTCAGGCTGATCCTCACGGGCCACAATCATCAGATACTTGGCCAGGCTCAATTGGCCCTGTCCCAGAATCGCATTGGCATTCGTCAGAATTTCCTGCGGCTTTCGTTCTTTGTCGTAGGGAGTATAACGCTCGCTACCCACAGCCAGGAGCAGGGGATGTACTCCGGAAGCATCGACGGCGTGAACCTGATGCACGCCCGGAATTACCGACGGAATCGCAGGTCCTGTAATTTCATGGATGATCGCACCAAAAGCCGTATCTTCCTGAGGAGGTCGCCCGACAACCGTGAACGGCCAGATCGCGTCTTTGCGATGATAGACGGCTTCTACATTCATTACCGGAAACGGGTGGGCCAGACTATAGTAACCTAGGTGATCGCCGAACGGTCCTTCAGGCAATAATTGCTCCGGATCAATCCAGCCGGTGATACAGAAGTCTGCATCTGCATAGATCGGCAAACCCTGCCTGTTGCGAATCATTCGTATCGCACGTTTGCTGAGGGCGCCGGCGAATGTGAGTTCGGACAGCCCTTCGGGTAATGGCATCACAGCCGACAAAGTCATCGCGGGAGCACCTCCCACAAATATATTGACCTTTAACGGCTCTCCCTTTTCAATCGCTTCCGCATGATGCACGCCAATACTGCGATGAATCTGGTAGTGCATGCCAATTTGTCTGTTTGGTTGATATTCATTTCCGCCGAGTTGAATGCGGTACATTCCCAGGTTGGAATTCATCAACCCGCCCCGTTTTGGAGATTCCGTATAAACTTGAGGCAGGGTAATAAAAGGACCGCCATCATCGGGCCAGCTTTTAAGTTGTGGCAGGTCTTCAATCTGGATTCTGTTTTCCATAACCGCGCCACGTGAGCGGGAACGAGGCAGCATATGCAGTAATGAGAATGGTACATCGAGATAACGCAGGGGGTGTTTCCAGAACCGGGACGGATCGACTTTCAATTCGACCAGATGATTGACCGCCGCCAGGGCGTCTCGAAAAATATAGCGTGTTCGTTCCAGAGTGCCAAACAGATTACTGACCATCGGAAACCGGCAGCCTTTGACATTCGCGAAATAAATTGCCGGACCGCCGGCCTGATAGACGCGACGCTGAATCTCTGCTGCTTCCAGATTGGCGTCGATTTCCTGCTCGATCCGGATCAACTGTCCCGTTTTTTCCAGATCGTTAACACATTCACGCAGTCCGCGGTAACCCATCGGGGCACTGTTCCATTTCATACAAAATTCATGTTGTTTCTGTTGCAATCAGCAGATTAACGGTTGCTGACGAATTATACCACGCAGAAGTCCGGAGAACACTGGAATGCTGTTCCGTTTGCATTTGCATTCCGGCATTGATCTTCTATGATTCGCCTGCAAAAGTATTCCCGCTTATCTTCAGATCCGTTTTCAGCGAAGTGTGTCAAGATCATCATGGAAGCAATCGCCAATGGACTGATATTGCTGCTGCTGTCGATCGGCCATGCGGAGATCTGGATCATGGTCGTCAATCGCACGCACGCCATGCCGATACATGATGTCTGGCTTAAGAGACTCAGGCATGTTCTGGAGCTGTTAATAATCCTGTTCCCCATTGTGCTGTTTCTCTCGGTGGGACTCTATACCCCAGGGGTTTTAGCGGGTGGGGCCTGGAGCCAACTCCCTTTCTGGTGGAAGCCTGTTCTGCTGATCTGTGCCTTGGGATTTCTGGGCTTAATGTATTCCGGATTCCGGTATCTGTTATACAAACCACCCCGTGAGCAGACCGGACAACAGTCCGAACTGATCCACATGCGCCAGCGGCTCGATCAGGATCTGATTGGAGAAGGGCCCTATCATTATCTGGCCGGTCTTCCCTTTAACGAGATTTTCAGTCTTGAATTCACCCGGAAAACCTTTCAGCTTCCTCGACTACCGGCGGACTGGGAAGGTCTGACGATTCTTCATTTGAGTGATCTCCATTTTTCCGGCGCATTGAAACGTGAATATTTTGTCGAGCTGTGTCGAATTGCTCAGGAAACGGCACCTGATCTGATTATCTTTGCCGGCGATCTGATTGACGAGATGGAATGTCTCGACTGGCTGGACGACACGCTGGGCTCGATGCACGCACCTCTGGGATGTTTTTTTATTCTTGGCAATCATGACTGGAACCAGGAGAGTCTGCAGATTAGAGAAGCTCTGGTGAAAACTGGCTGGACCGATCTCTCTCCTCAGCCATTCCTTTTACAGCATGCGGGGCATACTCTGCAAATTGCGGGGACAGAAGTTCCCTGGATGGGAGCGCATCCTGAAATCAGGCGATCTGCTACCGGGGAAAATGCCAATTCAGAGTCTGATTTCCTGCTGCTGGTCAGTCACACGCCCGATCATTTTCACTGGGCCGTTCGTCAGGGATATGACCTGGTACTTTCCGGTCACACGCATGGCGGGCAGGTTCGATTTCCTGTGATCGGTCCGGTCTTTGCCCCCAGTCGGCACGGGACGCGTTATGCCAGTGGAACGTTTTCCCGTGGTTCAACCGTGTTGCATGTCAGTCGTGGGGTATCCGGAATTCATCCATTACGCTGGTTCTGCCGTCCGGAGATCAGTCTGTTGACATTGCGTACGGGTAGCTGATGGGAGGATCGTCCATCGTGGTCAATCTTCAACGAGGCACGGTTGCCTCTGTCGAAGCCTGTCGCACTGTTCCGTTTTCTGAGGTATGAAATTCCGCCCAGATCGGTAAATGATCTGAAACTTTCAGCGCTTCGTCTTCAGTCAGCTTAAAACGTGTTTTGAAATCATAAACGCCCGATTGGCCGGTATACTCCTGCGAGCGATGGCGGCTGAACACGATATTGTCATATTGCTTTGATTTCCTGGTATTGGTTGGCGTTTTGGTAATAGTCCACATCAGATCAGGAACCGTGCCCAGTTCTCCCAGGTGCTGATCATCGACATTGAGATCGCCCAGCAGGATGATATCATCTTCCTGGCTGCCATCATTGGCAACGACCCGGTAAACATCGTCCAGCACACTCAATTCCTGTTTGGTTTCATCGGGATCAGTGTGAATATTGATCAGAGAGAATGTAAACGGATTATTACTGGCTGAACCTAGTGTCTGAAAATGAGCCACATATGGGGGACGGTGTAATTTGTCATATTTATCGATCACGGTGTAGGACCATTTTTCATGGGCGGCGATCCGTTCGGTATTATAGAAATAGGCATACTGTTCTTTGCTGGCGGTTCTTCCCTGCCTGGGGCCGATCAGATAGGCGTAACGGTGTCCTCCAGAATTGACGATGCTCAGAAATTCGTCCATGAATGACTGATCCTGCGCCCGTATTTCCTGAACCGCCACCACATCAAACTGCTGGATGATGCGAGCCAGAATCTGGGGAACTTGTGGTTTTTGCATTTTACTTTGACCGAACACCTGAATATTAAACGAAGCGATGCGTATTGTATTCTCGCTACGAGGCAGATCGATTTCTGTTGAATTCCAGTCTGCGGGTGTCGAACTGGACATCGTAGAAGAGACAAAATTCGAAACCCAGCGCGTGACTTCATGCGGCTTGATCCCGAAATGAAACGCGCCCCCGCCTAAGAGGCCGACCAGCAGTAAAGCCAGTCCGCGCAACTTCCAGGATTTGATAAGCGATTTTTTGGGTTTAGATTTGTCGGTCATAATACCATCCGTGGTAATGCTGATGCCGGAAATGAAAGGGAGATCAGTGGTGGAAATGTATCTTTGTTTTGAGGAAACAGAGGGAAGAGAGGAGCCGCAATTTAACAGATCTGAAGAGGAGTGGGTAGAGCAAATCCTGCCGGAAGAGTCAGACAAAAGGAGTCCCCTCTTGCCGATCTTTGTCTGATGCGATAGTCTTAATTCTGATCGGATTGCAGGGGATGTTCGCTGCTGTATCTCATATCCTGGTAATAGCTTACATGAAGGGTTCTGGTTTCCTTGGCGCGACGAGTGACGATTACGGTTCCTTCCCTCAGTCTTGGCGGCGCTGAAGGGGTCGCAGCAATGATGGCCAATCATTGGGCACACGAGGGAGATGCGGTCACGCTGATTACGCTGGATTCCGGAGAAACGGACACATTCTCGCTGTCTAAAACGGTTCAGCGGCAGGCACTGGGAATGATGCGGGATTCAGGAAGCCTGTTACAAGCGGTTTGGAATAACCGGCAGCGGGTAAGGCGATTGCATAAAGCCATTTCCGAATCTCAGCCCGATGTCGTCATCAGTCTGACCGATCGCATGAATGTGTTGACACTTCTGGCGGCACGAAAGTCGAAGTGGCCTGTTTTGATCTCGGAGCGGTCTGATCCGAGACATCATCTGATGGGACGAGTCTGGTCATTCTTGCGCAAGCGAACCTATCCGCGGGCGGCTGCTCTGGTCGTGCAGACTCAGGGCGTCGCAGAGTATTTCAGAAAGTGGTTGCCGTCGATCCGCATCGAAGTCATTCCGAATGCGGTGCCTGTGCCGCGTTCATCAGACGTACCTGTTGTCACGGAACAGCTCATAGTTGATCGGCCACCATCACAGGTGATTTTCGGGATGGGACGACTCTCGTACGAAAAGGGTTTCGATTTACTTATCGATGCCTTTTCTGGACTGGCCCACGAATTTCCAGAGTGGAAATTGCGGATCTTAGGAGAGGGGCCATTACGCGAATCGCTGCAGTCAACGATCAACGAGCGCGGCTTAGAACGGCAGATTGAGCTCGCAGGCTGGGTCGCTGATCCGGAGTTGATTTTGGATCAGGGAGATTTATTCGTGCTTTCCTCACGATATGAAGGGTTTCCAAACGCATTGTTGCAGGCAATGTCCCGCGGCTTGGCGTGTATCAGCTTTGATTGTGAGAGCGGTCCGGCTGACATCGCACGCGAGGGCCTGTTGATCTTGCTGATACCTGCTGAAAGTCTGAGCGAACTGACCTGGAGTATGCGGGAATGCATGCAGGATGAAAATTTACGTAAAGAATTAGCGATTTATAGTCTGCAGGTAATAGAGCGGTTTTCAGCCACACGCTATTTTGAAGCCTGGGATCAACTTATCAACCAGACAATTTCGAAAAGAATGATTTGATGCAACAGTATGTTATTCTACGCCACGATTTTCCCGAGCTGCATTGGGATTTGATGCTGGAACATGCAGGAGTGCTCAAAACCTGGCGTCTGCCTGCACCTCCGGAGATCGACCCTGCTTCCGATTTATCATCGATCGATCTGATTGCCGAAGAATTACCCGATCATCGGCTGGCATATCTCGAATACGAAGGACCGGTCAGCGGTAACCGGGGAGAGGTCAGTCGGTGGGACCACGGCACTTTTTCGTTTCTGGAATTGAACGATGGTGTGATTGTGGCATTGCTGACAGGAGAAGAACTGGCAGGACGAGTAACGCTCAAAAAAATGGATGAGAAAAACCAGTGGAGTCTGAATTACACGGCTTTCTTTTAAGCCGTTTGCAGTGATCAGAGTCGAGTGATTGAAATTCCCTCGCCTACGGTTTTTCGATCTCCGCCTTACCGGAGATCCGAAACAGTCCCGGTTCTACAGCCAGAGCCGTCAAGTCGGGAAGTTCTGGTGTTCCACGATCCAGATACACAATCAAGGCGTCATTGCCGTCCGTTTGTCCCCATTCGATATACCAGCCTTCTTTACGCGCATCCTGGATCAGATCGGTGATGGCTTCGTCGATCGGTATGGGTAACATACCGGCCCGGGCATTTTCCAGTTCCAGGATGAGGAGGTTTTTTTCCTTCAGCCAGGGTTTGAATTTCAGGCTGATGATCCCGGACCATTTTTTCAAAGTCAGGTGAAATCCCAGTTCTACCTGATTTTTTTCAAACTTGATCCGTGGATCAGAAATGCCTTCCGGCACCCAGTCGTTGTACTTCTGATGTAATTCTTCAGCAAGCCAGGCGTTAACCTGTTGTTCGCTGAATTCCTGAGACCAGAGCGGTTCGTGGTTTCGCACATCGTTCACCAGTTGCATTGAACGCTGGACAAACTCTTTGGCCTCTTCCTGCCGGACTTCCGGCTGTAATTGTTCCTGAAGTGCTTCCTGATAAAATTCAGGCACTTGGGCGGAAGACCAGTAAAGCCCTCCGGCGACTCCTCCCAGGAGAAGCGACAGTAAAAACAGGAATAGTACAAAACGTTTCATGTTGAAATGCTAGGTTGGGTGGGGAGAAGCGTCAAGACCGGTCCCGGGAGCCGGAATCTGCAGAAAAGGCGGGATTGCGCTAAGTTGAAGGTTTAAATATACTTGTCGAATGGTTGCTGGTCTTTTATGATCGGTCGTCTGATATAGGACTGCTGTGCGAAGTTTTCTTGTATGGCATGAATCATCCAGCAGAAATTCGTTCTTTCCGGCAGTTTAAAGAGAAATAATAAGAGCCCTTTTATGAGTACCGTCCGAACTCGTTTTGCCCCCAGTCCAACCGGTTACATGCACATCGGAGGCATGCGTACCGCTTTATTCAATTGGCTTTGGGCGCGGCACAATGGGGGGCAGTTTATTCTTCGC
>TARA_R110002095_G_scaffold216556_1_pt1 | contig 10023 bp, 5 predicted proteins | sample TARA_R110002095 | Tara Oceans TARA_R110002095 (sample SAMEA4397255) | marine metagenome | biome: Polar Biome; feature: [SRF] surface water layer (ENVO:00010504); material: water (ENVO:00002006), including particulate matter (ENVO:01000060) such as... | depth 5 m | reverse complement strand
AACACAAGATGTAGTGGGTGGAGGAGCTAACCGACTACCCCGTTAAACGATTAAGGCAATATCGCTTAGTCACGCCTAATGATCTCGCGGTGGCATGAATAGGTGACACCGGGTTCAACCGCCGGATGCGGAAAACCGCATGTCCGGTGGTGTGGGAGGGGTAACGGGCGCAATCCTGTTTCCTCCACCCGATCAGTATCGGGCTGGGGTTTTGTGGGGGCTGGGCCCCCGGCGATTATTTGACCTGAACCTGAGTTCACACCCAAGCTGCATCCCACAAGAGTTTGGGGAGTATTCTGGGTCGGATTTCAATCCGACGCTGGCGGTAGCGATGTCGGGATGATTAGCGTACCGATACCATCTTGCCCGCTAGTTCTAGGGGGATCTGTATTTGTAATCGTTTCAGGGTTGTTTCGCTGTAGATTATACGGGGCTGTTTTACGGTGATAGGTTCTAGGTGACTGCGAAAACCGCCGGCTTGCAGTTCAATCAGACGTCGCGCTAAGTCTCTTCCTATCGCTTCGTAGTCAGGCGCTACGGCTAATAATGCGCCGTCACGGACAAATATCTCGTTGGCACCGATTATCTTGTAAGGCGTCTGCCGAAGAGCTTCCATAATCAGGGTTGATTGGCTGATGATGTAGGAATCGCTGGGCAGATAGAGGGTGTCGACCGCTATTTCGGCTGATTGTAGACGTTTGAGTTGGTTCGCCAGGCTTTCTGAGTTTGGAGCAACTCTGAGAATTTTTAAATTTATGCCCATCTCTGCGCAGAGTTGCTCTAGTTCTTCCAGATGGACACGTGAATTCTGTTCTCGGGAGTTGAACAGAAAACCTATGCTCTTTATCTCGAATAATTGCCGGGCAACATTTAGCTGAAGTCGAGCCGGGATCGTATCGGTTGCGCCGGTCAGCGGGAGGCTGTCTGCCGAGGCCGGTAACAGCTCTGCTTCAGCAGGGTAGGATACAATGTTGTAAAGTTGCGGTAGACGCCCTTGGATAATGGTCTTTGCCATTACGGATGCGGTGGTGCCGAAGCTGTAAACGATGTCGAATTGGTCGATCTTCGGTGCCAATTGCCAGAGTTGCTCGGCGAGGGTATTGCGGTCCTGCTTGGCATTAATCATGGTGACATCTATGGCGACGCGCTGCTTTTGCAGCTGATCTAAAAATCCATGTTCAGCATCGGTTTCACCGCGCCATAAAACCATCAGTAGTTTCAGTGGCTGAGCCTCTATAGCCGGTGTTTCGGCAAAAGCCCAAATGGGTAAAAACAGAAAAAACAGCTGGATTAGGCGTCTGTGGCTGTTGCTCATGCTTGCTAGCCTTCAATGATGGCTGCGTCCAGGGTGCAGATGATCACCACTTTGTTGGGTTCATCCACCAGTATAGTGATACTGCCGCCCAATTGTTGTGCTAGTGCATCGCAGTATGGACGGCCTGTAGCATTCCAAAAATTTTGGTAAGTTGAGGCTGTGCAGCTTACTTGTTGAGGGGACGCTGGCTGCTCGCCTTCGATTTTTAGCTCGAGCTGCTGCTTGTCTGGAGCGTAGCTCAAGTTAAGACGTAGGTCGGGGCCTGTATTTGCTGTTAGACAGTGATCGAGCAGTGCAAACCAAAGTTTTCTGAAGGCTGCTGCAGGGAAGTTTAGGCGTTCGGGCACTGATGTTTGATAGCGATAGTCAAGCAAGCGGTGTTGCTGGCGAGCGAGTGGTAGTAGGTCACCGATCAGTGTTTCAATTAGTTTACGTGGAGCAACTGGCTGCACTGCCAGCCTAAGCTGCGATGTCGGCTCTGCCTGATCAAAGAGGTTTTGCATCCGCAGTTGATTGCAGAGCAGCTCCAACAGTAGGTCTTTAGCCATTGGGGAGTGGTCGAGCTGACGCAAACGGTCAAGATGGTGCTGATGTTGTTGCAGTAAAGGCCGAATAAGTGGCTTGATAAGATCTGGCGTTTCACGTGGCCGCAGGCTATCCAGGGGATATTGGTGGCGAGCAAGGCAGATGTCGCGATATGAGCGCAGCGCAACCACGACCGACGTTAGTAATCTCGATGCGGAAAGTTCTGATTTACTAAGGTAGTCATTGAGGTCGTATTTGAGGATGACATCGGTTTCCGGTGCCAACCCGGGATGACCCGTGCGTAGAATGATACGCATATCGAGGTTGCCTAGCTCGTTACGAATATGGTCGACTAGGCGGAGTCCCTCATCGTCCGACTCCATTACGACGTCGAGTAGTGCCAGGCATATATCGGGTTGCTCGCTGAGCAGGGCCCGGGCTTCAGCTCCGCTCAGGGCACTGATCAACTCAACAGGTCGGTCTTCGAAACGATAGCCACGGAAAATCATTCGGGTGATACCGTGGACGCCCTCTTCGTCGTCCACAACAAGAATGCGCCAAGGGGCGGGTGTGTTCATGGATAGCAGTACCTTGCTGTCTTGTTGTATTTATCAGCTCTATATCCCCCTATTCTATCTTGCTAAACGGGGTGTTTTCTATGTTCTTGGTTAGGTAATTAGCTATGTTTAAACAGGTTTTGTCTACGTTGTGTCATTCTGGGTTGATTGTATTTAACTGCGACAGTTTTGCCAATGCGCCCCATCGTTGGTAGTGATGTCGGGCTTCGTTTAGCAGCAACCGGGCCAGAGTGTGCTGGTTTCGACGATTGCAATAGATGCTATAACGCTCGAGTGTTAACGCGGTTAAGGGCGTGCAGTTGGCTTCCTGGGATGCTGTCAACGCACGTTCGTAGTGGCTCTTGCTTGGGCTTCTGCTCAGTTGTTCAAGCTCTGCATCGAGTAGCGCCGATTGGGCGCTGAAGCCTTGTGGGTTGATTGCCGCCCAATGTTTAAACAGAGCCTGGTGTCTTTGCAGCCGTCGTAGCCGATGCTCTGTTTGGCTATTGTTCTGGTTGTTGCTCTGGATATATAACTCGATCTCCATCAACGAAGAAAACAGCAGCAACTGGCTATGAGCCTGTAATCCACTTAGCTTCGACAGCGCTTGGTCGACCTGTGTTAGCAGCGCCAGCCAGTGGGTACGTTGGTCGAGCAGGTAGTAGAGCGCACAGCGCGCGTTCAGGGCCCAGGGTGAAAATGATTGAACGTCGGGCAGCGGTACCGTATCGGCTACCGGTTGATTGAGGGTTAGCTGCTGAACTAGAAAGGTCGCCGAGTTTCTCAGGTCCAGGCGTTCAGGGCTCAGTGACTGATCCAGCATTGCCTGCTCAGCACTCAGGGTGATGCTTAGCTCTGCCAAGGATTGGTGGCTAAACCAGCAGCTGTTGTAAAGAGGCAAAATGCAGCTGTCTGCAAGCTGCTGATTATCTTTACCGCGAGCCTGCGCAAGTAGCGCCTGTAATTGTTCAATACTCTTAGGCAAGGGTTCCAGCCAAGGGGTGATGCGGATTGAACGTATTAATGAGGCCTCGGTACTCTGTGCACACAACTGGATCGATTCAATCGACAGCTCGGGCAAGGAGCGGGCAGGATCTACTTGAGCCAATAACTCAAGCTGCAGGGCTGCACTTATCACGCGGCTCAGAGGTTGATCGCCGCAGTGCAGAGCAAGGGCGGCCATGGCCCCTTGGTACAGCAGAGGGTCAAGTTGATGCTCAGCAACCCGTAGCAGCTGTGTCAGGAGTTCGGTCTTGGTCTTGTGATTATCGTCATCGTAATCAGTCTGCATTTGTTCCTGGCCGGTCAGAAGCTGCTCAAACATTGTGTTTAATGTGGCTACACAACCAGGAGGCTTAATGGCCAATAGGGCCAACGCATCGAGTAGTGGTTTGGCGGCAGCTTCGGGCTGACCGAGTTGCAGTTGCAACCGACTGCAAGCAAGTGCGAGTTGCTGTGCACAGGTCTGGTTGCCCCCCGTAGTGCTGTTATCGGTAGTGCTGTTCTCGGTAGTCGCGGTATCACTTGCCGCGATAGTCGTAGCGTGATCTGCGTCCGTTAGCTGTTGTTGCAGCTCTGCCAGCCACTGTTCCGCGGTGTCCAAGTCACCACGAATACGTGCTAGTTCAGCCCCCTCGAGGATTACAGCCATTCCGAGAGCGGTCTGCAGCTCCCTAGGTTGCAGCAGCCTATGTGCCTGCTGGTAGTCCGCGTAGGCTAGGCCTAGATTGCCCTGTTGCTGTGCTTGCCTTGCCGCTTGCAAATTTATGTCGATCAGTTGCAGCCGACGCTGATACTGCGCAGTGTTTTGATTACTTTGGTTTAGATGATCGGCGCAGCGCTGCAGGAGTGTTGAGTATTCTTTAGATGGCTGTGTAGAGCTTTTTTTAGCTGACAGTTTAGACGGTTGTTTGGATGCTAGCTCAAGCACGGATACAGACTGCCAGCGTTGGTAGAGCAGACCGCCGAGTGCGGCATGAATTCGAGCTTTCTCAGGCGCATCCATATCGGCTAACAGCTCAGCGGGTAGTGCCGGGTGGCTAAAGCGATAACCGTTTTCGCCGTCCTGCAGCAATAAACCGGCCTGCAGTGCAGGCCACAGGTGGATCGTTATTCGCGCAACCGGGTCGTTGCGGATTGCGGCCAATAGCTCTAGTTCGAAGGGATTGCCCACGATTGCAGCCCACTGCAGCATCTCGCGTGCGCCACCGGGTAGCTCGGTCAGCGCGATGCTGAGGAGTTTTTGCAGATCCAGATCTAGCTCTATAGGCCTTTGTTTGGGCAGCCAGTTCCACTGCTTGGTGTGCGTCCGGTAGTCCAGCCACTGACGAAGTCTTAATTGTTCAAGCTCTGCGATCAGCTTGGCGGGGTGGCCCGCACTGCGTTGGAAAAGCCAGTCAGCCAGCGCCGAGATTTCCGGCGTCATATTTGGAAACATTCCCGATATCATCTGGTGTATTGCACTGCGACTGAGAGCTTTTAGTTGTAAATGGCTGCAGAGCCGATGATAACGGTAACCGGGTAGCGCCGTAGCTAATGGGCTGTCAGGTTTGATCTGGGTGGGGTCGTAGCTAATAACCAGCAGCAAGGGCTGAGGACCTAGTTGCTGGACAAGTTGCTGCAATAGAGAGAGCGCATCGCTGCTGGCGTGATGGAGGTCATCCAGAAACACAACGAGGGGATCTCGATTAGGTTGTAGTAACTTTGCCAGCGCCTCTATTAATAAAGGGCGTCGTTCGCTGTAGCTGAGCGAGGGTGGTGGATCCAGGGTTTCTGTCAGCAATGCGTTGAGTTCAGGAAACAGTGGCTGAAGAAGTGACGACTGAATCCCCAGGAGACGCCGTACTCGCTGTGCCCAGATATCTCGCCTTGCTCGGGGCAGGGCGAGTTTGTGGCGAAGGCGTTGCCGGACGAGACGAACGATCACCTCGATATCATCATCCACAGCGGCATCAAAGCTTGCGCTCAGGAGGGCGCCTTGTGAGCGGAACAGGTTGGAACGCAGGCATTCGATCAGGCTGCTCTTTCCACTACCTAGGGATCCTTCGATTAGAACCAAGCGGCCTTCATGGTGGATCTGTTGCAGCAGTAGCTGTAGCGACTGTTGCTCAGGCTCTCTGCCAAGATGCTGCTCTTGGTTGATAATTTGTGCGGGTGAATCATGGATTCCAGGCTGGAACTCTGCCAACGGCTGCCGTTGCTGGTAGCCGAGTTGGCTCTGCTTCAGGTCTATCTGAAGCCCCCGCAGCGATTGGTAGCGCTCCTCCGCTGGAATCGCCAGCAGTTTGCTGATTATGCGTGTCAATGCGATCGATAGTTTTGGACTCAGCACGGGACTCTGCTGCAGATGGGCCTGCAATAGTTCGCCAGGATCTGTCTGTGGGTAGGGCGGTTGTCCATGCAGGAGGCTATAAAACAGGCAGCCAAGCTGGTACAGCTCGGATCTGCCATCGACGTTATAAGGCAGCGCCAAGCTGGCTTCAGGTGCTTCGTAGGCCAGCTGCTCAATCAGATCTGCTCCCTTGAGGGGGTCGGGATCCACAAGCGTCAACCGGTAGTCAGGATCACCGTCGCTGTTGATGCCGATCCGGGCTGGGCTAAGCAAGGGAAGGGGAAGGCCGCGCTGGTGCCATTCGCTAATCAGGGCGAGTAGCTGTACTGCGAGCGGATAAAATTGCTCCTCGGTGACGCCACTGGTACCGATCAACTCGCTAAGAACGCGTGGATAGCTGCGTCCTGGCATAACGATTACAGGGCGCTGGGCGGTGCGGTAGGCTCCCGGGGCTTGCCCTGTCCAGCGTTTGAACGCTTTTTGGAATGCCGATAGTCCTGAGAAACCGAGCTGGTAAGCGATCTCGCCGAAACTGCGGTCGCCGCGCTGGATCAGCTGCAGCGCAAGGTCTTTTCGGGTCTGGTCGAATAGAGTTTGAAACGGGGTGCCCTGCTGGTCCAGTTTACGCTGCATGGTGCGCAGGCTTAAGTTGAGGTGGGTTGCTACCTCCTGCCGGCTGATGGTCTGGTTGCTGCTCAGCTGGTTACGAATCAGGCTCTTAATCTGTGCCACCAGGGTGCCGTCTCGGCCAGCGCTGCTGAGTAGCTGATCGGCAAAATTCTGATGCAGTCGTTGCATCTCTTCGTTGGCATCCAGACACTGGAGATCAAAGTGACTGGCGGAGAGTCGCAGTCGATTTCTGTCAGAATTGAAGCTCACTTCGGCGGCAAAGAACTGTTCGTAGAGTTGCGGTGAAGCCGGTTCGGGGAAGGCAAATTCAACTCGAACCAAGGGTACCTGCTTGCCAGTTAGCCAGCGGGTCCAGTTATGCAGGCATGCCAACAGCCATTCGGTTAGGGCGCGATCGTCGTCATTTGCCAGGTCGAGCAGCAGTGTCACCTGGTCTGCTTCCTGCTCCAGGCTGAGGTGGATGCCCTCGATCAGTAGCGGCAAGTAGTCGTTGAACAACTGATAGGCCTGGCGCAAGTTCGGTGCAGTTGACATCAAAAAGCCCACCGAGCCGAGCATTCGCGGCTGAGTTGCTTCGCCGATCCTCAGTGCCAGGCGCGGGTTAGCGGTGCGCTGTGCTAGCTCTGTCAGCAGGGTTGAGAATAACTTCGCCGGGATGCGGGCGCCCGTATGGGCGATGCTGTCGGCGTCGATGCCGACACTGGCAAGTAGCGAATTGGGATCCTGTTGTGAATGGCGCGCGACCTGAATCACCGGGTCGAGTAGTTTGGCGGAGGCTGTGGCGAGGGTGGCAGGCATAGCGGCAGTATGGCAGCGATGGGGGCTGATACCAAATACTAAAAGAGCCAGTCTGGCATCTAAGGAGGTTCGGTTGGCACGGATGGCGACTGACTGACTGGATTGATGGTCCTGTCTGTGTGCTGGCTAACCTGGCTGCAGATTCGTTTCAGCTATTAGCCAGTCGATAACATTCATTATCGCCTGATCGTGATTGTCGCCTTGGCTGAGCGCTTGATCGTAGATCTGGATTTGGCGGTGAGCGCTAGTGCCTTGACTGAGAATCGTCAGGGCATGGAGGGTCTCTTGACGGCAGCCGAGTTCGTTGGCTGCGGGTTCGATCATAGCTAGCCATTGCTGTAGCAGGTCGCTGAAATCTACATTGGTTTCAAGCTGGAAATCGATCATTCCGGCATCGATGCCATAACGTTGCGCCCGCCAGCGATTCTCTTGAATGAGCATGGGTGCATAGGTTCGCCAGCGCTGGTTGTTGTCGCGCAGGTTGCTGAGCATCTTCAGGGTCGCTAAATAGAGTGCTGCGATGCAGAGTGCATCATCTATTCGGGTACAAACATCGGTTATCCGCATCTCCAAGGTCGGAAACCGGCAGGAGGGGCGCAGATCCCACCAGAGCATCGATGCCTCTTTGATCAAACCGGCGTTGACCAGTACATCGACATGGCGCTGGTACTCGGACCAGGAGCTGAAACGGCCGGGTAGGCCGGTGCGTGGTAGCTGGTTGAATACCGACAGTCGGTAGGATTTGAGTCCGGTGTTGTCGCCCCCCCAGAAGGGTGACGAAGTGCTTAGCGCCAGAAATTGGGGTAAAAAGTAGCTGCATTGATTCATCAGATCGATGCGCTGATCTTTGTCTGCTATGCCTACGTGCACATGCATTCCACAGGTCAAGAGTCGTCTGCCAACGGCTTGCAGATCTTCGGCGAGCAGATCGTACCTGGCCATCCGGGTATGTTGCTGATTAAACCAGAGTGCGCTCGGATGGGTTGAAGCCGCGATAATGGCGAGACCGTAATTATCTGCGATCTCGGCGACTGTTTGGCGCAGGTTTGCTAGATGCTGCCGTGCTTCGTCGATGCTATGACAGACCGGGGTGCCTATCTCGATCTGTGCCCTGAGAAACTCATGGGTGACACGTTGTGGAAGTACCTTAGCGCAGCGTTTGAACAGCGCTTCGGGAGGGTCGGCGGCCAGTTCGCGAGTGGTCCTATCGACCAGTAGATACTCCTCTTCAATGCCGAGGGTGAAGTTATCGCCCCGGGGCTTGGTTGTCTTAGTCAAAGTTGCCCTGGTGGCAGTTTTCCTAATCGAAGTAGCCATAAGCGCACACCTCGGCGGTCGTGGAGTGTGATGCTGTTAATGGTTGAACAACTGGACCTGATGGAGTGAGGGTTGATGCATAATTTCGTTCAGTCCTGCGGCCAAGGCGTCGGCCCACCAGAGACAGGCATCGTGTGTTTGGAGCAGATCCTGGCGGATCTCGATGGCGCAGTTGGGAAAGCCTCGCTGATGGCCATGGCGGTTGATGCTGTAGGCGAACTCTTTGCCTGAATAGGGTTCGTTGTCGCCGATGACTAAGTGTTGGTGGCGGCTGAGGTAAGCGATCAGCGGTTTGGCGATACGGGGGTCCTGGTTCCAGAGTATCCCTGCATGCCAGGGGCGAGGCTTATCGCAGGCCTGCATCTTCGGGGTGAAGGTGTGGATAGAAAACAGTAATGGCGCTTTAGTATAAGCGGTCAGGGCGTCCAGCTGGCGCTCAATCTCCTGATGATAGCTAGACGAAATGCGCAGCACCCGTTCATGGCGCTGGCTCTGATCGAGGTGTTGATTACCCGGTATGGGGTTGTTGTCGCTCTGGAGCGGGATCAGTGAACTTTCATTCAGGTCTGGATCGCGGTTAACATCGATCAACAAGCGTGAATAATTCGCCAGAACCGCTCTGCAGCCGAGCTTGTCTGACAGCAGCTGGGCTAGATCGGCTGCGCCCCTATCCCAAGCAATATGCTGTTCAAGCTGTCCCGGTGTCAGGCCGAGCTTGTCGAGATGGGGCGGAATGTAGTTTGAGGCGTGGTCACAGATCAGCAGTAAGGGTGTGGCAGAGCTCTGATTAATTACGGTGCAGCTGGCAGGGTCATTAACGGTCAATAGTGGAGTTGCTATTACCTGGTTTAGCATAAGAGGGTTCTCCTGACGGTTTTAGGCTGGAAAATGCAAGTTGGAGCCTGGTTGGCTCCAGCGCTGAATTCGGATCCTGAATTAAGCGTAGACCTGAATTCAACGCAGGGTTGTCACGGAAGCTAAAGCTTTTAAGGCAACTCATCCATGACAGTGCGGATGATGCGGCGATCCATCTGCAGTATAGACGCATCCTTTCCTGCGTAATCGAACTGGCTGAGCAGGTAACGGATGGCGTTGACACGAGCGCGCTTTTTGTCGTCTGATTTGATGATCACCCAAGGGGATTCAGGAATACTGGTGTAGAAGAACATATCCTCTTTGGCGCGGGTGTAGCCGCTCCATTTGCCTTGGGACTCTCTGTCAATCGGACTCAGTTTCCACTGCTTGAGCGGATCAGTCTCGCGTTTGTTGAATCGCCGCTCCTGCTCACCTTTACTGACAGAGAACCAGAATTTAAGCATATGTATGCCCGAGCCGATCAGTAATCGTTCGAATTCTGGCGTCGCGCGCAGGTGCGAAATCACCTTTTGTTCGGTGGTAAACCCCATGACCCGTTCGACACCGGCACGGTTGTACCAGCTGCGGTCAAACAGCACCATCTCGCCGCCCGCAGGGAGGTGGTTAACGTAACGCTGGAAATACCACTGAGTTTGTTCCTGTTCGCTGGGTTTTTCCAGAGCCACAACTCGGCA
>TARA_R110002095_G_scaffold95372_1_pt1 | contig 10032 bp, 9 predicted proteins | sample TARA_R110002095 | Tara Oceans TARA_R110002095 (sample SAMEA4397255) | marine metagenome | biome: Polar Biome; feature: [SRF] surface water layer (ENVO:00010504); material: water (ENVO:00002006), including particulate matter (ENVO:01000060) such as... | depth 5 m | reverse complement strand
ACGCATGGTTCTGTCGGATCTCAAGCAGGAAAATCAATTCAGCCCCAATCTGGCCGACATCGAAAAATTCCTGGCAGAAGATCCTGCCCCCAAAGCCATTTTCCTGAACTCGCCGCATAATCCGACCGGCGGAGTGATTGCCGAATCAGAATTGAAGGCGATTGCAGATCTGATTCGCGGAAAGAACATCGCCGTCTTCAGCGACGAGCCTTATTGCCATATGGTCTGGCAGGGAAAACACCATTCTATTCTGGCGCAACCGGGCATGCTGGATCAATGTGTCTCAGCATACACCTTCAGTAAGTCTTACAGCATGAGTGGCTGGCGTCTCGGGTTCTGTGTCGCTTCGGAAGAGGTCGCAACCTCCATCGGGAAAATGGTCAACACCACTCTTTCCTGTACGCCTCCCTTAGTACAGCTGGCCGGAGCGGCTGCCTTGAATAAGGATTCCCAAGAACGTGACGAAGTCATGTTGAAGTTCCGGGAGAAAGTCGTTCTGCTGACGAACAAATTGAATCAGATCGAGAATTTTCATGCCCTCGATCCACACGCTACATTTTATGTGTTTGTGAATGTGGCTCCCGTCTGCAACGAGCTGGGAATCACCAGCCACGGCCTGGCGCTCTACCTGCTCAAAGGTGCCGACGACGATTTTGGAATCGCCTGCCTGGGGGGAGAATGTTTTGGAGAAGCGGGACACGGATTTTTGCGTTTCAGTTGTGCAGAGCCCAATGATCGTCTGGAAAAAGCGATCGACTTTATTCCGGAAGCGATTTCCAGAAAAGATCGGATTGACCGTTATCTGGAAGCGAACCCGAATGCCCGGTTGAAATCACCCTATCCGGTATAGGCCCGTACGCAATCCATTTGTTTCCGGACACATCAGGAACCGACAGACAACGGTAATTCAGGGATGTTATGAATCGTTATCAATTACTGGTACGTACCGCGCTGATTCTGTACTGGATGCTGCTCTTCACCGCAACTCATATTCCGTTGAAAAAAGGGACACTGCCACCGGGAACCGATGTGCCCCTGCATTTCATCGCTTATGCCGGGCTTTCGTTTCTCTTAACGTGGTGGTTGTCTCTCAAATGGGACAAGCTGACCTTCAAACGCCTGCTGATTGTATTTGTGGGAGTCAGCCTGTTCGGCGTGCTGGATGAACTGCTGCAAGGCATTCCAGTGCTGCATCGCGAACCAAGTATCGATGACTGGGTGGCAGATACAACGGGCGCCTTGCTGGGAATGGTTCTGTTTCTGGCGATTCACAAACCCTGTCAGCAATTCTGCAAGCGATGGCAAAAAACAGAAGAAACACCCTGAGCCATATCAACAACAAATCATAGCCGACAACTCAAAAAAACGTCCCCATTCAGCATTGCGGCCCTCATATCTAGGATACTCGGTCCAAAGGGCTTTGGAGATGCTGCAGCGAACCTGGATACAGGCTTATAGTTTTTTGCTGGTAGACGGCGTGCGCCAGCGACGGTTCGTTTTGCTCATAAGCTCAGTCGCACACGTCGGCCCCCAGGTCCCCGCATAATAAGGATCAGGGCTGTGATCTGCTTGCTCCCACGCTTCCAGAACCGGCGTCACGAATTTCCAGGCCGCTTCCAGTTCATCGCTCCGCGTAAACAGGGTCGAATCACCTCTCAGCACGTCCATTAACAGTCGCTCGTAGGCTTCAGGCAGACTTTTGTGGTAGGCATCTTCAAATGCAAAATCCATTGTCACCGGCTGGATCTGATACTGCATCCCGGGCCGCTTTGTCGAGAACTTCATTGAAATCGACTCTTTAGGCTGAATGCGGAAAATCAGTTCGTTTGGTTTCCGCTCAACGAGCGAGCAGATATCTCCATCACACTCAACAGTCGTAAACAGATTCATGGGAGGATGTTTGAACTGAATTGCAATTTCACTGACACGTTCCGGCAGTCGTTTGCCCGTCCGCAGATAAAAGGGAACCCCTTCCCAGCGCCAGTTTTCGACCTTCACTTCCATTGCCACGAATGTTTCACGGTTTGAGTCGGCGGGCACGCGTTCTTCTTCCCGATAACCGGGAACCGCCTGACCGAACGATTGTCCCGCCGTATATTGACCGGCGACCGCCCATTCGGAAATAGCCCCCTTGCTTCCCGGCGAGAGCGTTTTCAATACTTTTAATTTCTCATCACGGATTTCTTCTCCCCGGAACAGCGCAGGAGGTTCCATCGCTATTAAACAGAGCAGTTGCAGAACATGGTTTTGCAATACATCCCGCAGTGCGCCCGAGCGGTCGTAATAACCGCCTCGCCCGTGTTCGATTCCCTGTGATTCGGCGACAGTAATCTGTACGTGATCAACGTGATTTCGATTCAGCAATGGCTCAAAGATTGAATTGCTCAGCCGGAATAACAGAATATTCTGAACCGTTTCTTTACCCAGATAGTGGTCGATACGATAAATCTGGTCTTCGCTTAAGAGTTCGCTTAACTGGTGGCTCAATTTCTGCGCCGATTCCAGATCGTGGCCAAATGGTTTTTCAATCACGACCCGCAACCATTCCTCTGCCGTATTACGGGGCACCATCTGCGCCCGGGATAATGCCTGGACGGCGGGATAAAACAGCGAGGGATCCGTCGCCAGATAAGCAACGCGTCTGGTGATCACATCGCCGAGCGTTTCGCGTTCGACTGCTTCGACCGACGATTTGAGCCGGGCATGGTCAGCCTCATCGGTGATGTCAACTTCCCGGTAAAAGAGCCGTTTGGAAAACGTGGCCCATTTTTCATCGGTCACTGTTCCCGTGCGCGTAAACTGGGCAACGGTATCGCGCTGTTCGTTACGAAACTGTTCGTCTGTTTTTTCCCGCCGCGCCAGACCGATGATCGGCAGATCTGCAGACAGGAATCCTTCACTCCAAAGATCGTACAGCGCGGGAATTAATTTCCGGGCGGTTAAATCGCCCGAGGCGCCAAAGATCAGGATGGTGGCAGTGGTCAGGTCGATTGAAGAATTTGCGTTGGCCATGACTTACATCCGTGTTTGAAAAGAAAATAGGATTCGGGAATAAGTGAAGAACGGATTCACAAATAAACGCGTTCAGATTTTTGCCGAGAGTTGTTCAATCAGGGAGTCCAGTTCGCCTTTGAGCCGCGGCAGGATATCATCATAAGAGTAGCGGCCTAAAGATTCGCTCCCTTTCTTCAGATTGACATAATTTGGACCACACCAGAGACCGAGATCGGCATCATCGGTTTCGCCGGGACCATTCACACGGCAGCCCATTACCGCGATCGTAATTTTGTGATCTTTGGCATACTCGGTCATTTTTTTGACATCTGCGGCCAGATCTACAAAAACTTCATTCTCCACGCGGGAACAACTGGGGCAACTGATGATGTTTAATCCTTTCAGATCGTAATCAACAAACGAGCGGACCCGACCGGCGGCGATATCTTCCAGAATGTTATGACCGGCGGCAATTTCTTCCCCTTTGCGATCATTGGGAACCGTCAATGAAACGCGGATCGTATCCCCAATGCCTTTGCTGACCAGTTGCTCAAAAGCCATTCTCGTTTTGATGACGCCATCTGGAGGCATCCCTGCTTCGGTTACCCCCAGGTGCAGGGGAATATCAGGGCGTTTCGCAGCAAACCGCGTGTTCACTTCGATGACTTTTGCCGGATCGGAATCCTTCAGCGATACACAGAAGCGGGTGAAGTTGATTGATTCCAGAAACTCGCAATGATCTAAAGCGCTTTCCAGCATGGGAGAGATCGAATCGTCCGGATCATACTTTTCCAGTTTTGCCGGATCGACTGATCCACAATTAACGCCGACACGCATCGCACAATCATTGTCTTTGGCGACTTCCGCAATGTACCGCACTTTCTCCTGCCAGGCTTTTTCCGGCTCATGATGATAGAGGTGACCCGGATTATAACGCAGCTTATTCACATAGGGTGCGATGACTTCGGCCAGTCGATAGTTTTCCTGCAAATCGACGGTCAAAGGCACCGACGTCTGTTTGCGAATTTCGATGAGGGCCGCCGCTTCCCGTTTATTGTCAACGGCGATGCGCACGATATCAGCCCCCGCCTGTTCCAGCGAGTGAATCTGGGCAACTGTCGCGTCGATGTTGGTGGTTTTGGTCGCTGTCATACTTTGAACGGCGATCGGGTTTCTGTTCCCGATGAGAACTGCACCTATCTTCACTTCTCTGGTTGGATTTCGAGGTAACTGCAAGTTGCTGATTCCTTTAGGATATGTTTCTTTCTGAATGGGAAGCTCACGGATTGTAAAAGATCGCGGCCTCAACGTCTATTCATGAAAAATGGATAAAATTCGATTGGGATTGACAGAATTTTGATGTCGTTTTACAAGCCGTCGATCAATTAATGGCATTTTATGCCAAAATAGCTGATAGACAAAGTAGGTGGAATAAAAAAATGAATCGTCACATGGCATGGATGCTCGCGGTTTTGTGTATAATGCCTGGCTGCGGATCCGATACGCAACCGACTTCACAGCAAGCAGTTAAATCAAATAAGACAACAGACACTGCAGCGAAAACAGCTGCCAGTCCGACCGAAACCACCGCCCAAAATGGCACACAGACTGGTGCGGCTCCGCTGCCCGCCGGACAGGTCACCCAGAAACAACCGGCCACCAATACAGCCAATCTGAAACAAGTCGAGGAAGTATTCCGCGAAGCGATGGCATATCAGCAGCAGGGAAAACTGGCGGAATCGATCCAGTCATTAACGTTGGTGATCAAGGAACTCCCTCAGGAATCAAAATTCTATTTTCATCGCGGCAGCGCCTGGGCTGATTTGAAACAGGATGCCAATGCCATTGTTGACTTAACAAAAGCGATCGAATTGAGCCCTGATAACGCGCAGTATTATTCGACGCGTGCCCTGTTTTTCATGACGCGTGGCGGCCCTCAGCTGGCGGTAAAAGATTTCACGAAAGCCATCGAACTTAATCCGCTGGACCATCAGGCGATTAATAACCGGGGCTTACTGTTCGCAACCTCGGGAAGTTTAAAGGAAGCCCGTGCCGACTTTGAGCGGGTCTTGCGCATCAAACCCGACAGTATCGACGCGATGAATAATCTGGGTTTTGCTTTGATGAATTTAAATGAATCAGACAAAGCGTTTGAAGTTTTGAACCAGGTGATCAAACTGAATCCCAAATATCTGAATGCGTATGATAATCGGGGTCTGGCCTGGGCCAAAAAGAATGAATTTGCAAAGGCAGTCGAAGATTTCACCAAAGCTATCGAGTTAAGCCCTCAGAACCAGAAATTTTATCGGCAGCGGATGCTCGCGTATGAGAAAATGGATCAACCGGAAAAGGCCAAAGCCGACGCGGATAAGATTCTCTGGCTGCAGCAGCTGGCTTTTTATAACGAACAGATTGCCAAGGCACCGAAAGAGGTGGAACCGATCCTGGAACGTGCCCAGTTTTATCTGAAATCGGGTATGCGCGACGAAGCGATGGACGATTATGCAAAAATGGTCGCGCTGACTCAGGATACTACAGGACGCGGTTATTTTATTCGCGGCGCGCTGTATCTGGAAGAAAACGAACTGGATCGCTGCATCCAGGAATGTTCACGGGCCATCAATATCCAGCCGAATCCGGAAGCCTATTCGGTTCGCGGAGATGCGTTCATGAAACGTGGCGATATTGAACACGCCTTGCGTGATTTCGAACGGGCCAAACGCATCGATGACGTTGTTGCGAAAGCTTACCTGATGCGATCCAAAACACATAAAGAACGCGGCGAACTGGAAAAGGCAGCACAAGACTTCGAACGGGCCGTCGCCATTGATCCCTCGCTGGGGCCTGCCAAATTGAATCAGGAAAAAACCGCAGGAAAACCCGTGATTCGTCCGATCGATTGAGGTGCTATTGCCGCCCCCATCAGAGCGTCTCTCGTTCTATGATACCTGGTCTCAATGGCCTGGGAGACGCAGCAGTAAACTTGGACACAGGCGGAAATATTGACTGTCCCTGGGTTCCCGTCTCCATCAGATACAAGGGAAATTCATATGAACGGCGGTTTTCTGGACGACACAGAATACGCGGACAGACGCGCACAGGATTCTGACTCCATCACGATCGCAGACATACTGTTTGTCAGTTTCAATTCCCGAGTCTTTGCACTGAATCGAGATACGGGAGATCTGTTGTGGAACTGGAAGTCCTCAAAGGGAAGATCAAACTATGTCTCAATCCTGGTAGACGATGAACAGCTCTTTGTTTCGATTGACGGGTACACTTATTGCCTCGACCCTTATACGGGACGCGAAATCTGGTTTAACCCGCTTAAGGGATTTGGTTACGGAATCCCCACGCTCGCCATTGCGGGATTGAACACTAACGCTTCTGCAGCGGCTGAGTTGAGCGCACGCGCACAGCAAAGGCAGCAATCAGGGGGATAATCATACGAAGTCGAGTTGTACGCGTTGAAATTGAGCGCGCAGTCGATATCGGCTGACAGAATTCAGGAAAGCAGTTCCGCGTTCGTCAGATGCCAGCGATCGGGATCGAGAATTGATTCTATTTTGAAATCCGGAAATTGAGGATTGGCATACGCAAAAACTTTGATTGCAGAGTGTCTTTGAAAAAATCCGAACCGGGCCAGAAGTTTTGAAACTTCTTCCCTTCCGAAATAATTGATCACAATCGATTCCAGACCCAACTCGCGGCTACGGTGGCAGAAAGCTGTCAGCATTTGTTTCAGGGAAGCCAGATCACGATAGAAAAAATCCTGGATCCCCGCTGCATAATCTCCACTGCGGCCTGATTCCCCCAAAACATAAATCAAGTATCCCAATAGTTCACGTTTATGATTCTCCAGCGTCATAATATGAAAACGCGTGCTGGGTTCATGACGGAAACGCCACTCCAGAAATTCACGCGTTCGCTCAACCATCACGATTCCTTGCGAATGATCTGCAAATAGAGTTTCAAATCGTTCATCGATGGGAGCATCAAAATTCACTTTATTGCGGTGAGACAGAAATGTACGCGACTCAAGCGAACAGGCGCGCAATATCAGATCAATAACAGACGCTGCACTTTTTCGTAATACTGTCGAATGGATTCGTTCTTTGAGTTTGTACTCACAGCGAATCGGCTTGACCCAGTGTTGAAACGTTCCCACTTCTTTATAGCGGCAGCGTTTGAAAATGGCTGCTGCCTCATCCGTCATGCCATAAACAAAATTGAAGTCAGTTTCCGGGATGTGCGAAATCAGTGCGCGTTGCAGTTTCAGCGCCGCCTGGGCAGATCGATGTTCTTTGTCAATATTAATGGATTCTGTCTGTCCCACGGCAAACGGTTTTCCCTCATAACACATGCGGCGCGTCAGCAAACCGGTTGAACCAATCAGTTGTCCGGCCGTATCTTCTCTGGCCAGCCAGCAATAATTATCGCCGAACGGATTTTGATGATGAGACCAGTTAAACCAGTGAGAATCGTTTTTCTTGAAATTCCGATTGATCAAAGATTGCAGTTCTTCCTGATTGTCACTCGGGGTCGCCTGAGTGATTGAATAGCCCATGCTTTGAGAACCTGTTCTTGCATTCTGGATAGTGAAGGAAATACCCGCTTATCAGCAACTATGAAGTCTATGTCACACACCCCGGAAGTCAAATTGACTCAGTGCTGACAGATGCGATGCGATCCAAGTCAGACGCACCCGAAAAACGGCAGCGCTCCGACGCGCTTTCAGGCGGTCGCATAGGTGCTTACCAGCAGTTCTATTAACCGCGCGTTGGCTTCGGGAAACCGCAGTTCCGCAAGTCGTTCAGCAGGAAACCAGTGGAATCCCTGCAGATTCCGGTCGATCAGATCTTCTGAACCGGAAACGGGTCGGCATAACCAGAAATGCAGTTGTACTTCCGCATGCTCATACGAGTGCTCTTTGTAAAGCAGCTCTTTTAACGCGACGACTTCGAGCCCCGTTTCTTCCCGGCACTCTCTGACGGCACAGACGTCGGCCGCTTCCTCCGGCTGGCATTTGCCGCCGGGAAACTCATGAAATCCGGCCAGCGATGCATTGGCAGCGCGGATACCAATCAGGAATTGCCGTTGAAATTCGACAACGGCAATTCCAATTCGGTTTATTTTCCGGCTGTCCATGGCAGAATTCAGCTCCCTTCCGGAAGTGTTTCAGCGTGCCGTTAGCGACCACCCTCGGTAACTCGACCAAAAATCATGCGGCCGGCACTGCTCTGTAGAACGCTGGTGACAACGGCATCGACATCGCGACCCACCAGATGATTTGCCTGTTCGCAAACCACCATCGTTCCATCATCCAGATAGCCCACGCCCTGAGCCTGAGACTCTCCCTCTTTAATAATTTTCAACTGAATATGCTCGCCGGGCAGGTAGCGTGGTTTTAGCGAATTGGCAACGTCATTGAGATTGATCACGTCAACTCCCTGCACGCTGGCAACTTTATTCAGGTTAAAGTCGTTCGTCACCACTTTTCCGCCGAGTTTTTTCGCGGTCACCACCAGCCGCTGATCAACGGTGAGCCCCTTTTCTTTGTCGGTTTCCTTGGCTTCGTACATCGAGATATCCACGTTCGGATTGTTCTGCAGATTCGACAGAATATCCAGACCGCGGCGTCCGCGAACCCGTCGGACTTTATCGCTGCTGTCGGCAATATCCTGAACTTCTTTCAGAATGAAGTCGGGAACGACCATTTCGGAATCCAGAATTTTGGTTTCGACGACATCCGCAATCCGTCCATCGATGAGCGCACTGCTGTCAAGCAGCAGGGGGCGGCCCCCTTTTAACTCGCGTGCGAATTCAACGTAAGGCACGATAAACCGGAAGTCATCTTTGGTTTGCAGCAGAAAGGAAATACACAGATACGGGAGAGTCAGCGTGGTAATCATCACCACTCCCTCTCCCCACGGAGTCTTTGATATCACAGGACTGAGCGCCTGAATCAGCAGGTAACTGAGGAGCACGCCGACCAGCAACCCGAAGTAGATGGCTGACATGACTTCAATTCGTTTACGACTGATCAGAAGATCCATACAGGTTACCCCCTGCGTAAAGATCATCAGCAGCACAAATGAGATCAGCGGATATTGATCGACGGGGGTGGGGGGATTCGAACTGACATACGTGGCAATGGCCCCCGCGCAAACAAAGGCGTAGAGCACTCGGATACTGATTAACAACATTTTGAATGAGTCACTTTAAATTTAAGACAATAATTCTAGTAATTTGTTCCCATAAGTTCTCCGCTGCTAACACTCATTTCAAAACAGATAATGCACATCCGGCAAACAGGCGCGGACATGATCCAGAAACATTCCTGTTCTCCGGAAAATGGTGTCAGACATCCAGAGAGTTTGGGAATGATTTTGACATCGGCTTTCACAGGTTTTCCTGAATCATATCTTCAAAAAGATAACTCAAATTACCTGCTGAACTGATCCGGTAAGATTTTTCCTCTCACCACAAAATCAGCATTGTTCAATCTGTTTGCGATTCCACTCGTCTGGGCAAGTTCTATTTTGGTTGCGGACCTCGTCAATCCCTGCACCAAAATTCGTTTTTGTGAACTGCTCAACAGTCGTCCCGTTAACAGATTCCGAAGCAACAAAATCATTGTGTGATCTCCCAAACACACAACACTTTTCAGCTTTCGTTTCATAGGTGGTATCACCTTTGAAATCGTAAGCCCCTATTTTAAACCTGTTTTCTCGATTTGAGAAAAAGGATACTCGTACACTATAGCTAAACGAAATTCGTGCCGCCACTGAAAAGGAATCAGTATCAAACGATTCTGAAACTTAATCCGGAGTCCTACTCAAACCATCAGTAGTCCTGCCCTGTATTCGCACTTATTCGAGGACCATACCGTATATAGAGTCACCGAACAAACGCTTCCTCACAGGGATTCAACGTAGAAACAGATGGAATGGTTCAAGAAAATTAACCTCTGTTCTGAGATCACTGCGGAATGGGCGGCAGAGCAGAATCTGCTCTGCCAGCACAGGAACCATGTCT
>TARA_R110002095_G_scaffold215118_1_pt1 | contig 10039 bp, 6 predicted proteins | sample TARA_R110002095 | Tara Oceans TARA_R110002095 (sample SAMEA4397255) | marine metagenome | biome: Polar Biome; feature: [SRF] surface water layer (ENVO:00010504); material: water (ENVO:00002006), including particulate matter (ENVO:01000060) such as... | depth 5 m | reverse complement strand
GCGATCAGGATGCCGGAGAAGCCGTAGCCCTGATAGAACGACTGGGTCAGCCGTCCCTCCTGCCCCGCCGTGACCAGAAACCCGGCGATACCCGCCATGGCGCCAGAGATCAGCACCGTGCCGATGATCATCTTCTGCACCGGCACCCCGACGGCGCCCGCCACACGCGGATTGGCATCGACGAAGCGCAGGTACAACCCCGCGCGGGAAATGCCGAGAAACCACAGCGCCAGCAACGCGACGACCACCGCCAGCGGCACCGCGGCACTGATGCCCTCGAACAGTTCGGGCAAGCGCTCGAACGGCTGAAACTGCGGCGAATAGGGAAACGAACTCTTCGGGTCCTTCCAGCTGCCGTAGAGCAGGTGCAGCAGGAAGTTGATCGCCAGGTAATTGAGCATCAGCGTCGAGATGATCTCGTTGACCTTCAGCCGCAGCTTGAGCAGCACCGGCGCCAGCGCCCAGAGCAGGCCACAGAAAATGGCCGCGGCCAGCATCAGCGGCAAGCGCAACATGGGCGGGCCGACCTCGAACAGCGAAATCGCGGTGGCACCGATGGCGCCCCAGATCATCTGGCCTTCCAGCCCCAGGTTCCAGAATTTGGCGCGAAACGCCATGCACCCGGCCAGGCCGACGAGAATCATAGGCGAGGCCTGGAACAACACGGCCTTCAGGCTCTGCGCGTCGAACACCGTGAGGATGACGAATTCGTTGAGCAGTTCGCCGGCCGGCACCCCGGCGGCGACCAGAATCGCGGCGGAAATGCCCAAGCCGAGCAATAGCGCGAGACCGATGATCAGCGCCTGCCAATGCCAGGCCAGCTGCTGACGGATCTCCAAGGCGTAGCGACGCGACAGCAACGGCTGTTTTGCACGCTTCGCCTCTGACGTGGCCTGCTCCAGCATCATCGGGCGTACCTGTTCATTCATGGTTTGCCCCTTCAGTTGTTAATGCTGCTTGGCCCTGTTCGTCGTGACTCACCATGGCCCGGCCGATTGCCTGCCGGTCAGCCGGGCGGTCGAATTCGGCCACCATGCGCCCGCCACTCATCACGCCGATGCGGTCGGCCAGGGCCAGCACTTCGTCGAGGTCTTCACTGATCACCAGCACGGCCGCGCCGGCGTCGCGAGCGGCACGCAGCCGGCCGTGAACCGCAGCGGTGGCGCGCACGTCCAATCCGCGGCTGGGGCTGTGCACCAGCACCAGTTGCGGGTCGCGGGAAAATTCGCGGGCAATCACCAGCTTCTGCGCGTTGCCCCCGGAGAGCAGCGCAGCTTTCTGTTTCAGCGAACGCACGCCCTGCACATCGAACCCGGCCACCGCCTCGGCGGCCTCTGCTTCCAGGCGCTTGCGCCGCAGATTGAAGAAAGAACCGTAGCGCCCGCTGTGAACCTGCCCGACGCCGAAGTTCTCGGCCACCGACAGCTCGCCGGCCAGCGCCGTGCCGTAGCGGTCAGCGGGGATCGCAGCAATGCGCAGCTGGCGCCGCTGTTCCGGGCTAGCCCGGCGCAAGTCGCCGAAGCCCGCCAAGTCCAGCGTGCCCTGGCAGGGCTCCGGCAACCCCATCAGCACGTTGGCCAGTTCGCTCTGGCCGTTGCCTCCGACTCCAGCGACACCATAGATCTCGCCGGCACGTAGGCTCAGCGTCACGCCATTTAGCGCGCCGTGTCCGCCTACCCCGGTCGAACGCAAATCGCGCACCTGCAGCCGCACCTCACCCGGTGTCGCCGGCTGATACTCGCTGGCCGGCGCGGAATCACCCACGGTCAGGCGCACCAGTTCGGGCACCGAGACCGTCTGCGGATCAAGGGTTTGAATCGTCCGTCCGCCGCGCATCACGGTGACGCGGTCGGCAAAGCGTTTCACATCGCTCATCTTGTGGGTGACCAGGATCACCGCCGCGCCCTGGCGGGCAAAGGCCCGCACCGTTTCCAGCAGGCGCTCGGCTTCTCCATCGGTCAGCACCGCTGTCGGCTCGTCGAGAATCAATATCCGCGCCCCCGCCAGCAGCACCTTGAGAATTTCCACCCGCTGTTGCTCGGCCACGGACAGTGACTCGGTGACCTGCTGCGGGTCGATGGTGAAACCCAGCTCTGCTGCCTTGTCGCTGATCCGCTGCTCCAATGCAGCCAAGCGCTGCCGATGGCTGCCCGCGAAAGCGTGGTTGCCCGGCCCCTCGGGCAGGGCCAGCTGAATGTTCTCGGCCACGGTAAAAGGCTTCACCAGCTTGAAATGCTGATGAACCATGCCGATGTGGTAGCGGCTCGCATCGCGCGGGCCGCTGAGCCGCACCGCGTTGTCATTGATCAACAGCGATCCGCTTTCCGGTGCGTACAAGCCAGCGGCGATGTTCATCAGCGAGGATTTGCCTGCGCCGTTCTCGCCAAGCAGCGCGTGCACTTCGCCCCACTTGGCGGTGAAGTCCGCCTGGGTCAGGGCCATGAAGCCGTCGAACGACTTGCTCACCCCGGTCAGCTGGATCGCGTTGAGGTTGCTCATTGCTGGGTGATCACTCCCTTGACGAACCAGTCCATCTGCCACAGCGCAGGGTCGGCCATGACCTCGCCGGCGGCGATGCGCTCGGTGCCGTCACGGTCGACCATGGGCCCGGCATAGATCTTCTTCTCGCCTTTGAGCAGCTCTTCGCGGGCGGCCATGATCTTCGCCTTGTCTGCTTCGGAAACCGCCGGGCCGCAGCAGGCCGCGTCGGTGCCGCCTTCGGCCATGGACAGCAGCGCGCCGTTTTCCGGTGGCGTCCAGTTACCGGCGCTGATCTTTTTCAGCTCCGGTGCAAGGAACTTGTCCCACACCCAGACCGAGGAGCAGACGGTGGCGTCCGGGGCGAACTCGCGCATGTCTCTGTGGTGGCCGGTGCCGTGCACGCCGCGCTCCTGGGCGACGATCTGCGGTGTCGGGCTATCGACGTGTTGGCCGAGCACATCAGCGCCGGCGTCGATCAACGCCATGGCGGCGGCGCGTTCCTTGACCGGATCGTTCCACGCGCCGGTATAGACCACGGTGACAGTGGCGTCCGGGTTGATCTGCTGCGCGCCGAGGGCAAACGCATTGACCGTCCAGTTCACCTGACCGAAGGGGTTGGCCGCAACAAAGCCGAGCTTGCCGGTCTTCGACGCCGCGCCCGCGGCCATGCCGCAGAGGTACTGGCTTTCGTAGGTACGGCCGTAGAAGGATTCGAGATTGCCGCTGTTGGTGGTGCCCGAGCCGTTGAGGAACGCCACGTCAGGGTATTTTTCGGCCAGTTCTTTGAAGGTGTCCGAGTAGCCGAAGGCGGTGCCGATGATGACGTTGGCGCCGCGCTGGATGAGGCGGTCCACGGCCGGGCGGATCGAAGAGGCGTTCTCCGGCACGCTCTCGACGTACTGGATCTTGGTATCCAGCTCGGTTTCGAGCTTCTGCCGCGCCTCATCAAAGGCCTGGGTCCAGCCGCCGTCGTTGCGCGGGCTGATGTAGAGCATGGCGATCTTCGCCGGTTTATCGAGGGTCAGCCCCTCACTTTCCTGCGCCGAGGCGACGCCAACAGTCGTCGCCAGCCCGAGAGCCACCGCCGCACACAAGGTCCGTTTCATCTGATTGAGCATTTTTGGTCTTCCTGAGGTTGGCACGTCAAAGCATGTGGTTGATGCGAAACACGTTGTTTTCCGGGTCCAGCAGCACCGCCTGATACCAGTGGTAATAGGTCTCGTAGGGTGCCTTGATCAGCGTCGCGCCCATGGCGACGGCAACGGGCACCAGGCGATCGACCTCGTCTTTCGAGTCGACGTCGATGTTCAGCAGGAACTTGCAGCCGCGCGTGTCGGCGTACTCATCCAGATGCAGCAGTTCGTAAGCGTCCGGCGCGTTGAAGCCGATGCAGCTCTTGCCGGTATCCAGCCCGCGAAAGATCGGTGAGGCGATCTCGGGAATGTTCCGGAAGCCGAACAGCTCGCGGTAGAAGCCACTCAGGGCTTCGATGTCGCGGGCAAAGACGTTGACGTAGGACAGCGTGCTCATGCGACCTCCAGGCCTTTGCCGAAGGTGGTCTGCTTGACGAACTTGGAGAGCAGGTTGTCGCCGGAGGTGACCGGCGCATGGCGCGGCGGATTGGCGGCGCTGCAGCAACCCGGCAGGCACTCGATCAGCGCGTCGTAGTTGGGCTGATGGAAAAACACCAGCGACTGGCGACCGTTGTCGGCGGCGCTGTCGGCCGGCGGGTTGACCACCCTATGCAGCGTGGAAATCCACTGGTCGTTGGTCCACTGCATCATCAGGTCGCCGATGTTCACCGCGAATCCGTTCTCAACATAAGGCACGTCCACCCAGTCGCCCTGGCGGTTACGCGCCTGCAGACCGCCCAACGCGTTGTCCGGCTTGACGATGGTCAGGCTGCCGTAATCGGTATGGGCACCGGCGCGTAGCTGACCTGGCTCGACTTCACCCTTTAGGTCCGGATAGCTCAGGCTGCGGAACATGCTGATGTGCTTGTCGATCTTATCGTCGAAGAAGGTTTCCGGCAGTTCCAGCGCCAAGGCGAAAATGCGCATCAGCGACTGCGCCAATTCGCTCATCGCGGCGAAATAGTCGCGATAGGCCCGCTCGAAGCCTTCAATGTCGGCCGGCCAGACATTCGGCGCGAAATGCGGGCCGGCAGCGGCGCAGCGGTAGTAGTCCTTCGCCGGCACATCGCTGGGGCCGATGGAAAAGGATTCCTTGAGATCGCCCGGTGCCGCCTCTTCCAGTGAGTACGACAGGCTCTCCTCCGCCACTGCACTGTAGCCACGCACCATGTCGGGGCTGGGCCGGTCGACCTTGCGCTTTTCCGGGAGTGACAAAGCGAAGAATTGCCGCGTCAGCCGCGTCACGCGCTCAATCAGTTCTGTGGGGATCTGATGGTTGGTGATGACCAGAAATCCAATGTCACGACAGGCCTGGTCGACGGCCTTGGCTACCTGGGCCTTGCCCTCCGGTGTGCCGGAAAAGTACGGCGCCAGGTCGATGATGGGAACGTATTGCAGAGTCATGGATGACGCACTCCTCTGTCGCAAGGCTGAACCTGAGCGCGTCGCCAGTGGCGCAGGCGCTTCTCTGTTTGCACGCCGCCTCCCGCTTGCACGCTAGGACGACAGGAGAGGACAGAGCAGAAAGCGTGCCACCGATTCAATTGGATGAAAGATCAATAACTTAACTGCCCAGCGATGCAAAAGCGGATCAAATGGTCCGCTTCGGAGCACTTGGTTTGTGCGTCAAGCACGAAAAGCGGGCGCTCACGACAAGCAGGTTGCGGCTGTCACGACGCATCCGGCTGTCGACCTAGCAGTCACAGCTTATTGATAATAGTTATCAATAGCTATAGCATCTGCACCCCTCCGCTCGAAGCCCCCAAAGGAAATGCCTCAATGCGTCGACTTCTCGTGCCTGTACTGTCGCTACAGGCGCTCGCCGCCACCGCTTACGCTGCCGAAAAACCGGAATCAAACAACGAGCCCATCGCGCTTGAGCAGATGGAAGTCACCGCCACTGGGGCCGAGCGCGGCGACGGACCGGTAGACGGTTATCGAGCAACCCGCTCGGTCAGCGCGACGCGCACCGACACGCCGATACACGAAATCCCACAGTCGATCAGCGTGGTCCCGGGACAGGTCGTGGAAGACATTGCCGCAACGCGCCTGGAAGATGCACTGGACTATGCCGGTGGCGTCGAGCGCGGCAACAACTTCGGCGGCCAGGGCCTGACTGAGTTCCTGGTGCGCGGCTTCAGCTCCCAGGAGTTTTACCGCAATGGCTTCGCCATCAACCGCGGCTACCCCAACATGCCGGACGCCGCCACGATCGAACGCATCGAAGTGCTGCGCGGCCCGGCCTCCATGCTGTATGGCCGTGGCGACCCGGGCGGCACCTTCAACATCGTCAGCAAGCAACCACAGGTTGAACAACGCACCGTACTAGGTACCCAGTTCAACACCGAAGGGCTGCGTCGCGGCACGCTAGACACCACCGGCGCGCTGGACGAGCAGGCCGAGTTCACCTATCGCCTGAATCTTGTGGCCGAAGGCGCTGACAGCTTCCGCGATCACGTCGAAAGCGAACGCTACAACATCGCGCCGGTGCTTCGCTGGGACCTCAGCGACGCCACCGCAATCATCTTCGAAGGCGATTACCTCCATAACCGCCACCCGCTCGATCGCGGCCTCCCGCGCTACGCCAACCAGCAAGGCGAACTGCCGCGCGATCGTTTCCTCGGTGAGGAAAGCGCTGGCAAGTTCAGCAACGAAAACGCCACGACCCAGTTGCGCATCGAGCACCTGCTGGATGATCAATGGACCCTGCGCGGTGGTGTGCAATACCTGGACGGCAGCCTCGAAGGCGGCGCGGTCGAAAACAACGGCTTGGCCGCTGATGGCCGCACCGTGGGCCGCAACTACAGCGAGCGCTGGCTGGAGTGGAACGACTTCGCCGTTCAGGCCAACCTCGAAGGCCGCTTCAGCGCTCTTGGCTTCATGCATACGCTGCTGACCGGTATCGAGTATGACGACTTTAACTACAGCTCACGGATCGACCGTTCCGCGGGTGGCGTAAGCGCCTTCCCCATCGACATGTACGATCCGGTCTATGGCCAGCCACTTCCAGCGATTGAAGGCCCAAAATATTGGGACGACGAAGACCTGAAGTCCTATGCCTTCTATATGCAGGACCAAGTCGAAGTGACCGACCGCTTCACCCTGCAACTGGGTGCGCGCCTGGAGCGCTTCGAGCAGAACTACGTCAACAAGCTGTCGGCCGCTGGCAGCTGGGACCAGTCGCATAACGCTGTGTCGCCGCGCATTGGCGCAATCTACGACCTGACCGAAGCCCTGGCCGTTTACGCCAACGCCTCTCGCTCGTTCAAGCCCAACCGCGGCGCCGACCGCAGCAGCCAGGCATTCGACCCGGAAGAAGGCATCGCCTACGAAACCGGCGTGAAGTACGACCTGCCGGAACACAACCTGAGCGTGACCGCCGCACTCTTCCACATCACCAAGGAAAACGTGCTGACGGCTGACCCGGCAAACGTTGGCTCCCAATCCTTCCAAGTTGCAGCCGGTGAGGTCCGCAGCCGCGGTTTCGACCTCAGTGTCGCGGGTAACATCACCCCGCAATGGCGCGTCATCGGTGGTTATGCCTACGTTGATGCTGAAATCACTGAAAGCAACAGTGCCGCCGTACCGGTGGGAACCCGCCTCGCCAACGTACCGGAGCACAGCTTCAACCTGCTCGACACCTACGAGTTCGACGATGGCGCCCTAAATGGGCTGGGCCTCGGCGTTGGCGTGAAGTACGTCGGCTCGCGCAAGGGCACCACAACCAGCACGGCCTACGACCTGGACGCCTACACCGTGGTCGACCTGCTGGCCTACTACCCGCTAACCGACCGCGTTCGCCTCAATCTCAACCTCGATAACGTATTCGACGAAGAGTATTACGAGCGTGCTTGGAACGTCTGGGCCTATCCAGGCGCCCCGCGTACGTTGCAGGCTGGCATTTCCATCGAACTGTAACCGCCCGCCGTTTCTCGGAAAGCGGACTGTCGCTTTCCGAGACGGCGTTGTTAGCTACGTTCTCTCCCCAGCATGAAGCGCCCAGTTTCACAGCGTGAGGTTAACGACGCGCTATATCGGTTCTCTGCGGCGACCATGGAGCCCTCGCCGAAAACGCCAGCACCGCATCCAGCCTTTTCTATAGTCGATCCAGCGGGCTCAACACAGCTAGACCACCTCGATTTAGCACGTGTGTATAGATCATGGTTGTCTTGACGTCAGCGTGACCGAGCAGCTCTTGTACGGTGCGTATGTCCTGGCCGCTTTCCAATAGATGCGTCGCGAAGCTGTGGCGGAGCGTATGCGGCGTTGCCAACTTCGCAATCCCCGATGCCGTTACCGCACGCTTGAAGGCGCGCTGCACCCGCTTCTCATCCATATGGTGACGGCGTACGGCCCCGCTGCGCGGGTCCACTGACAGTCCCGTCGCTGGAAATACATACTGCCAAGCCCACTCCCAAGGAGCCTTGGGGTATTTACGAGACAAAGCGTCCGGGAGATAGACATCCCCGTTGCCTTCGGCCAACGCCTGTTGATGCATCACTCGCACCGTCGCGAGGTGGAGTCTAAGAGGCTCGATCACACTGACAGGGAGCACCGTGACGCGATCTTTTTGCCCCTTACCGTCACGGATGATGAGTTCGTTGCGTGCAAAGTCCACGTCCTTCACCCTCAGCCGCAAGGCCTCCATCAAGCGAAGACCGGCCCCATATAAAAGTCGCGCGACAAGGCCGACCTCCCCTTCGAGCCGGCTGAGTATCTGCTGCACTTCTTGAATAGACAGTACAACAGGCAGTCGGGCGGGTTTTTTGGCGCGCACTACTTCGCCTAGCCAGGGTAAATCCTGCTTGAGCACCTGCTTATAAAGAAACAACAGCGCGGCAAGCGCTTGGTTCTGCGTAGAAGCAGAAACGTCTCGCCGAACCGCGAGGTCAGAAAGAAAGACTTCTACTTCCGCAGCCCCCATCTCAATAGGGTGCCGATAATTGTGAAACCGTACGTAGCGCTTGACCCACTCGCAATAGACACGTTCAGTTCTAATCGAGTAGTGTTTCAGCCTGATCTGATCGCGTACCTGATCTAGCAATCTCGGCTTTCCGTCCATGGTGTATAACTCCCTTATACAGTCATCGTCCTTTCGAAACGCAGCCTAGACAAGGAGCGCAGTCATGGCAAGGAATGTTATACACCAGTCCCGTCGGATGTCTTATACACCACTTGGTGTCTAATTATAGCTAGGTAATTGAATGGATATCGAGAAAGCTCTCAGAGATATCTCTTCAGGAGATAATCATCTCGCATGGTCTGCGGGGTGGAGCATAATCAAAGCAAATGTAGCTGAGCTTAGTGAGTTCCCATTAGAATCAATAGCCACCATTCGCGCCGCCGTCGCGAAACTACCAAAACCGGAGCATTTATCAGTCACTGATAGTCGTGAAATACCTAAGCTAGCACTAAAAATATTAGAGTTAAAAGCGTCAAAAACCTGCAGGTGCAATCTTTACAATTCTGCTCAGAGTTTTTTGCCAGAAGAAGAACAGAATCGTGGCTATATACAAATCGAAAAGAAAAATGACATCCCATGGGAGCCTGAGTTTTACTGCAAATGCTTACACTGCGGTAAAAGATACTTCGTTCACGAAAGCCACAGCTATCACTACCCGTGGGCCGAATGGTCTGCAATCACCTAACTAGTGGTTCAAACCGTTCGCTACGCTCACTGGGACGGGCTAAAGCCCGCCCCTTAACCAAACGTTAAGGGGCGCACGAAAATTGTAGTGAATTCCTCTCCGTATTATCGCGGCTGCTGAACCCGATAAAGGAATGAGGAAGAGAAATGAATAAAGAAAGAAATCGAGCTTGGAGGCGTTTTAAAACAAAAATGAAATCTAAAAGAGGTGGTCAATCTCAAGACTCCAAAGAGACGCCTGAGAAGAACTGGAAGCTGATGTACATTCGGTCGGAGAAACTTATTCGAGCAAAGCAACTAGGAATAGACTATCCGATAAAGACATCGCGTCAGATTCTGGACGACGAGCAGCCTTTGGAAGACAAATAGAACCATGAAAAATGTACTGTTTATCTGTAGCCGCAATCAGTGGCGAAGCCCCACAGCTGAAACAGTCTGGCGTAAACACCCAGAAATCAGTGTTCGATCTGCGGGTACAAGCCCAAATGCTCGAAAAACAGTAGGCCCAGCGGACGTCCGCTGGGCTGATGTAATTATTGTCATGGAACAGAAGCATAAGAACAGGCTAGTTGCGGAATTTACTCGTCTTCTTGATCACAAGCCTATTCATGTTCTTGAAATCCCAGATGAGTACAAATACATGGACCCCGAGCTCGTAGAGATTTTGGAGGATTCCGTGGGTGGTTGCCTTGGCCTTTAGCGCTCAGCCCCCCTTAACAACTGGTTCAAACCGTTCGCTTCGCTCTCTGGGACGGGCTAAAGCCCGCCCCTTAACCAA
>TARA_R110002095_G_scaffold2627_1_pt1 | contig 10058 bp, 8 predicted proteins | sample TARA_R110002095 | Tara Oceans TARA_R110002095 (sample SAMEA4397255) | marine metagenome | biome: Polar Biome; feature: [SRF] surface water layer (ENVO:00010504); material: water (ENVO:00002006), including particulate matter (ENVO:01000060) such as... | depth 5 m | reverse complement strand
TATTTAATACAGATCGTGCTAGAAGAGCTACAGAACTAGCAATCCCTACAGCAGCAATTGCAGCAGCAGACGCAACTCAAGGTTTTTCTGAAGATCCAAGTTTTAGCAATATGGCAACGATAGCTGCTTTTTATGACGCAGAAACTTTGGGCAGAGAGTTAGCTGAGTTTAAAATAGGCTTTGATAAATTGACTGAAATTGCAACACAAAAAGCTCAAGAAATAGGTGCTGCTCCTGGTGACTATATAAACAGAGCTAAAGATTCTTACACAAAAACTTTAGAAAGAGAAAGGATGCAAGCTATTGACGCTCAACAGGGTCTTAAAAATTTCTCTTTTTTTCTAGGTCCAGATATGCCTTTTGAGCAACCTGAAGATTATGTTCCTTTCCGAGAAAGAGAAGAACCACAGGTTATCCCGCAAACAGAGCTTGAAAAAGTTAGGGATACGAGTGGTGGTCCAGAGTTATTTTCTAATGGCGGGTATGCTGGGGGAGAAACTACTGTAACGGCTCCTTTGATAAATCCAAAAATAAAAGCCAAACAAGACGCTCAAACGTTTTACGCTAATTATATAGAAAACCCTTATAACCAAGATTTGTTGCGAAGAGAGGCACTAGCAGAAAGCTTAAAAGAATTATCACAAGAAAATCAACGATCTATGTCAGATCAAGATTTAATGTTGCTACAACAAATGATGGATCGAGGAGAAAGACAACCATATCAAATGGTATAAGTCTTTGACTACGCATGAGTAGAGCAGAGATTACATCAGAAATAAATGACTTAGTAAAACAAGGCAACGTTCGTGATGCCTACGCTAAGTTTGAAGAACTCCCCCTTCTTGATCAAATTGGTATTAGTATTAGTCCAGGCGTAGGAGATGCGCTAGCTTTATATGAAACAGGCGAGTTTGGCAAACGAGCAAAAGAAAGATTTTCTGAGGGAGAAACTTTAAAGGGTTTTGGTAATCTTGCTATAGCAGGTTTGTCTGCGGCTAGTTTAATTCCTTTGCTTAGAATTCTTCGTGGAGGACGTGGTGCAATAAAGACTGTTGCAAAAACTGCTGCAGATGTAGCTCCTGTTAAAATTGATCCTGTTTTACAACTTAGTGGACCAAAGCCAAAAAAAGTAAAAGTTAAACCTATTCCTTACGATAAGTTTGAGCCCGTTGATGACCTATTAGCATTCGACTATCGCGGAACTCGGCCTAGCGAATATTGGTGGCCTAATCCAAAGGCTCGATCTAATACTCTTGTTAGAAGTGTTGACGGAAATTTTGTGGATCAAGAAAATTTGGGATTAGTTTCAGGGGTTCGTAAAGTTATAAATGAAGAAAACCTTCCCGACAAACTTACTTTAGAACAATGGACAAAAAAATTATTAGGGTTTGGTAATGTTAAAAAAGCTGAGTTACAAGCTTTAGATTTTGTAGATGAATTAGGCAACCCCCACCCAAAAGCTGTTGATTATTTTTCTGATTTATTAGGAACCACCAATAGAAAACCAACCGCAGCAATTAATAAAAAAGGAATTGATAATTACTTAGCTGAACGACAAACACATTTATTTGATATTAGACAAACTCCAAATTCACAATGGCCTAGGGGCTCAAAGATTGGGGATGGAATATCACATAATCAAAAAGTTTATAGAGCTAGGGGCATTTTAAGTGGAGAAGGTGTTACAGGTAAGGAAACTAATGCTCATTTCAATAGTTATTATGACAACGTTGCGGTTTTTGATCATGCTAATAATGCTATAACTGATGATATAGCAAGAAATCTTGAACGTTTAGCTGGTAAATTTGATCCGATGGATATTTTAAGTGATCCTAGAATGAATCCTAATTTTTCTGGTAATGAGGCTTCAAAGTTAGTTAAGTTGTCAGAAAAACTTAATGCTGAAGATATAGTTCCCGAACAGTTAGAAAATTTTAAAGCTGGTCCTGATGCCGAGTTATATTCTAAGTTTATTAAAGCTCATAAAAAATTAGGTATTCCAGAAAAAAAAGAAATTCTTGATTTTGCTGAAGAGCTAAGAACTTTGGGAATTGGGAGCGCGAGTCAGTTTAAGCAAATTAGAAGGGCTCAATCAGACTACGCTGAAGATATAGCGAAAGGTCTTGGTTATTTTGACATGAGTAGATTTGAAGGCAGGAAATTTATTTGGCCTTCATTAGCCGAAGAAGGAGGTCTTTCAAGAGCAGAGGCAGCCAGCTCTAAGTTTATAAGAGACTCAAAACTGTCTCTAAATGTTAAAGATACTGTTGCTAGAAGAAATAGCTTGGTTAGAAAGTTAATCAACTTTGATGAAAAACCACTTAAAACATCTGCAAAAACTCCAAGAATAAATTTAGACCAAAGATATAAGATAAGCAAAGAAATTGAAGAGATTGATAATGCTTTAATAACAGAAGCAAAAGATAGTGTAGGTGATGTTTTTATAGATCCTAATATTTTAGATACTTTTGAAGAAATTCCTGATGCAACTAAAAAAGTTTTAAAAACTTTAAGAGAAGATTTCTTATCTAGAACGCCAACTCAACGCAGAGCTTTAATGATGCGTAGATACGATAGAATGGAAGAATTAAAAGATTTGCCTTTTGATGCTAAAAATAAATTAGCAAGAGATGTGACTCTTTTACAATACATGAGAACTGCTCTAGATCCTCGTTATGTTAAAGCAAAAAAACTATATCCTGATTTACTAAGGCCAAGCAAAGTAATGCCAAGAGCAAAAAGTGTAGATCTTCCAGGATTAGATGCGCCTTATAAAAAAGACTTTTTTGAAAATAGAGGCAGACCAGTTGTTAATCCTTTAGTGTTACGAAAAAATTTACTTGATGCTGTTGCAGAAGGCAAAAAAGGAATACATATTGATTATGCACAAGTAGTTGAAGAGGGTGGTGGAAGGTCTGATGTCGTTACGGCTCAATATAGAGAAATGACTAAAACTTTAAGAAAAGTTTTACAAGAGCTAAAAGTCAAAGATGAAGTTCTTGAAATAGCAGTACCCAATACAGGATCATTTGATGACAAAGTAGGCAAGTATGCTTTTTCTGGAGAAGACGATATAGGGTCTGGGGCTTACTATAAATTTACTCCCGAGTTTTTAGACGCAGTTAAAAGAAAAGGAATTAATGCATTTACAGGCGGTGGTCCTGTAGATGAAAGTAAGTTAGAACAAACTGAAAAAAGATTATATGAAGGCGAAGAACTAGATGATATTTTAAAAGACTTGTATGGAACGGCAATTGCAAACGAGTTTGGAGAATTTGACTACAACGCTCCGCTTAACAAGTTTAAAGACTCTATAGAAAGTAGTTTTTCTAATTATCAAGACTCTATAGAAAGCAATCTTTCTAATCAATTTGATTTTAAATACAAAGATGACTTAATGGATATTTATAAATCAAATGATCCTGGAGCTAATATTGAAAACAGAGCAAGAGAATTTTCAACTAATTCTATTAATAGTTTGTTAGATAATTTAAATCTACCTGTTGATGTAAGCAGAGATAATTACGGAACAAGCTTTGATAAAAGATTTAATGTAGCTCCAAACACTAACATAACTTTTGATGCGTACAAATCAGATGACGGAGATTTTACAGGAGATTTAAATCTTAGGTACTCAAATAGAGGAAGGTATGGAGATATTGATTTTCAATCCGAAATAAACGAATTAGGAAATACGAAAGATAAATTTAAATACAACCAAGACATAGGGCCATTTTCAATAGAAGCACGTAAAACAAGCGGAAGAGATGCAACAGGATCTGTAAGTTATAACCTACCTAGTATGTCTGTTGGTAATGCTCAAACTATAAGAGCAAGAGCTATATTAGATAATTTATTAAATGCTAAAGGGCAACTAGATTATATGTATAGCAACCCGAATACTGGATATTTTGTTAATGCTGGACTAGGACTTAACTCACAAAGAAGCCCAGAGTTTAATTTAGAGTTTGGTAAAAACTTTTGAGTTTAGCCCATTTATCAGATCAAGAAATGAAAGAAGCTTTATTGCTTCAAGAAAGATTGCAATCTATTAAAGATAGGGAAGGATGCCATGAAAGTTTTTTGCAATTTGTTGAGCGTATGTGGCCAGAATTTATTTGTGGTAAACATCATAAAATATTTGCAGAAAAATTAGAAAAAATAGCGTCAGGCAAAATAAAACGTTTGATTGTTAACATGCCGCCTCGTCACACTAAATCAGAATTTGCTTCTACTTATTTTCCTGCTTGGATTATGGGCAAACAACCAAACAGAAAAATTATGCAAACAACTCATACAGGTGAGTTAGCAGTAAGGTTTGGTCGTAAAGTTCGTAACATGATGGATACAGAAAATTATAAAAAAATATTTCCTGGGGTTGAGCTTCAAGCAGACAGTAAATCAGCAGGTCGTTGGGAAACCAACAAAAATGGTGAGTATTTTGCAGCAGGTGTGGGTGGGGCTATTACAGGTCGTGGTGCTGATTTGTTAATTATTGATGATCCTCACTCTGAGCAGGACGCTCTTTCATTAACTCAAATGGAAGCATGTTGGGAATGGTACACATCTGGACCGAGACAACGTTTACAGCCTGGTGGAGCTATTGTGTTGGTAATGACTCGTTGGAGTGCTATTGATTTAACAGCAAAACTTATAAGTGCTCAAAAAGAAACAAAAGCAGACCAATGGGATATCATAGAGTTTCCTGCTATTTTTCCAGAAACAAACAATCCTTTGTGGCCTGAGTTTTGGGCTTTAGATGAGTTAGAAAAAGTTAAAGCATCTTTGCCAGTTATTAAATGGAATGCACAATGGATGCAAACTCCGACAGCAGAAGAAGGCTCTATTGTTAAAAGAGATTGGTGGAACGAATGGACTCACGAAGAACTACCAAGCGTTAAATATATTATACAAAGTTATGATACTGCTTATTCAAAAAAAACAACTGCCGATTTTTCAGCCATATCAACTTGGGGCGTTTTTAAACCTAGTGAAGATGCTCCAGATTCAATTATATTATTAGACGCACAAAAAGATCGTTGGGATTTTCCAGAGCTTAAAAGAGTTGCGTATGAGGAGTATCAGTATTGGGAACCCGATATGGTTTTAATTGAAGCCAAAGCATCTGGCACCCCGTTAACCCATGAGTTAAGAAGGTTAGGCATTCCTGTTGTAAATTATTCTCCCTCTAGAGGTCATGACAAACATTCTAGAATGCATTCAGTAGCGCCAATATTTGAAAGTGGTTTAGTTTGGGCTCCAGATAAAAGATTTGCAGAAGAAATGATAGAAGAATGTGCGTCTTTTCCGTTTGGAGCTAACGATGATTTATGTGATACTATGACTCAAGCCCTAATGAGATTTAGAGAAGGTGGTCTTGTTTCTCTTGAGGATGATTATCAAGATGGAGAAAGAACTCCTATAAATCGAGTATATTATTAGCATGAGATTATTTCTTACTGAGTATAAAAAAAAAGGCAAATCCTATGGTGGTCCTTTAATTATTGCTTCTGATTGGGAGGAAGCCGAGAAACAAGCTGAAGATTTTAATATTGTTGTTGTAGGGGAAATTTATGACTTTGGTGCAACAAAATTTGAACCAATTACAAAAAGGGTTTTACATTAATGGCTATTGAGAAAAATATTACTGCACCTGATGCTAAAGATTTTACAAAAGAAAAATCTTTTGAGGATGTTGAAAACGAAGAATTGTTTGATGCAATAATGGGTGAAGCCGAAGAAAATGTAACTATGATGGAAGATGGTAGTGCAATTCTAGGCGAGCTAGATGACGAGTCTGTTGAGTCAGAGTTTGACGACAACCTAGCTGAATTAATAGAAGATTCTGAATTATCTGTAATAGCCAGCAACTTAATAGATGGTATAGAGAAAGATAAATCTTCAAGAGAAGATTGGGAAAAAACTTATACAGATGGCCTAAAGTATTTAGGCATGAAATTTGACGAGCAAAGATCTGAACCATTTGAAGGTGCAAGCAATGTTACTCACCCTTTGTTGGGGGAGGCGGTAACAACTTTTCAAGCTCAAGCATACAAAGAACTTTTACCTTCAAACGGGCCTGTAAAAACGCAAGTAATAGGTCTTTATGATTCAATAAAAGAAACTCAAGCACAAAGAGTTCAAGATTTTATGAATTATCAAATTGTTCATGTAATGGAAGAGTTTGATGAAGAGTTAGATCAAATGTTATTTTATCTTCCGCTAGCAGGCTCTGCTTTTAAAAAAGTTTATTATGATGATAATTTAGATAGAGCTGTTTCTAAGTTTATTGCTCCAGAAGATTTAATTGTTCCTTATTACACAACAGATTTAGAATCTTGCCAACGAATTACTAATGTTATAAAAATGTCTGAAAATGACGTAAAAAAATTACAAGCGTCAGGTTTTTATAGAATGCTTGATTTAAAAAACAGTCAAGGAGAAAATCAATTTTCAGAAATAAAAGAAGAAATAAACAAACTTTCTGGAATGCAGCCAACATACGATTCAGATGACTTAGTTGTTTTATATGAAGTACATTGCAATTTAGATTTAGATGGTTTTGAAGATATTAACGAAGAAGGAGATTTAACAGGAATTAAACTGCCTTATATCGTAACAATAGATTCTAACAATCAAGAAATATTATCTATTAGAAGAAACTACAAAGAAGAAGATACTTTAAAAAATAAAATTGAGTATTTTGTTCATTTTAAATTTTTACCAGGTTTAGGATTTTATGGGTTTGGGTTAACTCATATGATTGGTGGTCTTTCAAAAGCGTCTACATCTATATTAAGGCAGTTAATTGATGCGGGTACCCTTGCTAACCTACCTGCTGGGTTTAAGACAAGAGGTATTAGGATTAGGGATGAGGACACCCCTATTCAGCCTGGAGAGTTTAGAGATGTAGATGCCCCTGGTGGGTCTTTAAGAGAATCTATTCAACCATTACCATTCAAAGAACCTAGCAGCACGCTACTTTCTTTGCTTGGCTTGTTGGTTGATTCAGGTCAAAAGTTTGCTTCTATTGCAGAAATTAATACAGGCCAAGGCAATCCAAACGCGCCTGTTGGTACAACAATGGCTTTATTAGAAAGGTCAACAAAAGTTTTATCTGCAATTCACAAAAGAATGCACAACGCTCAAAGAAAAGAATTTAAATTACTTTCTTCTATCTTTCAAGAATATTTGCCACCTGAGTATCCTTATGTTGTAGGAAATCAACCTGCTCAAATAAAATTAGAAGACTTTAACGATGAAATTGATATTGTTCCAGTAAGCAATCCCGACATATTTAGCACATCACAAAGAATAGCTATGGCTCAAGAAATGATGCAATTAGTCCAATCCAACCCAGAAATACATGGACCAAATGGCATGTATGAGTCTTATAAAAGAATGTATTCGGCTATTGGCGTAGATAATATTGAACAGATATTAATACCCCCACCTAGTATGGAGCCAACTCCTATGGAGGCTGGTATGGAGAATAATGGTTTATTAATGGGGCAACCAGCTCAAGCATTTGTACAACAAAATCATGATGCCCATATTGCAATACATATGTCATTATTAAACACTCCTCCTGTTCAAATGAACGCTCAAGTGCAAGCTTTAATACATGCTCACATTATGCAACACTTGCAGATGAAAGCTGATGTAATTGCTTTAGAACAAATGCCTCCAGATGCCAAAGCACAATACGAGCAATTAAATGCTCAAGCGCAACAAACAGATGCTGCAAACGCTACTCCTATGTTGGCACAAGCAAACGATATATTAGCTCAATTTTCTTCTCCAATACTTGCAGAAATAATGACGGAATACGCTCAAAAAGTTTCAACTCCGCAAGACGAAGATCCGTTAGTAAGTATTAGAAAACAAGAGTTAGCATTAAAAGGACAACAACTACAACAAGATCAAGAACAATTTAAAATAGATCAACAAAGAAAAGAAAAAGAGGCTAGGTCTAGATCTCAAATTGATGTTGGTAAAATTGGTTCACAAGAAGATATTGCTGAGATGAAAAATCAAACAACTTTAGATAGAATGGCTCAACAAAAAGAAATGCAACTAAGAACCTTGGCAATTAAAAATAATTCTTAAAAAACTTGCAAAATAGTCTTACATACAACAAAATTAACAAATGTTAAATATAACTAAAGTTAAAAATCAAAAAACTCCAAAAGTAATGAAAAATAAATGTTCTTACGGCAACAAAGGAACTGTTCCTTTAAAAACTAACGCAGGAACTTTTTCAGCAAGCACAACCCCAACTCCAGGAATGGGTAAAGGGAAGTCAAGAGGTCTTGGTGAGGCTTCTTCTGGCGGTAAGTTTTCTGGCGTTTATTAATGTCAGTTATTTGGATACGAGACAAGTATTTTAAAGAATTAAAACAAAGACAAGAAGATATAACAAACACTCTTTTGTCTGGTGTAAAAAGTTTTGACCAATACCAACATCTGCTTGGACGTTACAGTTCTCTAGTTGAAGCAGAAAATTTATTTAGAGAGCTGCTAGGAAAAATAATAGAAGATGACGAAGAGCAAAGTAATAGTTCCTGATCATATAGCTAGGGAAGTCGAAGAAAAATCAAAAAACAAATCTAACAAGGAATCAGAGCTTGATAAGGCTTTTGTTAGTTCAGAAGAAAGAGTTTTAGATCCTACGTTAGTAGATAGTACATTAATAGATAGAATGCCTTGTCCATCAGGATGGCGCATGTTAATTCTTCCTTACAGGGGTAGGGGAGTTTCAAAAGGTGGAATTGTTTTAACAAAAGAATCAGTAGACAGAGAAGCGCTCGCCTCTGTTGTTGCTTATGTTATTAAAATGGGCCCTCTTTGTTACAAAGATAAATCAAAATTTGGAGAATTACCTTGGTGTCATGAAAAACAATGGGTATTGATTGGTAGGTATGCTGGAGCTCGTTTTAAATTAGGCGATGATGCAGAGTGCCGTATTATTAACGATGATGAAGTTATTGCGACCATTAAAGATCCTGATGACATTGTTACGCTTTAACTTGAGGAAATTATGCAAGAAGAATTAAAAGAAAAACTAATAGAAGAAAACGAACAAATTGATGAGGGCGAAGTTGTAGAAATAGAAACTTCAGAAGAACCATCTAGTGAGTCTGATGAGTCTAGTGAAATTGAAACTACAGAAAATGAAAGTGCTAAAACAGAAGATGAGTTAGTAGATTATTCTGACAAAGTTCAAAAAAGAATTGGTAACCTAACTAGGCGTTTGAGAGAAGCAGAAAGAGGCCAAGATTCAGCATACGAATATGCAAAAAGACTCAGAAATGAAAACATAAATTTAAAAACACATACATCTAGTTTAGATAGATCTTATTTAGATGAGGCAGAAACCAGATTAAAGTCTCAAAAAGCACAAGCTATATCGGCATTAAAAAATGCTCATGAGGTTTCAGACTTTGATAAAGTAGCAAAAGCTCAAGACATTTTAGCTAAAATAGCAGTCGAAGAAAACAAAGTTAGTTCTTCTAAACAGAGGTTAGCATCAGCGCCCGCAATTCAAGAAAATGATAATTTTGAACAAGCCTTTCAACCTCAAACACAACCTATTCCAGATCCTAAAAGCGAAGATTGGGCAGAAAAAAATCAATGGTTTGGAGATAATGAAAGCATGACATTAGCAGCTTTTAACATTCATAGAAAATTAATTGAAGAAGAAAACCTTGATCCTTCGACAGATGCCTACTATACTGAAATAGATCGTAGAATGCGTGAGGATTTTCCTCATCAATTTTCAGAAGGCAAAGAGGTTAAATCTAAGCCCCAACAAAAGGTAGCTTCTGCGAATAGAGCTGACGGTAAAGCTGTTAGCAAAAAACAAATTAGATTGTCGCCATCTGAAGTTCAAATGGCAAAACGTCTTAACGTACCCTTAGAAGAGTACGCAAAATATGTTAAAAGGTAAACTTATGACAGATAAAAAAGAATTAAACGAATCAATAGATGCGAAAGCATCAACTGAAAACAGAACATCACGTTCTGCGGATACTCGAGCAGCCTCAACCGCTCGCAAA
>TARA_R110002095_G_scaffold186720_5_pt1 | contig 10064 bp, 9 predicted proteins | sample TARA_R110002095 | Tara Oceans TARA_R110002095 (sample SAMEA4397255) | marine metagenome | biome: Polar Biome; feature: [SRF] surface water layer (ENVO:00010504); material: water (ENVO:00002006), including particulate matter (ENVO:01000060) such as... | depth 5 m | reverse complement strand
TACATGAAGGCATCCTCGCATTCAGAAAACCGTCGCGTTGTCGTTATTGGCGCCGGGCCTTCCGGGGCCATTGCCGCTGCGCTGCTCAAGCGTCAGGGGCACGACGTACTGATCATCGAACGACAGCGCTTTCCGCGCTTTTCGATTGGCGAGAGCCTGCTCTCGCATTGCCTGGATTTCATCGAGGAAGCCGGCATGCTCGAGGCGGTACAGGCTGCAGGTTTCCAGACCAAGCACGGGGCGGCCTTCGGTTGTGGCGAGCGCTATACGGATTTCGATTTTCGCGACAAATTTACCGAGGGCCACGGCAGTACCTATCAGGTGCAGCGCGCGGACTTCGACCAACTGCTGGCCGACCAGGCTGCCCTGCAAGGCGTCGAGATTCGTTACGAAGAGGAAATTACCGCCGCGGATTTCGGCGGGCCGCGCCCGAGTCTGCAGGTGCGCCGCCTCGACGGTAGCGACTATGCGCTGGAGGCCGAATTTGTCCTCGACGCCAGTGGCTACGGCCGGGTGCTGCCGCGCTTGCTCGATCTGGAAGCGCCGTCGAGCTTTCCGCTTCGCCGTGCGGTGTTCACCCACATCACCGACAACATCAACGATCCACACTTCGACCGCGACAAGATCCTCATCACCACCCACCCAGAATGGCGCGATGTATGGTTCTGGACCATCCCGTTCAGCAACGGCCGCTGCTCGCTGGGCGTGGTGGCCAGTGCCGAGCGCTACGAAGGACGTCCGCTGGATCTGGATGCCTGTCTCAAGGAATTCGTCATGGAGGCGCCCAATCTCCAGCGCATCCTCAAGCATGCTGAGTGGGATACGCCGGCACGCCTGATCAATGGCTATTCGGCGAACGTCAAAGCGCTGCACGGACCCGGTTTTGCCCTGCTGGGCAATGCGGCCGAGTTTCTCGACCCGGTATTTTCATCCGGCGTCACCATCGCGATGCGCTCGGCGAGCATGGCGGCTGCGGTATTGCACCGACAGCTGAGTGGCGAGTCAGTGGACTGGGACAGCGAATTTGCGACGCCGCTCAAGCGAGGCGTGGAAACCTTCCGCGCCTATGTCGAGGGCTGGTACGACGGCAGCTTTCAGGATGTCATTTACTACGAACGTGCCCAGCCGGAGATTCGCCGAATGATCTGCTCGATACTGGCCGGTTACGCCTGGGACAACCGCAACCCCTATGTCGCCGAGCCCCGACGTCGCCTGCGGGTACTGGCCGAACTCTGCGCCACGCCGACGCCCGCATGATTGCGTTGAAGACCGACCTCTTATCGCTGACCTGGCTGTCGCTGCTGCTGTTACTCGGTGCCTGCGCGCAACAGCCGCCGCTGCCAAGCCAAACGCCACGGCTGATGTTGCCGATGCAGCTGCATGTCCAGCGTCACCAGCAAGGCCAGATGGATGATTGGCTGTTGGTTATCCAGCAGGAAGAGGCAGCCTTGCGTTGGTCGCTGCTCACGCCCCTGGGCGTGCCGCTGGCGCGCCAGTTGCTGCGGGATGGGCGCTGGCAAGCCGATGGGCTGCTGCCGCCCAATGCTGAAGCCCGCACGCTGTTTGCCGCCTTGTTGTTCGCACTAAGCCCCGCCGAGCAACTGGACACGCTCTATGCCGGCAGATCGTGGACGTTACGACGGCACAGCCGATCATTGGCGCAAGATACCGCGTCCTGGCAGGTTCGCTATTTGGACAATGGACGTTTCGAACTCGACGTCGGGCCGACACTGACCTATCGTGTCGCGCCTATCGCCCCACCCGGACCGCCTCAACGATGACCGCCTACCTCAATGCACTCGGGCTGATTTGCGCCTTGGGACGGGGCAAGGCAGACGTTGCCAAATGCCTGCTCGAAGGCGACAACTCGGGTATGCGGCTACATCCGCGAACCATTGCCGGGCGCAGCCTGCCGGTGGGCGCCGTTTCCGGCGAGCTGCCCGCGCTTGTCAGTGCACCGTTGCGGCACGTCACCCGCAACAACCAGCTGCTGCTGGCCGCGCTGGACGAAATCGAAGCCGACGTGCACCAGGCGATTTCCCGCTTCGGCCCAAGCCGCGTAGGCGTAGTCATGGGAACCAGTACCTCGGGTATTCAGGAAGCGATCGAGGGCATAGCCCGCCTGACACGCGACGGGCATCTCCCGTCCAGCTATCACTACAATCATCAGGAGCTCAGCGCCCCGGCCAGCTTTGTCAGCGAGCGGCTGCAGCTTAGCGGCCCGAGCTACTCGATATCCACGGCCTGTACGTCCAGTGCGCGCGCGCTGCTCAGCGCCAAACGGTTGCTCGACGCAGGCGTGTGCGATGCGGTGATCTGTGGCGGCGTCGACACCCTGTGCGATCTGACCCTGCGCGGCTTCAGCGCGCTGGAAGCGACCAGCACACATGTCTGCAATCCCTTTTCGGTCAACCGCGACGGCATCAACATTGGCGAAGCAGCTGCGGTGTTCCTGATGACCCGGGAGCACGCGCCGATTGCCCTGCTTGGAGGCGGTGCCAGTTCCGATGCCCACCACATCTCAGCCCCCGACCCGCAGGGCCAGGGCGCAATAGCGTCAATGGACAAAGCGTTGAACAGCGCCAACACCCTCGCCGAACAGATCAGCTATCTGAACCTGCACGGCACCGCCACGCGGCATAACGATGCGATGGAGAGCCACGCTGTGGCCAGGGTATTTCCGAAGGGTGTGCCCTGCTCATCCACCAAGCCGCTCACCGGTCATACACTGGGCGCCGCTGGCGCACTGGAAGCGGCATTCTGCTGGCTGACCCTGTCCGACCATAATCCTGCACAGCGGCTGCCGCCGCATCGCTGGGATGGCGAGCAAGATGCCGAACTGCCGCGCCTGGACTTCGTCGTAGCCGGCACCGTGACGGCAGCGACGACCAGGCCACGACGCATGATGAGCAACTCCTTTGCCTTTGGTGGCAACAACATCAGCCTGATCCTGGGAGATGCACCATGATCGATTGGCCAGTCGCCGGACTGCTGCCCCACGCCGGAGACATGATTCTGCTTGATGCGGTCGAGTCGTTCGATGCGGATAGCATTACGACGCACCTGCGGGTCAAAAGCACCGGCCTGCTCAACCTGCCCGACGGCAGCCTGCCGGCCTGGGCCGGCATCGAAATCATGGCGCAGACTGTCGCCGCCTTTGCCGGCTGCCAGGCGCGCCTGGCCGGGCTGCCAGTGGAACTGGGCTTTTTGTTGGGCACCCGCCGTTTCCAGTGCAATGTCGAGCATTTCCCGGCCGGCAGCCAGTTACGCATCCATGCGCTGCGTTCGCTGCAGGATGACAACGGAATGGGCGTGTTCGAATGCCATCTCGACGGGCCCGGTATCCATGCCGAGGCGCGTCTCAACGTGTTCCGCCCGCCCGAAGTGGCGAGCTATCTGCAAGAGCCTTCCCCATGAGTAAAACCATCCTTGTCACCGGTTCCAGCCGCGGCATCGGCCGCGCCATTGCCTTGCGCTTGGCGCAAAGTGGCCATGACCTCGTCCTCCATTGCCGAACGCGACGAGACGAGGCGGAAACCGTGCAGGCGCAGATTCAGGACATGGGCCGCACCGCGCGCATCCTGCAGTTCGATATCGCGGATCGCGCGCAATGCAGAGAACATCTGGAAGCGGATGTTGAAACCCACGGCGCCTACTACGGGGTGGTCTGCAATGCCGGGCTGACCCGCGACGGCGCCTTTCCGGCCTTGACCAAAGACGACTGGGATCTGGTCATGCGCACCAACCTGGACGGCTTCTACAACGTCCTGCACCCCCTGACCATGCCGATGATCCGCCGTCGCCAGCCAGGCCGCATCGTTTGCATCACCTCCGTATCGGGGCTGATCGGCAACCGTGGCCAGGTCAACTACAGCGCGTCCAAAGCGGGCGTGATCGGCGCCGCCAAGGCGCTGGCCGTCGAACTCGGCAAGCGCCGCATCACGGTCAACTGCGTTGCGCCAGGGTTGATCGATACGGACATGCTCGATGACGACCTGCCCATCGAGGAAATGCTCAAGATGATCCCTGCACAGCGCATGGGCACCCCGGAGGAAGTCGCCGGCGCGGTCAACTTCCTGATGTCGGACGAGGCCAGCTACATCACCCGGCAGGTCCTGGCAGTGAATGGCGGATTGTGCTGATGAAACGCGTCGTCGTCACCGGCATGGCCGGCATCACTTCACTGGGCAGCGACTGGGCCAGCATCGAGGCTCACTTCAGCAGCAACCGCAGCGGCATTCGCTACATGCCGGAGTGGGACCGGTTTACCGAACTCAATACCCGATTGGCGGGACCGGTGGATGACTTCTCCGTACCTAAGCACTGGACGCGCAAGCAACTGCGCAGCATGGGCCGGGTGTCGAAGTTGTCGGTAAAGGCCGCCGAACAGGCCCTTGCTGATGCGGGCCTGCTCGATGACTCGTCAATCCGCGACGGGCGCATGGGTGTCGCCTGCGGTTCATCCACCGGCAGTACCGAAGAGATCAAGGCCTTCGGCAACATGCTGCTCAACTCGGTGGCCGACGGGCTCAACGCCAACTCCTACATCCGCATGATGCCGCACACCACAGCGGCGAATATCAGCATCTTCTTCGGCCTGACTGGGCGGGTCATTCCCACGTCCAGTGCCTGCACCAGCGGCAGCCAAGGCATTGGCTACGCCTATGAGGCGATCAAGTTCGGCCGTCTGCCGATGATGCTTGCGGGCGGCGCCGAAGAGCTCTGTGCCACCGAAGCCATGGTCTTCGACGCGCTATATGCCACCAGCCTGAAGAACGACGCGCCGCATACGTCTCCGCGTCCCTACGACGCCGGCCGCGATGGCCTGGTGATCGGCGAAGGCGCCGGCATGCTGGTACTGGAAGAGCTCGAGCATGCCTTGGCCCGCGGCGCCACCATCCATGCCGAGCTGGTCGGCTTTGGCAGCAACGCCGACGGTCAGCACGCCACCAAGCCGGAGCAGCAGACCATGCGCCGCGCGATGCAGCTGGCCCTCGAAGACGCCTGCCTGCAGCCCGACGCCATCGGCTACGTCAATGGCCACGGCACCGCCACCGAACAGGGCGACATTGCTGAAACCCTGGCGACTCAATCGCTGTTCGGCAGCCGCATGCCAATCAGCTCGCAGAAGAGCTTTCTCGGCCATACGCTAGGTGCCTGCGGCGCGCTGGAGTCCTGGTTCAGTATCGAAATGATGAACCGCGACCATTACATTCACACCCTGAATCTGGACAGCATTGATCCGCGCTGCGGTGAACTGGACTACCTCATCGGTGCACCGCGCACCATGCAGCACGAATATGTGATGAACAACAATTTCGCCTTCGGCGGCATCAACACGTCGTTGATATTTCGCCGCTGGGCTTGAACCTTCCATCCCCAAAACACCGCAAGGAGAATGCAATGAAGAAAAACACATGGATCGGCGCAGCACTGGTGCTCTGTGCATTACCCGGAATCAGCCAGGCCCGAGACACTACGCACTACCTGCCATTCGAGCAGGTCGTGGCCGAGGCAACCGCCTCCGGCAAACTCGATGGCAGCGTGCAGTTCTACCTGGCGGGCAAGACGCCGAAGGGCGCGCAGGTCATCCGCAGTGGCGTGACCACCAGCAAGAAAACCAACGCCTTCAACAAAACCGACGAAGGTGCCTGCAGCTGGGCGCTGCAGTCGGCGCTGATCAGCATGCAACAGGCCGCCAAGGCCGCTGGTGCCAATGCCGTGGTGGACATCGCCAGCAACTACAAGCACGTCGAATACAAAGACAGCCAGAAATATGAGTGCCATGCCGGCGCAATCATGGCGGGGGTAGCAATCAAGGGAAGCCTGGCCAAGGTCAAGTAACGCTACAGCGCTCGGGCCCTTCCAGGGGTACCGGGCGGTGCATTTACCCCAAGGATGACGATCCGGCTGTCGTCATTGCCGAACGAATAACTGGACCCGAGAGTCAACATTTGCAGACCCTGTTACCTCAAGGAGTTGCCCATGTTTGACAAACCAACGCACACATTCGAACTCAACTACCTCTTTCAGAACGAGCCGCGTAACCATCTCGTCGATTCGGAAAATGAGCGCATGTCGCAAGCCAGTGCCGCTCGGCATCTGATCGAACTGCACAACGGCGATGCCGAAAACAGCTTGGTGATGCCAGAGGCGGGGGCTGACGAGGGCAAGATTCTGGAACAAGCCGAGGTCATCGGTATCACCGATATCCGGGTGACCAAACTGGTTCACGAGCATGAACCAGGGACCACCCCAGGCCACTACCAGCAGCCTTAAAAAAAGAGCCGCTAACAGCGGCTCTTTTTTTCATCGTAATAAATCAGCGGTGGTACTGCGCCGAGAGTTCGTGAACAGCCTCGATAAACGCACCGGCGTGGGCCGGATCGACCTCAGGGGTAATGCCGTGGCCCAGGTTGAACACGTGACCTTCGCCTTGCCCGAAGCTGCCTAGAATACGGCCGACCTCGGCCCGGATCGCCTCAGGCTTTGCAAACAGCACGCTCGGGTCCATGTTGCCCTGTAGCGCGACCTTGTCGCCAACGCGTGCACGCGCGACGCCGATGTCGCAGGTCCAGTCCAGCCCCAGTGCTTCGGCACCGGTCGCCGCCATGGACTCCAGCCACAGCCCACCGCCCTTGGTGAACAGAATGACCGGTACACGGCGACCGTCATGTTCGCGAATCAGCCCATCGACAATCTTCTGCATGTAGGCCAGGGAGAATTCCTGATAGGCCGCGGCGGAAAGGCTGCCACCCCAGGAATCGAAAATCTGCACCGCCTGGGCGCCCGCGAGGATCTGTCCGTTTAGGTAGCTCGTCACCGACTGCGCGAGCTTGTCCAGCAGCGCATGCATGGCCTGCGGATTTTCGTAGAGCATCGCCTTGGATTTGCGGAAGTCCTTCGAGGAGCCGCCTTCGACCATGTAGGTCGCCAACGTCCAAGGGCTGCCGGAAAAGCCTATCAACGGAACGCGGCCGTTGAGCTCGCGACGAATGGTGCGCACCGCGTCCATCACGTAACCCAGATCTTTCTCCGGATCCGTAATCGGCAGCGCCTCAATGTCGGCCATGTTGCTGACGACCTTCTTGAAACGTGGGCCTTCACCGGTCTCGAAGTACAAGCCCAGCCCCATGGCGTCCGGCACAGTGAGGATGTCGGAGAACAGGATCGCCGCGTCCAGTGGGTAACGTTCAAGCGGCTGAAGGGTGACTTCACAGGCCAGTTCGGGATTCATGCACAGGCTCATGAAATCGCCCGCCTTGCTGCGGCTGGCCCGGTATTCCGGCAGGTAGCGGCCGGCCTGACGCATCATCCACACCGGGGTGACGTCGACAGGTTGCTTGAGCAAGGCGCGGAGAAAGCGGTCGTTCTTCAAGGCAGTCATGTCTGGGTTCCAGCAAAAGAGTGGCGGCATTGTCGCAAAGCGCAAAACAAAAGGCACGGCGAGCGCCGTGCCTTTTATCCGTGGGCTTGATTCAGGTCAGGCCCGTTTGGAGGCATGCTTCAAAGTAAAGCCCAGAGTGGATGCCACGCTCACCGACCAACCAGCTCGGTGCTTCGGCAGCGCCTATCCACCCAGTGAATCAGACTTCCAGGTAGTCGAGGATGCCTTCAGCAGCCTGACGGCCTTCGAAGATCGCCGTAACGACCAGATCGGAACCACGCACCATATCGCCGCCCGCGAAAATCTTCGGGTTGCTGGTCTGATGCTTGAACTGGCCCATCTCCGGTGCCACTACACGGCCCTGGTTGTCGGTTTGAATGCTTTTGCCTTCAAACCAGTCAGCTGGACTCGGGCGGAAACCAAAGGCGATAACCACGGCATCTGCCGGCAATACTTCTTCGGAACCGGGAATTGGCTCTGGGCTACGACGTCCGCGCGCGTCCGGCGCACCGAGACGGGTCTCGACCACCTTGACGCCTTCGACCTTGCCCTCGCCAACTATGGCGATGGGTTGCCGGTTGAAGAGGAACTTGACGCCCTCTTCCTTGGCGTTCTTCACCTCTTTGCGCGAGCCCGGCATGTTCGCTGCGTCACGCCGGTAGGCACAGGTCACGCTCTTGGCGCCCTGGCGGATGGAGGTGCGGTTGCAGTCCATCGCCGTGTCGCCGCCGCCGAGCACCACAACCTTCTTGCCCTTCATGTCGACGAAGTCTTCCGGCGCCTTTTCAAAGCCGAGGTTACGGTTAACGTTCGCGATCAGGAAATCCAGCGCATCGTGCACGCCCGGCAGGTCTTCGCCAGGGAAGCCACCCTTCATATAGGTGTAGGTACCCATGCCCATGAACACGGCGTCGTACTCGGCGAGCAGCTGGTCGATGGTCACGTCCTTGCCGACTTCGGTGTTCAGGCGGAATTCGATACCCATTCCGGTGAAGATTTCACGGCGTCGGCTGAGAACGGATTTTTCCAGCTTGAACTCTGGGATACCAAAGGTTAGCAGTCCGCCGATTTCCGGATTCTTGTCGAACACCACTGGTGTAACGCCGCTGCGCACCAGTACGTCGGCGCAACCCAGGCCAGCCGGTCCCGCGCCGATGATGGCGACCTTCTTGCCAGTCGGCTTGACCTTGGACATGTCCGGGCGCCAACCCATGGCGAAGGCGGTATCAGCAATGTACTTTTCCACCGAACCGATGGTGACTGCGCCGAAGCCGTCGTTAAGCGTACAAGCGCCCTCGCACAGGCGATCCTGCGGGCAGACGCGGCCACAGACTTCCGGCAGGGTGTTGGTCTGGTGCGCCAGTTCGGCCGCAGCGAGGATGTTGCCCTCGGAAACCAGCTTGAGCCAGTTGGGAATGTAGTTGTGAACCGGGCACTTCCACTCGCAGTAAGGGTTGCCGCAACCAAGACAGCGGTGTGCCTGCTCGCAAGCCTGCTGCGGCTTGAAGGGTTCATAGATCTCGACGAACTCTTTCTTGCGCTGGCGCAGCAGCTTTTTCTTCGGATCCTTGCGCCCGACTTCGATGAACTGGAAGTCGTTATTCAGACGTTCAGTCATTTCAAAACCTCTTAACGGCAGCCGCAAGCCCAAGGCTGCTGACTGCGTGACAATCACGGAGCGGGGCAAGCCCCAGGCACATGGCCGAGGCTTGCCGCTTGAACCTGCTTTTTATTGGGGGTTGGCCCGAGTGCTCGACAGCAGTGACGCCAGGTTGGCCGCCTTTGGCTTGACCAGCCAGAAGCGACGCAGGTAGTCGTCGAGGTTTTCCAGAAGTTTCGCGCCCCATGCGCTGCCGGTTTCGGCGACATATTCGCGTAGCACGTTCTGGAGATGGCTACGGTGGGCTTCCATGGCCTCACCGGTGATGCGCTGCAGGTTGACCAGCTCGTTGTTGACCCGGTCGACGAAACTGTTGTCCATGTCGAGGACGTAGGCAAAACCGCCGGTCATGCCGGAGCCGAAGTTGTAGCCTGTCTTGCCAAGGACGCAGACAAAGCCGCCCGTCATGTATTCGCAGCAATGATCGCCCGTGCCTTCCACGACCGCGTGCGCGCCGGAGTTACGCACTGCAAATCGCTCGCCGGCGGTGCCACCCGCGAACAGCTTGCCGCCCGTAGCGCCATACAGGCAGGTGTTGCCGATGATCGCCGAATCCTGGGACTCGTACCCGCTGGCCTTCGGCTGGGTAACCACCAGTTTGCCGCCGGTCATACCTTTACCGACGTAGTCGTTGGCATCGCCTTCCAGATACAGATGCAGGCCGCCCGCGTTCCAGACGCCGAAGCTCTGCCCCGCGGTGCCCTTGAAGCGGAAGGTGATTGGCGCATCTTTCATGCCCTGGTTGCCATGCACCTGGGCGATCTCGCCGGAGACACGTGCACCAATGGAACGATCGCAGTTGCAGATATCCAGCTCGAACTCACCGCCGCTCTTGGCATCGATGGCCGCACGAGCCAACTTGACCATTTCCTCGGCCAGTAGCCCCTGATCGAAAGGCGGGTTTTTCTCAACCTCGCAGAATTGCGGCTTGTCGGCCGGAATATGGTCGCTGCCGAGCAGAGGCGACAGGTCGAGATGGTTCTGCTTGGCAGTTTCGCCCGGTAGCAGTTCCAGTAG
>TARA_R110002095_G_scaffold64689_1_pt1 | contig 10087 bp, 7 predicted proteins | sample TARA_R110002095 | Tara Oceans TARA_R110002095 (sample SAMEA4397255) | marine metagenome | biome: Polar Biome; feature: [SRF] surface water layer (ENVO:00010504); material: water (ENVO:00002006), including particulate matter (ENVO:01000060) such as... | depth 5 m | reverse complement strand
AAACCGAATGGCTCTGCTCAGTTCGCGGCGGGATGAATCGGTAGGGTTCTGGTCCTCTGTTGTGGCCAGTCTGTTTACCGGTAAACCACTGGCTGTGATCACCGGTTTCCTGACTGTGTTGAGCATTGGATTTCTGTGGCCTGGTATTGTGGAGTTTATTACGCAAGGCAGTGTTACATTGCACTGGTCGCGATTGATTGCCGGTGCGTTTACACTTTTTACTGTCATTCAGATGCTGATTTTTTTCGTGCTCATGAAAGTGGTTTCGATTTGGAGTTTTGAACACGTTACCGTGAAACGAGAGGGCTCTGAATCGATTCGGAATGGATCGCCTGAATTAATCAACCGGAACTATCAAAAGCTGGCTCCGGCGGTGGAATCTGCAAAACATATCATGAAATGAAAATGTACTCACGACTTCACTCTTACACGGTCACTGGCCGACGCTTTGAAATCTTTTCACAACAATTTCGATTCGAGTCAAGTATGAATACTCAACTGAAAGAGACGTCCTCGCAGATCAGGTATTGGCATCCGGGAATGGAATGCTGTGATGAGATCTGGGAAGCCGCGTATCGCCGTTTCGAAACGCCCGGCGAGGAAATGAAAAAATTTCTCAAACGGTTTCAGAAACTCGGCGTTGACCAGTGGGATCAGAATCAAAGTGTGGTGGAGTTGTTTTGCGGGCAGGGCACCGGTCTGCATGTTCTGGAAAAAATGGGATTTCATGCGATTGAAGGAGTCGACCTGTCGCCGCACCTGCTCGAACAATATCAGGGTTCGGCACAATTGTATGTCGCGGATTGCCGGGATCTCAAGTTTGAAGACCACAGCCGGGATCTGTTAATCGTACAGGGGGGGCTGCATCACTTGCCTGATTTACCTGCGGATTTAGACCAGACGCTCAGTGAAATGAAGCGGGTGCTGCGTCCGGGGGGACACGTGGTGATTGTGGAACCCTGGCGGACACCGTTTCTGCGTTTCGTGCATACGGTCAGCGAAATCAAACTCTTCCGAAAACTCTGGTCGAAGTTAGACGCATTTGCCATCATGACGGAGCAGGAGATTACCACCTACGAGCAGTGGTTGAGCCAGCCCGAGGAAATATTGACGCTGTTAAATCGTTATTTCCACAAAGAACAGCAAATTGTGGCCTACGGCAAACTCATGTACGTGGGACGAAAAATCTGATCCGGTAGTGGGATTCCACTGCGTTGCCGCGCCGCGAATCCAGACAGCGCTTCTCCAGCATTCATGCCAAGGAGAGAAATAATATGCGCTCACGACTTCTGACGCTGTTATAGACGGTTTGCTGTTACTTTCGAACAGGCGGTTGCCGGCAGAACAGCCGACCGGGGGCGGAGAGCCCGTTACGCAAGTGACCGCAGGGAATCTTGTGATTACCCGCTGTCGGTTGTCTTGGCGCGTTGTTCTGCTCCGTAGTCGTTCGGTTGTTTGACTTGCAGAATGTCGCTAACGTGGCAAATGCTGTCTGTTTCGTTATAATCAATGTTTTTGAGCCTTTGTCGGAGTGAATTGATGCCATTGCTTGGAGCACATCAGTCGATCGCTGGTGGATACTATAAAGCCGTTGATACCGCGGCCGAATTCGAAATGGAATGCGTGCAGATCTTTACCAAAAATAATAATCAATGGCGGGCTAAGCCGCTGACGGACAAAGATGTCAGTCTGTTTCAAGGGCGGCTGGAAGCGACGGGGATCACGCATCCTTGCTCTCACATGAGTTATCTGATCAATCTGGCGAGTCCGAAAGACGAGCTGTGGAACAAATCGATTGATGCCGTTGTGGTGGAATTGCAGCGGGCCGAAGCGCTGGGGCTCGAAGGCGCGGTGATGCATCCCGGTAGTTTTGTGACTTCCAGCGAACAGGAAGGGCAGGATCGGATCGTGGCGGCCCTTGATCGCATACATGAGCAGACCGAAGACTTCACGACGCAGATCTGGCTGGAAACGACGGCCGGTCAGGGTTCGAATCTCGGCTTTCGTTTTGAACAGTTAGCGTATCTGCTGGAGCGAGTCCAGGAAGGACAGCGGCTGGGAATCTGCGTTGATACCTGTCATATTTTCGCCGCCGGTTATCCCTTGATTGAAGAGTCGGAATATAAGGCAACTATGGCCGAACTGGATCAAGTGATTGGTTTTGACCGGATTCGTGCGTTTCATCTGAACGACAGCAAATGTGAGTTCGGCAGTCGCAAAGACCGACACGAAACGATCGGACGGGGTTTTCTGGGACTGGAACCGTTTCGCCATTTACTGAACGATCCGACATTTCAGGACCGCCCGATGTATCTGGAAACCCCGAAAGAAGAAGAGGAGGGGGTTCCGCTGGACCGGATTAATATGGATACGTTGCGTAAGCTCTACCGGAATTGAGCAATTTTCTCAAAGACAGCTAAAATCCCTAATAGCCTCTCATGCTATCAATTTCGCCCCGTCGATATATGTCTACAGGCATTTCGTCGGGTGCGGTTGCGCGCCTGATGACGGTGCTGCTCAAAACCTCAACTCCCGATTGAGGTTACTTCCCGTGATCCAGGAAGAGAACAGGATTTGTCGTTGTGAAGATCGGTCTATTAAAGCAATACCGGTCAACGGTTTATTCGTTGGCAGTAATACTCGCGTGTTTGACGGTCGGCTGCCTGCGGCAACCCGGTGAAGTCATTTCACAGTCAGGCAAAAGTGCTGAGAGCCCGCTGATCGCATCAAACAACAGCTCTACCTTTAACTTTTTTGAGTCAAAAAAGAAATCGATTCCGGATCAGACGGTCGCAGAGCATAAAGTCGACGCAACTTCCCCCAGGGTCGATCCTCTTGGTTTTGAGGAAGATCCACCGGCACGCATCAGTATCGTCGGAAATTTAGTCTCCCGACCTGTGAACTCAGCAGAGCAGATACAAAAAAAAGCCAGAAAAATTGTTGATCAACGGGCTGAAAACTGGCGCTCGAAATCTCTGGTTGAATTGGCAAAGAAGTATCCCTCGAACATGAGAGAGTCCTCGCCGCGAGATTCAGACTACATCCAACAGGCATCCAGTACGAAAACTCAGGATAACTCTGGTGGGAAAGATCAAACCTCTCAGGTCGTTTCGACTGCTTCAGAAGAGTATCAAACAGAAAATAAAACGCCGAAATCTGCTCTGATCAATCAATTCCGGACGGCTGAAGTGAGCCGCGATTCTGATCGGTCAGCGCAGCAGGATGTCGCTATGCAGACCGCGCCTTCGGGAAACGGCCTGTATCAGGAATTGAAACAGGAAACCCCTGCATTGGGCGAAATGAATCAGGAAATGCGACGCTTGCAGATCAATTCCGTCATGGCGCGTGCCAAACGGGAAGCAGAACAAAAGAACTATGAGTACGCCGCCTTTTTAGCAGAGCAGGCACTGGAATCAAGCTATCGAGGACATATTGCGTTCAGTCCGGATGAAGAATCTCCTCAGATGTTGCTGCGGAAGATCAGAAGCGTGATGTCTCCCGTTGAGGATTCCAATCTCAAACCGGTCGAGCCTACGAAACCTGAGGTGCAAACCACTGGCGGTCAGAGTGTCCAGAACTTCCAGTTCACACCTTCAACCGTTCACCCGCTAAAAAGACGACCTGCGGAAAAACCGAAAGAAATTCGTCCTCAACCCCGACCATCTACCGGCGCGAATGAAGAATTGCCGACGATTGTTCCCCGTAATATGGGAATGGAACAGCAGACAATTCCGCGCAGGAATTATGAGGCCCCGCAACAGAGGGAACGTGCCCCCGGAATTTCTCTGGACACTCCTTCCTTTGAGCAGCAGCCGGAAGCACCAACCGAATTTCCAGTGCCCGAAAAAAAGCACCCCGCGCATTCGAGTACTGTTCCCCAGCGCGGTCTGAAACTGGAGCTTGAAGAGGTTCCGAATGAACCACCGGCCAAAATCCGCTTAAGCGGTCCTGAGCCCGTGCAACAGGGGCAGGTCAATGAGGTGGAAAAATCAGCTTCACCGGGCCCACAGTTAATGCTGCCAAGTCTTCCCTCGAAGTCAAAAGATCTCACCTCCCAGGCCGATCCGCATCATTCCGGGTGGAGGCAGGGAACGCCGACGTCGCCTGTGAAATATCGGTCTAACATACTGGAGAACCGTCAGAGCGATTCTGAAACCGGCACCGGCGTGGGGCAAAAACTTGTGGGAGCGGATGGAAACAGGCCGCGTGTCGCATCAACTTTGACGCTGGACGAAATTGAATGGGATCTCGATGAAAAAAGACGTCCGCAACCTGGAAGTACATGGTGGGGAATGTCCACACTGCTGCTAATCATCGGCGGAGCGATCATCCTGCTGTTGTTGACGATTATCGTCATCCTGTTGAAGCGGGGTAATCCTGCGTCCTGATTCCGTCGTCGACGAAGAAGCGGACTGCGTCGGGATTCCCCGGCACCGTGTCTGGGATGGTCTGTCCCGGACCGCATTTATTTCGAAGTACGCCGAACGAACCTGTCGGATTAATTTTCCGGCTTGGTGAGGAATTCTCCGCCGCTGATAAACATGCCGTTCTCACAAGGTGTACACCACATGATTTTCACGCGGTATTCAAATTCACGCGTTTCGCTGGCGAGTTTCACTGTCACATCACCGGGATTCAACACGCCTTTGTGAAGCAGTCCGAGCCCCTGACGGCTGATTTCCCGTGTCATTGCGGAAATGGTATTGCCACGCGAGGTTTTGACTTCGGCGGGAACAGATAACTCGAGACGGTCCACATCTCTCACGTTCACTGCATCGCTGTTACCAAAGCTCTCCATCACATGTTTCAGGTCATCCATTGACGGACGGCTCCACGGGGTCTCTTCCATCGAATTTACTCCTGCTCTTTGAAGTTATTTCCAAAACGATCTTTGTTATGCATACGAAACTGATACTGAAATATAGGATATAAAAATAATCAAGGTGTTGCTTTTACGCCCAGATTGCTGAGAGTGCACCATTCTTCAGGACTCAGGGAACGGGTGTGCAAAAGGATGCAGACAATGCATTCGCCGGTGTTAAACGTTAACAGTTATAACGCCCGACGAAGCAGCAGAAGCTGATGTGTTACTACGCGTTGTGACGATTATTCGTCCCTCGATGGTGCGTGTTGTATCAGTCATTCCAAAGACTCCTCCTGATTCCCCTATAACGTTTGTTGTTTATAAAATCCGCATGACGTGCTGCAGAGAGCCGGTTCGATATGAGTCTGGGGTAATCTCAGTATTAACCGGGAGGATCTCAGTAATAAATAGTTCAAGATTAATTCCACAGACGGGTCTGTCCCGTATTCAGCCGGAAGCGGATTCTCTTTATTGATTGCTTCAATGAGAGAGCTTGAACTGACTCAAGCAAGAGAAAGCAGATTGATTCACCAAAATTATGATGATCTCTTCTTTTTATAAAAAATACAGCAGGCAACTTATCTGGGGCGTCTTTTGCACGCTTCCGATTCTGACAATTCTGGCAGAATCGCTGCCTTCCAATAACGACATTGAAACCTGGCTACCCAACGACTCTGATGTGCGAATCGTGTACGATCGATTCAAGGCAGAATTTGGAGCAGAAGAGGTGATCCTGGTAGCGGTGCAGGAAGGTCTGAATCAGCCTTTGCTGATCGAAGCGACCGCCAGTCGAATTGAGAGATTGCCGACGGTCAGGCAGTGCTGGACTCCACAACGGCTCAAAAAGATCTTGACCGAGCTCAAAGTTGAACCTGCAGATATCGATCACCGGCTGAACGGCCTTCTGATGAATTCGGAAAAGAATGTGGCAGGCATTCTTGTTCTGCTTTCTGATATCGGTATCAAAAATCGTGCCGGTACGGTGGAAGGCATTCGTGAGAAACTCGAATACAATCAGCTGACAGGGACGGAAGTGCAACTGGCGGGTGCCCCCGTTGTGGTCGCTGAACTCGATCGGCTGGGCAGCCAGAAAAACAACAAAAAATTCTTTATCATCACCTTACTGATCAGTCTGGTATTGTTGTACTACTCTTTCCGGGAATGGAAAAAAACGCTGGCCACACTGGGTCTGACCATCTGGGCAATCAATCTGACGACAGCTTTGATCTATCTGGGCGGAGGTGAAATGAATTTCATCCTCGGTGCACTCTCGGTGATGGTCCTGGTTTTCACGCTGGCGATTTCCATTCACGTGCATCATTATGTCGCCAGTTGTATTGACGATCCGGATCCCCTGGCATCCGCTTTACGAATTGCCTGGAAACCCTGTGTGCTGGCAACGCTGACCACGACGATTGGTCTGTTTTCCCTGACAGTCAGCGAGATTGGTCCTGTCATTCAATTTGGTTATGCGGCGTCGATTGGAACCTTTGTCTCTTTGATCACCGGACTGGGACTCACTCCGGCTGTGCTGACACTCTGGCCCATTGATCCGAAAACCGTACATACAGGAGAACAGCGCTGGGACTTTCGGTGGTGTGCCAACTGGCTCATCGATCATTCCGGTCGTGTCTCGATTGCAACCATCATCCTTGTGTCGGTGACCGGTGTCGGACTCTTCAGTCTCAAAACGAAAATCGATCCCCTCGATTTTCTGCCCTCAGACGGCAGAGTCATTCAGGATGTGCGTTCGGTTCAGAATAACCTGACCGAACTGGATTCCGTCGAAGTGATTGTTGATTTTGGTGAAAAAGATCTTCCCTTCCTCCAGAAAATCGATCGGATTCGCAAGCTGGAAGCGACCATCAGGCAGCATCCCGCGGTAAGACACACCATGTCTCTGGCCAGTTTTTTTCCGACCCATTTTCCGGAAAGTCCGTATGAGACAGCCCGGCTGTTATCACACGCCCAGTCCGCGCATGGAAAAAATGATTTTGTTTCCGATGGCGATCGGTTATGGAGAGTTTCAGCGCGCATTCGCAGTGATGCGGATATGCCACAGGATCTGGTGTACGACCAGCTGACGGCGATGATCAACGATCCCAGCGTCATCCTGACAGGCGTCGCTCCCTTGCTGAGACGGGCGCAAAGTCAGATTTTCATCGGATTCTGGGAAAGCTTTTCGATGGCTTTTCTGATCATCACGGTCATCATGATTGTTTCACTGCGTTCCATCAAAGCCGGTCTGATTGCGATGGTGCCCAATCTGACGCCGATCTGTATCGTCTTCGGTATTTTGGGCTGGTGTCAGATTCCAATTGATATCGGAATCATGATGACGGCCAGCATCGCACTGGGCATCGCCGTAGATGGAACATTTCATTTCCTGGTACGCTATCAGGATCAGTACCGGGTGACCCGGAATTCAGCCAGGTCATCTCGAGATTCTCTGTTGATGACAGGGGAGCCGATTTTCACGGCGGCCGTGATCACGGGGGCGGGAATGCTGGCTCTGACACTGAGCAACTTTGTTCCCACCGCGCGTTTTGGTTATATGATGACCTCTTTACTGGGGGCGGCTCTGGTGGGGGATCTCATCTTACTCCCCTGCCTGCTGGCACTGCGTCCTGAGAAACCGGGTGAGGATGATGATGCTGATCACAATGACAGCAGTAGTCTGCCTGAGAAGCAGCATCCTCATACGCCGCATTTCCTCAAGCAGAATCGACAGGGAACAAAAGATCAATCTGAGAAAGCAGTTGCATAGAATCAATTCCTGCATCAGCTGCAATTGCTCTTTGAAAGTGCCCGCTTTTCAGCACCCCTTGATTGATATATGATGCCAGTTCATTATCATTGACTCCTTCCCGGTTCAATTCGGTTACCGCTTCTGTTTTGCCGCAAACCTCGTCTATCACAGGTTGGTGCAGCAGTGGCAGGTTTTGAAGCGAACTGGTTGAGTCGCGTTTTTCAGGCAACGATCTGGATTCACAATTTACATTTTTGAAAATACAGCGGAAGTCAACATGGGATATCATCTGATAACAGGTGCCACAGGATTACTGGGACGATACTTAATTCGGGACTTAGCATCTGCGGGAGTCCCTTTAGCCGTTCTGGTCCGTCCCACACGACGCATGACGGTTGACCAGCGCATCGATATGATCATGGGTTTCTGGGACGATCATATGGCGCGTGAATTGCCGCGGCCTGTTGTGCTGGAAGGAAATATCAACGAAGAAAATATGGGGTTGAGTCCGGAGCAGCTTGAGTGGGCGACCAAAAATGTGGATCACATGATCCACTCCGCAGCCAGCCTGACATTTTACAGTACCAGTCAGGAAAGCGAACCCTGGCGATCGAATGTGGGCGGGGTGAAAAAGGTTCTCAATTTTTGCAAGACTGCGGGCATCAGACACTTCAACCATGTTTCGACGGCCTATGTTTGTGGTCTGCGTACCGGAAGAATTATGGAATCCGATGTCGACGTCGGCCAGGAATCCGGAAACGATTACGAACGCAGCAAACTTGAGGCTGAGTTACTGGTTCGCAGTGCAGACCATTTTGACTCATTAACCGTCTTCAGACCCGCGATCATCATTGGTGATTCCAAAACCGGATTTACCAACACCTTTCACGGATTTTATGCTGCTTTGCAGTTGGGATATACGCTGACTCAAATGCAGACACCCGATGAAACCGGGCGCTTATATGCGAAGTCCCGTTTCACTCTGGACGGAGACGAATCAAAGAATCTGATTCCCGTCGACTGGGTTTCTGCGGTGATGTCGTATATTCTGACGCATCCCAAGCATCATGGGAAAACCTATCATCTGACACCCCTGCATCCGGTGCCTTCGCGGCTCGTGCATGATGTGCTGGAAGCGACGTGTAACTTTTACGGGTCAGAATTTGCTGGTGGTGGCGTGGAACTGAAGGATCCGACCGAAGCGGAACGGCTCTTTTATGATCATATCCGGGTTTACAATTCGTACTGGCGTGATGATCCCGTTTATGACAGCACCAATACACAGACTGCGGCACCGCATCTGCCCTGTCCTCATATCGACCGGGAATTATTGACCCGACTGTCGCAAGTGGCGATCGATATGAATTTCAGCTGGAACGATCGAACACCGCATCGCTTTGGAGTTAAGTAGCCCAGGGGTTATTCAGTTTGCGATAGGGCGTGTTGGATGGTGGCTTGGGCTGCATTTTTTCCTGGGGAGACTTCTGTTCCTGAGGCTGGTCTGCTGCAGGCTCAACCCGTTCTTCTTTTGCGGGCAGCGCCGGACTGGCTTCCGTAGAGGAAGCCTGGTTCTCCGCACGCGGCACCAGTTTGTCGAGAATGCCATTGACGAACTGGGAAGAGTTCGCGCTGCCAAATTGACGCGCCAGTTCAATGGCTTCATCGATCACGACCGCCGTAGGGGTGTCGGTATGGAGCAGTTCATAAGCGCCGAGCCTGAGAATATTACGGTCTGTGACAGCCATCCGCTTCAGGCTCCAGTTTTCGGCAACCCGCACAATTTCTGCGTCAATCTGTGGCTTGAACTCCATCACACCAGTGAATAACTGCCAGGCGAAGCTGCGGGTCGTTGTATTGCGGCCGTGCTCATCAATCATGAGACGTACCTCACGCCCGGTGATATCAGGGTTCAGATCGATTTGATAAAGCATCTGGATGACCAGTTGCCGGGCATGTTTTCGAAGAGACATGGGAGCATTACTAACACAAATGGAGAATATATTAAAACAAGAGTCTCGATGTACTCTGGTTGTCGCCTACAATACAAACTTACGCTTGAGCCTGATCAATTGACTGTAACAGATTTATCATTTCAATTGCGGCCAGAGCAGCTTCGCTCCCTTTGTTTCCGACTTTACCGCCTGCACGGTCCAGCGCCTGTTCCATCGTTTCGCAGGTCAGCACACCGAATAATACAGGCACGCCACTTTCCTGGCTACTGCGCATGATGCCAGCTGCTACCTGATGATTGATATAATCATGATGCATGGTACTTCCCTGAATGACGGCTCCCAGGCAGCAGACAGCCTGATAGCGTCCACTTTTGGCCAGACGATCGGCGGCCAGCGGTAATTCGAAAGAGCCCGGCACCCACGCGACAGTGATATTCTCTTCAGATCCGCCATGACGACGGACTGTTTCCAGCGCCCAGAACTCGTCGATCTGGGAGTCAGCCAGATCGCACGCATGGATGG
>TARA_R110002095_G_scaffold1422_1_pt1 | contig 10106 bp, 10 predicted proteins | sample TARA_R110002095 | Tara Oceans TARA_R110002095 (sample SAMEA4397255) | marine metagenome | biome: Polar Biome; feature: [SRF] surface water layer (ENVO:00010504); material: water (ENVO:00002006), including particulate matter (ENVO:01000060) such as... | depth 5 m | reverse complement strand
CTAAATAAGAACAAAGCGACAAAAATTCACTATTTTTTGATTGAACATTAAATTTAGCTTTATGACTAAAATTGTTAGTAGATGTTATGTATGTTATTAAATTTTTATTCTAGTTCCACCAATAAGGAAAACCTGAATCGTCAAAAAATCGAATTCTATAATCTAAAGATGCTGGTACTAATTTAGTTTCTGTATCTATTTTCATAATCATAGGCGATTCGTTATTGGGTTCAACAGCAGGCCACTTAGGGAATTGATCCCCATTGGGGTTACCTGTTTTGATAAAGTTAGAAAAGTAACCCTGTATAATAGCTGATACTTTATAGTCATTCTCTGAATAATTGAAATCAGTCACTAACGGAAGGTTTCCCCACGAATAAGCAATTTCCTGAGCATGGTAAGCTCCAAGCGGCGGTTTGTATGTTGCCATGTCAACTGATTTATGCGGCGGATGCACCTTGGTATACAAGTACCTATACACAGGTTGACCGCTATGTTTACGATGCAAATCAAACCACTTCCACGCACCCAGTCCAATGAACCGTATTGAGGCTAAATCTATGGCGGACCATATAATTTCGTCTTCAGTTTCATGAGGAAACATCGCTAAAATTTTTTCAGAGTGGACAGGATACAATTCCTTGGTAATATTTACGAAGTTTGCCTTGGTGTAGTTGGGACCTCTAAGATAGACTTCTGGAGGTAATTCAACAGAATTCCAGCCAATTAATAATGGAATGTTAGCCTGTTCTTGGGCTTTATAAATGTCAGGTATATCTTTTGTGAAAACATAATTATCTAAAGTTGGTGTATAATCAAAAGAATTCGAGTTCTTGTAAATATCAAGAATGTCTTCTGTACGTGCTTGTCTCAATTCGGCAATGGTTTTGAGTCCTGATTTCTCTTGTGCCAATGCGCCTCTTTTTTCAGCTTCCTCCATAGACAAAAGAGGAATTACACCACCACTTGACCCAATAGCACCTGCAATTAAATCTCTTGATAAAGGCGATGTTATTAGAGAAAGAACCGACCACGATCCAGCCGATTCTCCTGCGATTGTGATGCGGTTTGAATCGCCTCCAAATACTTCAATGTTGTTCTCTACCCATTGTAAGGCGAACTGCTGATCCATATAACCATAGTTTCCAGATCCATTATAGCCGGTTTCTGCGCTTAATTCCGGATGTGCAAAAAAACCAAAAATATTAAGTCGGTAATTTATGGTAACTACTATCATTCCTTTTTTGGCCATACTGGAGCCTTCCAATTGAGGTCCTGAGCCTTCTCCTGCCATTAAACCACCTCCGTGAATGTTTACTAAAACAGGTAATTTCCTATCTCCAACATCTCTGGGCTTCCAAACATTTAAATACAAGCAATCTTCACTTATTTTATCTTCATCAAAATTTACCCAATCTGCAAATTTATATTGCATGGCTATATTACCGTATTTCTGGGTTTTTAAAACACCTTGCCAAGGCTCAGGTTTTTGTGGCGCTTTCCATCTAAGATTATCAACAGGAGGTTGGGCGTAGGGTATTCCAAGGTATTTTTCAACTGTACCATCTTCACTTAAGAAACCCTCAATAATTCCAGATTCTAATTCTTTTTGCAAAGCATTGTCAACCGGAGAATTCGTTTTGCATGATATTGCAATTACGATACTGAATAAAAGTAATATTAATCTGTTCATAGATTTCCTTTAAATAATTACCACCAACTGATGACTGATAAGAAATCGTTTTAATATTTTTTATCAAGCACTAAACGAAGTTAGCTATTTTTTTTACCAAAATCAAGTAAGCAATTCCCATTCATTAAGACAAACAAATAATCATATATTTACCAGATGCTTTTAAACCCAACGTTTTTAAAACTTAATAAAATGCCACTATTAATGGTATTATTAAGCATGTTATGTTATTGGGCTTTTGCTTACGATTTATTGAGAACAGATTATTTAAAACTCATCACACTTTACACTGTGTTGTTTGTTTTGTTCTATATATTGGTGCAGCGTTTTAAAAGTAATACTCAATTCTTAACGTATTTAGCTTTTGGGTTTCGAGCCATTTTTATATTGGCTATCCCAAACCTATCACAAGATTTTTACCGCTTTATTTGGGATGGCCGAATGATTTTAGAAGGTATAAACCCCTATTTGTTTACAGTAGATTGGTTTATAAGCCAAGGTGAGTTTCCTGTGGCAGAAGCACAAACATTACGCGAAGGTATGGGCGACTTAAATGCTGGCCATTTTACTAATTACCCGCCCATAAATCAACTTTTTTTTGCTATTGCTGCGCTATTTGCTGGAAAAAGCATTTTAGGTTCGGTGTTCGTCATGCGATTACTGATTATTGCTGCCGATTTTGGGACGCTTCACTTTGGAAAAAAACTTTTAGAAAAACTGAATATTCCCGTTTATAATATCTTCTGGTATATATTAAACCCGTTCATCATTATAGAACTTACCGGTAATCTGCATTTTGAAGGCGTTATGATTTTCTTTTTAGTGTGGAGTTTGTATTTGCTTTATATGGGCAAATGGCAATTTGCGGCGTTAGTTTTGGCGGTATCTATTTCTGTTAAACTGATTCCTTTAATCTTTTTGCCTTTGTTTTTTCAGTGGTTTGTTTTTGGAGGCTCGAAGACGGTAGAAAAAACACCCCTAAAGTCCCCTCAAGGGGACAATGATAACGGCATTGCGAACGAAGTGTGGCAATCTACTTCTATGGATGAGATTGCTTCACTTCGACTGCGCTCAGTGCAGGCTAAGCCCGCTCCTCGCAATGACGTAAAGAAGGTTTCAACTGCGCTCAACCTGACACGATTAGTTGGATTTTATGTCATAGTCATTATTACAACACTCCTACTTTTTGCACCATTCTATTCCTCAGAATTCATAAACAACTACTCAAAAACGGTGGCGCTTTGGTTTCAAAACTTCGAATTTAATGGCAGTATGTACTATATAGCCAGAGAAATTGGATACTTATTTAGAGGCTACAACGAAATTGCCATTATTGGAACTGTAACGCCCATACTTGTTATTCTGTTTGTTATAATTATCACGTTTTTTAGAAGAAACAAGACACCAATTGAGCTTATTACAGCCATGCTACTGGTATTATCATTCTACTATTTTACAACCACTACGGTGCATCCTTGGTATGTGGCTACACTTTTATTTTTATCGGTATTTACTAAATATAAATTTCCGTTGGTTTGGAGTTTTGTTATCATACTTAGTTATTTGGCTTATATAAACCTTAATAAAGCAGATAAATCTGAAAATCTTTGGGTTATTGCTTTAGAGTATGCAGTTGTTTATGGCGTTTTTATTTGGGAAGTCTTCATAAAAAAAGCTCCCATAAAGGAAGCCTGAATTTTTGTTTTATGAGATGCTAACACGCTCTTAGACTCCACCCAGTGAAAGAGTTCAGCACAACAAGAACTACAACTTTTCTAGTTTCGTGATGGTATTCGTTTCATCTTCATCATCCATTCCATCTTCATCCTTTGATAGTTTTAAATCTCTATTAAACGTGATTTTAAACTTAGTCCCTACAAAAGTTTCAGCGTTTAAATCGAAAGCTGTTAAAACCCCATCATCAACTTTATGAAACGTTAAGGTCTGCGCTTCTCCATCTCTGTCTTTTGTTATAAAATTATAACCATAATCTTCTTTACCGTCGTAAGTAGCATAAACTATTAATCCTTCTTGAGCTTCAACTTCAAGAATAGTATCATTTAAATCTATTGGAGCCTTAAAACTTGACAGTGTTAAAAAAACCAATATTAAACCACCCAATACAATTAATTTTTTTTTGTTCATTATATAAAAAATTAAAAAGTTAACTAAAATTCTATTTTCGGAAAACACTTACTCAATACAAGTTATAATTGACATAAATTTAATTAAAAACAACTGATAGTCATTACATTAAAGATACTTTTTATTCTGTTTTTTGAATTAATTTTATGAGTCCTAATTTTAAGTAAACATATTTTCTGGATTTTTAAAACATTTAAATTCCAACATATAATCGTTTGGATCTTTTATAAAGAATGAGTTGTGTTCTCCAGATTTATCTTTCAAAAAATTATTTTCCTCAACTAAATGTAAATTTTTATTTCTGAGCTTAGCATAAATCGCTTCCCAAACATTTATATCTAAAACTATACCAAAATGAAAAGACGGTAATATTTTACCCTCAAATACATAATTAGGACTATTAAAATTGAATTTTTCGGCTTTGATAAATGTTAATTGATTTCCAAACAGATTAATATCTACCCAATTTTCCGTGTTTCTACCTAAGGTGGCACCAATGTTATGGATATAAAAACTTTTGGTTGCTTTTATACTTAAACATGGTAACGACATATGAAATGTTGTGCTCATACTTATATATTAATTAAAGAGGTTTAAGGCTTTCTACTATATAGATAGGATTTTCATCATCTCCGTCTTCAATGAACGTAATTCTGAAATCTTTATCAATTAAACTTTTGTCATTTCTTAAGTCATATTGTTTTAAAACACGCGGATGCACCTCCTCAAAGGCTAGCTCATCGCCGTTTTCAAACCAAAAATTGTAATAACCGTTTTTGTAGGATTTAAAAGCGGCAGTTCTCATAATACTAAATTATTTTAATCGTTATCTTCTGTATCTTCGTCAGCTATTTCAGGATCTTGGACAGCTTCTGGATCATCGTTATCAAAGTTTTCATAATCATCTTCATCATAATTTTCCATAGTTACTACTAGTTTCGAACTCACTTTCACCAAATACTTGGTGTCTTCAGTAATGACTTCAACAGCCTCAATCATGTCATTATGTTGGTTTCTAAAAGATATAATTTGATCATCATCATAACCATCAGGGTATCTTTCAACTAATAGGGCTAGTATTTCTGGGGTTAATTTTTTAAAATCAACAATGACTCGTTTTAAATTATCATTTCTGTTTTTCATTTTTATGGGGTAAAAAAGTTAGTTACAAGTTAAAGATACTATTTATCATTATTTAACACGAATAACATCGTAAAAATCTTTTCTTCTGTCTTTTAAATTTTTAACGGCGCCAAAAGAATGCAATTCTCTTAATAAACTTAAATCAACATCTGCAACTAAGATCATTTCTGTATTTGTTGTAGCTTCTGCTTTAATTCCATTACTAGGAAATGAAAAGTCACAAGGCGTAAATACAGCAGATTGCGCATATTGAATATCCATATTATTTACATTAGGTAAATTACCTACACTCCCAGAGATTGCAACATAACATTCATTTTCTATAGCACGTGCTTGAGCACATAATCGAACACGAGAATATCCATTTTGTGTATCTGTTAAAAAAGGAATAAATAAAATATCCATGCCCTCGTCTGCTAATAACCTTGAAAGCTCTGGAAACTCAGAATCGTAACATATTAAAATTCCTATTTTTCCGCAATCGGTTTCAAAAGTTTGTAATTTATTACCGCGTTGCATGCCCCAAACTTTAGCTTCATCTGGAGTTACGTGAATTTTTTCATAACGCTCTAAACTACCATCTCTACGGCATAAATAACCTACATTAAATAATTTATTATCAATGAGTTCTGGCATGCTTCCTGTGATAATATTAATATTATACGAAATGGATAATTGTTGCATTTTTTCAACAATGACCTTAGTATATTTAGCTAATTCTCTAATAGCATCTGGCTCGTGCATATGATTATACTTTGCCATTAATGGTGCATTGAAAAATTCTGGAAATACAGCAAAATCTGACCTATAGGCTGCTACACTATCAATAAAATACTCCACTTGCTGCATTAAATCGTCCAATCCTTTATATGGACGCATTTGCCATTGTATTAAGCCCAATCGAACAATTGTTTTTACTGTACTAGCCTTTTTATTAGGCTTTGTATAATAGATGTTGTCCCATTCCATTAAAACAGCATATTCGTTTGATGCTGTATCACCTTCTAAATAACCTTTTAAAACACGAACTGGATGAAAATCGTTAGATATTTGAAAATTTAAAACAGGATCATGAATTTCTTTACGTTTTACTTTTTCAATGTATTGTTTTGGTGTTAGTTCTTTATGTTTATGGAAATTAGGCATTCTACCTCCAAAAACAATGCCTTTTAAGTTTAGGTTTTCGCAAACTTCTTTTCTATAATCATACAGTCTTCTTCCTAAACGCAAGCCTCTATACTGTGGTTTTATAAATACATCAATCCCATAAAGTACATCGCCATCTGGATGGTGATTTTTAAAAGATTCTCCACCTATAATATCCTCATAAGTGTGCTCATCGTCAATACTATCGTAATCTACAATAAGAGATAATGCACAGCCTGCGATGTCTCCATCAATTTTTATAATAACCTGTCCTTCAGGAAACATAGATGTTAAATCTTCTATATGATGCTTTTTCCAATAAGAATTTAGTACGCCACCATAGGACTCTAGAGTGGCTTCTTTTAGTTCTTTAAAATCATCAACAGTTAAATACTTAAGTTCTATATTATCAATTTTATTTTCTTCCATGATTATTGTCCTAATAAATAAGCAAAAATTAATGGTGCAACAATAGTTGCATCACTTTCTATTATGAATTTTGGTGTATTTATATCTAACTTTCCCCAAGTGATTTTTTCATTTGGCACAGCCCCAGAATACGACCCATAACTTGTTGTAGAATCCCTTATTTGACAAAAATAACTCCAAAACGGAGTATCTGAACGTTCCATATCTTGATACAACATGGGCACCACACATATTGGAAAATCACCTGCGATTCCTCCACCAATTTGGAAGAAACCAATGCCATTTTTAGAGTTCTCGGTGTACCAATCAGCTAAAAAAGTCATGTATTCAATACCCGATTTCATGGTGCTAGCTTTTAATTCACCTTTTAAAACGTAACTCGCAAAAATATTTCCCATGGTACTATCTTCCCATCCAGGACATACAATCGGCAAGTTTTTTTCTGCAGCAGCGTACATCCAAGAATCTTTTAAATCGATTTCATAGTATTGCTCTAAAACTCCAGATAACAACATTTTGTACATATACTCATGCGGTAAATAACGTTCGCCTTTAGCTTCAGCATCATTCCAAATTTTAAAAATATGCACTTGTAAACGACGGAAAGCTTCTTCTTCAGGAATACACGTATCTGTAACACGGTTTAAACCTTTTTCTAACAAATTCCATTCATCTTGAGGTGTTAAATCGCGATAATTAGGCACGCGTTTGTAATGCGAATGTGCTACCAAATTCATAATATCTTCTTCTAGATTTGCACCTGTACAAGAAATGATTTGCACTTTATCTTGACGAATCATTTCTGCAAAACTTTTACCTAACTCTGCTGTACTCATAGCTCCTGCCAAAGACACTAGCATTTTTGCACCATTATTTAATTGATCTTCATATCCTTTTGCTGCATCAACTAAAGCCGCTGCATTAAAATGTAAATAATGTTTCTCTATAAATTGAGAAATAGGGCCTTTAGTAGTTGTCATCGTCAGTAAATTTTAAAGTGTTCTTTTTATGTTCTGTATTATCGTAAGCGTTATCATAATTATCTTCCGTAGCATCATTCATAAATTTATAGCTTAACATCTTATAATATAATTTTGCTGCTAAAAAATTTGATGATTTTTCTTTGTTATCTGGACAAAGCTCAACAATATCAAACCCAACCACGTTCTTTTCTTGAAACACTTGTTTTAAAAAGTCAAGCGTTTCATACCATAATAAACCACCAGGTTCTGGTGTTCCAGTACTTGGCATAATTGAAGGATCAAAGGCATCTAAATCGAAAGTGATAAATACACTATCTGTCATTTGGTCGATAGCAGAATCCATCCAAGTATCATCCACAGCCATATCATGAGCAAAATAGGCTTTATCCTCATCCATAACCGTTTTTTCGATGATGTCCATTGAGCGAATCCCTACTTGAATTAAATTGGTGTTTTGGCTCGCTTCATAAACAGCACAAGCGTGATTACAAGTAGAACCATCGTATGACTTGCGTAAATCTGCATGCGCATCAATATGTAACACGGTTAAACTTGGATACATTTCGTTAAACGCTCGAATAGTACCAATAGAAATAGAATGTTCACCACCAAAAATGGTTACAAACTTATTTTTTTTGATGTATTTTTTAGTGGCTTGGTGTACCGCATCAACCATAGCTTCAGGCGAGCTGTTTTCTGTAACAGCCTCAGCTAAAAAGACACCTTGTTGATATACCTCGGTACCTGTTTCAATATCATAAAGTTCCATGTTTTCGGAAGCTTCTAAAAAAGCTTCAGGACCTTTATCTGCTCCTTTTTGCCAGGTACTAGTGCCATCATAAGGCACAGGAATTAAAACAATTTTTGCTTGCTCTAATTTGGCAAATTCTTCTGGAATTCCAGCGTATGTTAGTTTCATTTTTTTAGTTGTAAGTTTCGGTCAATTCGAAAACCTCTTTTTTGGCAATAACCTTTTGAGGTTTATCGTAACCTAAAATTTTAAGTAAGTCTTCACTTTTTTGTTGTTCACAAAATACTTCTGTAGTGATATTTCCGTCTGCATCTCTATCAATTAAAATATGCTTTGGCGACGGAATTAAACAGTGTTGCAAACCACCAAAACCACCAATAGATTCTTGGTAAGCACCCGTATTAAAGAAGCCGATATACAAAGGTTTATCTTTATTGTATTTTGGCATATAAATAGCATTCATATGCTGCTCACTATTATAATAATCATCACTATCACAGGTTAAACCACCTAACAACACACGCTCGTAACTATCTTGCCAACGGTTTACAGCCAATAAAATAAAACGTTTATTAATAGCCCAAGTATCTGGTAAAGTCGTAATGAAAGATGAGTTTATCATGTTCCACTTTTCACGATCGTTTTGCTGTTTTTGATATAACACTTCGTAAATTGCTCCACCACTTTCTCCAACAGTAAAACTTCCAAACTCGGTAAAAATATTTGGCACATCAACTTCTTCTTCTTCGCATGTTAATTTTATTTGATTTATAATTTCATCAATCAAATACTCATAATCAAAATCAAAAGCCAACGAATTTTTTATAGGGAAACCTCCCCCAATATTTAAGCTATCAAGCGTCGGACAAATCTTTTTCAAACTGGTATATACCTTCAAACATTTTAAAAGCTCATTCCAATAATAGGCGTTATCTCTAATTCCTGTATTTATAAAAAAATGGAGCATTTTAAGTTCTACTTTCTCATTATTAGCAATCTGATTTTTGTAAAACGACACAATATTCTTATAGCCAATACCTAAACGAGACGTATAGAATTCAAACTTTGGTTCCTCTTCTGAGGCTATTCTAATTCCAACTTTAAACTTACCGCCAATTTCTTGTGATAGCAAATCAATTTCCTCGTAATTATCAATAATAGGTATGGCGTTTTTATGTCCATTATTTATTAATCGCGCAATATTTGTAATATACTGTGTGCGCTTAAAACCATTGCTAATTACAAACGTATCATTGGTAATTTTGCCTTCTGCCTTTAAACGTTCTACAATATCAATATCAAAAGCCGAAGACGTTTCAATATGGATATCATTCTTTAAAGTCTCATCTAAAACATGTTTAAAATGTGAGCTTTTAGTACAATAACAATAGTTGTAGCCGCCTTTATAATTGTACTTTTTAATAGCCTTAGCAAACCATGTTTTCGCTTTATTAATATTGTTAGATATTTGCGGTAAATACGTAAATTTTAATGGCGCACCATACTGTTTTGTAAGCTCCATTAAATCAACTCCATGAAAATGCAACTGCCCCTTATCAACTTTAAATTCCTCTTGTGGAAATTCAAAAGTTTGATTGATTAAATCAATATATTTTGTATTCAATGTAATGTAATATTTTAATAAAAGTTAAAGATGTAATTGGTGTATTAACTACACGTTCAGTCAATAAAAAATTAACAATATCAAATACGAAACTCTCTTCGAGTTGTAGGCACAAAGCCATATTCATGCTGTATAGCATATATAGGAGAAACGGAAGTTAGCTTTAAAATTCGGTTGCTTAATCTGTAAGCA
>TARA_R110002095_G_scaffold190886_2_pt1 | contig 10117 bp, 11 predicted proteins | sample TARA_R110002095 | Tara Oceans TARA_R110002095 (sample SAMEA4397255) | marine metagenome | biome: Polar Biome; feature: [SRF] surface water layer (ENVO:00010504); material: water (ENVO:00002006), including particulate matter (ENVO:01000060) such as... | depth 5 m | reverse complement strand
CCGAACGTCACGTGAAACAGGTATTACCCGGCGACAAACGACGCGCCGAGCAACAAAGTGAGCGGGACATGTCTGGCGAGAAAGTACGCCTTGATCTCGTTAAACCAGATACCGAGCGCAAAAAACACGGCATTACCAAAGATAAATTTGCCGACACTGCCGACAGCCAGATCTCGACTGAGCACGTAAAGCACACCGAAAACCAGCAAAAGCGGTAAAAAGTAGCGACGGCTAGCCTTGGCATAGACAAAAGAACAGACAACGAAAACCAAAAACAGCGCGTACAGAAACCAGAACTGCGCCCGTGGTGACCAAAGCAATGAAAATACCTGCCCTAACGTGACATCACCGTTTGTGTAATTCGACAACACCACCTCTATCAGCCCCTGCAGAAGTGACCACACGATAAAGAGGTAGATGATGGTGTCTACTTTGTTGATGATCAGACCGGCTTTACCGCGTTTTACAAGCGAGTCGTAAAAAAACAACCCCGACAGAAAGAAGAACAGGGGCATGTGGAAGCTGTAGATGACACTGTCGACTAGCAGGTACTCGTCCTGATCCATCGGCAATCCGGCATTGAAGACCCCACGCGCAACATGCCCGTAGACGACAAGAATGATCCCAATGGCTTTGGCATAATCGACCCAGGCGTTTCTCTCCTGCATCCTATTTCTCCTTAGTTATGGGCAAGATCAGACACATCACAGCCAGATTTGCGAAGACGGGAAAAGTAGACAGTGAAAAAACCAATCAGTTTGTCCATCGCGCCGAGCCGACCACATTGGCCGACGTAATGCACCAGCTAGGCGTGGCCTCTGACTGGTTACCAGTCTGCCCTGGCCAAAGCAAACCAGGGCTCCAGGGTACGGCCTCGCTGGAAGAGAAATGCCGCAGGAACACTCCAACGAATTTCATGTCCTGCCTGCACTGACCGAAGGCCTGAGACCATTCACTCCCTGCCCGCAGGCAAATGCAACGCAACAGAACGGCGCAGGACTGACAAAAAATAATTCGTCCTGGCTTTCAACTAATCGACCGAGCACCCAGGTGTTATAGACCGGCTGACAAAGGAGTATTTGATGGCTCAGAGCTGGCTGGCGAATTGTTCGATCCTGCTACTGGCGGGCGGGCGCGGACAACGCATGGGCGGACGGGACAAGGGGCTCGTGGAGTGGCATGGGAAGCCGCTTGTAGCGTGGCCGCAGCGCATCGCCCGCCCCCTTACAGATGACCTCCTGATCTCGTGCAATCGCAACCAGACACAATACGCAGCGTTTGCCGACCGACTCGTTGGTGACGACGTCGCGGATTTTCAGGGGCCACTTGCAGGAATACGAGCGGGCCTCGCAGCAGCCAGGCATCCGTGGCTCATGGTGCTGCCCTGCGACGCACCTCTGGTCGACGAAGCACTGCTTATACAACTGTACGCTACGGCAAAGCTAGAGCCTGAGACGCCGCTGATGACCCGACGAGGCGCCCAATGGGAGCCCTTGTTCTGCATCATACCGGTCAGTCTCGCCCCCGCCATCGAGCACGCTTGGCAGAAGGGGGAGCGAAGTAACCTTAAGATTTTGCTGACCTTGCAAGCACGAGCACTTGATCTCGATGTAGACGATTCGCGCCTGGCTAATCTGAACTCACCCGAGCTGCTTTTGAAGCAGGCGCCTTCGGCGGGAACTTAGCCTTGTAGGCTGCCGTCACAGACGCAACTACAGAGGAGAATTATTATGCGCGCAGTCACCGGTTCCGCACTGGCAGTTCTGGTTGGGATGGCACTCCTAACCGGCTGCTCAAGCCCTAGTGTCATCACGCTTAACGACGGTCGCGAAATTCAAACACTGGACCAGCCTGAATATGATGACGAGGCAGGCTTCTACGAGTTTGAAGGAATCGACGGCAAACCGGGCAGAGTAAACAAGGATCAGGTTCGCACCGTTCAAGAGCTCTAGCTCTTTTCTTTTACACGCCAAGCTCGTGTTTGGCCTCAGAAAAAGCCTTCGCTAACGCTTGTGAAGCAAAACTTTTTCTGTAAAATGCGCGCCATCTTCGGAGCGTAGCGCAGCTTGGTAGCGCGTCTCGTTCGGGACGAGAAGGTCGCTGGTTCGAATCCAGTCGCTCCGACCAAAATCCCGCACAGGCTTATTTAGCCTAAAAAAACCGGCCCTTGAGCCGGTTTTTTTGTTTTTAGATGTGGACAGAAGCTTAACTGTGAACCCACCTAAATCAACTGCCTAACATGACCTCTGGCGACCAACGTTCACTTCAGCTCACCGCTGATATCCTAGCGTCGCAGGAACCAGACTACCTGCTCAACCTCGAACGGCCAATCCAGTTCGGCGCCCGTGTCGACACGACGTAGCACCGGTATGCGAAGGCCATAATCGTCTACCCAGTCCGAGCGCTCCGCGATATCTAGCAGCTCTACCAGCAACCCATTCTCCACGAGCGGTAGTACTACCGCCTCGGCTTGCTCACACAAGTGGCAGCCCAGCGTTCCGAACAATTGGCATTCCGGCAGATGCATAGTCAAGCGCTCAACCTAAAGGGCATGCCAATTCTAGCAGGCGGATCACGGTGCGGCAGCAGCCCGTAAACATCTCATTCTTTTGGACTACTCCGAATAAAAAATGTGACCTTGAGCCCACTCAAACGAGGGTTTGATTTTGCGAATCGACGCGCCGCTGGCAAACGGCTAGGATGCTGCAGCCCAAGCGACCGGAGAGTCACAGGGTTGGAGGCTGAGGTACGTAACGGAAGTGGCGCTCAGGCCACGTTTAGTTGGTCGAATACAACTTCCCGACGAGTCAACCAAGGCCCCGCGATTAAGCCTCAAAGACTAAGGTCTAAAGGCTCAAATACTGAGGTAGTGTTTTATTACACGGCGCCAAAGAGCGACTTCAGAGCATCATCCAACGAGGAGAAATAAGAAATGCTCAAGACCCCAATCGCCCGGGGCGTGGCCCTTGCCACTCTGGGAGCAACACTGGCTATTCCAACTATGGCTCAAGCAGCCTTTGTTGAAGACACCAAGGCTGGTTTGGAACTGCGTAACTTCTATTTCAATCGCGACTTTCGTCAGGACAATCTGACCAGCGCGAATCAATCGAAGCAAGAAGAATGGGCGCAAGGCTTCATCCTACGCGTTGAATCTGGCTACACCGAAGGCACCGTAGGTTTTGGTGTTGACGCACTCGGTCTGCTGGGCGTCAAGCTGTATTCCAGCGAAGACACTGCCGGCTCAGGCTTGATGCCTAGCTCCTTCGGAAACGAAGCTCCAGATGACTTCTCTGAATTTGGACTGACTGCGAAAGCCAAGCTCTCCGAAACAGTACTTAAGGTCGGTACTCTCCAACTGAAAAATCAGGCCATCGGCACCAGCGACAGCCGCTTGCTTCCTCAGGTCATGCAAGGCGCACAATTGGTTTCTAAGGAAATCAAAGATCTCACGCTCGAAGCCGGCTATGCCAATCGCATTAATCACCGTGACTCTACCAACTATCAGGTCATGGCTGTCAATACTGGTGGACGTCGGGGCATCACCATTGATGCCGGCGCAACAAACGAATCTGATGAATTCGTATTCTTAGGCGGTAACTATAAGCTGATGGAAAACCTGACAGCAGGTTATTACTACAGCAACCTAGAAGACCTGTATAAGCAACACTCGTATAACCTCGTCCATGTTCTGCCACTTGGCGACAAGCAGTCTTTGAAGACAGACTTGCGCTATGCACGGTCAACCGACGACGGTAGCAGCAATGTTGACAACAAAGCCCTCGGAGCGATGGTCACCTACTCTTTGAGCGGCCATAGCATTGGCCTGGGTTACCAGAAAATGAGTGGCGACACTGGATTCGCGTATCTGGCTGGCGCAACCGATCCGTTTCTTGTGAATTATGTTCAGATCAACGACTTTGCTAACGAAGATGAAAAATCTTGGCAGGCACGCTACGACTTTAATTTCGCTTCGATTGGCATTCCCGGCCTGACCTTCATGACCCGCTACGTCACTGGCGACAACTTCGAGCGTAGCGCTGGCGTAGAAGGAAAAGAGTGGGAACGTGATATGGACATTGCTTATACCTTCCAGGAAGGCGCGCTTAAAAACCTGAACCTGAAATGGCGTAATGCGACCGCCCGTAGCAATGGGACTGGTAACGATATCAACGAAAACCGCTTGATCGCGAGCTACACCATCCCGCTGATGTAATAAGCGAATGCTGCAGCAAACTGAGTAGCAATGGAAACCCGCGTCAGCGGGTTTTCTTTTTTCCGGAGTCTGATCATGCTGGGGAAGCAATACGTCCGCCAGGGCAGCGTAAGTGCTGCAGCCCCATTCAAACGGAACGGGAACCTTGTACCAGCTGCACGCTCGAAACCCTAAGCGCCGGGACCTATCGTTCCTGCGAGACTCAAGAGGAACTGCAGATGTCTACTGAATCGACTTTTGGCACCAGCGACAACACGCCCATCCCTGATGGAGCAGCTGGAACCGACACCTCATCTCTGATCAATAAGTCAGCTCATCGCCGCAACCTGCAGGCGGCTCAGAATGCGCTCATTGAAGAATTCCACACCCTCATCGGTGATACCGAGCGCCTGTTGAAACACACTCAGGATACGGCGGGCACTCAGACCGAAGAGCTCCGCGGCAAGATCAACGCCAACCTTAGCCGTGCGCGTCAAATGCTCAAGGACCAGGAAGGCACACTGAAAGAACAGGGCCAAGCGGCTATCCAGTGCACCGAGGAGTATGTTCATACTCACCCGTGGCAATCGATCGGGATCGCAGCGGGAGTTGGCTTTCTCTTCGGCCTGATCACCCGCCGTTAATAATGTGGGGAACGGATCCAATGGAAACCAGACACGCTGACGACGCCCCGACGCCGTCCATCAAGAAGATGGGCAGCGCGCTTGCTGGCCTCGTACAAGGGCATCTGGAGCTCATCGGAATTGAGATTCAGGAAGAGCGAGCCCGGGTATTCAAGCTGTTCCTTCTTGCCAGTATCAGCTTGATCCTCGGGCTGCTGATTCTCGTTGGGCTATCAGCTGCAATCGTGATCGCCTTCTGGGACAGCAACCCTATCGCCGCCATTCTGGTTCTCTGTGCTATCTACGCAGTTGTGCTGGCCGTCTGCATCAGCCGCGCCGTGCGCATCGTCAAAGAAAGCGTCTCGCCTTTCCAGGCGACGGTCGAAGAATTGGCCCGCAACCGGGAGCGTTTACTGCCATGAGCCTACCGTTAAGTAGCTCCGGCGATTTAGCCATGCGCAAGGACCTTGTTCGCTTGCGCATGGAAATGAACCGCCAACAAGTTCTATATCACTCACAGCCATTGGTTCACCCCTTCCAACGAATCAAGGGAATGGTCGCGAGCCGTAGCCATGGCGCTTCCTCAGAGCACCATAACGGCAAGGGCCCGCTGATGATTGCAGCAACCCTGGGGTTAACCCTGTTCGGCCGTCGACTGGGCAAGGTTGGCAAACTGGCTAGAGTAGGGATGATGCTTTACCCCCTCATCCGCAGGCTGCGGCATTAAGGGATAAAACATCTGCTCAGCAGGCGAAGCAGAGCCGATCAATATCTCAGCAAATGCGGATGGTCTAGCGATCAGCAACTCTGTAGGCTGACAGCCAGTTACTGATTGGTCATTGGGCGGTTCGGTTGCGTGCGTCGAGCAAGCTGCTGCGCTGGCAAGCCGCCCCCATCTGGCGACATCAAGGAGATTGCTCTTTGGACTGGCACACGCTGCTGAATCGAGAGCGGCTCGGAAAATCCGTACACAGCAATGAAGAGCTTGGTCGAAGTCCGTTTCATAAGGACCACGACAGAATCATCTTCTCTGGAGCGTTCCGCCGGCTTGGACGCAAGACTCAGGTCCATCCGGTCTCAAGCAACGACCACATTCATACGCGACTTACCCACTCGCTGGAAGTCAGCTGCGTCGGCCGCTCGCTCGGCATGCGTGTAGGTGAAGTGCTCCGGGATGATATGCCAGAGTGGTGCAGCCCGGCGGATCTCGGCATGGTCATTCAGTCCGCCTGCTTGGCGCACGACATTGGCAATCCACCGTTTGGTCACTCTGGAGAGGATGCAATACGCCACTGGTTTCAACAGGCGGCCGCGCGTGGCTGGCTGGACGACATGAGCGATGCCGAACGTGCCGATTTTCTCAATTTTGAAGGCAACGCCCAAGGTTTCAGGGTACTTACACAGCTCGAATATCACCAGTTCGACGGCGGAACGCGCCTTACCTACGCAACACTAGGAACTTACCTCAAGTACCCTTGGACATCACGCCACGCCGAAGCGCTTGGCTATAAAAAACACAAATTTGGTTGCTACCAGAACGAACTGCCGCTATTGGAGCAGATAGCAGCCAAACTCGGCCTACCGAAGTTAGACGAACAACGGTGGGCGCGTCATCCCCTTGTGTATCTGATGGAAGCTGCGGACGACATCTGTTACGGGCTCATCGACCTCGAAGATGGGCTTGAAATGGACCTTCTGGAGTATGCCGAGGTGGAAGCCCTACTGCTGAATCTGGTGGGAGATGACGTACCTGAAACATACAGGCAGCTCGGTCCCGAAGGCTCACGTCGGCGCAAGCTGGCTATCCTCAGAGGCAAGGCCATCGAACACCTGACTAACGCTGCTGCAGAAGCCTTCGTCGAGCAACAGCAAGCGCTGCTGACAGGATACCTCACCGGGGATCTGGTTGAGCATATGCATGGGCCAGCCAAACAATGCGTTCTGCAGGCCAAGGCGCTGGCCAGGGAAAAGATATTCCAAGACAAGCGCAAAACGCTGCATGAGATTGGCGCCTACACCACACTTGAGATCCTGCTTAACGCTTTCTGCGGTGCAGCGCTCGAGCAACACGGCGGTCGAACGCCATCGTTCAAGAACCGCCGCATCCTGGATCTGCTCGGCAATAACGCGCCAGATCCTCATTGGCCGCTGTATCAGGCATTTGTTCGAATGATCGACTTCATTGCAGGCATGACCGACAGCTACGCGACCGAGATGGCCAGCGAAATGACCGGACGCTCGAGCCCCACGTGAGCCTGATAAATAGGTCGCCATGGAAGGTTATTGGCTGGCAACCTGGCCGGCCCGCCTGGGGGGCTGCCGCGGTCGCCGGCCTGGGTTGTGCCCTGCCCCTGCTGCTCGGTTTATTCAGCGGGCATCCAGGTTTCCTTTGGGCAACAGTCGGCGCGTTCCAAGCAGCCAAGGCGAACCCACTCCACCGCCTCGGCATGCTGCGAATGCTGCTCTTGATCGGGCTTGGCGCTGGGAGCGCTGGGCTCGGCTTCTGGTCAGCCCCCCACCCGCTTGTCAGCCTCGGCCTGTTTGCCTTTTATGGATTGCTGCTAGCGTGGCTGCAGCGATATGGCAGCGAGGCCGGTAAGCTCGGCATAGGCCTGGCGATTTGCTTGTGTCTAGGCCAAGGTCAGCATGGCATCGGGGACTTTAATAATCCTCAGGCCATTGCGGCGCTGTTCGCCCTCGGAGGCCTTTGGGTCACCCTTCTGGCGTTCGGTCTCCGAGGCATGCATGGCCTGCGCATGTGGCCTTACATGCCGCGACTGTTGAGCATGTTAAAAGTGTTACGTCGCCGGGCGCGGCGAACACCAATTCGCCAATGGCGCCTGCACGCGATTACTTACATTCTGGCTGCGGCGACTGGCGGCCTGATCGTGACCCTGGCAGATCTGCCACGCGGCTACTGGCTGACACTAGCCGTGTTCACCACGCTGCAGATGGACCTGCAACGCAGCCTCATTCGCGCCCTACAGGCCGGCATTGGAATCTTCTGTGCAGCAGCAATACTGATCTACATGGGCCACAGCCTGGCCGACCCACCCATGATGGTGATGATCATGTTGCCGCTCGTCATGCTCAGCAGGGCATTCCAGGCACATCACTATGGCTTGTTTGTCCTGCAGACAACCTTGAGTTTTCTTCTGCTGGCCGAAACCTTGGCGCAAGACTGGGAATTGCCACAGCTGCGCCTGATCAACGCAGCCATCGGGGTCGGCGTGGCGCTGTCTGTTACCTTGCTGATGTATCTACTGCGTCGGCTGGTCACCCGGATTGCATTGCGCAGATCCAGGCAAACAGCCGTAACCGATCAGGGCAAGGATGACTCGATCATGCCTTAGCGTTGATCTCGTTTTCCGGGTACCAAACGTCCATCAACGGGCTTACGTTGAATTCGGACAGTTCGTTGCGACTCTTGAGCCAAGCCTCGATCTGACCGCGCTGCTCTTCGTTGACCGAGCCACGGCTTGCGAGGCAGACGAAACCGTAATCTTCGCCACCAACATAGCCCAGACCATTGGTTTCGATGGCTTCGTTCAGGAAGGCTTCAAGAAACGCATCGACCGCCTTGGCCTCAAGGCCGTCACGGTAGGTCAGACTGACCTCGAAACCCAGTTCCTGGAATTCGTCGACACAAAGTTTTTTGCGCAAACGACGCGAGCGATTGGTAGCCATTGATTCGGTCCTTAGATAACGATGATGACGGCGCGCACTCTAACAGCAACAGGAGGCTTGTGCGATTGCAGCGCCGGCCTGGTGGCCGATACTCCGACCGCTGATTACTTGCTTATCTTTGTTTGCAGGGAGACGAGCCAGACGTCTACGCTTGTCGGATGAGAAGCATGTCACTTCTCGGACGTGGGCATAATAGCCCGCCCTCTTTTCCCTGAACGCTGTAGGGAACCGCTATGTCATTGATTTCGAGCCTGTCTGCACCAGCCAACCGGAGCCGCGCGACCCGTCAGTTGCGGTCCCGCCTCGCCGCTGCCGCGCTGACGCTGCCACTAGTGATTCCGGCCTTCGCCGAAACGGTCAATCAGACCTTACCAACCCGCGTGGTACAGGCACTCAAGACAAACAAGATCGAAACCAGCGCCCTTTCCGTAGTCATGCTTCCACTCAACGGCACCGGATCACCCACCTTTGTTAATGCGGATGTCTCAGTCAACCCCGCTTCGACCATGAAGCTGGTCACGACGTACGCCGCGCTGGAACTGCTCGGGCCCAACCATCAGTGGAAAACAGAGTTCTATGCTGACGGGCCGATTGAGAACGGCACGCTGAACGGCAACCTTTACCTCAAGGGCGGCGGTGATCCAAAGCTCAACATGGAAAAGCTCTGGTTGTTGCTGCGGGACCTGCGGGCCAATGGCGTCGAGACCGTTACCGGTGATCTTGTCCTTGACCGCAGCCATTTCGTGCAACCCACGCTGCCGGTATTCGACGACGACGGCAATGACAAGAACAAGCCTTTCCTGGTCGGACCGGATGCGTTGTTGGTCAACCTCAAGGCACTTCGTTTCATTGCCCGCAACGATGGCGGGAACGTGAAGGTTCTGGTTGAACCGCCAATCGCCACAGTTCAGATCGACAATCGCATTCAGGCCTTACCAAAAGCAAAATGCCCGGGATGGCCCGACATCCGCTACAACCCGATCGAAAACGGTAAAGGGGTGACCGTGGTGGTCACGGGCAAGCTCCCGGCTGGATGCAGCGGACAAACCTACCTTTCAGTACTGGACCATCAGCGCTACGCCGCCGGTGCCGTTCGCGCGATCTGGAAAGAGCTTGGCGGCACCATTCTCGGTGAGGATCGAGTAGCACCGGTGGCAGCTGACGCCAAGATGATCGCGCGAGCTTATTCGCCAGATCTGGTGGAGATCATTCGCGACATCAACAAGTACAGCAACAACACCATGGCACGACAGTTGTTCCTGAGCTTGGGTGCTGAGTTCCGTAACGAAGCGGATGCAGATGACTCCATGGCCGCGCAGCGTGTGATACGTCAGTGGCTGGCAAAAAAGGGGTTGATTTCGCCGCATCTGGTCATCGAGAACGGATCTGGCCTGTCGCGGGCCGAGCGCGTCAGCGCGCGAGAGCTGGCCAGCTTGCTACAAGCCGCATGGAAAAGCCCATACGCCGCCGAATTCATTTCATCGATGCCCTTGGCTGCGGTGGACGGCACCATGCGCAAGCGGCTTCGTAATACAGGGGTTGCCGGCAAGGCTCACGTCAAGACCGGAACGCTGAACACGGTGCGTGCGATCGCTGGGTATAGCCGCGACAACGA
>TARA_R110002095_G_scaffold85589_2_pt1 | contig 10131 bp, 8 predicted proteins | sample TARA_R110002095 | Tara Oceans TARA_R110002095 (sample SAMEA4397255) | marine metagenome | biome: Polar Biome; feature: [SRF] surface water layer (ENVO:00010504); material: water (ENVO:00002006), including particulate matter (ENVO:01000060) such as... | depth 5 m | reverse complement strand
CGGCTTGGAAAACCGACGGATAATGCGTATATTGAATCGTTCAATGGACGAGTTCGCCAGGAATGTTTAAACCAGCATTGGTTTTTAAGCCTGGCAGACGCTCAAGAACAAGTTGACCAGTGGCGGCTGGACTACAACGAAAACCGCCCACACAGCTCACTGGGAAACCAGACCCCGGTGGAGTTCGCGAAAAATTCATCCCTGGCGCGCCAGGGATGAATTTACCTTGGGTCTCTAACATTCCAACTGGTACAAGGTTGGGGGCAAGGTCAGATTACCCAAAGCTCTCATAACAACTGGTACAGAAATGGGGGGCCTGTCAGTAGAAGAAGAATGAATCCGTATAATGCTGGGTAATTAATTGGGAAATGTGCCAATAAAGCTACTAAAGAGCCATAGGCTCCAGCGCCGGTCAAAAAACTAAGAACGCACTGACTGTCATTCGGTGAAAGACCAAGCAGAGAGTGTATGTGTTGACCTAAAATAAATGACGCGAAAATAAACCAGAACGTCACTAACAAAGGCCACCAGGCACCAGCAATCAGAGTGAATCCAAGTGCTATCACAACACCGATAAAACGAGGGGGTTTGTTCGTGACCCGGGAACCAATAACAACGCCTGCCAGACACAGTACTAGAAAAATAGCGAAGTGATACCACCCTGAATGTGTCCACCCTATCGAATGTGACAGGTTTACCAAGCCAAAGCATGTTAAGACTGCGCCTAGAAACAGTAGAGCAACCAGTACTACATTTTCATTTTTACTCATAAAATTCTATACCCGAACCAATGAATTGAATCACCCCATAGTTCCGATTAAATGCCAGCAGGATACCGAAAGCGGTAAGATCATAGAACATTTGACTCCTTGACGTAAGATCTGATCTGACTGCGGCTCCAAACGACTTGGCACAGTTTATTCAGCCCCTGAGGTAAAATAGAGAATCTTATGATTCTGAATATCCATACAATCTCAGCTTTGCAAAAGGGGCTCGAGATCACTCAGAAAGCAGGAACAATCCAGCAAAATGATTTGATACATCTGATTACTGGTAAGCCGGAGAAATTTGTACTTTACCGCCAGCTCATGTTTTCGTTCCCTTATCAAGCAATCCGTTGCTTAGTCGGTGTTCAGGTTTACCGTAGCGTCTCCAAGGCCATATGGACTGAGTATGAAAGAGCGAGAGACGCCAGGGTTAAATATGATGCGATCTGGAAGGAATTTAAATCAAGATCGGTAAACGTGGGGGATCCAAGCCCCCCATTTTTCTTCATAAATCGCTTTATTTTGTTCGAATAACGCTTTCTTTGTTTCTTCTTTCAGTAGACTGAATGAAGCAGAAAGGTGGTGGTGTATGTATACATCATCCGCAATCGCTATCTTGAAACCTGCATTTCTTGCACGTACACAGAAATCGTCATCCTCAAAGAATCCACAGCCGAATACTTCATCCAACTGCCCGATTTCATCAATGACTTGCCGACGAATTACAGCACAAAAGAAAGCAACCGTATTAATGTAAAGCAGCTGGCGGCTGCGTTCTGAAGTGTATTTTCTGGACTCAATCGCCATCTGATCCATATTGTCATAATGGATGTCAATTTTTGCTTCATTTCCGATATTGTTTGTCACCGGCCCGAGTAGTCCCAGTGATTTGTCTCTTAGAAAATATCGAATCAAACCCCACAACCATCCTCTGGTCACAATCGTATCATTATTGAGGAGAACAATGTATTCACCGGTCGAATTCTGAATGCCAACGTTATTGCCAGCCGCAAAACCAGCATTCTCTTCATTTAGGATTAATTTCACATTGGCTTGTTGCTCTGCAAAAGTTCGCAGAAACTCCTGAGAACCGTCACTGGAGGCATTATCAACAATAACCAGTTCCCAGTTCGGGTAATTTGTAAACTCCAGCAGGCTGTCTAAACAATTACGAGTAAACTCCAGATTATTATAGGTGAGTACGACAATGCTTACTGCCGGACAGATCGCTTCAATCGTCTCTTCAAATTTTTCAACTCGATTTGACCATTGGTTTTGTAACGCAAATTCCTTGCGAGATTGAATGCCGGCAGGCTCGTCTCTTGTATTCAGAGCGTGTTGGATATCACTGATAAAAGACTCAGCATTGTGAGAGATATGAACGTGTTCTTTAACCAGAAGCAGCTCCGGCATTGCCGTCGCGACAACAGGCTTACCTGACGCCAGATATTCATAAAGTTTTACAGGATTTGTATGGAGAATCAGTTCGGTCAGTTTAAATGGAATAATGCAGACATCAAATGCATAGAGATAGCCTTTCAGGTCGGCATAAGGCACTTCCCCCATGAAATGGATATTCTTAACTGATTCAGCGATCGTGGTATCACACATGAAAGTACTCCCGATGAGTACAAATTCGTATTCCGGGTAGGCTTGAGCCGCCTTGATCACCAGGTCTAAGTCAAACCAATCCGAGATGGCTCCAAAGTACCCTATCACCGGGTGGTCTGAATGATACTTGAGATTTTCCGGTGGTTGCGAAAACCAGTTTGCATCGGCTGCATTTCGAATCAGTGTATTTTTTCGTTCCTTCGCCACCTTGGCTGAGAGTGTCGCAGACGATGTGATTACTAAATCTGCATTTTGCAGCAAGTGTACTTCGGCCTCTAGAATTTCACTTGTGGTATTATGAAAACCGCTATGATCGTCCATGCAATCATAGACCACCATTGAACCAGACAACCCTAAGGCGACGGAGGTCCAGAAGGGATGATCCACAATCGATACATTTTCTTTGATTCTGGCTTCCCTGATGAAATCATCCAGTGCTTCAATGAGCATTCCCTCTTGAGCTTGAGTAGGCATGTGCTCGTATATTGAAGAATGATGTCGAGCTGGAATATTTAACTGGCAAAGGAAAATACGCTCTTCAATTTGCTCCAGTAATGTTACTGAGGGATCACCATCTCCAAAAGTAGTACTAAAGTAAAACACACGGTGACCATGTTGAGCTAGTCCGGAGGCAAAGTGTTGTGGACGCTGAATTCGGAAATGCCAGTCAATGACCGGAAAAACGAACACATCATAACCTTCCCGTTCACAACTTAATATTTTTTTGAGCGATTGAGCTCTCTGCTGTTTTAATACTTTTGTCGATTTAAGTGAATTTTTAATAACCCTTTTGATTACTGGAAGTGTTCTATTTTTCACAGACCTGATAATGGATTGAACTTTCCCAGGCATTAAATGGAAGACCCGGCGAGCTAACCGGATCAAACGTCTGAGTACTGGCTTCACTAGAGAAAGCTTTTCCGTTTCCAATACTGCATTTAAACCGGACTGAGCATCTAAAAGACTGTTGATTTTTTGAGTAAATCTCTCTGCCTGTGCTTGTAAATTCTGTAACTGTATATTGAGCAGCTTCTCTCTTTTCAAACTTTCATCCAATTTCAATGCAGTGTCGGATGCCTGACCAGGATGAACTGCTTGCTGTTGAAGCTGCGCATGAAAGTTTGATGGTTCGTTGAGGGCAGTTATTAAATCTTTCCCAGGAACCTTGATGTGTGCCTTGAATGGAGATTGTTCCTGTGCAACATGCTGTTGTCCTTCCAGCAGAGTTAAAACATCTGCCAATTGCTGTTTCTGCACCTTTAACGCGTTGATATATTCAGACTGCGTTCGACATTCTTTCAAAACTCCGGAATAAAAGACTTCTTTTAGTTGCTCGGTAATTGCCGGTAGTTGAGCCTGGTATTGCTCGTAGGAAAAAATCTCATTTAAATTACAGCCAACTTCTCTTTTCGATGCGATAAAGACTCGACGATAACAGGGAGGACAGATATCTGCGTCTACTGCGAGATCATTAAACTTTCGACTAAATTCAAATACAATATTCCGAAGAACGGGAATATCTAATGCGCCCAGCGAAAAACTCAAAAACTCTTCCAGCCATGGCAAATGCCCATGACCAAAACAATATGTATTCCACCCTCTCTCTTTAAAGAACAATTCCACATCAGTTGAACTTGGTAATCCGTAGTTGAAATGCTCATCTAACCAGGGATAATCTTTCCCAAAAACTGATGAATAAATTTTATTCATATGCAAATCGAGCTTTTCAGAATCAAGCTCTGTGCAGGGAAACGATAAAATGACAAGTTCCGTTGCCAGTTCCTCTATTTTTTCGAGAAAACATTCTCTGAAATCAGCTGGAATATGTTCGAGAACATCTACAGTGCAAACCGCGCTAAACCTCTTCGTTTCCAGTTCGGCACAAAAGATATCACCGGCGATATATTGGTGATTATCGCTGATCGCAACTTTGTCTACCAACAGTGGATCAATAAACGTAAATAAATGATCGGGTAGAAGTTGCCCCAGGATGCATTCATCGCCGCTGCCAATATCAAGAATTTCTGATTCATCGGAACCAAGAATTGATTGAATCAATTTGGCCGTTGGCAAATAGCGACTGTATTGGTCAAAAATCAGTCTCGATTTGATTTCCGACGTGGACAGGAGTGTCTCATTTTGAATTTTCATTTTTGACCCGAATTATTAAACCCGAATTATTTGACCCTAATATGTCAGACTAAAAATAGACATGAGCCAGATTTGCTTGAGTGGATTCCGTAATTTCTTGAATGATTTGCATCTCACTTTGAGACAAATTCCCAATATGCTTTCCAATTGATGACACGGAAATTGCCCGCGCTGGGTCGGTACCACCAATCGCATTTCCATCAGGTTCTAATTCGCCATGCTGTTGCTGATGATGGTTTAGCAATGAATCTTCAAATGCAACTCCTAAAAAATCAACAATTTTCCGAATTTCAATCTCAGGAGAGGAAACCAGGTTCTCGTATTGAACTGAGACCAGATTTAACCCATTTTTTTGATATTCAAAGAGTGAATCATTTTTGTATTTCCAATACAAGGCTCCTACAGTAGCATCGCTAAATTGAGACTTTTCCACCAGATTGATTTCACTTTGATACTGTCTGGCAAATGAGATGTCCTGCATCTTGAATTTCAGAATCTCAACTCCGTACTTCTGCAACCAACTAACTCCATCTGAAAAAATCAGAGATTTCATTGACGAAATTACATCCAGTACATCTCGGGCTATAAAAATGACCCGGTCGTCTTTACGAAAAAATTGTGGAATATGAGGATAGTCAGGGTCACAAACTACTGTCGATAGTAATTGTTCCGTGAATCTGGGAATTTTATATCCAAGGATCTCTTTGCAATCTTTTTTAGCGTTCGAATCTTCCTGCCCCAAAAATATATCATAAGAAACAGCTTCATCAAAACATGTGATTTTACTGTGCGAATTCAATATCAAACGTAGTAATGTAGTCCCTGAACGCTGACAGCCCACTAAATAAATACTCATCCTTGACCCCTTATATATCTATCATAAAATGTTTGATAGATATTTTTTCCTGAAAACAATTCTGCGATTAATATCAGACCATCCGGCTAATGCATTGAACAGCAGACATAACAATCCTCATTTCATAAATGGCCGTTTACGAACAAACCCCTCTTCAATCAGCGTTTTATATCACTACGTTTACTCTGCACTACCTACTCGTTTTAAACATTCAGTAAAGCCCAACTCACCTGGCATTCGTGCCCCATTAAGTACGAAGGGTGTCCATTACCACAACCAGCAGGAAGCTTTCTGTACCAGATCGATACGGTTAATCAATCACCCTCAGTGGTGAAATAAATGAAATAATATGCGAATTGGAAACGCTAATTTATTGACCTCGTCAAATTTGTCAATATCTAAATACGCCGACTGGACCCCCAAGCTATTGTCAGCCTTTGATTTGACAACAGTTTATTAAAGCAAGCCAGCATTCCAGCTGAGTTAATGAGCATCAAGATGCATTGTCTGATCTGGTAATTTTTTACATATTCCATCACTATTTGAACACTGTTCACCGAAGATATCCACCGAACCCATCATCTCCGTGCGATCAGCATTAACTACGATGCACAGACCTGTTAGGACATATTTTCGAGCATGATTTATATTGCATTCATTCAGATAAATCGATATTAGTTCTGATCCCATGTCGCAGCGATGCAATCTACTCCTTCAGTTAATAACCTCATGGCATCAGCATTAGATGTCATAATCGGAGTAGTTTCTTTTATTTGAACAATTCGATAACGTGAGATCTGGTGAGAAATTCAACAGAATTAGTCACAGCTCGAACCGTTTTTTGCTGACGTTTGCTGAATAATCAGTTAACGAAATGTAATTTGCAGCGAAACTGATCATCACTGTTCCCCAAACTGCAGTATTTCAAATATGCCTGAAGCAGCTATCAGCTTCTTAAAAACATGGTGGTATATGGCTTTTCACTCCAATTAGTCGTAAAAAACAGTTTTTCCCTGCACATTGTAAAAACATCAGTCCTGCATTGCCGGTAGTCAGGACATAGAGGAATAAATCCTATTTTGCTGTTCTGGCTTATCAATTAGTTCGCTAAACTACGCATTTCAAATGCACAGGTGTTTTCACATTCCGCAAAACACCATTCACAAACAAGACGGTTCCCATCGGAACTGAGCATACAGTCAGAATGAGAGTCCGGAGTACCGCTGTGATCCTAATCGATTCCTTTCACAAACTTAAATCGAACCCGTTACCGTTAAAAAGAGAAATTGAGTAATGGATTTGATTTATTTTTCACCTGTTCCCTGGGATAGCTATACGCAGCGCCCTCATGAATTCGTGAAATACCTGTCACAATCTGCTGCCGTCAATCATATTTTATGGGTCAACCCGTTCCCTACCCGTTTACCCCGATTCAATGATTTAGTAAGACTTCCCGATCTTTCTCCCAGCAAATCCAATAATCAACTACCAAATCTGACAGTGATTAATGTCCCCTGCCTGCCTCTGGAGCCACTTCCGATACTCAGGCACGTCAATCATTTCTTATGGAATAACGTAAAGAATCAACTTTTAAAGTTTTGCCACGATTCTAAAGGTCAGCTCATGATTGCGATTGGAAAACCCAATCGGCTGGGGCTCTGGCTCTTGAAGCATGCCGAGTCACAAGTCACGGTTTATGATCGGATGGATGACTTTTCTCAGTTCTATTCAGGGCTTTCAAAAGTCGCCATGGGCTCCTGGGAACAGCAAATCGTCAAACGGGTCAACCATGTCATGATCTCTGCCCGGCACCTGGAACTGAACATCGCCCATCTCAAATCCGAAATCACGGTCGTTGAGAATGGTTATGATATGTCTGCGCTCCCCTTGCCTGAACCAGAGAATGCCGCTGCAACACGTCCGGTAGTACTAGGCTATGTCGGATCCATTGCAGAATGGTTTGACTGGGAATTAACAATTGCACTGGCGAAAAAAAACCCTGACTGTATCATCAGGTTGATCGGCCCCTGCTTTGTGAATCCCCCCCCTCTCCCGAAAAATATCGAATTACGTAAAGCCTGCCCGCGTGAGGAGCTTGTTGAACAAATCAGGCTCTTTTCTGTGGGGATCATACCTTTTAAAATCAATCCGCTGTCACAGGGCGTAGATCCGATCAAATTTTATGAATACCGGGGACTGGGGAAACCAGTTTTATCAACTCAGTTTGGCTCGATGCCCGAACACGCAAAACAGGGAGGAGTCGTATTTTTTGAAGACACGACTCTGGAAGAATGTGTAATCCAGAGCCTGGATGTAACCCCGACTGCTGAAGAAGTGGTAACTTTCAGAAAAGCATGCGACTGGTCCACCCGATTCAACAAGATACGCACCTGGATAAAGTGAGTTCCAAGCTAATGGCAGACACAAATCTCTCCGTTATTATCGTCAATTACAATTCTAGCGAACATGTGACTGCCTGCGTAAAGTCAGTCTTGCAATTTGCTCCTGGCGCTGAAGTCATCGTTGTTGATAACGCTTCAAGAGATCGCAGCATTTCACTTTTAGAATCGACTTTCCCGAATCATCCCCAGATCACGGTGATCCACAACCAGTCCAACCAGGGATTTTCCGTTGCCTGTAACATTGGCACACAACAGTCGCACAATGAATATTTACTTTACCTCAATCCGGATTGTATGCTCCATGAAAATACCATCCCAAAACTGCTGGCTTGTTTGATTGAAAATAACTCTGTCGGAATGGTCGGAGGCCGCCTGCTCGACTCTGACGGGAAAGAACAGCCGGGAAGCAGGCGGACTGTTCCCACCCCCTGGCGATCTTTTGTACGAGTATTCAAACTGTCGATTCTATCAAAGCGTTATCCGCGATTGTTCACCGACTTCAATCTGCATCAGCAGGCGGTGCCAGATCACCCTATAGAAGTAGAAGCAATCTCTGGTGCCTGCATGTTAATTAAACGTGCTGCCTATGAAGACGTTGAAGGTCTGGATGAAAAATATTTTCTGCACTGCGAAGATCTGGACTGGTGCATGCGTTTCAGACTGAAAGGGTGGATAATCATGTTTGTACCGGAGGCAATTCTAACCCACTTTCAGGGTGCCTGCAGTCGGTCTCGTCCGGTCCTGGTGGAATGGTATAAGCATAAAGGCATGGTACGATTTTACCGGAAGTTTTTTCGACCTCAGTATCCTGGCGTCCTGATGTGGGCTGTCATCATCGCAATCTGGATTCGATTTTGTGCGATTACGACTTTAAGTACGATCAAGCGTTTGGGAGGGTGATTAACCAGAACGAAGAGTTAGCCCCCTCTTCATGCATTACCCTGGTTCAAAAGCCAGAAAGTAGACAACACTTTCCCAGAGAATCAGAACTTCATCTTACTCACAGCGTTTCTTTCGGAAATCGGAATTCACATCTGCAAAAGCACGACTATTCGTAAGCAAGTCCATCCATAATCCTTAGCAGATATCGTCCGTAGTTGGTTTTGCCAAGTTTTTCAGCCAGTATCTTCAGTTGTGCTTTTGAAATCCAGCCTTTTTGATAGGCGATTTCTTCTAAGCACGCAATTTTCAGTCCCTGGCGTTTTTCAATCGTCTGAAAAAAATGGCTCGCTTCCTGCAGGCTCTCGTGAGTCCCGGTATCAAACCAGGCATGTCCCCGCCCCAGCAGTTCCACGTTTAAATCACCCCGCTGCAAATAGACATTATTTACCGTGGTAATTTCCAGCTCCCCGCGAGCCGAAGGTTTCACATTTTTGGCGATTTCTACTACGTCATTATCATAAAAATAAAGCCCGGTAACCGCATAATTCGATTTGGGAACCTGGGGTTTTTCTTCAATCGAAATCGCACGCTTTTCACGATCGAACTCCACAACACCAAAACGTTCTGGATCATGTACCTGATACCCGAATACGGTTGCCCCCGTTTCTCTCTGGAAAGCAGCCCGTAAACTTTCTGTCAGCCCATGACCATAAAAGATATTATCGCCTAAGATTAAACAGACGGGATCCTCGCCAATAAATTCCTCGCCAATCAGAAACGCTTGCGCCAAACCGTCGGGTGAAGGTTGCTCGGCGTATTCAAATTTGACTCCCCATTGCTCACCACTTTCTAATAAATCCTGAAACATGGGAAGATCATGGGGAGTGGAAATGATTAATATTTCCTTGATGCCTGCTAACATCAACGATGATAGCGGATAATAAATCATGGGCTTATCATAAATGGGAAGCAGTTGTTTCGAAATGACTTTTGTGACGGGATGGAGCCGGGTGCCAGACCCACCTGCTAAAATAATTCCTTTTCTCGACATGATCGTTCCCTCTAGTTTTCAATGACAGTTTCAAGTGCGATTATGGCAAATGTTCTGAACCCTGTTGCTTGATAAACCTCATGGTCATAAGGGCTTAGTATTGAAAATCACCAAAGAAAGCAACAGGTTTTCTGGAATTTAAAAGAAAATCTGGGAGAACCTGGTGTTTTCGTGATTTTACAGAAGTCTCGCTGGCAGGAAACCCCAGAACAATTACAAGAATCAGAACCATATTCGGCCTGCTGGACGTGGTCGTCAGAGAGGACACGCGGACACAGAACTACACCATGGCTGATTCTCAACCATTTCTGAAAAATATGTCGTATTTACATGTCTTTTTCCGTCGGGGGAAAGCGATTGCGGCTGCCATTGCCGATATAACCGGTCACAGATCCGGCAGCCTTCCACGAT
>TARA_R110002095_G_scaffold49045_2_pt1 | contig 10192 bp, 9 predicted proteins | sample TARA_R110002095 | Tara Oceans TARA_R110002095 (sample SAMEA4397255) | marine metagenome | biome: Polar Biome; feature: [SRF] surface water layer (ENVO:00010504); material: water (ENVO:00002006), including particulate matter (ENVO:01000060) such as... | depth 5 m | reverse complement strand
CATTTCTGACGCAGAACAAATCGCCGCAAGCGATTCTCATTGCCAGCGGAAATGTTCCGGATTCCGCGACAGCTCAATGGGGCATTCAGGCCACACCAATTAAAAAAAGCCATAACCCGTGATGAGTTATGGCTTTTGAAGTGCCCCCGAAAGGAATCGAACCTTTAACCTACTGATTAAGAGTCAGATCAGTTATGCGTTTTTAAGCTATAAAACACTGTTTGTTGTATCTAATTTTTCTAAAAAATAGCAAGAATTAGATACAAACTGTTAGATACAGTACATGACACATAAAAGTCGCCAATCTATACTACTCGGTAGCACGTATTTCAGTGAGGTACTTGGCTTGCGTCTCGTGATCGTGAATACCCTATCAAATCAATCGTATTGCCAACCACGGCTTGACCGTGTTGCGGCACCCCGACGATGATGTGCAACTGGATTTTCGTGATGCCCAGCTAAATTCATTCAAGGAATTGTCCGCAATTAAGATAGATATCATGAGCGAATCAAATGAAGATCATATTGCGGCACACGGTCATTCAATCAGGCATCGTGTAGAGATCGAGGAAAGCGATACTTGTGGTTGCTTCTACTGCTGCTGTGTATTCCCGCCATCAGAAATCGAGGAATGGATTGACGACGGAGAAACCGAAGCAGAGCAAACAGCACTTTGCCCACATTGCGGCATTGATTCTGTAATCGGTTCCGCAGCGGGCTACCCAATCAATCCTGAATTGCTGGGTCGCATGAACCGGCATTGGTTCTGACCGTCCGATTCAACACATTTCCTCTCCCGTAGATCGAAGAACAATGAAATAATCAGATTAATAAATAGACAAGTGTAATCAAATCTTGGATAACGTAAAATCACTCCACCGATCACACTCAACACAACACAAGCACAAAAAGAAGTATCTGAGTCGATAAATGGAAAATGATGAAAAAGGTGTTCCGATTACAGAAGGGAAAGTTCCCTCCACACCACCGAAGACACAGAGAAAAGCTGGTAAAGTTCCTCCCAAACCAACCAAGCCAGTTCGGAGGAAAACTGAAGACGCAAATTGATGAGGTTCATATGAATTCCACACCAGAATTTTACGCTATAACCTACTGATTTGGACTAAGTAGATACACCATTAAACTTGCAAAAATTAGATACAAACAAAGCCAAACAAAAAAGCCATAACTCATTATGAGTTATGGCTTTTAAAGTGCCCCCGAAAGGAATCGAACCTTTAACCTACTGATTAAGAGTCAGTTGCTCTGCCGATTGAGCTACAAGGGCGAATTGAGTTGATGTCGGTTATTCTAGTTCTCTCAAAATCATCCGACAAGCGAATTAACGTAACTTCTCTGAGTTGCTACAAAGAATTATCGTCAGACGTCTCCGAAAACATCGGCAAACTTTATTGAAAATCAGGAACCGGCTGGTATTACCGCCGCCGGTTCCTGACTCCAAAATCTGGACTCTCGTTCAATCTGTCGTAATCAGACCTGATCCAGAGCCTGTTTCAGATCGTTGATTAAATCTGACTGATCCTCAGTTCCCACCGACAACCGGACAAAATCGGGAGTCACGCCGGAACTCAATTGTTCTTCCGCCGTCAACTGCTGATGTGTGGTGCTGGCAGGGTGAATAATCAGCGACTTACAGTCACCGACATTTGCCAGATGAGAGAACAGTTTCACACCGTTAATCAGCTTGATGCCGTTAGCCCGTTGCTGATCCGGAGTATCGCCTTGAATCCCGAATCCAAAAACAGCCCCACTCCCTTTAGGTAAATATTTTTGTGCCAGCTTGTAGGAAGGATGCGATTCCAGTCCGCAGTAATTGACCCAGGAAACCTTGGGATGACTTTCCAGAAACTGAGCGACCGCCAGCGCATTCTGACAGTGTCGCTCCATTCTCAGATGCAATGTCTCCAGGCCCTGCAGCAACTGAAACGCGTTGAAAGGACTCATTGCCGGCCCCAGATCACGGAGCAGCTGCACGCGCGCCTTAAGAATGTAAGAGATATTCATGCCGCCGAAGGTCTCAAAGAATTTCAGACCGTGGTAACTGGGATCGGGTTCGGTCATGCCGGGGAATTTGCCATTATCCCAGGGGAATCCCCCTTTTTCGACAATGATTCCGCCGATGGAAGTTCCGTGGCCGCCGATGAATTTGGTACAGGATGCCACCACGATATCCGCGCCATACTCAAACGGACGCAGTAACGCGGGTGAAGCTAACGTCGTATCCACGATTAAAGGAATCCCGGCATCGTGCGCGATTTCCGCGATGGCCTCAAAGTCTGCAATATCGCAGCGGGGATTTCCGATCGCTTCGACATAAACACAGCGGGTATTCTCGTCGATGGCGTTTTTGAAATTTTCGGGATCACTCTGATCTACGAATTTGGTCTTAATGCCAAACTTGGGGAAGGTATAATGGAACAGATTATAAGTTCCACCATAGAGGCTGGACGAAGAAACGATATTCTGTCCTGCTTCCACAATATTAAGAATGGCCAGCGATTCCGCGGCCTGCCCGGAAGCGACCGCCAGAGCACCAGCGCCCCCTTCCAGCAGCGCCAGACGTTTTTCAAGCACGTCGCAGGTGGGATTCATCAACCGGGAGTAGATATTGCCGAATTCCTGCAGGCCGAATAATCTGGCCGCGTGATCAGTGTCGTTAAAGACGTAGGAAGTCGTCTGATAAATGGGAACCGCCCGCGAATTGGTCGCGCTATCGGGCTCCTGGCCGCCATGCACACAGAGAGTCGCTAATTTCAATGCTTCGGCATCCATTGTAAATACCTTCTTGTAATGGGAAAAATTCGGCTTTGACAAGCACAATTGATATTTCAGAGAACTCATCCATCAGAAAACAATGCCAGATCAAACGCCAGAATGATCCGAAATGAGTTACAAATGAGGCAGATTTTGCAGAGGAAAACAGCCCCTCAAATTAATCAGCCATCCTATCGATGTTTCCCCTAAAAAACAATTCGCCCGCCAGTCTCCCTCTTTACTGAACGGCACATTCCCGAAAAAGGGAGTGATTACCAGACTTGCGTTTAAAATGAATCCATTTTCCCCTTTTAGTTCAGTTTAGATTTTCGTTGCCAATCCGACTTTCCTACAATGAACGGGATTCTGAAGAATGAATTATCGGTTGAAACCCGTGTTTAAAGCCCCTGACGAAGAAGGTGCCACTATGAGTCGCTTGCTCTGTTTGAAAAGTTTCCTGGTCCTGACACTCCCTCTGTACTTCAACTTTTGTAGCGGAGCACTTTTGCTGGGCAATGATGCGCCGGAAGTCACAACTGCCCCACAACCAGGGCTGGTCATGCAGGAATTTGTTTACGACAAGGCTCCTTTCCCTTCCTGTCACGCCTCGACCATCGCGCAAACACCGGAAGGCATGGTCTGTGCCTTTTTTGGGGGAACGGCAGAGAAAAATCCGGACGTGGAGATCTGGCTGTCACACAATCAGGGAAATGGCTGGACAGCGCCGGTCAGTGTGGCTGACGGAATTAAAGACGCCCATCATCGCTGGCCTTGCTGGAATCCCGTCTTGTTTCAGACCAAACCCGGAATATTACTGCTGTTTTATAAAGTAGGCCCGAATCCGAGTGAATGGTGGGGCATGCTGAAAATCTCACACGATCATGGTAAAACCTGGGGCAAAGCCAGACGATTGCCGGACGGTTTCGTCGGCCCTGTGAAAAACAAACCCTTCCTGCTGTCAGATGGCACTCTGCTGTGTCCGGCCAGTACAGAACACGATGGCTGGCAACTTCAAATGGAATGGACGCCCGACCTGGGAAAAACCTGGCATAAAACAGCTCCCTTAAACGACGGACACCAAATCGGTGCCATCCAACCTTCGATACTGCATTATGGAGATCGGTTGCAGATTCTTTGTCGCAGTCGCAAATTGGGGAAAATCGTGGAAGCCTGGTCGGACGACAATGGCCGTTCCTGGAGCGAGGTCACTGAAACCACGCTCCCGAACCCCAACAGCGGAACCGATGCAGTCACCCTGGAAGATGGTCGTGCCATTCTGGTTTATAATCCCATCACCAAAGGACGCAGCCCGCTGCATGTGGCCCTTTCGTCCGATGGGAAAAACTGGAAAACCGGTCTGGTCCTGGAAGATCAGAAAGGCGAATATTCCTATCCTGCCGTCATTCAGACAGCAGATGGAAAAGTTCACATCACGTATACCTGGAAACGAGAATTGATCAAACACGTGGTCCTCGATCCCGCCAAGCTGGAACTCAAAGAGATTAATTGAGAGGCGGAGGAATTGGCTGAATCGAATCAAAGTCCCCCGATCCGCACCAATTACAGGAATATTCCCTGGATTTTGTGTCAGTGGGTTCTGCAGGTGTTTTTTGTGCTCTGGCTGCGCTATCAGTCGCGGGGCAAAGAGCATTTACCTGCAGAAGGGGGCGGTTTAATGGTCAGTAATCACCAAAGCTTTCTCGATCCGTTACTGATCGGCCTCCCGTTGAAACGACCGGTGAGTTTTATGGCCCGCGACTCTCTGTTTCGCGTTCCGCTTCTCGGTCCGTTTATGCGTTACGAATTTGTGATTCCGATCAGTCGCTCGGCCGCCAGTTCTCAAAGCTTTCGTGCCGCGATTCAGAATATCGAATACGGCAACTTTGTCGGCATCTTCCCGGAAGGAACGCGTACTACCGATGGTGCCGTCCAGCGATTCAAACCCGGTTTCTTAGCCTTGTTGAAGCGAACCGATTGCGCGATTTATCCGATCGGCATCGCCGGTGCCTTTCATGCTTTGCCTCGCGGCGCATATTATCTGCGTCCCCGCCCCGTGCGCGTAGTGTACGGCAAACCAATCATGGCTGCCGAGATCAGGGCATACTGCGAAAGAGGTGCAGAGAAAGAACTGCTGGAACTCACCAGACAGCGTGTCATCGAATGCCAGCGGCAGGCGGAGGAATGGCTGCCCCCGGAAGCAACGGTCTGATTTTCGTCAGAGTCGGGATTGCCATTTAATACGGTCTCCACTATGTTTTTCGAATATGATTGACATTTCAGATATTTTTTCTATTTGAGCAGGTAAATACCATGTCGGAACGGATTCACAGTATTTCCGGATTACGGGGCGTTGTCGGTAACGGATTGACGCCCGACTATTTAACCCGGTTCGCAGCCGCCGTAGGCACCCTGGCAGACAAGGGGACCGTGGTTTTGTCGCGTGATGGCAGGGCGAGCGGGGAAATGGTGCGTCATGCGGTCATCGCCGGGCTGGTGGCAACAGGTTGCCGCGTTGTTGACGCCGGCATCGCGACGACTCCGACCTGCGGCGTCCTGGTGACTCATCTCAAGGCGGCTGGTGGAATTCAAATCACTGCCAGCCACAATCCGATTCCCTGGAACGGCCTGAAACCGTTTTCAGCAGAAGGCTCGGTTTACAACCAGGCACAGGGCGAACTGCTGCTGGATGTGCTCAATAACGAAACGTTTAATTATGTTCCCGCCGATCAACTCGGTACATTAGAACTTTACGCAGACGCCGCAGGCCCGCATATCGCACGCGTTTTAAAACTGATTGATGCGAACAGGATTCGTCAACGCAAATTCAAAGTCGTCCTCGACTGCAATCATGGATCCGGTGCGGTCGCCACGCCTCAATTCCTGGAAGCGCTGGGCTGTGAAGTGATTGTGCTCGGCGGGACGGCGGATGGCCAGTTTGCACATACGCCGGAGCCGCTCAAAGAAAATCTGACCTCGCTTTGTGATGCCGTACTCAAACACAAAGCGGACGCCGGTTTCGCACAGGACCCTGACGCCGACCGCCTGGCGATCGTTGATGATACAGGACGTTACATCGGAGAAGAACTGACTTTGGCGCTGGCCGCCGATTATGTTCTGGCACGCACTCCCGGGCCCGTCGTCGTGAATGGTTCCACCAGCCGGGTAACGGCGGATATCGCGGCAAAATATGATTGTCCGTTTTTCCGTTCCTATGTAGGAGAAGCACACGTCTGTGCCAAAATGAAACAGGAATCTGCAATTCTTGGTGGAGAGGGGAATGGAGGAGTCATCGACCCCAAGGTCGGTTACGTGCGTGACAGCTATGTCAGCATGGCCTATATATTGGCCGGCCTGTCAGCTTCCGGTCAAACATTGAGTGCCTGGGCTGATGCATTACCTCAATACAGCATCGTCAAAAATAAAATCACTTGTCCCCGCGAGCAAGTCGGCAACGCCTGCAAAGCACTCGAGGCGCATTTCGATTCGGCGACTGCTTCCACGGGAGATGGACTGCGGCTGGACTGGGAAGACCGCTGGGTTCAGGTCAGAGCCAGCAATACCGAACCGATCATTCGGGTGATTGCCGAAGCCCCGCAAACAGAGGAAGCAGAAAAACTCTGTACATCAGCGATGGCGATCGTGGCGAAGGCTGTTTCCTGATGAATAAAAAAATAGAGTAAACATTCAGCACGATGTTTACTCTATTTTAAATCAACACAATGGAACTTTATCCTTCCCAGCGGGTTTTCATAAACTCCAGACCTCTGGTTGCAAGATGTTCTTCCGTCGGAAACATTTTGCGCCAGATGCGGGTGGCTGCAGCCAGATCGGGTAAAGCCAGGCCAAAGGCTTCAATCATCAGCCAGCCGTCGTATTTCACCTCTTTGAGCGCGGCAAAAGTGGTATCCCAGTCAATTCCGCCTTCGCCCGGTGTCGAACGATCATTTTCAGAAATATGCACATGCACCATCTGGTCGACACAGGACTTCACCGCGGATGTGATGCATTTTTCTTCGATATTGGCATGAAACGAGTCGTACATCATTTTCAGATTAGGATGATTGATTTCACGTGTAAACTGCGCACAATCTTCTGCACAGTTCAGGAAATAACACTCGAAACGATTCAGGTATTCACAGACCAGAATCACATTATTTTTTTGCGCGTAGTCGGCTGCTTTGGCAAGTGTCTCTTTGCCGTAATTCCACTCATCGACTGTTCGACCGGCGCCAGAAAATTCTCCGAGTGCCGAGTGAATCGGACCACACATGTGAGTCGCTCCAGAGACGGCACACATGTCAGTCATCCGTTTCAATCGATTTAAACCGGCTTCGCGGATTTTCGCATCGCTGGAGATCGGGTTTTCATCAGGCGTGCAGACTGTGACTGCGGTACACTCTAAACCTAACTCAGACAGTTTTTTTCCGACCTGCGAAAACTTCTTTTCATCGGCTTCGAAAATCGGCAGTTCCACGCCGTCATAACCCCAGCCTTTGATCTGTTCCAGCAGACCAAAATGGGATTCATTCACATCGGAGGTCCACAGCAGCATATTCAAGCCGTACTTCATTGGTGTTTTCTTTCAATCAAGTGAGATTCAAAAATGTTCGGGCGGCAATAAATCGGTGAGACGCGTTTCCACGATTTTCCGGCCCGTTTTTAAGATCGAAATCGTTTCCTCTGGTAATGGTTGTAGTTTGACCCGTTTCATAACCTGATTCAAGCGCACCAGCATTCTTTGTGGAACAAGATAGTCTCTTAAAAAACCTTCTTTATAAAAATGGCCCAGCCAGTGTTTTAACTGATCTGTTTTTTGCGTGGCCATTTTGTTCGTGGCAACTTCAATTTTCAGCGGATCGATCTGGTTAAACGCCTCATAATACTGGTCGATCAGCCGCGGATTTTGCTCGATGAGCACACCGTCCAGCAGCAGTTCGGTCACGATATGTCCCAGAAATCCAACACGTGCGTATTCATCGTCTGCGAAAACCTTTCGAAACAGGATCGATAAATCCGTGCTGATTTCGTGAAATCCCTGTGTCGAGTGAAACCAGTGGTCATCATCCAGATGCTGCTTGATTCCGGAGGCGACCTCGGACTGGATTGCAGATTCATCCTCCGTAAACGGAATCACATTTTTCATCCGTAATCGGACACGACGATCGACAACGGATAATAAATCGGGAAGGGCAGTCCCCGCCAGAAAATAGGGACGGTCGACAAACCTCATTCCGTGTGCAAAATAATTCATAAGAACGCTTCGTAGATGAAAACCAGAACAAAACCGGAAGTTACTGCCAATCGTAGTCGATCAGGCTTCAAAATCACAGTTTGCAGAGGCATTCCCGTATCGGACTCCGCCTGAGACCTGCCCGTTTTACGAAACACGCATGTGCCGGTTAACAGGCCTGTTCACTCACAAATCTATCACAGGTTGCCTGAGAACCAGTGGCCTAACATTGGATACCGACTCCAGGAAGAGTATAATGCCTGACACATGACTGCATACACCCATCTGTGATTCTGTGCTGAAAGTGGCAAATGTCTGATTCCCCTTTAAATTTAATGTTCCTGCTGCGGGATGAAAGTCCGCATATCCAATCGGCGTGGGAACAGATCCAGAACCATCTCAAAGCACAATCTTCAGTTTACGTCTCTGCGGTCTCCGTGATTGAAGATTTTCGACCCGAGGATTCAAATGCCGAACTGGTTATCGTACTGGGCGGGGACGGGGCGATTCTCCGGGCCTGTCGTCAGATGCGACTCAAACAACTCCCGATGATTGGTGTTAATCTGGGACGACTGGGTTTTCTGGCAGACCTGACTCCCGAAGGATTCTGCAAAAATTTTTCGTTAATTCTGGAGCGAAAATATCGGATCGTGGAACATCTGATGTTTGAATGCAAGCATTTTCTGTCAGACGGATCATCCAAATCCTATCTGGGTCTGAACGAAGTTGTCATCAGTTCCGCAGGCGCCATGTCAATGATTGATGTGGAACTGGCCATCGATCACGAGCTGGTCACCACTTACAGCGGAGATGGACTTATCATCAGCACTCCTGTGGGATCAACAGCGCATAGCCTGTCTGCCGGGGGGCCGATCCTGAAGCAGGACCTGCAGGCGTTTGTCATTACCCCGATCTGCCCGCACACTCCTTCGAATCGACCGCTCGTTGATAACGCGAACGGGCACTATTCTTTGACTGCCACGAATGTTCCCCAAGGCGCGATGCTGGTGATCGACGGACAAATTAAAGTTCCCTATTCTTCCGGCGATCGTCTCGAAATCACCAAAGCCTCGGTCACTTTCAAGCTCGCCCGTATCCCCGGTTTCAACTACTATTCCCGACTCAATCGCAAATTGGGCTGGGGTGGACAACCCAAATATGGTGCCGAGTAGCCTGTTCTGCCAATTTTTTTGATCTTCACTAAAAATGCTCTCCCCATAATTTCTTCGATGTGTTAATCTCACCGGCAGTTAAGGAAAATCAGCAAATTAGTTTCATTCAGGGAAGGAGTCCTTGATGCGGTCCTTTGTGTTCTGCGTACTTTCAATCGCCCTCGTCCAGTCTGCAGCATTACTGCCACTCACTTTTGCGGAAGAGGAAGCGCCCCAATACACTTTGCGTTATAAATATACGCCCTCCGAGTTCGTCCATTATGCTGTGGAATCACAGAATAAGATCATCGTGGAAAAGAACGAAGCAAAACAGACATCAACCAATACCGCAAAAAGCCAGAAACATTATCGCGTTGTGGGGGTCGATCAAGAGGGTAACGGGACGCTGGAAATGACCATCGACCGTGTGCAGATGAGTGCCCAGTTCGATGACGAAGCAGCCGCGACATTTGACAGCAAAGACCCGAAGCAAAAAGACCTGAAGCAATACGATAAAATTCGGGAAACCATCGGAAAACCATCGCGGATGGTTTGTTCTCCACTGGGAAAAGTGATTTCAAAAGCGGATCAATCGAATCAGGGGTTTTTGATTCCACTTCCTGAAAATCAGGTAAAAGTCGGCGATAACTGGAAGGAAGATTACGACATCGAAGTCGCCGTCGGTAAAACATTACGGAAAAAAGTTCCGATCCGACGTATTTTCACTCTGGAATCCGTGCAGGACCAGATTGCAGTGATCGAATTCAAAACCAATATCCTGACGCGCCTCAATGACCCCAAGTTAGGGCTGCAGCTGATTCAAAAGACGCCCTCCGGAACCATCAAACTGGACATCGAAAAGGGGATCATTGTTTCACAGGATGTCTCTCTCGACAAAGCACAAGTCGGCATCTTTGACGGGCAGGGGGCCATGCGAGCGATTTCCTCTCGTGTCGAAACACTCGTCAATCCGTCGGAACTCGCGCAAAAGAACCAGGACTCTGATTCCCAATAAGAAATTACCTCCACTGCACGT
>TARA_R110002095_G_scaffold122994_1_pt1 | contig 10203 bp, 6 predicted proteins | sample TARA_R110002095 | Tara Oceans TARA_R110002095 (sample SAMEA4397255) | marine metagenome | biome: Polar Biome; feature: [SRF] surface water layer (ENVO:00010504); material: water (ENVO:00002006), including particulate matter (ENVO:01000060) such as... | depth 5 m | reverse complement strand
CCCGGTCAATCACTGGCCGGTCCTTATTCGATGCGCGTTCTGGTGCCCAAGGATTTATTGCCACGATCTTCACTTTAGACGACCAGTGAAGCTGCTTCCTGTTCGAGTATCGGACGCAGCAGCGTTTCGATTTCTTCGCGTTCCAGTGCGGTTAACCGACGTTGAGGTGCGCGGGCAGTGCCAAAATCATATCCCAGGGACAGCATACTTTGTTTCAGCATGCTGATACTGTAGCTTTCTCCCAGTCGGGCGCGATAATGCTCTATCGGCAGAATCAGACGCTGGAGCGACATCGCTTTCGTGAGATCGCCTTCCACCAGAGCCGTGTGCAGTGCGAGCACAAGCCTCGGACAGACATTGATGGCTCCAGAAGTAAAACCGGTGGCTCCTGCCAGCATATAATAGGGAGCGAATCGTTCTGCGGAACCGCAGAGCCACTCACAATCGGGGGGACTCTGGTCCAGGACCAGTTGGAACTGGTCGAGTTGATTGACGGCGTATTTGATTCCGATGATAGAAGGATTCGTGGCAAGCTTCAGTAAACAGACATCACTGGGAATATCGCGTGTCTTGTAAATGACGATTGGCATCTGCGATGATTCAACCAGACATTCATAATAATCTGTCGCCCCCTGGTCGCAGAGGTAGGGGTGGGTGAGGGGCATCACCATCAGGCCGGAAGCGCCTGCGGAAAGAGCCGCTTCCGCCAAAGCCAGGGCATCACCAATTGCGCCTCCGACGGGGGCTAGAATGACCGCGTCAGAACCGGCAGCCTGGCAGGTTGTCGCGACGATGGATTCAATCTCGCTTCGTGAAAGACTGTGAAATTCACTGGTTCCGGCGGCGGGCAGAAACACGCGCGTTCCCGCGGCATAGAGCCGCTGAATGTGTTCCGCGTAGAGATCCAGATTCACTCGATTCTGTGCATCAAAGGGAGTCAGTGGAACCGCGTGAACGGCTCGCAGGTCAGTACCGCAGATTATATTGGACATGAAAAGTACCTTCTCAATAAGTAGTTTCAAATATCGGTTCGCCAGTGGTTGAGCTGGTCTTCATCCAGTTCGACTCCCAGACCAGGTCCGGTGGGCAGTTCCGCCGTCAAGGGCCCCAGAGATAATGGCTGTTGCAACAGATCTGCTTCGTGAAACAGCGGTCCCAGGCAGTCAGCGGGAAAGCGTTCGCTGTCAATGCCCGGCATCGCGGCTGCGACATGGAGCATGGCGGCGCTGCCGATTCCCAGTTCCAGGTTACTGCCGATCGAACAGACCAGGCCTGCCGCCGCCGCCAGTTGACTGATGGAGACCGTTCGGGAGATGCCGCCGTTTTTACCTGGATAAATACTGAGAATGTCCGCAGAACGTTGAGCGCAGATTTCCCAGGCATCTGTCACGGTGAAGACACTTTCGTCCGCCATCAGGGGGATGGATGTGACACTCCGCAACTCGCGCCAGAGATCATGTCGACCCGGTATTATCGGTTGCTCACAAAAGGAAATACCGAATTCTTCCAATTTTGGCAGTGCCCGGCGGGCTGTACTGAAATCCCAGCCACAATTCGCGTCAACACCTATTTCCATGTCCGCGCCTGTCAGTTCTCTGACAACCTGCAGGCGTTCCAGATCCTGTATGAGATTCAGGCCGACTTTGACTTTCAGACTTTGGAAGCCCTGATCCAGAAAGTGACTGGTCAGCGCGGCTGCCTTTTCTGGAGAGAATGCGCCAATGACTGTTTTGACCGGAACAGAATCGCGGACTTTCCCACCCAGCAGTTGGTAGACAGGCTGCCCTGCCGCTTTTCCTGTCAGGTCCCAGAGTGCCATCTCCACGGCGGCTTTCGTAAACGGATTGAGCTTGATGACCTGATCCATTTTCAGGCAGGCCTGTTGAATCAGCAGCGGATCGGTTCCGATCAGTGCAGGAGCGATTAACTGGTTAATGGCTGCCAGACAGCTTTGACTGGTTTCTCCGCTCCAGCGGGGGGCGAGCGTGGCTTCACCAATGCCCGTCAGTCCGAAATCGGTATGTACGCGGATGATCACATAGGGTGAATCAACGTGTTCGCCGTGCGCCGTTTTCGTTGTCAGAAAGGGCTTCAGCGGAACCCGGACCGGAATAGTTTCAATACTGGTGATTTTCATAGTCTGCGATTCACATTAAGGGGACAGGGATTCCAATCCCAGCTCCACGGGATTCAAAACCTGCTTCCAGTTTTCGTAAATAATTCGATCGATGACTTCCTGCGGAAAGTGAGGAAATGAAGTCCCCTTTACCACCTGATTGACTTTATTCAATCCGGCAATCACCTGAGCAGGGGTGGCGGAAGGAAAGTCGGATCCGTAAATCAGCTTGTCTTCCACGCCATATTCCAGAGCAGTCATAAATGCCTGATAGTGTCGCAGAGGGCGGTAGTGCAGGGCCGAGACGTTCGCATACAGATTCGGGTGCTTGCGTATCAACACGACACACTCTGTTTCCCAGGGGTGCCCCATATGCGAAATAATCATTCTCAAGTCCGGGCAGGCAATAGCAATGTCTTCCAGTTGAATCGGATTAGAGTATTTCAAAGGACCAGGCCGCACGAAGGAGGTACCCTGGTGAATGTTGATCGGAATCTGGAGCGCTTCGGCTCTGCGAAACAGAGGCAGATGCTTTGGATCCTGCGGGTTCCAGTTCTGATAGATCGGAGAGACCTTCAGACCCTTCATACCGAGATCTTTCACATAATACGTCAATTGATCCACGCAGTCCGGGTCATTAGGGTCTACCGAGCACCAGGCTATAAACCGGTCTGAATGTGACTTTGCAAATTCGGCAATCAGTTCCTGGTCACAGTTGATGCCACAGAACGGTGCTTTGATACCAAAAACGATGACTTTTGCGCATTCACTGGTGGCTTCGAGCAGAGCATCAGGGCGTGAATCAAACGCGTTCTGCTCATCCTGTTCCGCGCCGGCGAAATAGACATCTTTCGAATTTTTCATCTTTGCCTGTTTAGCGGCCCAGGCGAATTTGACAAATTCATCGGAAAGATGATCGGGATACCACATCAGGTTGGTATGTGTGTCTATCAGCATGATTGCTCAATTCAGTTTCTCTGTCCGGAGACTGGTCCGGCCTGTGTATAGAGGTTATCTGGTTTCATCTGTTTCATATTGCTTTTCAGCCCTCAGCAGGTGTACCCGGATGCGCTCGCGCGCCAGTTCGGGGTCACGATTGAATAGTGCCCGGGCGACGGATAAATGCTCTTTCATCCCTTTAAGCGATGTCTTGGGCGGCAGTTCCTGGTATACACCGAACAGCGCCATTTTCATGATCAGCGGATCAACGGTTTCCAGCAGGATCGTACTGTCAGTCAATTCGAGCAGGGTGCGGTGAAACGTATAATCAATTTGCCGGCGATCCGAATGACTGAGCGAGTCGAAGCGATCAATGATCTGCTGACAGTCATTGACCAGGTTTTTCAGTTGAGACGACGTGGCATGGGCGGCGACACGGTCAATGACTTCGGATTCCAGCAGCAGACGTAAACGGTAGATGTCGGCGATTTCACTGGCTGTTGCATCGACTACCTGCCAGCCACGACGGGGGACACGCACAAACAGGCCGCGTGCACAGAGCCAGTCGAGTGCCTGTCGAACGGTTCCCAGACTGGCATTCAAGTCGTTGGCAATTTCCTGGGTACTGACGCTCTGGCCAAGATAATATTCCCCGTTGAGTAACTGCTCGAAAATGCGGCGGTATATTGCTTCGGTTTCTGTCTCACGATTGAAGTCGGATAAACCACTTCCCGGTTGCAGGTCGGTCGAAGGTTGCTTGAGTACCACGGCACGACCACTGTCGTCAGTGCCGACCCAGCCTTTTTCCGTCAGCAATCCGATGGCCTGACGCACGGTTGTGCGGGAGACGTTTAATTCGCGAGCGATTTTGAATGGAATGAGTGGCTCGCCGATAGAAAACTGGTCATGCAATAATTGAGAGTACAGATACTGATAGACACGATCTGATAACGATCCCCGCTCTGTAGCAGAGTCTTCCTCTGCTGTCGCGGTTGAAGATTCCAGGAGATCGCTGGTCCAGTCAGATAATTTAAGTCGGATCATGATAATACAGTTCAGAAGGTCAATTGAATGTGTCTGTTGACGTAGAGAGAATCAGGTCAGTAATAGAATAGAACAGATTCGACAACGCTCTATTTATAGTGATTTGAAAAAGAATGCGTGAATTTAAATTGTAAAAACTCTTTTGATGTCAATTTATTTCGCTTGCTTTTATCTTGAAATATCAGGACTCCTGTCCAGACAGGGAGTTATACGGATTAATCAGTGCCCAACTGAGGGTGGCTGCCAGATAAACGCCGACAAATAGAAACAGAACGAGATTCCAGTTGGGAACTTCCATACTTTTAATATAATTAAACAGTCGACCGACGATAATGGGAGAGGAATAGCTGCCGAAAACGCCAGCCATGTTGACGACGGCAATCACCACAGACGTTTGGTTGCCACCCAGATCCATTGAGGTAACCCAGGTGGAAGGATTTCCGATACCAGAGAGAAATGTACCGACGGTAATCAGATAGATGGCTGATTCAGGCGGCATCCATGCTGCCAGCAGAATGGAGACTGCACAAAACAGATGCGAAAAAACGCAGAGCAGTGAGCGGCTATAATATTTATTACCAGTGCGCTGGAAAATCAGATCGATCAATTTCCCACCGACGAGTGTGCCGATAACGATTCCTGTTAAAGGCAGCATCGACCACAGACCAGCCTGTTGAACTGAGGCATCACCGGAATACTGCAGGTAGGCGGGAAACCAGGTGATAAAAAACGCATAACCAAAGGCACGAAATCCGGATTGAATACAGAACAGCCAGATATCTTTACTGCGGAGCATCTGTTTTGTAAGAGAGGTTCTGGGATAAGTCGGCTGACGTTGGACCACTTTTGGTTTTGCCTGAATCTCCTCTGCCTTCGTCGGAAGTTCGGCCGCTTCCCCGCGGTCGCGAAAGTAGAGATAAAACAGAATTGCCCAGCAGAACGAAAACAGACTGAATAATACCAGGGGTATGCGCCAACCGAAGGGACCGACCAGTGACGCGGTAATGCCAGTTGCCAGAATACTGCCGACTGACATGAAGCTGCCCATCAGGGAACTGGCGATGCCTCGTTGCGTTTCTGGAAACCAGGTTTTAATGACCTGGGCAGAGCAGGGGACCATACCAGCCTGGGCAATTCCCAGCAGGAGTCGCGAAAACCAGATTGTTCCGAAAGAGCTGACCATCACAGTCAGCAGATTAGCCAACGCAGAAGCACAATGTAAGACGGGCAGCGCCAGACGGTTTCCCAGTTTCTGACCGAGTATACCTCCCGGGATCTGAAAGACGAAGTAGCCGGCGAAAAAGATGGCAAGAATGCGTCCCATCTGCAGGTCATCAAATGAGAATTCACTCTGGATTGTGGTTGCCAGTGGCGCAATTCCCGCACGCGGCAGATAGGCCAGCAGGAAACCAGTACTCAACCCGGCAAGTACCAATAATCGTGCGCGCGGCGAAGCTTCCGCAGCGGGGGCGTTACCTTCAGTCGACAAGCTCATCGGCACCCCTTTTATGACGGGGACAGTGGCTGTCGGTCATTGCTTTCAGAGAAAACAGCATCAAGTCAAGATATCCAGAATTGGTGTTCCGCGATCAATTTCAAGTCGTTTGCGTCCGGGTATATCCAAGCGGTGCTGATCCAGCCCCAGCAGGTGATAGAGGGTGGCATGAATGTCGGTTACATAATGAGGAGACTCGACCGCATGGAAGCCCAGTTCGTCAGTGGCGCCATGCACGTAGCCCTGTTTGATGCCGGCTCCCGCGAACCAGACTGTAAAACCGTGCGGATGATGGTCACGACCGCTGGGCATCTTTGGATTGCCACGGGTCTCCACAGCTGGAGTCCTTCCAAATTCAGTACAGAATACGACGACTGTATCGTCCCACATGCCACGGCGTTTCAGGTCTTTTAACAGGCCGGCGATTGGTTTATCAACGCGTTTGCAGGAACGGGTATGATTCTCCTTAAGATTCTGATGTGAGTCCCATTCGCCGTAACCACTGAGGTAAACCTGAGTAAACCGAACGCCCCGTTCTGCCAGACGACGCGCTGCCAGCAGACGACGTCCAGAAACCGACGTTTCAGTTTCATCGATTCCATACAGGCTCTGAGTTTCTTTCGTTTCATCGGACATATCGAGTGCTTCCGGTACGGATTGTTGCATCCGGAATGCCAGTTCATACGAATTAATCCGGGCCCGTAATTTTTCATCACTTGGATATTCAATGGCCGCCAGACGGTTCAAGTCATTGATCAGGTCATACTGATTGGCCTGTTCCTGTGCCAGGATCGTCTGAGGGCGGACACCGAAAGGGAGCGGGTTTTTGGGATCAAGCGACAGCTCAACTCCCATGTATTTGGGCCCCAGGTAATCAGGATTGAAGTTTTCTTTCACCCGCGTATCGGTATAAGAGCCGAGGAACACGTACTCCGGTAGATTACGATTTAAGCTTCCCAGGCCGTAGCTGAGCCAGGAACCGATTACGGGTTCTTTCTGATCCAGTTTGTGTCGACCGTGGTGTATCTGGAATTCCGCTGCATGGTCGTTATCCGTCGTATACATGGAACGAACAAAAGAGATGTCATCAACACAGGTTGCCAGATGCGGCCACCAGTCGGTGATTTCAATTCCCGCTGCGCCATGTTTGCGGTAGCCGACCTGCATCGGCATGATTTTGGAAAACTTGCGATCGACCATGACCACCGAGCGGGCGCGCTCTTCATAGCGTGGGTCTTTAAGCGGATCGGGGTAGATCGTATCGGAAAACGTCTTACCGGCGTACTTGTTGAGTTCCGGTTTGGGATCGAAGGTTTCCATCTGGCTGTAACCTCCGGAGAGAAACACCCAGATTACCGATTTTGCTTTGGGGGTAAAGTGAGGGCCGTCTGTAGGGGCAGAATTTCTGCTGCCTGCCGCGCGGACGGATGATTCCTGATTCAACAACATGCTCAGCGCCATGCCGGTGGCGCCGAAGCCGAGGTCTGACAGGAAAGTGCGACGTTGAATCTGCCTACATTGGGGTATTGATGATTTTGAATTAAATTGCATGGTTTCAACCCTGCTGTCGTTAGCGCGGATGAGTTAAATAAACGTTAACGGATGGTGATAAAATCATTGTGATTGAGTAATGCCTGGACGAGGCTTTCCCGCGCCCGAGCTGCGGGATTCGTGGCCGGTTGCTCAAAGTTTTTCGCGGACGAATCCGGCTGTTTCGGGGAGGCAGATTTTGCTGCAGCGTTCGTTTCGACAAACAGTGTTTCCTGTTGTTTCAGAAATCTCAATGCGGTAGTTAGTTCTTTCTCACTGGCCGGCCGTGATAAAATTAATTCAAATGTCTGCTGAATGAAGGTGCGCTGTTGATCCTGTGAACCCGGATCAGTCTGTGACTGTTCATGGAGCAGCTTCCAGAGTTGTGCCGCGATTTTTCGACTCTGTTTCACAGCCAGATTACTGTTGGTCAAAGCGAGAGCCTGTTGGGGCATGACGGTTGTCTTGCGTTGATAGCAATCGGTAGCGCTGGGACCGTCAAACAGGGACAAAAATTCCATTTTTGATTCGCCGTGATGAGAATAGTAAATACTGCGTCGATTTGTGATCAGTCCCTCATTCTGTTCCAGCTCCTGGCCGTACATTTTCAGATCCAGATCATCGGCCAAAGCGAACAGACTGTCGCGCACGACTTCGGCTTCCATCCGGTTGGTGGGAAATTTCCAGAGTAGCTGATTGTCGCGATCCTGGTTCCAATTGTCATGCTGCGCTGCGACTCCTTTTGAACTGCGACGGTAGGCGTCGCTTAATAGGATCAGGCGATGCAGGTGTTTCATACTCCAGCCGTGATCCATCAACTCGACTGCGAGCCAGTTCATCAAATCAGGGTGTGTGGGGTGGTCTCCACTGCGCCCGAAATTGTTCACCGACTTTACCAGAGGTTGACCAAAGTGGCGCATCCAGATGTGATTCACGGCTACGCGCGCAGTCAGCGGATTATCACGATTGGCAATCCAGCCAGCGAGTGCCGCACGTCGTCCTGTGCTCTGTTTAGGGAACATCGCACTCAAGGGGGCATACGCCGTAGAATCGGCAGCCCGTGGTTTGCTGGCGGCTGTGAGCGAGTTTTGAGCCTGTGCCAGCTTCTGTTGTGCAGTTTGTATCTTTTGTTTGCGAGTTTGATCTGTTTCGGGAAGGAGCTGTGCCTCTCGAAAGGCAAGTTCCGCTGAAGTGACGCCTGCCTGCGCTTGGATTTGATTCGCCTCCCATTCCAGCCGACTGGCTTCCTTTTCCAGTGATTCGACCTCTGGAGACTGAGCGAGATAGCGTGCCTGAGCAGCGCGAACACGTGCTTCATATTCAGCCTGTTCAGCTTCCGCTGTCAGCAGGGTCTGCTGCAAAGACTTTTGCTTCAGAGCCGCCAGGTCTCGTTTGCGGGTGACTTCCGAGATTTCCTGTTGGCGCTTCTGTTCCTCGGCTGTCAGGGGTTTATTCAAGACGATTTTTGATGTAGCGGTTCCGGTGCTGAAGGGAGTGACTTGCCAGTCTTCAATTCCGGGGACGTCTTCGCCCTGCCGATAACCGGGAAACTCGAAGTCAAAGCGTTTCAGGTCCTGAATCCCCTGTTGCAGAAAAACAATGTCGTCAAATTCTGCAATGCTGCCGCTCTGAGCGTCAAGAAAGAGTCCGCAATTCTTCTGGTTAACCGGATTCCAACCATTAAGAGCGATTGGTGTCTGGTCAACAATTTTCTTTGAGTCGGCTGTCTGAATCACAGTCAGTTCCGCGACATCCGCCTGAGGCTTCAACAGAATCTCGACTTCAAAATTCTGTTCTCCGGCAGCCATCTGATAGGTTCCGATTTCTGTTTTACTGGTGGTTCCCGGAGCGAATGTGATGATTTTGCCGACATTGAATGCGACATACACATTGGTTCTGCCGGCGGATAAATCATTCGATAATTGAAAGTTGACGAGACTGTCCGAGAGAATTCGGAGATGAAATCGGACAAGGATTTCAGCCCCGAAACTTTTCCAGTCGGACAGGGCATATGCCAGTGTGCGACGTCCCTGGTTGGCGCTCAGTTGCAGAGCCTGGTAGCTGGTCGGTGCGGTTTTGTCTGACTTGGAGGAAGCAGTGTTTCGCTGCTGTTCTGCTTTATCCCGTGCGAGCAGCGCCGTGAGCTGTGTCTCCAGCTGCTGCAGTTGTTCATGCAGCGACGATTTCTGGTTCTCCCATTGCTGTCGGGCAGTTTGCACGGCAGCTTTTCGCTTCTGGGTCTCATCTTTGATCACAAACGGTTTCAAGCCGGGATACCAGGTAGTCACAGGAAGCTCGATGGGTTTTATGTCAAGCTTGTCGCCCCCGAGAAATTGAATCGCTGCTGCTTTGATGGGGGCCTTGTCTTTGACCACATTCTGCTCCAGACCGCCTGTATAAAATTGCGTATTGGCGTCGAGGTGTCGATCATAGATTCGGACCATGCCTGTGCGAACCGGCTTAAGTTGGACTCCCAGTTTATAGTCCGGATAAAGTCCCGGGTCGGCTTCTTCGGGGACGCGATCATGCTTAATATCGATTGGTTCAAAGAACGAGCGGAACGCGAAATATTCTTCCTGGCCGATGGGATCGTATTTATGGTCGTGGCACTCGCAGCAGTTCATGGTCAGTCCCAGGAAGGCTTTTCCCGTGTGTTCAACATTGTCCTTCAGCCAGGTATGATAGTTCCAGCGATAGAAATTGCGCACGATGAATCCTGTCGCAACCAGATTCTCCCGGTCATCTGGCGCGATTTCATCCGCGGCCAGCATTTCCATAATCATCCGGTCGTAGCCTTTATCTTCATTCAGCGAACGGATGATCCAGTCGCGCCAGCGCCAGGTCAGGGAGTAGCTGTTGGTCATGTCCATCGCGCCGCGACGTCCGTACCAGTCGCTATACCTCCAGACATCCATCCAGTGACGGCCCCAGCGTTCTCCATATTGCGGTTGTTGTAACAGGTGATCGATAACACGTTCGTAAGCATCTGGTCGGGTATCTTTCAGAAAGGCATTTAATTCCGCCGGTTTGGGGGGGAGGCCGATCAGATCCAGATAGACGCGACGCAATAATGTCGCTT
>TARA_R110002095_G_scaffold210950_1_pt1 | contig 10214 bp, 10 predicted proteins | sample TARA_R110002095 | Tara Oceans TARA_R110002095 (sample SAMEA4397255) | marine metagenome | biome: Polar Biome; feature: [SRF] surface water layer (ENVO:00010504); material: water (ENVO:00002006), including particulate matter (ENVO:01000060) such as... | depth 5 m | reverse complement strand
CAGACACAACGCAGCCAGCATGCTTCCATCGGTTTCGTTCCCACGATGGGCGCACTCCACGCCGGACATGCCAGCCTGATTGAAGAGGCACGACGTGACTGTGATTTTGTTGTTGTTTCTATCTTCGTCAATCCGACTCAATTTGGACCGAACGAAGACTATGAAAAGTATCCGCGCGTACTGATGCAGGATCTGGAAAAGTGTCAGGCAGCAGGAGCAGATCTGGTGTGGACCCCCACAAAAGAAATCATGTATCCCCCGCACTTCTCAACGCACGTCACGGTGGAAACGCTGTCCCAGACTCTCGAAGGTGCCACCCGCACGACTCACTTTGAAGGCGTGACCACGGTCGTCACCAAACTCCTCCTGAGTTGTCTGCCCGATATCGCCTACTTCGGTGCGAAAGACTACCAGCAGCAGGCCATCATCCGCCGGATGTGTCTTGATTTGAATATTCCGGTGGAAATCAAAACCTGCCCCACCATCAGAGACGCAGACGGACTGGCGCTGAGCAGCCGCAACGCCTATCTATCACAGGCGGAACGCGCATCTGCTTTATCACTGTCCCGCGCGTTAAAACTCGCTGCGGAAAACATTCGTGCTGGCGAGACCGACCTGAATCAGGTGAAAGCGGAAATGCGGCAGCTGCTCAACACAACCCCGCTGGTCAAACTGGATTACGCCACGATCGTTGATGCGAATACACTGGAAGAAATCTCCAGCCCGCAATCAGAAATGGTCGCTCTGATAGCCGCTTATGTCGGTGCCACCCGGTTGATCGACAACAGCCGCCTGAGCCTCCCCTGACACAATAAAACGGCATTCCTGGGTTCTTCCGGCAATCTGATATTGACGTAACGTATTAAAAAATAAGAACATATCCATACTACTCTCTGTAAATTGTTTGAAAATCCCGGTTTTACCGTAAGATCGGGAACTTAGTTTGGCCCCTGTTCGTCAATCACATACTGTGACCAACAATGATCAACACCTGATTCAAGAATGTTTGGCAGGTCGTACCGAAGCCTTTGATCAACTGGTCCTGAGATATCAGGACCGCCTGTATCGAACATTGGTGCGGGTTCTGGGCTCCAGCGACGATGCGCGCGATGCAGCCCAGGAAGGCTTTACCCAGGCATTCTTTAAACTGAATTCGTTCCGAGGGACAGCCGCCTTTTATTCGTGGTTATTTCGCATTTCTTTTAATGCGGCAATATCCCAGAAAAGAAAAACCAAACGAACTTCCACCACGCTGGATACACAAGACAACCCGGCCGGCAATTGGCTGGTTGATACACACCCCGAAAACCAGCCCCCCGATGTTGCCGAACTCGCGGAACGAAAAAAGATGGTTCATCAGGCACTGAATGAATTATCGGAAGAATACCGTACCCCATTGATCTTGAGAGAACTGGAAGGAATGTCCTACGGGGAAATTGCCGACATCACGTCAATCCCCCTGGGAACTGTCAGGAGCCGTATCTTTAGAGGAAGGAATGAACTGAAACAGAAATTGAACACGCTCTTTCAGGAAGAACCGAAATCGCGTGTTTCCAGATCTGACCATGAGTCATCGATAAGTGAATCAAAATGAGTAGTTACCCACCACCAAACGAAAAACTTTCTGCGTACTTCGATCATGAAGTCTCACCAGAAGAGCGCCGCGAGCTGGAGTCGCTTCTGGAGAATTCAGCCGCAGCACGACAGGAACTGCATGAAATCGGAGAGATTTCCCGACTGCTGCACGAAACGGCTACGGAATCTGCGCCTCCCGAACTGGCGTCCTCCATCCGTCGCAGGATTGAACAGGAAACGCTGCTGGCTGAATCAACCACGTCTGCTGTCAAACGTGCTCCTTCTCTGCTGCGTTACCGCATTGCCGTTGCTGTCAGCGCCTGCTCTTCAGTAGCTGCATTGGTCTTATTTGTATTATTGATGAATATTCCTGATCCTGCGATGCAATTTGCAGCGTCCGACCAGCGTGCCAACACAACATTCATGTTGCACAAAAATTCTGCCGCAGACAACTACACCACGAATGATTCACTGAAATCGAACATACAGGGCGAGGCCGTTGCCACAACGCCTTTCCCTTCGGTTGCTTACTCCTCTCCAGAGAATCGCCGCTCTGAGAGTCTCGACACGAAGGAAGCGCTGGTCGCCAACGATTCAATGGCAAGAAAAATGAAGGGCGATTTTTCGGTCAGAAACAGCATTGCGGAAAAGAAAATTGCAACAAGTCTTCCCAAAATCGCGATGGCTGTTGAACCAGCGACATCAGGGTTGCCCGCTCATATTCCCGTCGACACCATTCGTATTGGCGACGTTCTGCCTTATTTTCACGATATCGAGGGAAAAGTCGCCGTGATTGAAGTGCGCGTCGTCGATGTGAAACAGGCACTGGGAACGATGGAATTACTGCTGGCACGCAACAATATTCCCGTGAATCAGCGTAAGCAGTCGGAAGTGGAACGCCAGCTCCAGGGCACCGACTCTCCAACATCAGAGACGACGGGCCAGAAGGATCGAAAAGCACAGCAGGCCAACGATTCTGAAACGGAATTATTTGCGGTCTACGTCGAAGCAACTGACAAACAACTGGCGTCCGCCTTAAGCGATTTTCAAAAAGACCTCAAGCGAGACCAACTTCTGGGGCTGACTTTGCAGCCGGCCATCGACGCTTCCTCTTTGACGGAACAAGTGAAAGAATTACCTCAGCTTCTTACGCAGCGCACCGCTCAATCAGAATCGAATTCTGAACGCAGCTCCGCCAAAAGAACTTCCGACCTCGCTCTCAATCAGAATTCTGCGAGAGCAGCTTTGCCCTTCAACAACGCGGAGCTCAAAAAATCAGACGCCGCTGATTTCAAGGCTAAAATACCGGCAGTCCTCCAGGACAAGTCGCTTTCCTACCAGACCCGATACCGCATGCAAATGCCGGCGGAACCACGCCCGAACTTTCTGGTGCAGCAGGACTCCACTAAGCAGGAATTAGATAATACTGGGGTGTCCTCCGTGGATCTGCCGCTGATGGCAGCAAAACCGACGTCGGATCAGAACGCAAACAGCGCCACCGGAAAAGCCCTCGGCCTGAATGAAAGTGACGCGACTGTGACCACTTTCCCAGTGAAGGTACTGTTTGTATTCAAAGGCACTCCCCTGTCGACCACTGCCCCGGTACCCAACTAAGTGGGCAGCCGGGAAGTGATTGAACTTCAGCAATGCTAAGCGATCGCTATTTCGCGGCGCCCATCTGGCCTTTGGTTTTAGTCGGGATGCGGACGAGGTAGGTATCCGCGGTCAGATAAAGCGTGGAGCCATCATTGCCCCAGGCACAGTTGGCTGTGCGTTCTCCGGTGCTGATGCGACCCAGCAGCTCGCCTGATGGCGTAAATACATAACAGCCTCCGGGCCCCGTGGCAAACAGATTCCCTTTCACGTCGGTTTTCAGACCGTCAGGCAGACCGGGCAGTTTGCCGACTGCGGAAGTCACATCGTAAAACACCTTGCCTGCTCCCAGAGTTCCGTCCTGTTTGACCGGAAATGCTTTCCAGAGGGCGGCTTCGGGATCGGACTGCGCAACGTACAATGTTTTTTCATCCGGTGAAAATGCAATTCCGTTAGGCCGGGTCATTTCCTTCGTCAACAGCGTCATCGTTCCATCCTGGGCCAGTCGATACACACCACAAAAATCCAGTTCGCGAAGAGGATCATCATAACGGTTCGGCAGTCCGTACGGAGGATCAGTGAAATACAGGTCGCCGTTCGATTTAAATGTACCATCATTGGGACTGTTTAAACGTTTCCCCATATAGTTATCAACGAGTGTCCGCTTGCCTCCGTTTTTCGTCAGCACGGAAACCCGACGATCGCCGTGCTCGCAGGAAACGAGGCGTCCCTGCTGATCCAGAAACAGACCATTACAGCCCGGTTCTGTCCCATAAGGCGTCACCCCCGTATAACCGGAGGGTTTCATGAACAGGCTGGCCCCCTGTCCTTCTTTCCACTTCATTACACTGTTACGGGGAATATCGGAAAACAGCAAATATCCGTCCTTGGCATCGCCAATCCAGACGGGGCCTTCCGACCAGTCAAACCCGGAAGAAAGGACCTCGATCTTCGCGTCCTTGTCGATCAGTTGATCTAATCGTGGATCAAGTCGGATGAGCTCCCCAATGGTGGGATAATTGGTCGAATCCTGGGCCTGCAAAATGGATTGACAAAGGCTCAATACGATCGTTGCGAGAAGCATACTGGTGAATCTCATGGTTTTCATGCGCTTTTTCCCTGTTTTCAGTCAGTAAAATCAATGTAAATTCATCAAGGAACTTTGAAGTATTAATTCTACAGATTATGAGCAGGAGATGCACGTATAGAGGAAATATTCCTGATTCGGTGCCTTGGAATACTTGCATCCCGAAATCAGCTTCGATAACGTAAGAATTGAACCATTTGTCTCAGTCAGTGTCTTTTCAGCTGCGAGAGAATTGGTTAGAATTCCGATAGAAACTGGCAGAATGATCAGCCAGTCAGCAATATATGGTGGGTATAGCTCAGTTGGTTAGAGCGCCGGATTGTGATTCCGGAGGTCGCGGGTTCGAACCCCGTTACTCACCCTTTTTTTCAGCACTCAGATTGAGAGCTGTTTCTTTTTGCACCTCTGCCATCCGCCCTGTTGAACAGACATTGCTCTCTCACAGCAGCCTCTGCCTTCGCCGTCTGTTCCGACTACAGTCGATCTTAAGACTAATCAGCGTGCAGGATCGTACTTACAGCAACTCTGATCCCCTCCCATTGAAGTTGTTTTGATTGTATTTTTTACAATTCAAGCCTCTGGTCGAAATTCAAACACCGGTTTCACATTAATCTGTTAAAACTTATATTGCCTGAATTTTTCGATATCTACTATACTCGCAGCCTGAATCAGGTCATCCTGATTCAAAATCGCCAGCAGTCAGTTTACAGCTGAGATCACTGCCAACTTATCGATATTTTGAAAGCGCATTACCAGGGACGGAGAGCCGAGATCATGCATCAGGCCAGTAAAATTTTCTGCCGCAATTTGGAACGATCCATTACTGCCAAAAAACAAATGCTGGAAGACACGGCAATGCAGCAGGAATTTGCGAAAGCTGTGGAACTGGTACTCCAGAGCTATCAAAGCGATGGTCGATTGTACCTCGCGGGTAACGGAGGCTCTGCAGCGGACGCCCAGCACCTGGCAGCCGAATTTGTCTGTCGCCTGGGCAAAGATCGCGCTTCCCTGGCAGCAGAGGCATTAACGACCGACAGTTCCATTCTCACCGCCATTGGGAACGACTACGGTTTTGACGTGGTGTTCTCGCGACAACTCGAAGGAAAACTGACAGAGAACGATGTCTTCCTGGGCATCACCACCTCCGGCAATTCCCCGAACATCTTGAAAGCGGTGCAAACCTGCCGGGAAAAAAAGGTTCCCAGCATTGTGTTTACCGGACACGGGGGTGGCTTAATCCGCTCGCTGTGTGACGTGTGCGTGGTTGCGCCCGGCGAACTGACAAGTCAGATTCAGGAAGTGCATCTGGTGCTTGAACACACTCTCTGTGAATGTGTGGAAGCGGCTTTGTTCAACTTCAAACTGGATCTAAGCTCGTCTCTACAGGACCAGACCATCAGCTTGAGACGGGCAGCCTGATTCTGTAATGCCGGCCCTGTCTTCCCCTGAAAAATCGTTATTCCTCGACCGTGATGGTGTGATCAACAAGGAAAAACACTATCTATACCAGATTGAAGATTTCGAATTTGTTGAAGGCATCTTTGAACTGTGTCAGGCGGCGATACAGTCCGGATATTGCCTGATCATCGTAACAAATCAGGCGGGCATCGCCCGCGGTTATTACACCGAACAACAATTTCATGACTTGATGACGTGGGTAGTGAATGAATTTGCAAAACGAGACATCGCGATTACCGATGTATTCTATTGCCCGCACCATCCGACTCAGGGAACAGACCACTATCGGATAAACTGTGCCTGCCGCAAACCGAAACCGCAAATGCTGCTGGATGCGGCAAAAAAACACAATCTGAACTTGTCGGAATCGATCCTGATCGGCGATAAACTCTCTGATATCAAAGCTGGTCAGGCGGCCCGCCTGAAAACAACGGCTCTGGCAGGAACCGGACATGCTGTGAGTGAACAGGATAAACGGACGGCAGATGTTTTCGCCGGTTCATTAACAGAACTCAAACAGATTTTATTCCCTGTGAGTATCACAGCCGACTGAAGAATCCTGGGGAAGCATGCAAAAATCAGAACCTGTGATTGGTGTTTTGGGCGCAACCAGCCTGGTCGGACGAAGGCTGCTCACGCCTGAGATCCACGGCTGTGAAAACGGCGAAGAAAAGTTCGTCGCTTTTACCAGAAAAAAAAACGCTGAAACTCCGACGGAAACCAGGAACATTCGCTGGTGTCAGTTATCGGATCATACGGCTTCCGGTTTCGAAGGTCCAATCAAACATTGGATCTGCCTGGCTCCCATCTGGGTTCTGCCCGATTATTTTGAACTGCTGACTCAGTCGGGCGTACGGCGCATCGTGGTCTTAAGCTCTACCAGCCGCTTCACGAAAACAGAATCGATTGACGCGGCAGAGCAGAAGACTGCCTCCATGCTGGCCGAGGGAGAAGAACGTCTCAGAAACTGGGCGGAAGAAAATGGCGTCGCCTGGATCATTTTACGACCGACGCTCATCTACGGATTCGGACAAGATAAAAATATTGCCGCGGTGGCCCGGTTGATTCGCCGTCTGAAATTTTTTCCGCTGCTGGGTAGAGCGAAAGGCTTACGACAGCCGATTCATGCAGACGACGTCGCGATGGCCTGCCTGCAGGTGTTACGAATGCACAATATCACCAGTCAGTCCTATAACATTTCCGGTGCAGAAACGCTCTGTTATGACGAAATGATTAAACGCGTTTTTTCCGCAATGGATATGAAACCGCGCTGTCTGCGGATACCGAACTTTCTGTTTCGCAGCGGTGCGGCGTGTTTAAAATTCCTGCCTCGGTTCAAGAATCTCTCGATGGGCATGGCAGAACGCATGAACGCAGATCTCACGTTCAGTCATGCAGATGCCAGTCGGGATTTTCAATTTGCGCCGAGAACGTTCCAGTTGCAGCCGACTGATGTGGAAGACAGAAAACTCTGACTTCCAATTCAGATTTCCAGGGAAATGGTCTCTTCGAGCTGCATGAATTTGGCGATTGTTTTCCCGTGCCGCTCGATCTCCCCGGGTTTTCCTGCACCACAAAACGCTGCCAGAACAACCAAAGGCAGCCAAGCTATCACCACAAACAAAATGCCCCACTCAGACCAGATCAAAGAACACGCAGCCAGAGGAAACAGCCAGCACACATTCATTGCAAGTACGCTCAAGCTGACTTTCCGGTGCGCCTGGTGCCTGAGATGATCGCGCTCTCCCGATCCGGCCAGTAATCGCGACACCCGTTGGTAAGCATGGCTTCGATGAGCCTGATACCAGCGTTCGCCACCGATCATGCGCCGCAGCAGAGTCGAGGTGGCATCCACCCAGAATACGGCCGGTAAGATCAACCAGGCCCAGAGATTTAACGAGCCGGCAACAATCGTCATCAACGCCAGCACACCCAGCATATATCCCAGAAATGTACTGCCAACGTCACCCATAAATATTTTCGCCGGTGCCCAATTCGCCCCCATAAATCCCAGCAATGAAACGGCCAGTATCATCATCAATGCCTGTTCCAGAGAATAGCCTGCATTCAGGAACGGGATCTTGAAACAGATCAGAATACTTGCCATGACCAGAATACTGATCGCTTCCGTAACTGCCATCCCATCGATGCCATCCATAAAGTTAAATAAGTTCAACCACCAGACCATTGCAATGGTGGCGATCGCCCACAACACCCAGGTGGTATCCAGTGTGAATCCCCACAGATCCACTGCCGGCAAAGGAGAAATCGCATAAACAGATACAGAAATAATGAGGACCTGCGCACAGAGCCTGTACCTCACGGATAAATGGTACAAATCATCCCAGAGTCCGATGGCTGCAATACAGCATCCGCCACAAAAGATCATGGAAAGCGAGCTGCCCGAGACCAATTCGTCCCAGAACAGCAAACAGATTGCAGACAGACAGGTCACCACAATAGCAAGTCCTCCGCCGCGGGGAGTGGGTGCGACATGAGAACAGCGACTGGTGGGCGCTTTGACGAGCCCTAATCGCGGGGCCAGTTTGACGATCAGCCCGGTACAGACCAGTGAGGTCACAAAAATACTCAATAACAGGAAGCCGGGCAAAATCAAGCTGTCGATCATCATTTTCCAACATTACCCTTGAGAATATGAGATACACTCGATTTGGTTTTTCATTCGGACCGCCCTCTCATGATCCTGGGAGCAAAGCCTGAGACCTTGTTTTTTCGTGCTGTCAATCATTCACAATCTGCGCGAAATGATCGTACCAGGAGTCTCGGATCTCCCTGTGTTCGAGTCCACGACGATACTGGTACTGATTGTGCGGCGGAGTATACAGATATCTGAAAAATGGGTCAATCCGACATAAAAACCGAGATTCTCCCTCTCAAAAAGAATGAGATTCTGCTCATAACACCACATCCGTCACACTCGAGCCCAAAAGTCTTCAACCAGTTTTAACAGTTCAGGATTGATTTTGGGGCCTGCAGGAATTAATGTCGAACCGTAATGAAAAGAATGGTTCGAAGGTTATCCTGGTTTCTGGGGGTTCTCGGCCTGATAGGGATTCTGCTTCAGACTCTACAGGTTCAGGTGGAACATACGCACTCAAACGGCCGCTCACAGCACACTCATTCGCACGGACACAGCCATTCACATTCGCACGGCCACTCACACCATCATCACGGACATGACCACGCCCACCACCACGATTCCGGGACGACGGAAATGTCCCAATCGCCACAGAAGCATATTCACGTCACTCTGCTCTGGTGGGAATTCACGTTGAATGGCGATACGAACAATCAACGCCCCGTACAGACACCAGTTGAAGCAGCAGAACCAATTCACTCACACGTGAGAGACAAAACCCTGGCCAGAGACTCAGCGCCCGCGCTGGATTCATCGCATAAAAATCACGGGCCGCTCATTGCCTCCCCCCACTGGACGCAACTGATTTCCGAATGGGTTTCCTCCTGGCAGTCCGTACTTCCTCCGCCGAAAAAGCGACTCCCGATTCAGCAGCGTTATACATGGACCGTGACGTCTGCCACCTCTTGTTATCAATCAGTCAGTGAACCTCCCCCTGTCCCGCCACCTGAAACTGCGCTTTCTGTTTCATTCACGTAATTCCTGTTGCGATGCCATTGCCGGCCTCTGACAGGATTGGTGCGTCTTAAATTCCTCGCTTCCATGCTGATACATGTTTGCCGGAAATTTTATGCGCCCGCTTCACAAGAATGTTTCTTCAGAGAAGCCAGACAGTATCCGCGCAGCTATAGCGCCGTAAACTGACTGCGCTTCAACAGAAAGCTGGTTTCAATTCAATGAAAGAAAAAAGAATACACCGACCGGGGTTCACACTGATTGAACTGCTGGTTGTCATTGCGATCATCGCCATCCTCGTGGCGTTATTACTGCCTGCCGTACAGCAGGCGCGAGAAGCTGCCAGAAGACTCTCGTGTAAAAACAATCTGAAGCAGTTGGGTCTGGGGTTACATAATTACCACGATACCCACGGCTGCTTTCCTCCGGGTTATGTTTATAAACCGGGCGCAGGGGGTAACAATTCCGGGTTCAGCTGGATCACGATGATTCTGCCCATGCTCGATCAGGCAAACTTGTACAATCAGTTTGATCTGGAAGAGCCTGTTTTCAGTGCCGTGAATCGGGACGCCCGGGAACAGCATCTCCCCGCCCTGCTCTGCCCTTCCGATCCGGTTTCCGGAAACGGTTTTGTCGAGATGGGCAGTGCCGCCGAACGTTATGCGATGGGTTGTTATGTAGGCAATTTCGGGCCACCCGATCTGGATGCGACTCAGGAAAAGCGAACCGGCATGTTCAGTCGCAACAGTGCAACGCGTTCCCGCGATGTGACTGACGGCCTCTCCAACACGTTATGCGCAGGCGAGCGACAGAATGGCGTCTTCCGAAACGGAGCCGTACACGGTAACCATTTCGAATATGAAACGACCTGGGCGGGAGCTGTGCGGG
>TARA_R110002095_G_scaffold30780_1_pt1 | contig 10231 bp, 2 predicted proteins | sample TARA_R110002095 | Tara Oceans TARA_R110002095 (sample SAMEA4397255) | marine metagenome | biome: Polar Biome; feature: [SRF] surface water layer (ENVO:00010504); material: water (ENVO:00002006), including particulate matter (ENVO:01000060) such as... | depth 5 m | reverse complement strand
TAAATCAAATTTTAAATTTTGTAGCACCTTCATTTACATCAAACACACAAACTATTTCTGATGGTACAGATCATATTGACCCTGCATCGTTAAGAGGTTTAGGGCCAGATCAAGTATTGGTTTTGATTAACGGAAAAAGAAGGCATAATTCCTCTTTAGTAAATGTTAATGGAACGTTTGGTAGAGGTAGTGTTGGTACAGATTTAAATGCAATCCCTTCAGGAGCTATTAAGCGTTTAGAGGTGTTAAGAGATGGTGCTGCTGCACAATACGGATCGGATGCTATTGCAGGTGTTATTAATATTATTTTGAAAGAAAATGTTAATGAGCTAACCTTGAATATGACTACTGGTGCAAATTTTTCTGAAAATGCTAATGATCAAACAGGAGGTGTTGATGGAGAGACAATAAACATTAGTGCTAATTATGGCTTAGCTTTAGGCGACAAAGGTGGTTTTATCAATTTCACTGGTGATTTTGATTACAGAGAAGATTACAGCAGAATGAAGCAATGGGAAGGAGATGTTTTTAATCTTTATAACACGGTTGAAAGATTTGCAGGTAATGATGGTTATAGTTTAGCGGATTTATTAGATGATGATGTTTCTGATGTTATTCAATATGGAAATGCAGCTGGTTTAGGTTTAAGTCCAACGGCAACAAAAGCAGATTTACAGGGCATTTTAAATGCAGATAATACTTCGGCAGAATTAGCTGCTCGAGGCTTAGAAAGAAGCGATTTTAATATGCGTGTTGGACAATCACAATTACGTGGAGGGCGTTTCTTTGCAAACTTGTCTATACCATTAGATGATGATGGAACTGAACTATACTCATTTGCAGGTACAAGTTCTAGAAAAGGAAATTCGGCAGGTTTTTACAGGTTGCCAAACCAGAGTAGAACTTACACTCCGGCTTATAACAATGGTTTTTTACCAGAGATTAATTCAACAATTAGTGATCAATCTTTCGCTGTAGGAATTAAGGGTAAAGTAAATGACTGGAATGTTGATTTGAGTAATACTTATGGAAAAAATGCTTTCTTATATACTATTGGAAATACATTTAATGCATCACTTCAAAATGCATCGCCAACAACCTTTGATGCAGGTGGATTTAACTTTAGTCAAAACACGGTTAACTTAGATGTTAATCAATTTTTTGACGATACTTTTAGTGGTTTAAATGTGGCTTTTGGTGCAGAATATCGTTTGGAAAATTATCAAATTGTTGCCGGTGAGGAAGCATCTTATGGTCAATATACTGCAGCAGGACAATTAATAACTTTATCAACTCAACAAGCTTCACAAGATTTCTTTGGTAATTCAAGACCTGGAGGTTCACAAGTATTTCCTGGATTTAGTCCGAAGAACGAATTATCTAGGGATAGAAGTAGTATTGCTGGATATTTTGATTTAGAAGCCGATTTTTCTGAATCACTTTTGTTAAGTTTTGCTACGCGTTTTGAGAATTATTCTGATTTTGGTTCTACGATTAACTTCAAATTAGCTGGTAGATTAAAAGCTAGCGACAATGTTAATATTAGAGCGGCTTTAAATACAGGCTTTAGAGCACCATCCTTACACCAAATAAATTTTAATTCAACATCTACTATATTCGATCAAAACGGAAATCCTCAAGAAGTAGGCACGTTTGCAAATGATAGTAGAGCTGCTCAATTACTAGGAATTCCTCAGTTAAAGGAAGAAACTTCAAGAAGTATAAGTGTAGGTTTTACTGCAAAAATGCCTGATGCCAATTTAACAGTTACAGTTGATGGTTATTGGGTTGGTATTGATGATCGAGTTGTATATACAGGACAGTTTGAGCCAACACTTGATGACAATGGTACTCCTGATGATAGTAGTGATGATTTTCCAATTGATGCTGCAAACCAAGAACTTGCTGATTTATTGGTACAAGCTAATGCATCAGCAGCTTCATTTTTCGCTAATGCTATTGATACAGAGTCTAAAGGTTTGGATATTGTTATTACTCATAAGGCTAACATAGGTACTAATGCAAGATTAAAGTCTGATTTATCAGGAACATTTTCAAAAACAAAGCAAGTAGGTGCTATTAATGCTTCGAAAGTATTGGAAGATGCTGGTTTAGTTGGAACTTATTTCCCAGAAGATAGTCGCGTTTATTTGGAAGAAGCAGTACCAAGAACTAAGGTTAATTTAACTAATAGTTTAAGTGCAGGTAAATGGAATGTATTCTTCAGAAACGTTTACTTTGGAGAAGTTACTGAAGCAACCAATAATGTTGATAGACAACAAGTTTTTGGTACTAAAGTCGTAACCGACCTATCGTTTGGTTATAAAGCTTCTGAAAGTTTAACATTAACGATTGGAGCAAATAATTTATTAGATGTTTATCCAGACAGAGCTGCTAATGTTTTATCTGATGGCGGGACTAATAGAAGTGGCGGTCGTTTTGATTGGTCGCGTCGTGCTCAACAATTTGGTGTAGCTGGACGTTTCCTTTTTGCTAGATTAAGTTTTAAATTAAAATAATTAGATTTATATTAAGGTAAAGGCTTGTTAGTTAAAAACTAATATGCCTTTACCTTTTTAATAAGAATTACAATATTTAATAATTGTATGCAACACAACAAGCAAAGCATATTTACTTATTAACATTCTTTTTCTTGCTTTCATCAGTTTTTTGGTAAAAAAGTATATATTAGCACCAACTAATTTAAAACTAAAACAATATTATGAGAAAATTATTTCATTTAAAACCAATGGTTTTTTTAATGTTCTTAGGAATGTCTAATCTAATCTTGGGTCAAAATGTTTCAGGTACTGTTACTGATGATACATCGCAACCTATACCTGGCGTTTCAGTAGTTGTTAAAGGAACTGCGACAGGAACTACAACCGATTTTGATGGTAATTACACCTTAAAAGCAAACAATGGAGATATCCTTGTTTTTTCTTATGTAGGTTATGAAGCTCAAGAAATTGCTGTATCAGGCAATACATTAAATGTTACTTTACAATCGGGCGTGGCGCTTGATGAGGTTGTGCTTCTAGGAAATAGGGCTAAACCAAGAACTATTTTAGATTCTCCTGTACCAATAGATAACATTAGTGTACAAGAGCTAACAAGTGGTGGACAACCAACCATTGAGGCGATGTTAACTTTTAAAGTGCCATCATTCAATGCGCAAAATCAAGCCATTTCTGATGCAACAGCACATTACGATCCAGCAGATTTGCGTGGATTAGGTCCAAGTAGAACCTTAGTTTTAGTAAACGGGAAACGTAAAAACCAAAGTGCACAAGTGTTTTTAAATAGAACACCTGGAAAAGGTGAAGTTGGAATTGATTTAAAAAGTATTCCAACAGCAGCTATAGAGCGCATAGAGATTTTGCGTGATGGAGCATCTGCACAATATGGATCTGATGCCATAGCAGGTGTAATTAATATGGTCTTGAAAAAAGATGCAGAGTTTTCAACATTTACTACTAAAAGCGGTGTTACTTCTGAAGGCGATGGATTTAATTTTGCTACAGACTTTAATACAACATTTGGTTTTGGAGATGGTGGATTTATAAACCTAACTTTAGGATATTACAATCAAAAATTCACAAATAGAGCTGGTTCGCCAGGTGTATCAGATTTACCAGCTAACCCACAACAAAATTGGGTAGATTGGGCAACTAACAATCCTCAGTTAGGAATGAAGGTAGGACAACCAGATTTAGAAAAGGGGGACATATTTGTCAATATGTCTCACCCCGTAGGAGAAAATTCTGAATTTTATTCTTTCCATGGATATACATTAAGAACTGGACGTAGTTTTGCCTATTACAGAGCACCATATTGGAGAGGCGATGTAGAAAGTTCGGGTTTTTTAACATCACCTGAAGATTTTGAAGGATATCAACCAACTTTTGAAGCTAGAATTAAAGATAACCTTAATGCAGCAGGAATTAAAATGGATTTAGGAGATGATTGGAAAGCTGATGCAAGTGTTACTTTTGGTAAAAACAGTGTAGATTATACTGTAAATAATTCTGTAAATAGAAGTTATCTTTCAGATACAGGAACATCACCTACAACTTTTAATCCAGGGGGTTACAGCCTAAGCAATGTGGTTGGGAATTTAGACTTCTCTAAAGTGTTTTCTGATGTTGTGAGTGCTTCTTTTGGATTTGAGTATAAGAAAGAAAAATTTGAAGCTAGACAAGGGAACCCATTATCTTATTATGGAGCTAGTTCAACTTCTGGACTTCCTGCAGGATCAGATTCATTTGCTGGTATTACGCCAGGAGAAGCTGGTGAATGGGATAGAAATAACTTCGCAGCTTATGCAGGTTTAGATTTTGATATATCTGACGATTTATTATTAGGAGCTGCTGGACGGTATGAAGATTTTTCAGATTTTGGAGATAATTTCTCTTGGAAAGTATTTGGTCGTCAAAAATTAGGAGATAAAGGAGCTTTAAGAGCATCGTATAGTACAGGTTTTAGAGCACCAACATTACACCAGCGTTACTTAACAAACACCCAATATATTATTGTTGCTAGTTCGCCACAACCATTGTTACAAAGAACTTTAGCAAATAATGACCCAGCAGTTCAAGCTTTAGGAGTTCCAGAATTGTTTGCTGAAACATCAAAAAATATAGCTGCAGGGATTACTTATAAGTTTGATAGAAATTTTTCAGCATCCTTAGATTTTTATCAAATTAAGGTTGATGACCGTGTATTGTTTTCTTCTCAAATTGGTTCTGATTCTGATGACACTACAACGAATCCTGTAGAGCAAATTCTTCAAGATAATGGTGTGGTTGCAGTACAGTTTTTTATAAACGCAGGAGATACTAAAACTACTGGAGCCGATTTCGTTTTAAATTATAGAAATATGGATTTGGGTTCTGGTAAATTACATGCTAATTTGGCTGCTAACTTTAATAAAACAACTATTTCAACAATTAATACGCCAGATGCATTAGCTAATGAAGGGTATAATATTTTTGCTCGTGAAGAAAAAGGATTAATTACAAGTGCAAGACCAAAATCTAAAGTTATTTTAGGTTTAGATTATGTATCAGAAAAAGTTAATATTGGTCTATACAACACCATGTTTGGTAAAGTTACTGTTACCGCTCCTAGTGGAGGAACAGTTAATGGTGTAGAAACGGCTGCTGGTATTGATCAAGAGTTATCTTCTAAAACAGCTACTGATTTAAGTTTAACTTATAACTTTACTAATCAATTAAGTTTAACAGGTATTATAAATAATATTTTTGATGTTTACCCAGACGTCACTAAAGCCTCTACCGGAACTGCACAGGCAGGTAGTAGATTTGTTTACTCATCTGAAGTACAACAATTAGGTCAATTAGGAACAAACTTTAGTATTGGAATAAACTATTCGTTTTAATTAATTCAATATCATTTTAAATCAAAAAGCCTCAACAAGTGTTGGGGCTTTTTTTCTTGATTCACTAATCCTTTTGGTCTAAGAACAAAAGGATCTTTTTAAAACAACTTGACTCAAGGTGTTTTATCCCGTATTGGATTCCCGCATTCGTGAGAATGACAAATTTAGCTGAAACCTCGATTAAAAATCGAGGAATTTATTTTCGAATTAATCTATATGTTTATCCATATTGAAGATTTTTTGAGGAACCAATTCTTTATGAGTTGAGACTCTATCTTTATATAACCACATTTTGAATTTGGTGACAAGATAAAATAAAATGGGTACTACAATTAATGTTAGGAAGGTTGCTATAAACAAACCGTAAATAACAGTCCAAGCTAAAGGGCCCCAGAAAATAACATTATCTCCACCCATGTAGATATTAGCATCAAATTCACTAAATAATGTAAAGAAGTTAATATTTAAACCTGTAGCTAAAGGAATTAATCCTAAAATGGTTGTAATTGCCGTTAATAAAACTGGACGTAAACGCGCTTTTCCACCTTTTACAATGGCCTCTATAAGATTGTTTCTTCCTAAATATTGATTATCTTCTAAATCGTGTTTAACTTTTTGCCTGTCAATTAATAGCTGTGTATAATCTAAAAGCACCACACCATTATTCACCACAATACCAGCTAAGGAAATAATCCCCATCATGGTCATAATAATAACAAATGAACTACCTGTTGCAACGATACCTCCAAAGACACCAATTAGACTCAAGAAAATAGCTAGCATGATAATACCGGGCTTTGAAACAGAATTAAATTGGAAAATTAAAATGAAGAAAATTAAACCCAAACCAGTAAAGAATGCTCCCATTAAGAATGCCATTTGTTTGTTTTGTTCTTCAATTTGACCGGTGTAGTCAATTTTTACGTCATCTGGTTTTTCAGTAAAACTTTGCATTTCGTGTTGAATCTTAGAAACAATGGCGCCCGCATCAGTAAATCCTGGAGCTAAAGCAGAATAAAGGGTTACAACACGCTTAACATCTTTATGTTTTATGGCACTGAAACCAGAGTTATTAGATTGTTTAGCAACGGTTGAAACAGGAATCTCTTTTATCTGTCCTGAAGCCAAATCTCTAAACGTGATCTTCTGATTAAAAATAGCATTGGTATTGTATCTATTTTCTTCGTTAAAACGCACATAAATATCATAATCTTCACCATCCTCTTTGTAAACACCTGCTTTTGCTCCAAAAATTGAATTACGTAATTGTTGTCCAACCTGACCCGAGGTTACACCTAATTCTCCAGCCTTTTTTCTATCAACCAAAACTTGCATGGATGGTTTTGATTTATTTACGTCAATTTTTAATTCATCAATTCCTTCAACATTTTTAGAGTTGATAAAATCGCGCATTTTTTCAGCAGTAGCAATCAATTCAGAATAATCTTCACCTTCTAATTCAACATTTATTGGATATCCAGCAGGAGGACCAACGGCATCTTTTTCAACTGAAATAGCAACACCAGGATATACATCTTTTAAAGCTTCTTGTACTTTTTTAAGAAGCGCTTGACTATCGGCGCCTTCTCTGAATTTATATTCACGCATTGTGGCCGTAATTTTTCCACGATGTGGCATTTCGGCAGCAGAGCCACCATCGGTTTGTGGATTACCCGCACCCTCACCAACTTGCGAAACCGCACTTTCTGTTAAGAAATTAAAACCTGAATCGTCTATATAAGCGGCATCGTTTATAATGCTGTAAACGCGTTCTTCAATATCTTTGGTAATGGCATTGGTCTTTTTAATATCGGTACCTTCGGGATATTCTATATAAGCTATAATTTGATTAGGTGTGTTGTCTGGAAAGAATTCCACTTTTGTACGCTGACTTTCAACGGATGCTCCAAAGCCCATAAAAGCAATAATAAGTAACACAAACGTTCCAATAGTAATTACTGCGGGTTTTTTTCCACTTAACGCAAAACGAAGTGATTTTTCATAAAAACGTTCCCATCGAGGTAAAATATTATTTTGAAAGCTGTTGGACCATTTTCTTAGGAATAATCTATATATCCATAATAAACCAACAGTTACTATCATTAAGCTTCCTAAGCCTCTATAGGCTCCACCAAAAATTAAAATCAATAAACCAATACTTCCAATAATAGCTGAAATTTTAATGATTTGTTTTAGCGGCATGTTCTTATCTTCAGTAGTCATAAACTGAGAAACCATTACCGAGTTAAAGAAAATGGCAACAAATAATGACGAGCCTAAAACAACAGATAGCGTTATTGGGAAATAAATCATAAACTGACCCATAACTCCAGGCCATAAACCTAACGGGATAAAAGCAGCTACCGTTGTTGCAGTAGAAATAATAATAGGGAATGCAATTTCACCAATGCCTTTTTTGGCAGCTTCAATACGACTCAATCCTTCTTCACTCATTAATCTATAGACATTTTCTACCACTACAATGCCATTATCTACTAACATACCAAGTCCCATAATTAATCCAAAGAGAATCATAGTGTTCATGGTATAACCCAAATAGTTCAATATCATGAGCGACATAAACATAGACATGGGTATTGCAAAACCAACAAATAAGGCATTTTTAAATCCTAAGAAGAACATTAAAACGGTTACAACCAGAATGATACCGAAGATGATGTTATTAACTAAATCATCTACTTGCCCAATGGTTTTTGAAGACTGATCGTTAGCAATAGTGACTTTTAAATCTGGCGGAAATTTATTTTTTATGGCATCTTTAACAATAATCTGAATCTGTTCTGCCGCCGCTACCATGTTTTTTCCTGCTCGTTTTTTAACGTCTAACATCACTACGGGTGCTCCAAATTCTCTGGCATAAGTGGTTTTGTCTTCATCCTTGAAAGTAACTTTAGCAACATCTCTAAGGTAGATAGCATTGTTGTTTTCAGACTTTACAACAAAACTTTCAAGTTCTTCGGGGTCTTCTATTTCGCCTATAATTCTTATGGTTCTTCGTTGTCCGCTAGATATTAAATTACCCGCAGACATCGTCAAATTTTCTCTGCTTATAGTATTAATGATGTCATCAAAACTTACTTGAGCAGCCATCATTTTATAAATATCCACAGCTACTTCAACTTCTTTTTCTTGTGCACCACGAATATCTACTTGTTTAATTTCTTGAAGCCCTTCAATTTCATCTTCCAGATATTCACCGTATTCTTTCAACTTATCTACTGGGTAATTTCCAGAAATATTTATGTTGAGAATAGGGATTTCTTCAGACATACTTAAATCGAAAATATTAGGCTCTACTTTGGCACCATTGAAGGTTGGCCAATCTTCACTTGAGGTTTCCGAATCTACTTCATCCTTAACTTTCTGTTTAGCTGCTTCAACACTAATATCTTCATCAAATTCAACAATAACTATGGAGTAATCTTCTTGAGAGGTTGAGGTAATTTCAACAACATTACTTACCGTTTTAAGTTTATCTTCAATGGGGTCTGTAATGAGTTTCTCTATATCTTCCGCGGTGTTTCCTGGGTAAACAGAGCTTATGTAAATTTTGGTTTCTTTAATTTCCGGAAAGCTCTCACGAGGCATACTAAAATAAGCTCCAGCGCCTAAGAAAAGAATTACCGCAATTAATACATACATGGTGGTTTTATTGTTAATAGCCCATGATGATAGCGAAAATTCTTTATTTACTTTTTTATTTTTTAAATCTTTTGTCATGATTGATTATTTTTTGTCACCCAGAGTATTTCATCTGCGCTCAGCACAGTCTTCATCGAAGGGGTCATTTTTTTAACTTAAGCTATTCTAAAAGTGGATTCCTGCCTTCGCAGGAATGACAAGCTATTCAACTTCAAGAATTTTTACATCTTGCCCGTCTTTTACACTACGTGCTCCTTCTTTTATAATTTCGCTACCGTTTTCTAAACCAGAAGTTACTTCTATATTATCACCTTGTGTTCTACCTGTTTCAATAATAACACGTTTTGCTTTTCCTTTGTTTTCAACTTTATCCGAAACGGTATAAACATATTGTTCGCCGTTTGCATTTTCAGAAATGATACTTTGCGGAATTAAAATAGCTTTATTGTTTGTGTAATCGTTAATTTTAAGTCTAGCTGTTAAGTTTGGTTTTATCAGCTTTTCTTTATTAGCAACACCAACTTCTATTTTAAAAGTTCGGTTTGCTGGATTAATAAAATTTCCGGCTTGACGTACTTTAGCGGTCATTTGTTTATTAAGTACTGGAAAATCTACTTGTACATCTTTACCAGTAACAACTTCAGATATATAGCGCTCTGGAACATCTGTTTCAATATACATATCTTGAAGATTTACAATTCTAAATAGTGCAGATTGCCCTGGTACTATAACGGAACCTTGTTCTGAAATAACATCATCAATAGTACCACCAAAAGGTGCACGAACAACTGTTTTTGAAACTTGATTTTGTAATTGACTTACGGCTTGTTCTTGAGCTTCGGATGTTGCTTTCGCTTGTAAAAATTGAATTTCACTACCTATTTTTTGATTCCATAAACGCTCCTGACGCTCAAAAGTGGTTTTAGCTAAGGCTGTTTGAATTTTTAATTGTGATAGTTGTTGGCTTAAACCACCATCATCTATTTTGGCAAGTATTTGACCTTTGCTAACACGTTGTCCTTTTTTAACGTAAAGATGACTTAAAACACCCGAAAACTCTGGGTATATAATAATATTTTGCTTGGTGTTAACACTTCCTTGTAATTCTAGGTAGTGCGTAAAAACAGTTTCTTTAGCTTCAAAAGTTGTGATTAATGGGATCTTTTC
>TARA_R110002095_G_scaffold216342_1_pt1 | contig 10240 bp, 9 predicted proteins | sample TARA_R110002095 | Tara Oceans TARA_R110002095 (sample SAMEA4397255) | marine metagenome | biome: Polar Biome; feature: [SRF] surface water layer (ENVO:00010504); material: water (ENVO:00002006), including particulate matter (ENVO:01000060) such as... | depth 5 m | reverse complement strand
GGCCCATAACCCCTGATTTGGCGGCACCGTAATTAATTTGCCCAATTGTGCCACGGCGGCCGGCATCGGACGAAATATTGACGATAGACGCCGGGTTTGTATCGCCATCCTGTGCGCGTTGATACATATGTCGACCAACGGCTTGCAAACAATAAAACACCCCTGACAAGTTGACGTCGATCACCTGTTGCCATGTCTCGATCGGCATTTTTGTTGCCATGGCGGCACGGACAATACCGGCATTGTTGACCAGACCATGAATTGCACCATTCCGCGCGACGGCTTTTTCCACCATATCCTGAACGAATCCCGGTTCTGCAACCGAACCGACGTACACTTCCGCGTTATCGCTTCCCAAATCATTGGCGATGGCATTTACCTTGTCTTCCTGAAGATCGACCAAAATTGCCTTGCCGCCGAGATCGACGACAAGTCTGGCAACGGCCTCCCCAATTCCCTGCCCCGCGCCGGTTACAATTACGTTGTGATTTTCAAGTGACATTGGATTTTTCATTTTATTTTTTTCTCCATCTGTTGAAATTCCTGTCGGGATTGCCCGCGCGTCAGAACGTGTTTGGGTGTCAGGAAAATATCAATATTCGTACGTGATACGCATATTGATATTTTTTATTTTTATGTCTGTCAACATCCCTCCTCCAAAAATATAGCTTTTTGGCGAGCAAAGTAGATCACCAAGAGCGAGGCGGCATGCTTAGTGCGCTCTGAGTAAATCGCTTAAAAAGTTGATATATCTTTGAAACGCAGACGGTACCGGTTTGGGCTTACACCGGTTGTTCGTTTGAATAGTCGGCGAAATGAGTTGGGTTCGTCATAGCCAACAGACTCGGCGATATCGTCTATCGCCTCATCCGACGTCTCCAACATTTGCTTTGCTTCTTCAATGCGCAAGGTCTGCACATACTCCAAAGGTGTATAACCCGTCGCAGATTTGAAACGCCGTTTGAAAGTCCGGGCGTTCAGACCAGACAGAAGGGTCATTTTAGCAACCGGATTTGTTTCTTCGTAGTTTTCCGCAATCCAGGTTTGGCTATGTGCAATAGTGGCGTCTTCATGCTGTTTCGGGCGCACCATAGCCGCAAATGGCAATTGACCGTCGCTACGGTCGCCAAAAAGAAAAACTTTTGCGATATGCCGCGCCTCATCTTCTCCGCAAAACCTAGCGATTAGATACAAAGAAAGCTCATGCCATGAGGATGATCCGCCGGAAGTGACAAGTTGATGTCCAGCGCCCGACGGAACGAGTATTCGATCTGGCTTTAACATTACATTGGGATAGCACTGCTTAAAATAGTCATTAGCGCTCCAGTGAGAGGTTGCTTCAAGATCATCAAGCAATCCGGCCTCTGCTAACATCAGGGCCCCGGTACAGACAGAGCAAATTATGGCGCCCTTTTGGTGTTGATCCTTAATCCATGAGACGGATTCTTCCCATTTACCAATTGGATCCAACCCTGAGAGGACATCCAGGTCCCCGACAATTACTACGTCCGAACGATGCGCCTCTTTGAAACTATGATCAGGAACAATTGTTGCGCCCAATGTCGTGTGTATGGGGTTTGTCGAAGATCCAACAATTCTTGGGATCATGCGACCGCAATTAGCTTTTACGCCAGTCAGAGCCTCCCAAGCGCCACCAACACAGGAGAAAACTTCATGCATTCCGTAAACGATCGCCGCAGACATTTCCGGCACCGCCACCAGGCTGACAGAGATATTTTTTGAATGAAATGAACGAGGCATATTGAAATAATGTCATATTTGACCCGTTATTGTCAATACTGAGACTAACGGAAACCTCTTTCATGTGTAATTAAGTCCTCCAACAGCGAGCAGCACTGAATTTATTCGCTCGCCCGAGGAGACGAAAATGATGAGTTTTAACACAAAAGAACTGGACACATCTGTCCTGATCAGCCTGCCAGAAAATGATGGCAGGTTTAAATCAATCCACACTCAAACCCCCGAGTCGCATGAGAGCAGTATTAGTTGTCAAGCGGACGGGAAATTTGAGATGTGGAAATCAAGAACGCTTGGTCTTCTCGTGACCTTGGCAAAAAAATTTCAGCAGGCACGTAAGGCCCGTAAGTCATTCGAATGTTTGATGACGATGGATAGTCGGCAACTGGCTGACATTGGTCTCACACGCACTGAAATTCAGGCTTGCCGGAATGGCATCGTAAGAAGCATTGCCAATGGAAACCAGGTTCAGGCAAGTGAAATAAATGACCATAGGCGTGCGGGCTAAATGATTGTGGTCGGCCTGCATTCACCTCCCGAAATGCAGGTGGGCTGACCACGGTCATTTTTACAAACATACGTCATATTTGACCCGGTTTTGTCAAATATGGAACTAACTGCTTCCCTCGTAATATGTAAGAAATTCTGAAACGGCGAGCAGTCTCTTTGACCCCTCCCGCTCGCCGAATGGAGATAAATATGTTCGAAACAACAAGACGTAAATTGCTGGGCGCATCGATAGTCGGTGCCAGCGCGGTACTAGGTGGTGCTGGTTTTCCCGCCTCGGCCAGTAAGTTGAATAGGAAAGGAAAAATAATGCTGAACAACCTGCCGGATCTGCCAAAGGGATTGATAGAAGCGACTGAGTTTCCGTTGATCGAAGCAATCCACGGAAGACGCTCCCGGCGTTTCGCCCGAGGGGCATCCATACCTGACGGCCCGTTGGCCTATACGTCAAAACACGCTCCCGCGCCGTTGAGCGAGATGGAACAGCTGTTGCTGTTGACGACAGTTGGAGGCAATACAGGCTGGTCAAACCTAATTCCCAATAACCGGTTCTATCTGCCGAAAATCCCGAACTATGCAGGAGCGGCCGGCGGAAGAACATTTCCCTCTGCTGCGGGATTTCATACGACGGAAATCTTTTATACCGATGACAACGGGTCGTACTTTTTCCCGACACGGGACATGGCCGCAACAACGGCAAAATCGGCCGAGGGGGAAACTGATCTCAATGCCTATCTCGATGAACATAAGGCTCGAATTGTAAAGCTTTCCGATGGTCGATTAAAGACGCCGGCTTCACCTCTGCATATGGAGATGCATAATGAATGGTGCGCAAATGTGCCGGGTAGCACGCTCGTCATTCCGGTGGCGGACGTTGCCCAGCATATGATCCTTGTCATGTGTTATCTAGTGCAGAACGGCGCCTGTATATATGACGATGTCAACAATCAGCCGATCCCGGGACTTGAAAAATTCAAGAACCTGGTTGATATCGAAAACCCGTATCCGCTTAGCTATCTTGAACAGCTTGGATTGACGGAAGTGACAGTCGAGCTGTCTACGGCATGCTATGCAGGCGCATTGATGTTGCAGGCGCTGGGGCTTGGCGGATGGATGTATGAGGGTATTAATCCTTTTAGCGTTCTGGGCGCAAGTGGTGATCCGGATGTGCCGGGCCTCGGTTTCCGTTTTGATATGCACGATGGGCAACCTTTGCCCAATATAACGGGACTGGAAGGTGTATTCGAAGGCCATTGCCCGCCGCATTTCAAGGATATGCGGGCAGCCGTTGAATCCGTTGTCTCTCGAAAATTCGGCACCGGCGGACCCTTTAACCCGGAGACAGACGGGCCCTACAAGCAAAACGCAAAAATACGAGGCAGTGCTGCGGCAATCGGTGACGAGTTTGTCGACTGCGTAACCGCAATGGCGCAGTATGTTCATGACAAGTTTGGCCGTTTCCCGGCCACCGTGCCCTCAATCTTCACCTTGATGTATCTGCAAGCTCATCAACTCGACACAGAGTTCTACGATACACATTTCACGTCAGGTGCGTACCTTAGAACGCACGCTGATCACGAGAAGAACTGGGCCTGACCTTATCAAGATAACCCCGGGCGGCGAGCATGGATTCTGGAGTCCGCCGCCCGATATCCTAATAACTATTTGATAACAATATAAATACTGCGCTGGATTTATTCCATCTGCGGAGGAGAATTGACATGATTCAACGATACTCAATTCTAATCTATGCTTTGGGCGCCTATGCCACAGCATCCATCAATCTGTTATATATTATGGGCTTTCTTGCTGAGCTCTATGTTCCAAAGAATATTACCGATGGTACCCAGGGGGAGCTCTGGACGGCAATATTTATCGACGTCGGCCTCCTCTGGCTGTTTGGTCTGCATCATTCGATTACGGCCCGAACATGGTTCAAGAAAATCTGGACCCGGTTCATTCCGCCTCCCATTGAAAGGGCAACATATCTTTATATGACGGCAGTCATGACGGGCCTTCTGATCCTGCTCTGGCGACCAATCCCGATAACCATCTGGCAGGTCGATAACGAAGTGCTTAAGGGCACTATTTATGCCGCATATCTGCTTATTTGGAGCCTGATGCTGCTTGCAACCTTTCAATTTGGCCATTTCGGCTTTTTCGGTCTCAAGCAGGCATGGGAAAGATTTAGGAATAAAAAAGCTGCATCCGCCAGTTTTAGCGCCAGATGGTTCTATGGTGTCGTGCGTCATCCAATAAGCTTATGCTGGATGATAATGCCGTGGATCACGCCACATCTGTCTGTTGGGCATGTTGTTTTTGCGCTCGGCATGACAAGCTACATTTTGATCGCCACCCCGTTTGAGGAAATGGATCTGATCGGAGAACTCGGAGATAAATATCGGCATTATCGAAAAAATGTTCCGGCCTTTATTCCGTTTGCCCGAAAGAAACAAGTTACTGCGCAGATTGAGCCCGCTGAATAACTAAGTATTTCGAGGTTTATCTGGGCAGATTGAGGGTATCTTCTTTTTACGTAGATACCTTTTTTCACTGGCATTGCCAATTGACACCGTTCTCCCGTGCGTCTCATAATCGGATACAAGCTTCGACACTGAATAATAAATAAAAAGAGTTCAGACCATGGATGACAGTCGCACACCGGTTCTGGTTGGATGTGGCCAGATAACGCAGCGGGAACATGACCCTTCAATAGCCTTAGGCCCCATGGATCTGACGGCGGCGTCTGTCAGCAAGGCGGCCGAGAATGCTGGCGCGGGAGCGGCCCTGCTGGAGGCACTTGATACAATCGTCGTCATTCGTTCGTTCTCGGATACAAGCTGGCGGTTCGCTAGCCCATTTGGCGGCCCTGTGAATGCGCCGAAGTCAATAGCCGATCGAATTGGAAATACAAAGGCTAAAAGGCTCATTTATACATACCCGGGCGGCAACATGTCTCAGTGGTGTGTGAACAGGTTATTTGAGATGGTGACCGCCGGAAAAGTCGAAGCGGCTCTCATTTGCGGGGGTGAAGCGCTTGCCACGCAAAGGAATGCTCAAAGAGCGAAGCTAGAACTCGATTGGTCCGAAAATACGGGTGAAGCACCTGAGCATTGGGGTGTGGCCACCAGGGGCTGGAATGATAATGAAGATCGGCATCGCATGGCGGGCGCCATTTTTTCCTATCCACTTTTTGAAAACGGTATTCGCCATCATTTGAAACGATCGATTCCGGAACATATGGCATCCATGGGAAAGCTGTTTTCCCGGTTTTCGAACGTCGCTAGCGATAATCCGCTCGCCGACCGAAGGGACGGATATTCGGCAGAACGGATTTCTACCGTCGGACCGGACAATCCCTATATCGGATTTCCCTATACAAAGCTGATGAATGCCAATGCCTATATTGATCAGGCGGCGGCCATTATCCTGACATCCGTTGCCAAGGCCAAAGAACTCGGTATTCCCGAGGATCGGTGGATTTACCTGCATGGGTGTGCGGACGCGCATGATCACTGGTTTATTTCCGATCGACACAACTACTATTCGTCGCCGGCCATGCGTATTGTGGCAAAGGAAGCGCTGGAAATGGCGGAGATCGATATCTCCGCAATCGACAAATTTGATCTTTACAGCTGCTTTCCCTCCGCTGTCGAGATCGCGTGCAAAGAGATGGGTATCTCCGAGGACGATCCTCGGGGCCTCACGGTTACCGGCGGACTTCCCTATTTTGGCGGCCCGGGGAACAATTACGTTACACATTCCATTGCGCAAATGATGGATGAAGTGCGGAAAGAGCCGGGGAGCCGGGGAATGATAACGGCCAACGGAAACTATGTGACCAAACAATCCGTCGGCATCTATTCTACGGAGCCCCCGGCCAAGCCCTTCAAGCCCAAAGATCCTGCCATTTACCAAAAGAATATTGACGATGATAAGGGACCGGAAGTTGTTGAAAATGCCAACGGGGCATCTGCCATTGAGACCTACACGGTGATGCATGACCGGAACGGCCCGTCATACGCGATCCTGTTTGGTCGGTTATCTGATGGTCGCCGGTTTATCGCCAACACGCCAGACGATCCAACCCTTCTTCAAAATATGATTGATCAGGACTTTATGGGAGCTCAGGGAAAAGTCACGAATAGTAAGGGAAAAAATATTTTTGAGCCAAGTTAAAGCTTAATTTAGATGTTCAACCAAATGCAAATTGACACTTTAGATGAAGTCAGGGCAAGGCTGTTTAGCTCGCAGGTGTTCTATTCCTAATAGGTGAAGATTTCACAATGGACGTATTGGTTTCGGCCTTCTCATGAAACGGGTCGAGTAGCTTGTCCAGTTCCTGAATGGATCTAAGCGAAATGCGGGAGATGAAGCAATCATCTCCGGTTATTTTGTCACAGGATGTGAAGCGGGGCTCTTCGACTATCATTTTTTCCACGAGATGCAAATTTCCCGGCCGGGGTTTTATCCTGACAATTGCTTCCAGGCTGTAGCCAAGCGCATTTGTATCGATATCGATGGTAAATTTTCGGATGATCCCGCGATCTTCAAGGCGCCGGACTCTGTCCTTGACGCTTGGCGCCGACATGCCGACGAGCTTTGCGAGCTCACTCATGCTCAGTCGCCCATTTGATTGGAGGGTGATGAGGATATGGCGGTCGGTGTCATCTATTTTGTTTTCTGAAACAAAGGGCATTTTGAAAATTACCTCATAAAATATAAAAAAAATGTAATAATGCCTCACTTAATGTATTAATAATAGCTATATTTATTGTCATATTCAAGGCGTGAAGTTTTGGATATTTGGAGATAGAAATGACTGTTATAAAAATTGCCGCTTTCTCGGACGGCAACATTGGTGGAAACCCAGCTGGCGTGGTCTTGTGTGAGGCGCTCCCGACTCCTCAGGAAATGCAAGCGGTCGCGGCGGAAGTAGGGTTCTCTGAAACGGCATTTGCGGCGGCGGAAGGAGACGGGAAAGATTGGCGTGTTCGTTATTTTTCACCGGAATCTGAAGTGCCATTCTGTGGTCACGCGACCATAGCACTTGGTGCGGCATTGGCAGAAAAATATGGATCCGGCAAGTACATGCTGCGGCTAAATGATGCCGAAATTAGTGTCGAAGGGGAGTCGAGGAAGGGGCGATATGTCGCGGCATTGCAGTCTCCACCGACATGGAGCGAAGTATTAAATGAGGCGGAAATAAATTCGACTTTGTCACTTTTCGGCTATGCTCGATCCCAGCTTGATAACAACATTCTTCCCGCGCGCATTCATGGTGGTGCCGATCATTACGTCATTGCGCTGAAAAGCCGGGACGATTTAGGGTCCATGACCTATGATCTGGAGTCCGGTCGTCAGTTTATGCGAAGCCGGGACCTGATAACCGTAATGTTTGTCTGGCAGGAGGACGAGGAAGCTTTTCATGTCCGGAATGCTTTTGCCTCCGGCGGTGTATTGGAGGATCCGGCGACTGGAGCGGCGGCGGCAGCTTTTTCCGGCTATCTGCGGGACATTAATCGGCTTCATAAAGGAAAGATATATATCACACAGGGTGAGGACATGGGCATCCGCTCGATGATAACGGCTGAATTTGACAAAAAACCCGGGAGTTCAATACGGATTTCCGGAACGACCCGTAAAATGGATTGATAATTCTGGTTCTGTTTTTGGCATATTGAATTAACGGCTGTCTATCAACCGTCCGCATCCAGCGGAACATTCAGTTTTGTTCCTTCAACGATAATGCCGCCTCGGTTACCAATCTCGATAGAGCCATAGCGTTGCCGGAAACAATCCGGCAACGGACGGTCGTCCGGCAATGACAGCCATAACCTCAGCAAATGACGCCTTTTGTCCGGCTCTGGCCAATCAACAAAGGCAGTCCGGTCATGCATAAGCGCGTGGTTATAGACAAACTGCATGTCTCCCGGCTGCAGTTGCATAGAGAGATGCAGGCGAGGGTCATTTGCGAGGGAATCAAAGAAATCAAGGGCCTCCAGCTGTGTGCGGGTGAGGCGAGGGGCGTCGGGAAATCGTTGTGCACTGTTGACATATTGTCGCTGATATATCCCGGTTAAGAAGCCCTGATGCCAGTTCAGCACCGGTATCTCGAAATAAGCTTTTTGTCCCGTTGGCACTTCACCCCGGCGATCCGTCGCAACGGATTTGAACAATTCTGCAACCAGATCCGGCCGCTGCCGCTGCATCTCGTTATAGATGGTTACGGTGCTGACCAGCAGGGACTGGCCGCCTTCCTTCGCCGAACGAAGGCACATCAGTCCGACAACATCGGTGGAATCCGTATGAAATGTCTGGCGTTGGGATGTCTGGTAAATCCGTGTTCCTGCATCATTCGCATTCAGGCCCAAATCTCGTACATGTCCGAGGATATGGCCCGCCGCATTCTGCGAGCGGGGACGCCCCAGATGGGCACCGATGCCACAGAATATTGTTGCTGCCATTTTCTGGCTATAATCTGATACGGGTAAGCCTCGTATAAGCTCAAAGCCGATGCCGTGCATCAGCTTGTCCCTTAGATCCCTTAGTCTGGGCGCCAAAAGCGGAAGCGGAAAATTCTCCTTCGATATCAGTCCGACATCAAGATCGCCGGACTGGAATTTTACTGCCGCATTTTCCAGTTCAGACACTTCCTCTGCCAACAGGTATGTCAGCCAGATATCCGTGTTCTTCGCCATTTCATGGCCATACCATGCACTCGGCGTGTCAATTATCGACGGAGGGAGTGATCGTTTAGTATCCATTGCCAGGCCCTTTTTGCCGTCATTTTATAGTTTGCTGCAATTGAAGTACAGGGGCTTGCTTGATACAGGCTATGACTGAGGCAGGCGTGTTTGGATGAGAGTTAATCTTGGGTGCTAATTTTCTCACGCTAGGATTTGTCCACGAGGAGTTGCTGGCGAAGCCGAGCATGGTCCGATTGGAATTTATTTCCGGCTGTTTAAAAAGAAGCCTATTTCAGAAAAGGGTCGGGGTTGAAATCATGCAGAGGGACGTCATCGGTTCCCCAGTTACGGGTGATGGACACCGCCTGAACATCCTGACCGCCTGCCTTTTCGAGGATCGAAATGATTTCTTTTTCATGCTCCTCATCCCTGACTTCTACCCATAGGAGCAGGCCCCCACTGGATAGATGATCCGAGAGGCTGTCCGCCTGTTGCTTAGAGATGGCAAGTGCGGCGAGGGAGCCTATGCCAGCCCCTGCCGCAGCGCCAGCGGCAGCAATCAATGCGGCAAACGCAAGGGTGCCGCCGGAGGCAACGATGGCCATTCCTGCTCCTGCGCCGCCTATATACATTGGTATTCCAACAGCCGCCGCTTTGCTTTCCGCTCTTTCATGCCTGTCGGCGAAAATCTTCCGAGGGATATTCTGAGTATCCTTAAGTTCAGCAATCGATTCATATCTGTGGCCAAGCTTGGTCTGCACCGTGTCATGGCTGGCCATCATGTTGATTGCCGCGCGATCAGTACCTGATTTCTCAACGCTTTCAACGGCATCTTCAAACAGGGTCGTGTCATCAAACCGACCTACGACTTCGCGAACCTTATATGTTTCATTGTCCTTATCAGGTGTAGACATAAAACCTCCTCAGGGCTTAGCAGATAAAAGAAATGCATCCTTTAAAATGAGGGCGCTGCGCATTCCAGCAACAAAACCTCATTTTATGCCTGCCTGACAATATGCGCCGACAGGCTCCAATCCTTCTATATAAAGACTTATGCGTATTTTCTCGTTTATCAACAATAAGCGCGCATGGTAATCGCGGAAATCATGCCAGACGGCAGTTCCGGCAAATTCTTTTCATCTTTCGGGAACAGTTCGAGCCAGTCCGTAGCGACTTCATCATCGAAATATTGCCTATTGGTTCCGAGGTTGTCCCCCGGCGTTAATTTTTCAAATGTCTGCATTGGTCTCATTTCAAATTGCTTTTGCCTGGGGAATTTTCTGATC
>TARA_R110002095_G_scaffold21006_1_pt1 | contig 10242 bp, 15 predicted proteins | sample TARA_R110002095 | Tara Oceans TARA_R110002095 (sample SAMEA4397255) | marine metagenome | biome: Polar Biome; feature: [SRF] surface water layer (ENVO:00010504); material: water (ENVO:00002006), including particulate matter (ENVO:01000060) such as... | depth 5 m | reverse complement strand
ATCTCGAGCTGGACTGGGAGTACGAGGTGTCGCGCTGGCTGGGTCCGGTCGGTGCGCATCTGCTCGGCTCCAGCGTTCGGCGTCAATCCGAATGGTTGCGACAAAGCGCTGACAGCCTGCAGCAGAACCTGGCTGAATACCTCAGCGAAGAATCACGCGCGCTGGTCGGCACAGCCGAAGCTGAAACGCGCTTCGCTGAACTCGACCGCCTCAAGCTCGGCCTCGACCGTCTCGACGCCCGCATCGAGCGGCTCACCCACTTCCAGAAACCAGACCGATCCGAATGAAGCTGTTCGCCGCGGCCCGCCGCCTGTTCCGCATCCTGCTGGTGGTGATCCGCTACCGCCTGGACGACATCATTCTTGACCTGCCGATGCCGTGGTGGCTGCGCGCGACCAGTTACCTGCTGCCATGGCGCTGGCTGCCACGCCGGCGCACCGAGCTCTCTCGAGGCGCTCGCCTGCGCCTGGCACTGGAGGGTCTGGGGCCAATCTTCATCAAGTTCGGCCAGATTCTTTCGACCCGACGCGATCTCCTGCCGCTCGACATCGCCGAAGAGCTGGCCATGCTTCAGGATCGGGTACCGCCATTCGACTCGGCAGTCGCCACAGCGCTCATCGAGCGGGAGCTGGGCGCTCCGGTGGGCGAGGTGTTCGCCCGATTCGACAGCAAGCCATTGGCGTCCGCCTCCGTCGCCCAAGTGCATGCGGCCAAACTGCGCAGCGGCGAAGAGGTGGTGGTGAAAGTGGTGCGGCCGAACCTGCGCCCGATCATCAGCCAGGACATTGCCTGGCTGTTCCTGCTGGCGAAAACCGCCGAGCGTGCGTCGAACGAGGCGCGCCGCCTGCACCTGGTTGAAGTGGTCGACGACTACGCTAAGACCATCTACGACGAACTCGATCTGTTGCGCGAGGCGGCCAACGCCAGCCAGCTCAAGCGCAACTTCCAGGGTTCGCCGCTGCTCTACGTCCCGCAGGTTTATTGGGATTACTGCCGCCCGCAGGTGCTGGTAATGGAGCGCATCTACGGCGTGCCGGTGACCGACATGAAGCGCCTGGCCGAGCAGCGCACCGACATGAAACAGCTGGCCGAGCGCGGCGTGGAGATCTTCTTCACCCAGGTCTTCCGCGACAGCTTCTTCCATGCCGACATGCACCCCGGCAACATCTTCGTCAGCACGCACCAGCCTTGGAACCCGCAGTACATCGCGGTGGACTTCGGCATCGTCGGCAGCCTTACTCCAGAAGATCAGGACTACCTGGCGCGCAACCTGATGGCGTTCTTCCGGCGCGACTACCGCAAGGTGGCGCAGCTGCACATCGATTCAGGCTGGGTCCCGGCAGAGACCAAGGTCAATGAATTCGAGGCGGCGATCCGTACGGTCTGCGAGCCGATCTTCGAAAAACCCTTGAAGGATATTTCCTTCGGCCAGTTGCTGGTGCGCCTGTTCCAGGTCGCTCGGCGCTTCAACATGGAGGTCCAGCCGCAGCTGGTGCTGCTACAGAAGACGCTGCTGAACATCGAAGGGCTGGGTCGCGAGCTCTATCCGGAACTGGATCTGTGGGCTACGGGCCAGCCATACCTTGAGCGCTGGATGCGCGAACGGATGAGCCCCAAGCAGCTGCTGCAGAATGCCCAGGCGCAGATCGAGCAGCTGCCGCACCTGGCCGGCATGACCCGCGAGCTGCTCGAGCGCATGTCAGGGCCCCATGCGAACAACTTGCCGCCGCCCTGGCGTGAGCACCATCACCACTGGCCATTGCGTCTGGTCGGCGCTGCCCTGCTAGCCGGGGGCGCCACGCTGGCCGCAGCCGCTGAAAGCCTTTCCGCGCTGGCCACCTGGCCTGCTTGGTTGATGCTGGCGGCCGGCATCTACATCGTGGTGCGCCGATAGCCAGCGGTCGGGCAGGCTGGCACACTGCGCGTACAGAGGGGAGAATCCGATGAACTGGCTGGACCAAATCAACTGGAACGAAGACGGGCTGGTACCGGCGATTGCCCAGGACCATCAGACCGGGCGCATCCTGATGATGGCCTGGATGAACCGCGAAGCGCTGGAGCTGACGGCCTTGGAGAACCGCGCCATCTATTGGTCACGTTCGCGTGGCAAGCTGTGGCGCAAGGGCGAGGAATCCGGTCATGTGCAAAAGCTGCACGAGCTGCGTCTGGACTGCGACGCTGATGTCATCGTGCTGATGGTCGAGCAGGTGGGCGGCATCGCCTGTCATACCGGACGCGAGAGCTGCTTCTACCGCGTCTTCGAGAATGGCGATTGGAAAACCGTCGAACCGGTCCTTAAAGACCCGCAGGCGATATACGCGGAGCTCACACATGAGTGATACCTTTTCCCGTCTGGCTGAGGTGCTGGAAGCCCGCAAAGGCGCCGCGGCAGATAGCTCCTATGTGGCCAGCCTCTACCATAAGGGACTCAACAAGATTCTCGAAAAGGTCGGCGAAGAGTCGGTCGAAACCATACTGGCGGCAAAGGATGCTGCAGCCAGCGGTGACGCCAGCGACCTGATCTACGAAACCGCCGACCTCTGGTTTCACAGCCTGGTGATGCTGGCTGCGCTGGATCAGCACCCACAGGCGGTTCTGGACGAACTCGACCGGCGATTCGGTCTCTCTGGGCATGCGGAAAAAGCCGCTCGCCCGCAATCCTGAAAACAACTTTCGGAGTACTTCAGCATGGGTTTTGGTGGAATCAGCGTCTGGCAACTCCTGATCGTTCTGCTCATCGTGGTCATGCTTTTTGGCACCAAGCGCCTTAAGGGCATGGGCTCGGATCTAGGCGATGCGATCAAGGGGTTCCGCAAGTCCATGGGCACCGACGAGGAAAAACCCGGTGTTGATGAGAAACAAAACCACACCATCGATGCCGAGGCCCGCAAGGTCGAAGATCCGACGAAGAAGAACTGAGGCGCCATGTTCGATATCGGTTTCACCGAACTGCTGCTGATCGGCTTGGTTGCGCTATTCGTACTTGGCCCGGAGCGGCTTCCCGGTGCCGTGCGTACCGCTGGCCTGTGGATCGGCCGGGCCAAGCGCAGCTTTGCCAACATCAAGTCAGAGGTCGAGCGCGAGATTGGCGCCGACGAGATTCGTCGCCAGCTGCATAACGAACGCATCCTCGACCTCGAGCGCGAAATGAAGCAGAGCATCATGCCCAGTTCGCCCAGCACCAACAGCACGCCGTCCCCGCAATCAGCCACACCGCCACCGGATGCCAGCCATCTCGAAGACGCAGCGCCCGCTGAAGCCAAACTCGCCGACACGGCGCCCGAACCTCGCCCGGACAAATCGCCTGAGCCATGAGCAATACTTCGACTGATGACCAGGAAATGCCGCTGGTTGCCCACCTGACAGAATTGCGCAAGCGCCTGCTGCGTTGTGTGGTGGCCATCCTGTTGCTGTTTGGCGGGTTGTTCTACTTCTCGCAGCAGATTTATGCGTTGGTGGCTGCACCGCTTCGCGCCTACCTGCCGGAAGGCGCAACGATGATCGCCACGGGCGTGGCCTCGCCGTTCCTGACGCCGTTCAAGCTGACCATGATGGTCGCTCTGTTCCTGTCGATGCCGGTCATCCTGCATCAGATCTGGAGCTTCATTGCCCCCGGTCTGTACAAGCATGAAAAACGCGTAGCGGTGCCCTTGCTGATCTCCAGCATCTTTCTGTTCTACGGCGGCATGGCCTTCGCCTACTTCGTGGTGTTCCCCATCATGTTTGGCTTCTTTGCCAGCGTGACACCTGAAGGTGTGGCGATGATGACCGACATTGGTCAGTACCTGGATTTCGTCCTGACGTTGTTCTTCGCCTTTGGTGTGGCCTTCGAGATTCCGGTGGCGACCTTTCTGCTGATCTGGGTAGGAATCGTCGATGTCGCGACCTTGCGCAAGAGCCGTCCCTACGTTGTGGTCGGCTGCTTTGTCGTCGGCATGGTGTTGACGCCACCTGACGTGTTCTCACAGGCATTGCTCGCCGTGCCCATGTGGATACTGTTCGAGGCCGGTCTGATCTGCGGCAGCATGGTGAAGAAGCGCGAAGAGGAATTTCGCGGCGACGCCGATAGCAGCGAGCCTCACCCCGGCGACCAGCCGCCCCCTTCACGTCCGTGAACCTGTTGCTGCTAGAGGCGGCCGACTTCGTTGCCGCCGATCGGGTAATCCTGCGTGACCGGCGCCTGAAGCACCTCCAGGAAGTTCACCGCGCGGAGGCGGGCGAATCCCTGCGGGTCGGGCTGTTAGGCGGGCAGATGGGCCGGGGGCACCTGCTACGTCTGGATGCCCAGGAAGCGGAACTTGAGGTCCAGCTGCAGCAGGCACCACCCGCCAAGTTGCCCGTAACGCTGCTGTTGGCCTTGCCTCGACCAAAGATGCTGCGCCGCGTGCTACAGACAGTCGCCAGCATGGGCGTGCCCCGGCTTGTACTGCTCAACAGCTATCGCGTGGAAAAGAGCTTTTGGCAGACCCCGTTTCTTGAGCCCCAGGCCATCCGCGAACAGCTGCTGCTGGGTTTGGAGCAAGCCCGCGATACCCTGTTGCCTGAGGTCATCATCGAGAAGCGCTTCAAACCTTTCGTCGAGGACCGTCTGCCACAGCTGGTCGCCGGCACTCTGGGCCTGGTGGGTCACCCAGGTGAATACCCTCCCTGCCCGCGCGCACTGAGCGAACCGGTGACACTCGCCATCGGTCCCGAAGGCGGCTGGATACCCTATGAAATTGAGAAGCTGACCGAAGCAGGGCTTCAGCCCGTGCAGCTTGGCGATCGCATTCTTCGCGTTGAGACCGCTGTCAGCGCCTTGCTGGCGCGCCTGTTCTGAAGAGTCGCTAGCCGAGATGCGACGCAGTACCGATGAACGTAGCGCACGCAAGCGGTGCACACAGGTCAGAAGCTGTGAACCCCTCAATCATAGTTGTAGCCATGCGACCTTTGACCATAGATCTTCACCGCTTGGAGTACGCGCTGGAAAACCGTGATGCCAGTGAGCATTATCTGGACCTGGAGTCCGGCCAGATTCAGGCGGTTTTCCCGGGAGAAACCGTCCCGGGGGCCGACGAAAAATATGACGTGCAGGAGGATCGCTACCTGCATATCGAGCCACTCGGGCTGCCCCAGTCGATTGCGATGCGTGAGGCGTTCCTGTTCACCCAGCACGACCCCAACGCCCACACCGTCCTCGCTCATGCTCTGCAAGGGCGCAAGCCGCTGCGAACCTTCGATTTCAAGCTGGAAGACTTCCCGGATGTTCGCCAGGCCTGGCTGGACTACCAGACCGTCCAGCTACGCGAGTACGCCATCACCTGGTTGCACGATAACGGCCTCGAACCCTCAAGCCGCTGACCGCCCCTAGCGTCGTAACCTCAGGCCTCAAGCAGGAAGGTCACCGGCCCGTCGTTCTGCAGATACACCTGCATATCGGCACCGAATCGGCCGCAGGCGACTTTCGCGTGCTGCAGGCGCGCCTGAGCGACCAGATAATCGTAGAGTTCTTCGCCAAGTGCCGGAAGGGCGGCGGTCGAGAAGCTCGGCCTCAGACCACTGCCTGTGTCTGCCGCCAAGGTGAACTGAGACACCAGCAACAAACCACCACTGACGTCTGACAGCGAGCGGTTCATCTTGCCGTTTTCATCGCTGAAGACCCGGTATCGCAGTAGTTTGTGCAAGAGCTTATCGGCACGTGCCCGATCATCTTCCCGCTCTACGCCGACCAACACCAGCAGCCCCTGATCAATCGAGCCGACCACCTCGTCCGCCACCTCGACCCGCGCCTGTCGCACGCGCTGGATCAATGCCTTCATCAGGCTTCCTCAGGGGGAAGGTCGAGCAGTCGTTGCGCTATATCGGCGGCAGCACGGACCAGCGCATCGCAGATGCCCGACTCGGAAGCCGAGTGCCCCGCTTCACGGATGATCTGCAGCTCGCTGTTCGTCCACGCCTCGTGGAGCGCCCAGGCATTGTCCAGCGGGCAGATGACGTCGTAGCGGCCATGCACAATGATGCCTGGCAGGTGCGCGATCTTGTGCATGTCGCGCAAGAGCTGATCGGGCTCCAGAAAAGCCTGGTTGACGAAGTAATGACATTCGATACGTGCCATGGCGAGTGCACGATGTGTATCGGAGAAGCGGTCGACAACCTGGGTGTTAGGCCGCAAGGTGGCGGTACGCCCCTCCCAGCATGACCAGGCTTTGGCCGCATGCATCTGGGCGATCTGGTCGGTCCCAGTCAGGCGCTTGTGGTACGCCTGCATCAGGTCACCGCGCTCCTCCGGTGGAATCGGCGCAATGAAATCCTGCCAATAGTCCGGGAACAGTCGGCTGGCACCATCCTGATAGAACCACTCGAAGTCCTTCGGCCGGCAGAGAAAGATGCCCCGAAGGATCAGCGCATGCACGTGTTCTGGAAAAGCCTGGGCGTAAGCAAGTGAAAGGGTTGACCCCCAGGAACCGCCGAACAGCACCCACTTATCAACACCCAGGAATTCGCGGATGCGCTCCATGTCGGCGATCAGGTGTGCCGTGGTGTTATTTTCCAGGCTGGCGTGGGGGGTCGAGCGACCGCAACCACGCTGATCGAATGTGACAATGCGGTAAAGGTTGGGGTCGAAGAAGCGACGACTCAATGCATCACATCCGCCACCAGGTCCACCGTGCACGAACAACACAGGCAAGCCTTCCGGCGACCCACTCTCGTCGACGTAAAGCACATGCGGCGCTTCGACCGCCAGCTCATGCCGGGCGTAGGGTTTGATCTCCGGATACAAGGTCTGCATGGCACACTCCATGGTCGGTGCGCGGGTCGCGAACCCGCCTGACGTTTCCGGCATCATAACGAGGTTCGAGAGGTTAGGCATGCCCGTATGGAAATTAGCTGCCGCGTTCGTGGCAGTAATGATAATGCTGGTCGGATGTGGTCGCGATGATCCAGAAGCTGCGCTGCTGGCGGCGGTTGAATCGCTGCAGGAAAGCATCGAAAACAAGGACACCTCCGAACTGATGGATCTCATCCACGACGAGTTCAGCGCCAACCGAGAGTTGGACCGGGACTGGGCTCGACGCACGGCTGCCTTGATGTTCCTGCGTCACCGCAACGTGGGCGTCATCGCGCTTAATAGCCGAAGTTGGCTAGATCCAACCTACCCGGACAAAGGCTACAGCGAGGCGCAGGTTGCACTGACCGGCGCTGAGGGCTGGCTACCGCAGCGCCTCGGGCACTACGACGTGCGCCTCGAGTGGTGGCTTACGGACGGGGATTGGAAACTGGCGCGTTTGGACTGGGAATAGTTGGACCGCAGACTCGGGAGCGCGGTGAAGCCAACACATGAGCGACAATCTCAGCCCGCCTCGCCACGCCAGATCAGCTCGCTGGTGTCATAGCCCCGCTTACGCGCTTCGTCGAGCAGCTTGTCGCGCGTATTGGCGTCGATTTCTTTGTCTCGCGACAGTAGCCAGAGGTTGTCTCGGTCCGGGCTGCCGACCAGCGCGACGCTGTAGTCGTCGGCCAGATATAGGATCCAATAGTGTCCCTTGGTCAGGCCTGGAAAAATATTGCTGAACCAGTTGTCGAAGCGAACCCAGAGCTTGTCTGTCTTGCCTTGCTGCTGCGGCACGGCCTCACCGCGCGCCTCTTGCTGCTCACCGTCTTCGGTTTCGCAACGATTGGTCACCGCCACACTGCCGTCGTCCTGCAGGCGGTAATTCGCCTGCGAACGCACACAATTGCGCTGAAAGAACATCGGCAGGCGCGCCTGCTCGTACCAAGTGCCTTGATAGCGTTCCAGATTGACCTTGCCAGCGGTTTCCGGCCCGTCCGCACTGCTACCGGCACCGGCGCATCCGGTGATCAGCAGTGCAGAAAAAAGCGCAACGCCCAGACGCATAGGGACTCCTTATTTCAGGCCTTGGCCCGAAAACATCATGACTTTGTCACCAGCGAACTGGATGCTGATAAAACGGTTTTTCTGCCCCCAGGTACAGCTCGACATGCCTAGCGCGCCAGCGCACTCGCCCGGTTTGCCTAGCAATTTTTCGACCTCGGCACGGGACATTCCCGCCTGCAATTTGGCGAAGTTTTCCTGTGTGACCGGGCTACACGCAGCCAATAGCACGACAGCAACGATCAGCGATAGATAACGCAACGACATGGCAGATTCCTTTATTCCGAGTCAGCGGCGGGCCTTGCTTGGCCTTGCCTTGCGGTAACAGATAGAAAACAAGCCGCCCAGGAAGGTTCCTCGGCAAAGCTAGAAGCGGGAGCCAGGCTCAGCGAGAAAAGCCCGTTCAGCCTCGCTAGAGCTGCGCCCAAGAATCGCATTGCGATGGGGGAAACGGCCGAAACGCGCAATGACTTGCCGGTGGCGCTCAGCGAAGTCGAGAAAGCCGGCAAAAAGGTTTTGCTCATCGGCATCGACAATGCCCAGAAGCTGCTCGAACTGCTGCACGGCCTGATCCTGCACGCTGAGGTTTTCAGCGTGTTCTAGCACCAGATAGATGAATACTCGCTGGAGCGGCGCCAGCAGGACATCGCCGCCATGAGCCATGCCCTCCCGCACGAGCTGCAGCGCTCGTTCATCGCCGGCATAGGCCGTCGGTGTGCCGCGATAGATCATGCGTGGGAGCTGATCAAGAAGAAGAACGAGCGCGAGCCAGCCATGCGGCGACTCGGCCCACTCACTCAATTCGCCTGCAAGCGCGCGCTCAGTCAGATCACCGAAACGCTCGCGGGCTTCGGCATCCTGTTCGGGCTTGTAACCGAACCAGAGACCATTGTTTGCGTCCGCTGTTTCACGAGCGGTGGCGCCCTCGCCGAACCACCAGTCCAGCAGGTCCTGCGAGGGCAAGCTCACCTGTCAGGCCTTGTGGTAGGCAGTGACGCGCTCGACTTCTTCCTTCGAACCCAGGAACACCGGCACACGCTGGTGCAGCGACTCGGGCTGAACGTCGAGGATACGCTGAGTGCCGGTGGTTGCTGCGCCACCGGCCTGTTCGATGATGAAGGACATCGGGTTGGCTTCATACATCAGGCGCAGCTTGCCAGCCTTGCCCGGCTCGCGAGAGTCCTTCGGATACATGAACATGCCGCCGCGGGTCAGGATGCGATGCACGTCGGCCACCATCGAGGCGATCCAGCGCATGTTGTAGTTTTTGTTTAACGGGCCTTCGTTGCCGGCCAACAATTCACCCACGTAGCGCTGAACCGGTTCTTCCCAGTGGCGCTGATTGGACATGTTGATAGCGAATTCAGCGGTGCTTTCCGGAACGCGGATGTTCTCATGGGTCAGCACGAAGCTGCCCAGTTCGCGGTCGAGGGTAAAGCCCATGACGCCGTTGCCCAACGTCAGCATCAGCATGGTTTGCGGCCCGTAGATCGCATAACCCGCAGCGACCTGCTTGGTGCCCGGCTGCAGGAACGCTTCCTCACCGAGCGCATCGTTCTGCGTGAAGCATTCACCGGGGCAGCGCAGCACGGAGAAGATGGTGCCGACCGAGACGTTGACGTCGATGTTGCTGGAGCCGTCCAGCGGATCGAAGACCAACAGGTAGGCGCCCTTCGGGTACTTGCCAGGAATCTGGTAAGCGTTGTCCATCTCTTCGGACGCCATGCCGGCCAGGTGGCCGCCCCATTCGTTGGCTTCGAGCAGGATCTCGTTAGAGAGGACGTCGAGTTTCTTTTGAACTTCGCCCTGAATGTTCTCGGTTTCGGTCGCGCCGAGAACACCGCCCAGCGCGCCCTTGGAAACGGCGTAGCTGATCTCCTTGCACGCTCGAGCCACTACTTCGATAAGGAAGCGCAGATCTGCAGGGGTGTTGTTGCTGCGGGTCTGCTCAATCAAGTAGCGACTCAGGGTTACGCGTGACATGGAATGGCTCCGGAGGATGGATAAGCCCGCGCAGTTTAGCAGGCCGGGGGGAAACTAACCCTCCCTCAGACCGTCCGACAGGCCCCAGAGTTCAGCGAAGCGGCAAAGTGCCTGCAGGCACCCTTTCGCCAATCTGGAGCCACTCCCCCTTACATGGACGCGGCATCGGCCCAAGCAGCCATGCCGACAAGCCGCCCCACATCGCCCGTCAGAGCACCTTCCAGATCTCCTGAGCGTACTCACGGATAGTACGGTCCGACGAGAACCAGCCAGTACGCGCCGTATTGAGCACTGCCGAGCGCCACCAGCTGTCGGCGTCGCGCCAGCGCGCTTCAACCTCCAGCTGCGCCGCCCAGTAGGCTTCGAAGTCGGCACACACCATGAAG
>TARA_R110002095_G_scaffold195600_2_pt1 | contig 10260 bp, 10 predicted proteins | sample TARA_R110002095 | Tara Oceans TARA_R110002095 (sample SAMEA4397255) | marine metagenome | biome: Polar Biome; feature: [SRF] surface water layer (ENVO:00010504); material: water (ENVO:00002006), including particulate matter (ENVO:01000060) such as... | depth 5 m | reverse complement strand
TGAAAACACTCCTTTCAGGCCATTCGCACACCAGGTCCACAAGCAGGTCAGACTCGGTGAGTGGACAAAAATGGTTTCTTGACTGATCCGATAAGACATCAGGCTGCCTTGTCATCTTTACCCACCCGCTGATCCTGAGGCAGAAAGGTATTCAGTTTCTGTTCGATGACCCGAGGATTGTCCCCTTCCTGGATCGCGATTAGCCCCTTGACGATGACTTCCCGGATTTGAAATTCCTGCTTACTGTAGAAAGCCAGCTTGTCAGCAAAGGGGAGGAAAAACAGGTTGGAAACAATAGCGCCATACAAGGTTGTGATTAACGCGACCGCCATACCGGGACCGATGGCTTCCGGATCATCCATGTTCCCCAACATGATAATCAACCCCATTAATGTCCCAATCATTCCAAACGCAGGAGCATAACGGCCGACCGTATCCATGAGTGCTTTCCCATTTTTATGCCTGCCGGCGACCGCTTCCATTTCTGTGCGGAGGATCTGCTCCATCAATTCCACATCCGTACCATCGACGGCCATCTGAATGCCCAGCAGAATGAACGGGTCTTGAATCTCCTCAGTTTTGGCTTCCAATGCCAGGATGCCATCCCGACGGGCGATTTCAGCAAATTCAACAATTTGCCTGATCACAGGCGCGATTTGCTGCTGATTGGGAAAGAAGACTTTCTTGATCACCTTGGGAAATAAAAGCATGGCTGCGCCGGGGAATGCGATAAAAGTGGCAGCAATCGCCCCCCCGACCACGACGGCCGCGGAGGGGATATCAATAAAGGCTGCAAAACTGGAGCCGGGCGCAATCGCAATCGCCAGCAATAGTAATGCGGCCCCTGCGACCACTCCTCCAGCTGTTGCCTTATCCATCTCTCAAAATGTTCCTGATGAATGATGACTGTCGATTAACCTTGAACAATAAATCATTGAACAGACGCGAACCCACAATCACACTTTGATATCTCTCTTAACCCTGCGTCCGTTTTTTATAGACCGGGAACCAGACGAATGGCCCTGGAGTAGGCAATCGAGCGTTTGACAACTTCTTCAACACTTTCACGTACAATCAGACGTTCAGCTGACGTCAGAGTGATAAAGGTATCTGGTCTGCTTTCGACACATTGGATTAATTGTGCATTGATCACGAACTCTTCACCGTTCAATCTGGTCAATTTGATCATGCTGCCATTCTCCCTGGTATCGCAATCTCCGAATTCCTGAAACAGAGAGTGTTCATTCCGATTTTATTATCGTCCCAGAACCAGAAGCTCGTCCACCAGTTGCTGTACGGAACTGATCACCCGCGCGTTTCCACGATAGTTTGTCGAGGCCACAATCAGGTCCACCAGATTTCGCCCCACATCGGTATTTGACAATTCAATCGAACCAGCACGAATCGTACCAGCGCCGAAGTTACCAGGAGTCACCAGGAACGGAGGACCGGAGCTGACCCCTTCCTGGAATGTTGAGTTTCCAGATTCCAGCAATCCCTGAGGGTTCGCAAAACGGGCCAGTGTCACCTGACCCAACGTTCGAATAATCCCGTTATCAAAAACGCCGTTGATAATTCCGGTTTCATCAATCACGAAACTGGAAAGTGTTCCCGGATCAGAACCATCCTGTGAAGTCAGCTTTAATGTACTACCGGCAGCCGCTGAGGAAATACCAGAGATATTCGACAGGTCAATCGTCACATCCATTTCATCAGCAGCAGTCGTAGAACGGCTCACTGCAAACGTGTTTGGCGTATAATTGGTGACAACCCCTTTACTGTCAAAGGTAATCGTGCCGGTGGAAACGGCAACGTCACCATCACTGTCATCGGCACTTTCCAGGTAGTAGCGGAAGACCGTATTATTCGATGAGCGCGATTCCAGCACGCTGGTCATTTTCATGGTGACCGGTTCGCCAAGCGAGTCAAAAATGATAAAGTCGGTAATGGCGCTTTCGCCATCTGCTGATTGCGACTTGGTAAATGGTAATGATACGGTAGCACCATCCGATGTGATATTCCCGATCGTAAGTGAGATCGCATTCACGGTACCACTGTTACCGACAATCTGAAATTCCCCGGCAGCAGTCACCGTGACCCCTGGTTGTCCCCCCGTACCAGCGTCGTTGGGAACACCACCTCCGTTTTGGATACCGATTGTCCGGTCCATAAAATTGGCAAAATCTGCAGCAGTCGTAGCGGCACCCACGAGCAAAGTCATCGGTTCGAGAGATCTTCCACCTTTACTGGGCGTAAACTCCAGTGTCTCACCCAGCGTAAATAAAGGAACCCCGATTGTTGCTTCCACATCCGTTAACAAAGTGGCGCCGGTGATCAGCGCATTTCCGTTACCGGCATCGGTTAATGGTCCGGTGGATGTAACGGTCCCCATTGTTCCCAGGACTCCCGTCGGTAATAAAGCTCCGCCAATCGCCACATTTTTGGTTGCCTGGGCGACGTTTAAATCCCCCAGTGGAACCTTGATATCGGTTAAGGTTGTGGTGACCAGATTAAAATCTTCATCAACACCATATCCCTGTACTTTAAAACCGGTCTGACTTGTCAGCAGACTCTGGCTGTTTAATTCAAAGTTACCGTTTCGCGAGTAAACCTGACCGTCGGGACTATCCAGAACAAAGAAACCTTCTCCCTGAATAGCAAGGTCAGAAGGACTCGTACTGTTGGTGACACTCCCCTGTGTAAAGTCTTTTCGAATCGAAGCACTGAGCGCACCCAGACCAATCTGGCGGGGATTTGAACCACCATTCGATGCTGTCGGACGTGAACCCACACTTAATGTTCGTGATAACTGGGTCGTAAAAAGCACATTGGATGCTTTAAATCCGTTCGTCCCCGCGTTGGCAATATTGTTACCCAACACATCGATACTTGTTTCATTCTGGGCTAAACCACCCAACGATGTATTTAATGCAGACGTCAATCCCATGACAACTCCTTGGTTGAATCAACCAGGTAAAAACCTAATCCATTGGTTCCAGTCGCGCAGCATCAGCTAACGCTGTGCCGCTGCTCTACTCTGTATATCGTCTAAACTGATCTTGAGCATGTTTCATTTTTTAGTAATTTTTGAGTTCACTTAATTTCCCCGACCACCCACAATGCGCGTAAACATCGATTCATTATACACTTGCAGGTTGCGTAACATCGCTAATCGCAGAGACCGGAAGCTCAAACGCCCCGACACCCACATATGCTTTCCCTTCGCGGACGAAAGCACGATCGACGACCCCCGCAACAGCTGACTGCCCGTCTTGCTGGCCTGAGATCTCTTTCCCGATCAGACCGGCGGCCTGCGTTAAACCCTGACCGGTTGTGATTGCCTTAAGTGTATCCGACAGCTCAATATTCGACTGCAGTTCCCGCATGCTGGAAAGCTGAGCCAGTAACTGTTCGTTACCCAACGGTTCCGTCGGATCCTGGTTTTGCAACTCAGTAATCAACAGCTTCAAAAAAGATTCGGCTGTCAGGCCACTGAAGCCTGCCTTATCTTTCTCGATCACATTGACGGCATTAGAACCTCCACTGCCGCTAATTCCATCTACAGCCATCCTGGCATTCCTTTCAATACGTAAGTTGACTTAAATTTGTACGTCGATTTCGTCCACATTGCCTGCTGATATCCCCTGCGAACGCGTTACCTGCGGCTGATCCTGCTGTGTTTGCTCGTCGTCATCCCGCGTGGCGGATTCCTCTCGATAGGACTGCTCATCCTGACCCTGATTGGCATCACCCGAGTCGCCGGAAGACTGATTCGAATTGAACTCGCTGCCAGACTGTGATCGCGCATCTGAGTGAGACGATCGCTGATCTTCACTGGAATCGGTGTTGATCTGCACTTCAATACGATCAATGGAAATCCCCGTTTTAGCCAGCGATTCTTTCAATTGTGCCATGTTATCATTGATGATTTTTTGAACGCGTTGATTTTGCACTTCCACTTTCGCTGTGTACACACCATCTTTCAGTGACACTTCTATTTGCAGCGTTCCCAGTTCGGGCGGGCTCAGGCGAATTTTGAGCTGCTGCCCGGTAGCATGCGATTCACGTACCGTGCCGGCAATCCGCTCGACCAATTGCTCAACTTGTTTCACATCCACGGGATGTTCTACTGCGGTAGTGGTCTGAGTACCCGTTGCCGGAGCTGTTTGACTTGTGACTGCCTGCTGCGAAGGTGACTGATCATTGTCGATGGCTGCCAGTTGCTCCTGTGGAACCTGGGTGGTTTTCGATGTTTCCGGAGCGACTCGGCCCAAAGCATCCAAAATCGAATTCGGTATCGGATTTACCTGATTTTGCACCGGTTCTGCTGTATTCCGATCCGCATTTTCCGATTTCCGGTCCGTCTTGTCAGTCACATCAGCCTGTTCTGTTTGCACTTCCGGTTGAACAGGCTCGATCACCGGTTCAGAATTCCCCTGAATCGATTCCTGATTCAACGCAATTTGTCCCTGACTGTTTTCTGTGGATGTGGATTCGGACTCCCCTTGATTCCGGGAGCGCAGATGCCGCTGCGGCAAAACAGCTTGTGCATCGACCGCGGTCTCGCTGGTCGACTCAACACTATTATCTGAGTTTTTCTCACTCTGCTCCTGAATCGACTGCTTCACTTCATTTGTAGTTTTAATATCTAGGAATTCTTCAGACTGCGATACGGGATTTGAATCCGTTGATGATTCTTCACCTTCCGGCGGAACCGCATGAACTTCGTCCGTCTGTGGGACCGAATTCAGCTCAATACTTTCAACTGCAGACTCGACTTTCACAACTTCCTGATCAGCCTCAGTTTGTGAGGTATCGACCACACGCTGATTCAGAAGTTCAGCCAACCCTTCCGGAATGGGAATGGCTTCAACCGAACTCGTTTCCGTCACCTGAACCGGCAGACGTCCCTGACTCTGATCTTCCACAAAATGGAAGTTGGCAGGGGGCTGAATTTTGCCGCTTTCCGTGGTAACATCCTGTTCTACCTGTCCTTCATTCTGCGCGGAGAATGATGAACTGAAGAGAGAATAAGTCTGCCCCCGGTCTTTGACAGGCAGTCTGGTTTCCAGTTGAGGATTGATGTCCGCTTCAACGGGCTCTACCGATTCAGAAGCAGCCTCTGATTCTGGCGCCTGAGTGGCCGTGGAATTCTCTGAGACGGGAGCGGAAGCACTGGTCTCATCAGCGGGAGCGGAATTCTCATTCTGCCTGACCTCTATCTGCTGATTTTCTGACTGCACCCGACCTTCCCGGTCCCCGGAAGCTGTGCTGGCTTCAGATTTTTTGTTGCCTGTTCGATTTTGCTCCGACTTAAAATCAATTGCCCGGGGTTCTGGCGCCTGATTTTTTTCGGTCACGGGACCTGGTTGTTTTTTGGTTAACGATTCGCTTAATTGCCTGCGATAACTGGAATCGGCACTGCGGGATGTCCCTTTGTTAAGCTCAAGATTTTTTTTCCCATATTGGCTCAAATTGTGCGTTTGCAGATCGAGCAGGGAAATCTTGTGAGAATCAGACATTTCTCATTACCTCAGGTTAGAATATGATATCGCATCCAAGCGGCTGAATTATGCTGATCAATCAGCGCATTCATGAACAGCATTGGTTTCGACTGTTTCACCATTATCATATTCGTCAGAATCGGCACGGAAACATCACGTAAGAATGCGTAATATAGACCAATTTTAGCGAAAAAATGTATTAGGCTTGCGTGGAAAAGCTCAATTGTTTTCCGAAAGTTTGTCGACCGTCTCTTCCGCAAGACTGCGGAACGGTTCGTCCTGAGCGATTTCTTTGAAGATCTCTTTTCCCCTTTTCATGACCAGCGGATCGGGGGTCACCAGAAATTCTTTCAACATTTTGGCGATGAACTTTCCTTCCATACCTTTCAAAAGTTCAATATTTTCCTCGATGGAAAGCTGCATCAGGTATTGTACGGCATCCCCCGAAGGCAGCGCAACGAGTACCGTCTGCGTTTTTTTAATGGCTGTACTTTTACTTTGTTCAGAAAGTAATTTCAGATCATCTTCAAACTTCTGTTTCGCCTGAGCGAATGCAAGCCGATCCTTTTTCAGAGTATCTGAAGACTGTGTGATAGAATTTTTCAGCATATCGATTTCATCTTCGCGTGCTGCCAATTCCAGAATGCGCGTGGCGCGAGTCAGCGAGATTTCGTCGCGTGAAGGCATTGTCGTCTCTTCTTCCACAAGTGCCACATTGTCTAAAGACTGACCAGTCACAATCATCCGAATGTCTTTAATGGAATCCGCAGTGAGGTTTCCCCTGTACCACAGGAAACTGATCCCCAGCAGTTGTGAAATAATGGTTGCCACACAAAAGACGCTGACCATAATGGCGACAGAACGCATCATCTTGCAACTCCCGATTGTTGAGTCGCAGCCCAGGTTTCTTCAAGCTCAAATGCTTCTTTCCTGTTTTGCTCATACTGAAACTGATCACGGTGTTTATCAGACAGTTTTTCCATCGCTTTGACATCCTGCTCAGCCCGTGCGAGCGTCTGCCTGCAAAGCGCGATCTGTTTTCCTATAATTTTACGATTGGCCAGGACATTCTGAATCTGAGATTGCAACTGTCCAGAATAATGCCGCAGACTGGCAGCCCCATCGATATCAACAACCCCTTTCGCCTGTCGTAATCGGATTTCCTGAAACTGCTCCTGCCTTAACTGCTCCAGACTCTGTTTCTGCTGTATTAATCGTTGATCCGTCTGCAGAATTTCTCCTAACAGCTGACGGCATAAACTTCGCTTGTGACGTCGCATCTTAAGAACAGATTCAAATTGAAATTGAAATTTTTTCATACTGGATCAGTTACCGTAAATCAGTCAACGAAAATGATTGAAGGCTTTCAACTGTTTAAGTCCTGTTACCGGCTACTGCCGCTTTCTGCCCGGCCGCAGCATCCTGGTTCAGCGGCTTAAGTTGCTCCGCGCGTGCCAACAGATTTCCAAGCCCTTGCGCTGCACCTTCGAAATTGGAATTTTCCGTATTGCCCTGTTTCAGATATTCGTTCCACAAAGGTCGTAATTTCATTGCCAGATCAACTTCGGAATTTGATCCCGACTGATAAGCGCCAATCGAAATCAGATCTTCCGACTGCTGATAGGCGGCCATCAGTTTCTTCAACAGTGCAGCCGACTTTTGATGTTCCGGACTGGTAATATCATTCATGGAGCGGCTGATGCTGTGCAGGATATCAATCGCCGGCCAATGCGACTCATGTGCCAGTCTGCGGGAAAGCATGATATGCCCGTCCAGAATTCCCCGTACCGTATCTGAAATCGGTTCGTTGGCATCATCGGCTTCAACGAGAACCGTGTAGAAACCCGTAATACTGCCGGAATCGGTCCGGCCACTCCGCTCAAGCAGTTTCGGCAGGAGGGAAAATACGCTAGGTGGATATCCGCGTGTTGCCGGCGGTTCACCTGCCGCCAGTCCGATCTCCCGCTGTGCCAACGCATAACGGGTGACGCTATCCATCATCAGCAGAACGTCATTTCCCCGATCGCGGAAAAACTCTGAAATTGCTGTTGCCAGGTGCGCGGCGCGGAGCCGAATCAATGCGGGCTCATCGCTGGTCGCAACAACTACGACACTCCGAGCCAGTCCCTCTGCTCCCAGATCACGGTCCAGAAACTCGCGCACTTCACGTCCTCGTTCACCCACCAGGCAAACCACATTAATATCGGCGGAACTCTGCCGGGCCATTTGTCCCATCAGCGTACTTTTCCCGACGCCACTTCCGGCAAAAATCCCCAGACGCTGGCCTTTGCCGCACGTTAATAATCCATCAATGGCTCTGATACCTGTACTCAACGGCTCATCGATACGCGGACGGTTTAAGGGAGAAATCGGTTTGGCTTTCAGGTGGGCACGATGGGAAAGCATTGCCTGATTTTTTCCATCAATACAGCGGCCCCGGCCATCCAGAACTCTGCCTAAAATCTCTTCCCCCACGGCAACTGCAGGTACCGACTGAATCAGAGAAACCCGATCACCGCGGCGAATCCCCGCTAAATCTTCATAAGGAAGTAAAAGCGTTTCCTCATTTTGAAACCCGACAACTTCCGCTTCCACGGGATGACCGTTTTCGCGATCAATGGCGCAGACGGCTCCCAATGGAGCGGGAAACCCTGAAACGGAAGCGGTCAAACCGACCACCCGCGTCACGCGTCCAGTCAGCCGAAAAGGCAAAATCTGTTTTATCTGCTGAGAGACATCGAACATGTAATTGTGTCAGTCCTGATGACGGATCATTAACTCTTGTGAAATGCGGTCTATTTGGGCCTCAATGGTGGCATCAATGGATCCATGCTGAGTCTCGATGAAACACCCGCCGGAAGCGATTGTGTCATCTTCAATAATTTCGCAGTTCTGGCATCCGGTGAGATTGGCAATAAATGTTTTAGCACCTTCCACCAGATGTGCGACATCAGCCGGATTCATATGAAATCTGATATGCTGAGTTCCGGAGGCCAGTTTGAGGGCTTCGCTCATCATCGTCCGCACAGACTCGGGACGGCATTTGATTTCGTGGCGGACCATTTTTTCTGCCACACTCAGGCAGATTTGCAGTCCCGTTGTATCCCAGGTCTGCCTCCAGCGACTCTGCTCATTCTGTAATCCATCCACTGCGGCCTGCATGGCAGGATAAATCATTCCCAGCTTTTCCTCGACCGTCTGATTGGCAATCTCCGCAGAACGCGACTGAATCTTCGCTTCAACTTCCTGTCGTGCTTCCTCAAGTCCCTGCTGTTTGCCTGCCTGATATGCTTTCTGTTTGATCTGCTCTGCTTCCTGTTGAGCATCAATCAGCATTTGGCGCGTCTGATCGCGCACATTCAGAATGTAATCCTCACAGCGTTTTTCAATGTCCTGGAAATTGTATGCGATTTTCGAACCCAATGCCCGAAAAGCGTCTGCCTTTAACAATTTCGCTGGTTCCAGTTCCACCATGATGTTGACTTTTATTTTATGCTGAGATTTTTCAGATTGATATGATCAGGCTTTAAGACGAATCACTGACGATTTTTTATGTGATATATTGTTCGCTTTCATTTCCGGCTGCGACTTCAATTTCCCCGGCATCTTCCAACCTTCGAACACTATCCACGATCTGCTGCTGCACGGCTTCAACATCACTGACTTTGATCGGTCCCAGGTATTCCATTTCTTCACGCAGCATATCTGCCGCCCGTTGTGACAGATTGCTGAGAACTTTCTGCTTGATTTCCTCAGAGGCTCCTTTGAGTGCGACTGCCCATTGATTGTTATCCACTTCTTTCAACAGAGCCTGAATTGCCTTACCATCCAGTTTCACCAGATCATCAAAGACAAACATCAACCGTCGAATTTCATCTGCCAGATCCGGATTATCCTGATCCATATTTTCCAGAATTCCTTTGTTCGTCATGCGATCGGTGACGTTCAGAATTTCTGCCACGAGTTCCACGCCCCCCGCTTTTTCCGTCCCCTGACTGAATGTGTTTTTCATGCGGTGTTCGAGACTTTTCTCTACATCGCGGATGACTTCCGGGCTGGTTTGTTCCATATTCGCAATCCGCTTGATCACATCCATCTGTTTGTTGGAAGGCAGACCTGCCAGCACTTCCGCGGCCAGGTTACTGGGCAAATACGACATAATCATAGCAATGGTCTGAGGGTGCTCTTCGATGATAAATGTCAACAGGTTGTTTGCCCCCGATTTCTGTAAAAAACCAAAGGGCACAGAATTCATCGTCTGGTTAATACTGTCCATGATCGAACCGGCGCCCTCTTTACCCAGCGACTGTTCCAGCAGTTCATTCACCGCAGCCATCCCCCCCCGCTCCATTGTGGTCTGCTCGCCCCGCAAGGCTGTAAATTCGTTTAAGACGCTTGCCTGCTGTTCTTTGGATACATCCTGCATACGGGCGATCTTCATCGTCACTTTTTCGACGTCATCTTTCTGCATCAGGCTGAGCACTTCTGCAGCGAGTGCTTTATCCAGACTCAATAACAAGACGGCTGCTTTTTGTAGTTCATCCATTTTTCGATCCACAGTCTAAATAATCCAGCGACTCAATTCCCCAAGCTGTTGTCCGCTTATGTTTTCGAATGTATCCATTTACTCAATACCAGAGCGGCGACCTCAGGATTATCGCGTACCAGTGTTTGTACGTCATCACGCTGCGTCGGCTCTTTTTTCGGCTTTACAGCTTCCTCTTCCTCGGCAGAAGCCTGTGGCTTACTCATCGGA
>TARA_R110002095_G_scaffold153229_2_pt1 | contig 10265 bp, 10 predicted proteins | sample TARA_R110002095 | Tara Oceans TARA_R110002095 (sample SAMEA4397255) | marine metagenome | biome: Polar Biome; feature: [SRF] surface water layer (ENVO:00010504); material: water (ENVO:00002006), including particulate matter (ENVO:01000060) such as... | depth 5 m | reverse complement strand
CGCAGGGTTTCGATCTTGCGCAATTGGCTGTCGATGAAGCTCTGGCCACCAAAACCCGGATTGACGCTCATCACCAGCACGAGATCGAGCTCGTCGAGCACGTAATCGATCATGTCGGGCGAGGAAGACGGGTTGAGCGCCGCACCGGCCCTGGCACCGCGCGCCTTGATCGCCTGCACGGTGCGGTGAAAATGCGGACCGGCTTCTGGGTGTGCCGTGATGATATTGGCGCCGGCTTCAATGAAGGCGTCGATATAGGGGTCGACGGGCGTGATCATCAAATGGACGTCAAAAGGCTTGTCGCTATGCGGCCGCAGCGCCTTGATGACGCCGGGCCCGATCGTCAGATTGGGCACGAAATGCCCGTCCATCACATCAATATGGATCCAGTCGGCGCCGGCCGCGTCGATCGCGCGAACCTCGTCGCCGAGCCGGGCGAAATCCGCCGACAGGATGGATGGTGAAATGTAAACCGGAGCGCCCATGACAGATCGGATAACAGTGCTGTAGCACACGTGCAAGACACGCCCGCCGATCCCGCTGAAACAGTGGTCGATCAGGCGCGTTTCGAGAAGCGGGCGATGAAGAAACCATCCATGCCGCCATGGCTGCGCCAGACCGCTGGCGTCACCCGCATAAATCCGCCCTTGGTGACCGATTCGGCCAGGTCGGTCAGCTCGGTCCGGGTGATGGCGAACGGCGCCAGGCTTTCATAATTGGAGATCGTATTGGCCAGCGCCTCGCCCTCCTGGGGCTGAAGCGAACAGGTGCAGACGATCAGGCGCCCGCCCGGCTTGATCATCCGGATCGCCGACTTGATCAGCTCGAACTGGAGCGATTGCAGCTTGGCCACGTCCTCGGGACGCTTGATCCAGGCACCTTCCGGATGGCGGCGCAGGGTGCCGGTCGCGGTGCAGGGCGCATCGAGCAGGACAGCATCGACGCGATTATCGGGACGCCAGCTGCGGCCATCATCGACCACGAGTTCGGCTTCCAGGCCGGTGCGCTGCAGGTTTTCGCTGACCCGCTTCATGCGTTGCTCGGACACGTCGACGGCGATGACCTTGGCACCCATGGCGGCCAGCTGCATCGTCTTGCCACCGGGGGCGGCGCAGAGATCGACAATGGTTTCGCCCGGCTTGACCCGCAGCAGCTGGGCGGGAAGCGAGGCGGCGGCATCCTGGGCCCACCAGGCTCCTGTTGCGAAGCCCGGCAGCGTGGTCAGATCGGTGATGCTGGCGCGGCGCAGTGTGCCATTGGGCAGAATGGTGGCACCCAGTTCGGCAGCCCAGTGTTCGCGCTCGGATGGAATCTTGACCGTCAGATCGAGCGGCGGGGTTTCCAGCAGGGCATTGGCGATCTTGCTGAGCTGGCCTGGCCCGTAGGCGGTGCGCCAGCTCTGGACCAGCCATTCCGGCAGGTTTTCCTGCGGCGCGCTTGCGCCGGCGATCGCGGCGCCTTCGCGGTCGACCTTGCGCAGGACGGCATTGACGAGGCCCTTGAGGCGGCGCGATTTGTCATCCTCGTCGGCCAGCGAGACGGCCGAGGAGACGGCAGCGTGCGGCGGTACGCCCATCCACAGCAATTGCGCGGCACCGGTCAGCAATATGGCCTGGATCGGAGCGGCATTTTCCTCGATCGGCCTGGCGAGGAATTTGTTCAGGACCAGCCGGGTCTGACCGAGGCGGCGGAAGGTCGTCGAGACAATAGCCCGGGCAAAACCGCGGTCACGATCGCTCATCGCCGCAAAGCCGGGATCGCGATCCAGGGCGGATTCAATCGTTTTGTGCTGTTTGAGCACAAGCGAATAGGCCCGGGCAGCCACCCGGCGGGGATCTAGTCCATCACTCATGCGCGCCAGCTAGCACGGCGGCCGGGCTGCGTCTAATAATCCCGGCGGCACGGCTCGCTTGCAGTTCCGTGCTTGGCGCGGCCGCCCGGGCGCTGTAACGGAGTAGGCATGCAAGAGACCCCGGAAAATCCCGCCACCGCCCCGGCCCCTGACAAACTGCTGACACCTGCGGCGCAGCGCGCCCTGGCTGAAGCGAAGGCAAGACAGGCCGCGATTGATGAAGCGGCGAATGGCCCGGCCGAAACCGGTGGCCCGAAAGGCCTTGAGCCGACCCGGTTTGGTGATTGGGAGCGCAAGGGCATGGCCAGCGATTTCTGAGCCAGGCTGCGAGGCGCCCTGTTCGGAGACACTCTGTTCCCAAACAACCATCTACCCCAGAAAGCCGCCATCAAATCGGCAGATTCGCCTGCCGGGTGCGTTCGCTTTGAGCGCTGCCCTGACCGGGTTAATGTGCCGGAATGAAACGTTTGCTCGCCTCGGTGCTGGCTGTCGCGGTGGCCGGACCGGTTGCCTTCGCCCAGCCGCTAACGGAACCCCGCCTCGCCGGGGGGCCGGAGCGTATCTGTAGCGCCGACGAGATCCGCCAGGCGCTGGCCGGAAGCTATACCGGTTCGCCCTGCCGCTTCACGGAAATGCCCGCCGGGCTGGACGCGGCGCCTCGACGGCCGGTTCCGCAGCAGGCTGCGGCCGGACCGGCCCTCGTGCCGGCTGGTTCTGCCACGCACTCCATCTCGCCGCAGCCGGCGTATCACAGCCCGCCCCTTCTTGCCCGGCCCGAACAGGTTCGGCCGGTCAGTTACAGAGAGCATATTCCGGCCGCCCAGCCTGTGGTGGTTTCGCAAAGCCGCCGGGGCAATGCCTTTATCGATTCGCAGCAGGGCTTGAGCGTGCGGTCGCATGGGGCGGAGCGGGCGCAGACAGTGGGCCGGCAATGGCCGCCGCAACAGGATGCCCCGGCAGCCGCCCGCCCATCACACCGACCAGAAACCCGTCACGGCGAGGTTGAAGATCGCCATGGCGACACTATTCGTCTGAGTGATGAATTCTTCAGTGGCTCTCTGGTGGGCGGTGTCGAGCGGCCCTACGCACCGGTTTACAGCTATCGCGGCATGATTTTGATCGCGGCTGACGGCCAGGTCCGAACCGGCCATACCGGTCCCGGGCAGAGGGTCTGGCAAGTACAGGCGCTCGATCACCGCACGGTACCTGTGTCGCGTGTCGGCCACCGCCGTGCACACCCCTGAGCCTCAAGAGCTGACCGGCTCCTAGACCGTCACGGCCTTCGGCGATGTTGCAGCCATTTCGGCAATGATGGCGCGCGCTGCGGCGGACGGGTCGGTCGCGGCATTGATTGGCCGCCCGACCACCAGATGGGTCGAGCCATCGTGCAGGGCCGATCCCGGCGTGGCGACGCGTTTCTGATCATCGGCCGCGGCGCCCGCCGGCCGAATCCCCGGCGTGACAATGAGGAAATCGCCGCCAAATTTCTGACGGATCTCTGCAGCCTCATGGGCGCTGGCGACGATGCCATCGACGCCGGCCTCCAGGCTCTGCTCGACCCGGCGCATCACCAGATCGCGCGCGCCGAAGGCATAGCCCATTTCCGTCAGCATTTCGTCGTCATAGCAAGTCATCACAGTGACGCCGAGAATTTTCAGATGACGCTCGCCGCGGCCGGCGACGGCGGCGCGCATCACGGCCGGTTCGGCGTGCACGGTGAGCAGGTCCGCACCGGTATCGGCGAGGCTGCGTGTTGCTTTTTCGACCGTCGCCGGGATGTCGTGCAGCTTGTAGTCAAGGAAAACTTGCTTGCCGGCCTGTTTCAGGCGGGTCGAGAGCTCCATGCCGCCGATCGGGATGAGTTGAAGCCCGATCTTGTAGAAATTGACGGTATCGCCGAGCGCTTCGATAAGCGCCCATGCGTCGGAGACAGTCGGCTTATCGAGCGCGACGATCAGGCGGGGATCAGCTTGTAACATAAGCTGTAGGTCTAGTCGGTATTGCTGCTGAAGATCAAGCGCAAACCGAGCCCGCCGAAAGCTGTGGCGGCCAGACCGTTCAGCACCCGGCGCAGGGTCAGTGAACGGGCCAGGCGGGCCTGCGCCGCGCCGGCCGCCAGCGCGACCGCGACCAGGACCATGGTTCCCATCGCGAAGAACATCCCGCCGAGCATCAGCATCTGGATCCAGACGGGCCCCAGTTCGGCATTGGTGAATTGCGGCAGGAAGGCGAGGAAGAACAGCCCGACCTTGGGATTGAGCAGATTGGTCATCAGGCCGCGCAGGAAGGCCTGCGAAGCCGAGACCGATGCGCGGGCATGCGGTGCGGCGTCAAGCGTGCGGATCGTTTGCCAGGCCAGCCACAGCAGATAAATGGCGCCGCCATAGCGGACCACCGCGAGCGCATGTTCGGAGGCTGTCAGCAGGGCCGCCAGCCCGATCGCCGCCGCCACGGTCCAGATTGCGCCGCCGGTGATGATGCCGGCCACCGCTCCCAGCCCGGCGCGCAGACCGCGGGAGGCGGTGGTCGCGAGGGTAAAGGCCATGTCCGGTCCCGGCGTCAGCGCGAGCGCCAGACCGCCAGCGAGAAACAGCGGCAACAGGGTGAGGTCGAGCACGGATCAGTCCCCGGTGGCCCGGCTTGCCGGGTCCATCTCGCCGCGCCGGACACTGCCGCTGCTGCGCTCCATCATCCACATCGAGGCCGGGGTCGGCAGGATCTGGTTGAGGCCGGTGAGGAATTTATACCAGAGCCCTGGCACGCTGATCGGTTGATTGCGCTGCACGGCATTATAGCCGGCCTCGGCAACCTGATCAGCCGTCAGCCACCAGTAGGACGGCATTTTCGACACCAGGTCGCGCGTTTCATTGACGTCGTGGAATTCGGAATAGGTGAAGCCCGGGCATAGCGCCGTGGCGTGGATGCCGTATTCCTTGCCCTCAAAGTGGAGTGACTGGCTGAATTTGATCAGCGCCGACTTCACGGCGGCGTAAAGCGTGTGGCCCTTCGATCCGGGCATCAGGCCGGCGACGGAGGCGACATTGAGGATGCGGCCATAACCACGTTCCTGCATGCCCGGCATCACCCGGTGCACGAGCTCGGCATAACTGCCCAGCATCAGCTGCAGGAAGTCGGCCTGCTGCTTCCAGCTGGTCTGGGTATAGGTGCCGGGAAGGCCGAAACCGGCATTATTGACCAGACCGTCAATCTGGCGGCCCTCGGCCTCAACGGCGTCAATGATCTTCTTCGGGGCGCTGGCCTTGGACAGGTCGGCCGCGATGACCAGGCTGTCGACGCCATACTGGGCCTTGATTTCCTCGGCCAGGGCTTCGAGCCGGTCCTTGCGCCGCGCTGTCAGGGCGAGATCCCAGCCATTGGCGGCAAATTCGCGCGCCAGCGCCTTGCCAATGCCCGAAGAGGCGCCGGTAATCAGTACAAGGTGACGTCGCATGGGCAATACTCCGGGAGGCAGGAAGGGGCAGGTGACCGGGCACAAGGTGGGAAGTGAGACGCGGAAAGTCCAGCAAGCTATTGCGGCCCGCCCGTCGTCCCGGCGAAAATGTGAAACGGGAAGGCCTCGACGAGGCGGCGGGAAAATTCGAGCCCGCGCACCGTATTGCCGAGCCGGTCGAGGGGCGGGCTCCAAAGGCCGATACCGCAAACGCCGGGCACAACCAGCATCAGGCCACCCGAGACCCCGGACTTCGCCGGAAGGCCGACAACAAAGGCGAACTCGCCTGAAAAATCATACATGCCGCAAGTCAGCATCAGGGACAGCGTATTGCGTACCGTGACCGGCTCAGCGATGCGGTGGCCGGTCAGGGGGCAGACGCCGCCATTGGCCAGGGTGGCGGCCGCAACCGAGAGGGCGCGGCAGTCGAGCGAGATGGCGCAGCTGCGAAAATAGAGATCAAGCGCGCGATCAACGATGCTGCCTTCGGGGAAGACACCATGGCTGTCCATCAACCGCGCCAGCGCGAAATTGCGCTCCGCCGTACCCTTTTCCGAATTGTAGACGGCCTCGTCAAAACTGCAGGCCTGACCGCCAATGGCCGAATTCCAGAAGCGCATCAGCATGTCGAAACGCTCGGCAACCGGACGGCCTGGGCGGATCATGGCGCTGCACATGATGGCACCGGAATTGATCATCGGATTGTGGGGGCGATTGTCGTGGTTGAGCGTCAACTCGTTGAAGCCCAGGCCGGATGGCTCGCGGCCGACGTGATGATGGACAAAACGTTCGCCGTTCAGGGCGAGGGCCAGGGCATAATTGAGCGGTTTGACCACGGATTGCAGGCAGAAGGGCGTGTCGGCCTCACCCAGTGCCATGCGCTGGCCATCAATACTGCAAACGGCGAGGCCGAAACTGTCCGGATTCTGCTTCGCCAGCTCGGGAATATAGTGGGCGACCTCGCCGCCCGTGGCGGCCTCGGCATGGGCGTAGATATTGGCGATACGATTTTCAAACACAGGAAAATTCTCGATCGCCAGATCGCCATCGAGAATCTGTAACAGGAAGCGGCTGATATCCGGGGTCAGCCCGGCTTCAATCGCCCTTGCGTCGAGCGCCACTGCGCTATCGAGAAAACGGCGGGCATCGGCCAGCCTCGGCATGTCGATATCGATGCCGGTGCGCCGCAGGCGCTGCCGGAGGTCTGTGGCGGTGGCGAGGCCCTCTTCCCGGGCGCGGCGCAGCAGGCGCGCCAACAACTCACGTGCCGTCGCAGCGTCCGGCCGGTCGTGTTCGAAACGGGCGCGGCGGCCGGCAAAACCGGAAAAGGCTGATATGGGGCGTGTAACCATGCCGGTAGATTGCTGTGCGTCACCTGTCTGTCCAGTGGTGATTACCCGTCATCTGCTGCTGCAAGTCGAAATATCCGGCCGGACCACTTGCGCCCAAAGGACGGGGGCGCTACGCGGGCTGCACACATTGCGAAGGGATAAGCGGCCATGAAGACTCCAGCCAAAGTGAAGAAGATCGTTCTTGCCTATTCCGGCGGACTCGACACATCCGTGATCCTGAAATGGCTCCAGGATGAGTATGATGCTGAAGTCGTCACCTTCACCGCCGATCTCGGCCAGGGCGAGGAGCTCGAGCCGGCGCGGCGCAAGGCCAAGGCCGCCGGCGTCTCGGAAATCTTCATCGACGATCTGCGCGAGGAATTTGTCCGCGATTTCGTCTTCCCGATGGTGCGCGCCAATGCGGTCTATGAAGGCCTCTATCTGCTCGGCACCTCGATCGCGCGGCCGCTGATCTCCAAACGCCTCGTCGAGATCGCGCATGAGACTGGCGCCGACGCTGTCGCCCATGGCGCCACCGGCAAGGGCAATGACCAGGTGCGCTTCGAGCTCGGCGTCTACGCCCTCGACCCGGATCTGCGGGTTATTGCGCCCTGGCGCGAATGGGATCTCAATTCGCGCACCAAGCTGATCGCCTATGCCGAAGAGCACGGGATTGAGGTCGCCAAGGACAAGCGCGGCGAGGCGCCCTTTTCGGTCGACGCCAATCTCTGGCACACCTCCTCGGAAGGCAAAATGCTCGAGGATCCGGCCGAGGAAGCCTCCGAACTGGTCTATCAGCGCACCGTGCGGCCGGAAGATGCGCCCGATGCGCCGGAATATGTCACCATTTCCTTCAAGCGTGGCGATGCCTGCGGCATTGACGGCAAGGCGCTGAGCCCGGCCACGCTGCTGACCCGGCTCAATGAGCTTGGTGGCAAGCACGGTATTGGCCGGCTCGACCTGGTCGAGAACCGTTTCGTCGGCATGAAATCGCGCGGCGTATACGAGACTCCGGGCGGGACTATCCTGATGGCAGCCCATCGCGGTATCGAGCAGATCACGCTTGATCGTGGTGCGGCCCATCTCAAGGACGAGCTGATGCCGCGCTATGCCAAGCTGCTCTATGAGGGCTTCTGGTTCTCGCCGGAGCGCGAAATGCTGCAGGCGGCGATCGATTCCAGCCAGGAATACGTCACCGGTGATGTCCGGCTCAAGCTCTATAAGGGCTCGGTCAATGTCGTCGGACGCAGCTCCGATCACTCGCTCTACTCGCAGGCACACGTCACTTTCGAAGAGGACGAGGTCTATGATCAGAAGGATGCTGCCGGCTTCATCCGCCTCAATGCGCTTCGGCTCCAGCTGCTGGCGCGGCGCAAGCGCCGGCTGGGGCGCAATGACTGAGGATGGTCTTCCATTCTACATCTCTCAGATGAGTCAACTGCGTGCATCTTTAATTCATTGGGCCAGTTAACGCTTTACAGACAGCACGATACGAGTGAGTTTGCGCCGCCGGTTTGACCGGGATGTCCATGAGTGACGCCCTTGGACGGGTGATCGACTGCCACGTGGCTCACCTGACGAGCTGCGCATGAGTGAGAACTTCATGCTGTCCACGGCTGTCCAAGATGTGTTCGTAATCCTCATGCTGGCTTTGACGCTGGTCGTGATGGCGCGGAATCTGCGGGCGATCAGCTATGTCGGTGTCTCGCGTCAACTGGGTCTGATCGCAGCCGGGATGGCGATATGGGGCGGTTTTCATCTCGTCCATCTGCTGTTTCTTTTGATGGGCCCGCTCTGGCTTGGAGACGCGCAACTGCTTCAGGTGAGCGGCGTGATGCAGACCTGGGTCCGCTGGGCTTGCGAGTCGCTGGCGACGATCCTTTTCCTGTTGGGGGTTGTTCAGCTCACCTGGCGATTTGGCCGCTTGATGCAGGCCCTGGAAGAGTCCAGGTCGGCCTATGAGAATGAGCACAATGCGCGCACATCGCTCGAAAGCGAACTCAAGACCGCTGCGACCACACAGCGAACCTCCAGTCTGCAGGAGTCTGAATTCCTGCTGGGTTTGAGCCATGAATTGCGGACGCCGCTGAACGGAATTATCGGCCTGGGCAGTCTGCTTGGTAATACCAAGCTCGACCCGGCCCAACGCAAATTGCTCGGCACGCTAGAGGAATCGGCGCAAACCATGTTGGCTCGCGTCGCCGCAGTGATCGATCTGTCGCGGCTGCGAACGGAAAAGGTCGAGATCCGCCAGCAAGTGTTTTCGCCGGCCGAACTGGTCAAGTCGGTTGAAGCCTTGTTTCTCCCGACGGCCAGAAAGAAAGGGATCACCCTGTCGAGTCAGGCGACCGAGGCTGCCTCGGCGCAAGTCATTGGCGATTTCCGGCTGACCAAGCAATTGCTGTCGACCCTGGCGTCGATCGCCATCAAATACAGCTCTGCCGGGACGGTCGGAATCATTGTTGATCTCGAGCCGGCGGTAAACGATGTCGCCTGGGTAGAATTCACATGTCGAGCGACCGAACTGCGATTTCCTGCGGACACCATTCGTCAGGTCCGCGCCGAGATGGGCAGTTTGCGCGGTGATGGCGGTATCGGCCTGGCGATTTGCTTGCAGCTTGCCTCGGTGATGGACGGGACGCTGGATCTCGACAGTACTGCCGAAGCGGGCACCGTTGTGACGGTGCGCCTGCCGGTCCGCTGCGAGGTCTAGCGCAAAGCCGGCCGGTTTGGGCTGGATGCCTCGGGGCTCGCGCACTATGCTCCGGCAAAACCGGAAACGAGGCCCCTATGAGATTGTTTTTCCCGACCGTCTTCCTGGCATTACTGCTCGTCGCCTGTGCCGGCCCAGAAACTGTACCTGAGTTTGACCGCCCGGCCTTGCTGGAACTGGCGCCGGCAAGCCAGGCCGCCGATATCCGCGGCGCTGACCGGCATATCCTGGTCGTCCGACATGCACGCAAGATCTCATCCGATTGCAATGCCCTCGATTGTCCGCTCAGCCCACAAGGCGAAGCCATGGTGGCACGTCTGGCCGAGCTGATTGGCGCCCCCGCCATTGACCAGGCCTTCTCAAGTGCGGCGTGCCGCACCCTGCGTACCGCTGAAGCGGGCGGTCATGCCGTGACCGTGCACCAGGCTGGCGATGGCCTGGAAACGGGGTGTATGGCCGGCGAGGTCATTACCCGCAGCCGCGCTGAAGCCTTCGCCGACGCGGAAGGCTCGGATGCGCGCTGGACCCTGGTTGGAGAGCATTCCAACACCAGTTGCCTGTGGTTGGCACAGATTGCCGGGCTGCCCGCCTCTGAACTGGTGGGCTGTCGCGATGGGCGTCTGCCCGATCAGGCCTATGGCGATATTTTCTGGCTCTACCGGCTCAATGGCGCCTGGCAGTTGACGATTTTGCCGTCGGCCTTCGAGGTTGATGCACAAGCCTAGACCCGTCTAGCCCAATGGATAGCGCGCCACCGGCACATAAATATTGGCCTCGCCGCGTGTCAGCCAGCTGGCATAAAGGCTGAAGTAGGAGATTGTCACTGGCTCGCACCGGAATGTGCCCAGCGCTTGCGTGAAGCGTGCAAGCGCCTCGACGGGCGTTTTCCGGAGATAGGCCAGCGTCACGTGCGGAACG
>TARA_R110002095_G_scaffold215443_2_pt1 | contig 10279 bp, 9 predicted proteins | sample TARA_R110002095 | Tara Oceans TARA_R110002095 (sample SAMEA4397255) | marine metagenome | biome: Polar Biome; feature: [SRF] surface water layer (ENVO:00010504); material: water (ENVO:00002006), including particulate matter (ENVO:01000060) such as... | depth 5 m | reverse complement strand
CGAGGCCATCCAGCGCCTGGTGCCAATCCTGCAGGCGATGGCTGTCCAGCGCTTCGCCAGTGGGCGGCTGCAGCAACCAGATGCGACTCTCAGCGGCGCAACGGCTCAGCTCGCCGATAAGGGCCAGCGTGCCACGGTCTGGTGAGCGACGCGGGTCGCAAGCAATGGCCAAACGCTGCGGTGGGAAGCGGGTCAGCTGTTCCAGCAGCCGTCGGCGTTGCTCGCGATCATCCAGCACGCCCGCATCGGCGACCGTTTTCGGCAGCTTGGGCGGCCATGGATGGCTCTGGTCCAGCTCGATGCCCACCAGCACTGCGCCCTCGCTGCCGTCCAGTTGCGCTCCGGCGCTCGGCGTATGCAGCTGTGGCGGCGCAGCATCGTTGATGCCGAGACGTTCAGTGGGTGGCTGAAGCCGCTCACGCAGCAGGCGGTAGGCCGGAAGCTGCAGGTCGAGCTGCAGCTGTGCCCGTCCACGCCGCCAGCGCCAGAGGCAGAACAGCGCCAGCAGCAGGCGTGGAAGCAGACCGTAGATCAGCATTACCCCGACCAGCCAGCCCGCCCAGCTCTGGCGTGCGCTTTCCGCGCCACTGGCAAGGTCGCCGCTGGCGCGGATCTGAGCGATGTCCGGCACGCTGAAACCCAGCAGCGACGGCAGCGCGCCGAGCGCTTGGGTCAGGCTGATAAATGTGTTTTCGCCGAGGATGGTGGTTTCCCAGACGAAGCCGTAACGACGTGTCGCCAGCAGCGCGAGCAGGGTCAGCAGCGCGCTGGCCATCGCTATCAGCCATAAACCGTGTACCCCTAGTCCCAGCAGCCATCGTCCGAGACGCCGTTGCTCCAGCACCGCCAACAGCGCCGGGGCCAACTGCACGGCGCGGGCATCGCGGGCCAGCTTTTCGCTGAGCCAGAGCCACAATCGGCCCAGCGCACCGCCGGCATCGCCAGCAAAGACGAAGCTCAGCAGCCAACCCAGCAGGGTCAGCAGGTTCAGCCCGAGCAGGCTGCCCAGCGCCCAGAACACGTTGACCGGCCGAATACCGTCACCCAGCGCTGCAAATGCCAGACCGGCGCCGGTCAACAGCGCCAGCAGAACCAGCGCGAAACCCGCCAGCCGCGCGCCCTGACGCCAATGGCGCAGTGCGTCGATCAGGCCGTCACGGCGTGCCAGCCACAGCGCGCGGTGCTCGATCAGTTCAGGCAGTTCACCGCCCTGTGCTCGGGCCTGGCGATTGGCTTCGGCGTCGTCCAGCGGGCCGGCGTGTTCTTCGCGCAGCCGCACGGCTTCGGTCAGCCAGAGACGGTCAAGGGGATTCGGTGATGGCGGAGGAGGTGCGGGCACGCGGTTTCTCGGAGAAGGGCTCGGTCCTGAGGATAACCGGTGCCGGCCACAAGGGCGAACAGCTCAGCGCGCCCGGATACGCTCCTGCCAATAGCGCCTTACCGCGAAGAAAAGCGACAGCGCGGTGAGCACGATGAAGATCCAGGTGATGGGGCCGCGGAAGAAAATCATGGGGTCGCCGCGGCCGATCAGCAGCGTGCGCCGCAGGTTGTCCTCGAACATCGGCCCGAGAATGAAGCCCAGGAGGAAGGGCGCTGTCGCGAAGCCGGTACGGTTGAACAGATAGCCGATCACGCCGAAGAGCAGCATCAGGCCAATGTCGAACAGGCTGTTGTTCACGGCGAAGGCACCGTAAACGCAGAACATCAGCACGATGGGAAGCAGGATAGCCTTGGGAATCTCGGCGATCAGCGAGAAATACTTGATCACGCCGTGACCGACGAACAGCAGCACCGCCGAGCTCAGCATGATCCCGCAGAACAACGCGTAGACCAGCGTCAGGTTCTCCTGGAACAGCACCGGGCCAGGCGTGAGGCCATGGATCATGAAGGCGCCAAGGATGATCGCGGTGATGACGTCGCCGGGGATGCCCAGCGACAGCAGCGGAATGAGGGTTGCGCCAGCCACGCCGTTGTTGCCTGACTCGGCCGCGGCGACGCCTTCAAGCTCGCCCTTGCCGAAATTTGCCCGGTTCGCCGATCGGCGTTTGGCTTCGCTGTAGGAAATAAATGACGCGGCGGTGGCGCCGGCGCCCGGAATGGCACCGATGATCACGCCGATAAACGAGCCGCGCACGATGGTTACCAGGCTGGACTTGAGCTCGCCAAGCGTCAGGCCTGCTCCGCTGGAAGCGGCGCGGATATGGGGGCCAGCCTTCTTCAGGTAGAAGTCGATCACCTCGGGTATGGCGAACAGGCCGATCAGCAACGGCACGAAGGACACCCGGTCCATCAGGTTGTAATTATCGAACGTCAGGCGCTGGCTGCCGTACACCGCATCCATGCCGATCATGGAGACGATGACGCCGAAGCTGGCGGCGATCAGACCCTTGACTGGCGAGTCGCCCGCGATGGAGACGATGATGGTTAGCGAAAAGCAGATCAGCCAGAAAAACTCTGGCGGCCCGAAATTGAGCGCGACCTTGGCCAGGTAGGAGGCAAACAGGATCAGCGCCAGGTTCGATAGCACATCGGCAATACAGGACGAGTAAAGCGCCATCTGCAGCGCCTTCTTTGCCTTGCCCTGTTGCGTCAGTGGATAGCCGTCGAGCAGGGTGCAGGCAGCGGCCGGAGAACCCGGCGTGTGAATCAGGATGGCGGTGATCGAGCCGCCGTACATGCCGCCCTTGTAGATGCCGACCAACAGCAGAATTGCCGTCACCGGCTCCAGGGAAAAGGTGAAGGGCAAGGCCAGTGCTACGGCCATGGTCGCGGTAAGGCCAGGAATCGCTCCGATGACCACCCCAATCAATACGCCGATAAAGATAGCGATGAAATTGTCGACGCTGAGGAACAAGTCCAGGACTTCGGAAAAACCTTCCATTCGGTTACTCGCGTGAGGGCGCTGTCAGTTCCAGAGCGTGCCGGAGGGCAGCGGGACATTCAGTACGTGGATGAACAGCAGGCTTACCAGCCACGGCAACGCGATCGCCAGCAGGTAAAGCCAGGGCTTGCGCACAGGGTGAGCGGCAAACAACAAGAGCGTGCCAAGGATGCCAGCAGCGATGGCGCCGAGCAGGTCGAACAGCACCCAGTAAGCGCCCAGCCCGGCCAACATCAGCAGCCAGCGCCGGGCCGGCGCACGTTCGGATTCGTCCTCTGCCGTTTGGGCCGGCGGCCGCAAGCAACCCTCGACGATCAATGCCAGCGACAATGCCGCGATCAGCCAGCCCGCCACGCTGGGTAACCAGCGTGGCGACTGCATGGGGTTGTCGACCATGGGGGCTTCGTCAATGTGGTTCGGCACCAGATAGAACAGAAATGCCAGCGCTGCGATCAGCCAGAGCGCGCCCAGCCATGTGTTGAGATTGGCCCAGCGCGGGCGGCGCAGCGCAGCGTCGGTGGTCATGGCCGGCCTCCGGTCAATTCAGCTCGGCCTGGCCTGCGACGCGCTGCCAGCGTTGAACGTCTTCAGCAACGTAGTCGCGGAAGCTATCGCCTTCCTCGGTCGCCGGCTCTCCGCCTATCTGTGCGGCGAAATCCTTGAAGCCCTGATCGTCCATGACCTTGTCCAGAGCGGTCTGCAGCGTCTCGACGGCCTGGTCGGACATCTGGTCATCGGCGATCAGCCCGAACCAGGCGGTGGTGACGAATTCGCCAAGACCCAGGTCCGCGCCGATCTTCGACAGCGGCTCGACATCGGGCAGGTAGGGCGAGGCCTCTTTCGAGGTCACGGCCAGTGCCTTGAGCTTGCCGGACTGGATGTGCGACAGCACGGTCGGCATGTTTTCAAAGGAGACGTCGACGTCGCCGCTGAGCAGCGCCGGCAGCGCTTCTCCGCTACCGCGGAAGGGCACGTGGGTCATTTTGGTGCCGGTCATGGTCTTGAACAGCTCGCCGGACATGTGAATCGAGCTGCCGATTCCGGCAGAGCTGAAGGTCATCTCCTTGGTCTTGGCCGCCTCGATGAATTCCTCAACCGAGTTGTACGGGCTGTCGGCCGGTACCACCATGACGTTGGGGATTTCGATGATGTTGCGGATGAATTTGAAGTCTTTTACCGGCTCGTAGGGCAGCTTCTTGTAGATCACCGGGCCGATGGTATGCCCGGGAGACGCCATCAGGATGGTGTGGTCTGCGCCACGCCCGCCGCGGGCCAGTTGTCCGGTGGCCATGGTCGAGCCGGCGCCCGGCCGATTCTCGACGACCACCGTGCCGACCTGTTGCTGCAAAAGATCGGCGACTTTGCGCGACAGCACATCCGTCGTACCGCCCGGCGCATAGGGCACTACCAGGCGAACGGTGTCGGTCGGCCATTCGGCGGCCTGGGTCAGCGAGGCGAGGGGGAGCGTGGCGGCCAGGAGGAACAGGCTCAGGGTGCGCTTCATAGTCAGGGGCATGGTGGTGTTCTCTTCTTGTAGTTGTTGTAAGTCTGCACGTGTAGCGATTAGCCGACGCTGCCACCTTAAAAGGATCGAACCCTGACGGGAGTCCGATGAGCGAAAAACGGTTCGGTAATCGCACAGATGTTTGCAGGCCATCTGTTGTGGTTTCGACCCGCTTGCGCCAATTTCGTCGCCATCGCCCGTTCAAATATGTAGGAGAGTCGATGAGCGTTCTGCAAGGCATCAAGGTACTGGATCTGACTCGCATCCTAGCCGGGCCCTGGTCGACCATGGCCCTGGCCGACCTTGGCGCCGAGGTGTGGAAGATCGAAAGCCTGGAGGGTGATGACACCCGCAGCTGGATGCCGCCGGCCAAGGCCGGCATCTCCACCTACTACCTCAGTGCCAATCGCAACAAGCAGAGCCTGGCGGTGGATATGCGCAAGCCCGAAGGCCGCCAGTTGATCCTCGACCTGGCTGCGCAGGCCGATGTGGTAGTCGAAAACTTCCTGCCGGCGAGTCTCAAGCGCCTCGGGCTGGATTACGAAACACTGGCAGCGATCAATCCAAGGCTGATCCATTGCTCGATCACCGGCTATGGCCGCGGTAACCCGATGGAGAACCGTCCCGGCTACGACTTCATCATTCAGGCCGAGAGCGGTTTCATGTCGATCACGGGTGAGAAAGAGGGCGAGCCGATGCGCCTGGGTGTTGCCTTCATCGATCTGGTGACCGGCATGAACGCCGTTCAGGGCATTCTCGCGGCGCTGTACGAGCGCGAAAAATCCGGGCTCGGCCAGTCCGTGGACATTGCCCTGTCCGACAGTGCGCTGCATTTTCTGGCCAATGTCGCCTCCGGCTATCTCAATACCGGCAAGGTGCCGCAGCGCTACGGCAATGCCCACGCGAGCATCGTGCCCTACCAGCTGTTCAACACCGCGAACGGCAGCATCGCCCTGGCGGTGGGCAACGACGAGCAGTACCGGCGCTTGTGCCTGGAGGTACTCAAGCGTCCTGAACTCCACAGTGATCCACGCTTCACCCAGAACAAAGGCCGCACTGAGCATCGCGAGCTGCTGATTCCGCTGTTGCAGCACGCGTTCGCGCAGTGGCCCAGCGAGGCTTTGATCGAAGCCTTGCGCGCGCAGGCGATCCCGGTCGGCGAAGTGAAGGATGTCGCGCACGCGCTTGAATCGGAAACGGCACGCTACCGGGATCTGGTGATCACGGCCGAGCATCCGGTGGCAGGCGAGGTGCGTATGGTGCGCAGCCCGCTGCGTCTGTCGCGCACGCCGACGGTTGCGTCAAAGGCCCCGCCGTTGCACGGCGAGCACACCGACTCGGTGCTCGGGCGGGTGCTGGGTAAGGATCAAATCAGCCTTAACGCATTGCGCGAAGCCGGCGTCATCCGCTGACACCGGCTGCTTGTCACCTACCCACAGCCCAGGGGCGATCAACCGGTGGCTGTATCGGTCAGTTCTGCTGTTGGCGTAGGCGTACGGCAATGTCCGGCTGGTCGATGAACAGCCCGTCGATACCGGCGTCGAGGAAGGCCTCGATGTCAGCCTCGATATTGCCGCGCTCGGCTTGGGAGTCGCCGTTGCGCAGGTTGGTCGGCAGGAACACGTTCTCGGCGCGGAAGGTGTACGGGTGCACCTTCAGGCCCGCCGCATGGGCGTTCGGCACGAAGTCGGTGGGCTGTCCGAGATTGCCGTTGGCATCGCGCGGGATGATGTAGCCCTTTTCCGGGCCGACGCCGGCTGCATAGCGGGAGATCGCCTTGAGCCCGTCGGCCGTGGCCATCTGTGCGTAGGTCAGGTCGCTGCCGCGAACCTTTTGATCGTAAGGCTGACCGCCGCCAAACAGCTGGACCAGGCGCAGCTGCGTCAGGCCGCTGAGGGTCTTCAGGTTGTCCACTTCAAACGACTGGATGTAGACCGGCGCGTTACGGCCAGCGTAGCCGTTGCGATGGAGAATGCTGACCAGCGGCTTTTCCATCGCCAGGCCAAGTTTTTGGAAGTGCGTCGGGTGCTTGGTTTCCGGGTACAGGCCGATACGGCGGCGCTCGCTCAGCTGCAGGGTCTTCACCAGATCGATGATTTCCTGCAGCGTCGGGATTTCCAGGCTGCCGTCCATTCGCGCGTTACCCGGACGGATCGTCGGGATGCGCTCGATGGCGCGCAGTGTCTTCAACTCGGCCAGGGTGAAGTCTTCACTGAACCAGCCGGTGAGATTCACGCCATCCACCCTCTGCGTGCGCTTGCGGTCGGCGAACTCGGGGCGTTGCGACACGTCGGTGGTCAGCCCCAGCTCATTGTCATGACGGGCTACCAGCTGGCCGTCGCGGGTCATCACCAGATCGGGTTCGACGTAATCGGCACCCTGCAGGATCGCCAGCGCGTAAGAGGCAAGCGTGTGCTCGGGCACGTAGCCGCTGGCGCCACGGTGGGCGATGATCAGCGGATGGGGTTCATCGCGCCCGTGCTTTGCGGCAACCGAAGCATCGGGTGTGGCGGCAATCGCGGCGACCGGCAGCAGCAGGCTGCAGGCGGCAAGCAGGTGGCGCAGGGTAAGGCGGCTGTGGCGGGCCATTGCGGGCGTCTCCATGGAAGGGGAGCGGTTAGCCTGAAGTTTGATAATGACGACAGCTTGACGCTTCGGTAAACCGGATATGACCGTTCGATGATGCTGACGTGTATCTGGCGGCGCTGACTGCCCGGCGGGCGCTCTGCTATCCTCGCCGCCATGAATCAGACCTCTCTTCCCCTCGCAATGATCGCAGCCCTGGCGGATAACCGCGTCATCGGGCTGGACAACAAGATGCCCTGGCATCTGCCGGCCGACCTCAAACACTTCAAGGCCACGACCCTCGGCAAGCCGATCATCATGGGTCGCAAGACCTGGGATTCGCTTGGCCGCCCACTGCCGGGGCGCTTGAACCTGGTGGTCAGCCGTCAGCCCGATCTGCAAGTCGAAGGTGCTGAAACCTTCACCACGCTGGATGCTGCGCTGGTTCGCGCCGAGCAGTGGGCGCGTGAGCAAGGCGTCGACGAGCTGATGCTGATCGGCGGCGCGCAGCTCTATACCCAGGCCCTGGGTCAGGCGCAGCGGCTCTATCTCACCCGCATCGAAGCCAATCCCGCGGGCGACGCCTTTTTCCCCGTCTATGACGAAGCTGACTGGGACCGTGTCGACAGTGAGGCACACCCGGCCGAGGGTGAAACGCCGGCTTACCGCTTCGAGACCTGGCAGCGGCGCTAAGCCCGTCACCCTACGCTTCCTTGACTGACGCCAAGTCCTGACCTGGCGTCAGTGCTTATGCTTTCCGTCCGCTCCACACGAGACACTTTCCATGCACAACGACAAGCCGAGCCCAGTGCAATGCGACGCTGAGCAGGCGGAAACCATTGCGCCGATATTCGTCCGCCATCCGCTCTGGGAGGACGCCCTCGCGCTGCTCTTGGGCACCGCGATGGTGGCGCTGGGGATCGCCTTCTACAGCCACGCCGGGCTCTTGACCGGCGGCACGGTCGGTCTGGCCTTTCTGCTCAAGTACTTCGCCGGCTGGCCTTTCGGGCTGGTGTTCTTCACCCTGAACATTCCGTTCTATCTGTTGGCCATCTGGCGCATGGGCTGGAGCTTCACGTTGCGCACCGTGATCGCGGTGGGACTGGTGTCGCTGCTGGCCGAGCTGACCCCGAACTGGATCCGTTTTGCCGAGCTGAACATCTACTACGCGGCGCTGTTTGGCGGTTTCGCCATGGGCGTCGGGCTGCTGATGCTGTTCCGTCATCGGGCCAGCCTCGGCGGGGTAAACATCCTTGCGCTGTTCCTGCAGGAGCGCATCGGCCTGCGCGCCGGCACTTTTCAAATGGGCATCGATGCATTGATCGTGCTGGCGGCGGTCTTCATCGTGCCGCTGGATAAGGTTGCGCTCTCGGTGCTGGGCGCGGTGGCACTGAATCTGGTGCTGGCGATCAATCACCGCAGCGACCGTTACACGGGCGTGAGCTGAGCGCTTAACCCAGCGTCACCAGCTGCGCGCGCGGCTGGCCGTCCTCGATGTCCAGCAGCGCCAGGCTGATAGGTAAGGTGAAGCGGCGGCGGCCTGCGCTTCCCGGGTTGAGGTAAAGCACGCCGTTGACCTGCTCGATCTTTGGTTGGTGCGAATGGCCGGCAATCACCACGTCGACCTGCTCTGCAATCGGGTCGATGCCCATCGTCTTGACGTCGTGGGTGACGTAGACGCGCAAGCCGCCGATTTCCAGGTCCAGATGCTCCGGGACCTCCGCCGCCCAGTCACCGCTGTCGACATTGCCGCGGATCACATCGAGCGGCGCCAGTGCGCGCAGCCCCTCTAATACCTCGGGTTTGCCGATGTCGCCGGCGTGGATGATGCGCTCGCAGCCTTGTAGCGCCGCGAGGGCCTCAGGGCGCAGCAGGCCGTGAGTGTCGGAGATGACGCCGATGCGCATGGTGGCTCCCGTTTTCGAAATTGCCTGAGGGTTGGGCAAGCGAGACTTGGCCCTGGTTCGATCTTGCGGCAGTCTGGCGCTCGGCTAAACGAAGGGGAAACAAATGGAGCAGGTCGATTGCGTCGTGATCGGGGCCGGCGTGGTGGGGCTCGCAGTCGCGCGGGCACTGGCCCTGGCCGGGCGCGAGGTGTTGATACTGGAAGCCGAAGCGGCCATCGGCACCGGCACCAGCTCACGTAACAGCGAAGTCATTCATGCCGGCATCTACTATCCGCAGGGTTCGCTGAAGGCACGGCTGTGCGTGGCCGGGCGCGACGCGCTTTATGCCTTCTGCGAGAGCCACGGCGTTCCCTACCGGCGCTGCGGCAAGCTGATCGTTGCCACCGATGACTCGCAATTGGCGGGACTAGATGCGTTACAGGCGCACGCCTTGGCCAATGGCGTAGACGATCTGCAGCGGCTCAATGGCGCTGAGTTGAAGGCATTGGAGCCGCAGCTCAACGCCGTGGCTGGCCTGCTGTCGCCTAGCACCGGGATCGTCGACAGTCACGCCTTGATGCTGGCGCTGCAGGGTGATGCCGAAACCGCGGGCGCGTTGCTGGCCTTGCTGGCACCAGTGGAAGCTGTTGAGGTGATGGATGACGGCTTGAAACTGGACGTCGGCGGAGCTGAACCGATGACCTTGCTCGCCAAGACGCTGATCAATTGCGCAGGCCACGCAGCTCCTGCGATTGCGTTGCGTACCAAAGGGTTGCCTGTCGACAAGGTGCCGCCGCGCTATTTCGCCAAGGGCAGTTATTTCAGCCTGGCGACTGCCACGCCGTTCCGCCATCTGGTCTATCCGATGCCCGAGCCTGGCGGCCTGGGCGTGCATCTTACGCTGGACCTCGGCGGGCAGGCGCGTTTCGGCCCGGACGTGGAGTGGGTCGACAGCCTCGATTACAGGATGGATGAAAGCCGCGCTGAAAGCTTCTACGCGGCGATACGACGTTACTGGCCGGTATTGCCCGATGGTGCGCTGCAGCCGGCGTACACCGGCATTCGGCCGAAGATCAGCGGGCCCGGCGAGCCGGCAGCGGACTTCTATATCGACGGGCCTGCCGAGCATGGCATTGCGGGGCTGGTGAACCTGTTCGGCATCGAATCACCAGGACTGACGGCTGCCCTGGCGATTGCCGATGAGGTCTGCCGGCGCCTCGCTAAGGAAGCGCGGACCGGTTGATCAGACGGGATCCTGCTCCGCACTTGCTGGCGACTCGGGCAGGAACCAGTTCATCACCAGGGCGCAGATGCCGCCGGTGGCCACGCCGGATTCCAGCACGTTGCGCAGCGCTACCGGCAGATTGGTGAGGAACTCCGGCACCTGAGAAAAGCCCAGGCCCAGCGCCAGCGATACGGAAATGATGAGCAACGCGCGACGGT
>TARA_R110002095_G_scaffold29024_6_pt1 | contig 10289 bp, 10 predicted proteins | sample TARA_R110002095 | Tara Oceans TARA_R110002095 (sample SAMEA4397255) | marine metagenome | biome: Polar Biome; feature: [SRF] surface water layer (ENVO:00010504); material: water (ENVO:00002006), including particulate matter (ENVO:01000060) such as... | depth 5 m | reverse complement strand
TCAGATGGGGTTGATGATGCGTGGCCGAGTGCGCTTTCCAACCCGAGCGCTGGAAGATTCTCTGGTGTATTGCATCCCCGCCGACCTGTTTAATGATTATTGCGATCAGCATGAGGACTTCTCCAACTATTTTGAAGTGGATAACGCTGCGCTGTTGCACCAGTCGGTGGCTGATCAGACCAATAAAAATGACCTGACCACTGATAAAGCAAAATGCCTGCTCAAGCGCGGTGTGGTGACGGTGACTAAAAACACAGCGATCAGTACAGCGGCGTTGATTATGACCCAGGAGCAGGTTTCATCGTTACTGATCACGGATCCCGATAAACCGATTGAAAGTGACCCTGAAGATGATGATGGGCAAGCGATCGGCATTATTACCGATCGGGATTTTATTACCCGTGTCATAGGGCAAGAGTTGGACCTGCAAACCCCAATCAGCGAGGTGATGTCCACCGATATGGTGATGTTGGATGAAAATGCCTATGTCTATGAAGTGATGTTAGCGATGCTGCGCTTTAATGTGCATCACATGCCGATTTTGAAAAAGAAGAAGCCGATAGGCGTTATTACCCTAGCGGATATTGTTCGTTATGAGTCCCAGAGTAGTTTGTTTTTAGTCCGAGGCATCTTTGCCCAGCAAAGTGTTAAAGAGCTCGCCAATTATGCGCAGTCGGTACCTGAAGCCTTTGTGCGGATGGTCAATGAAGATGCCAATTCGCATATGATTGGCTCGGCGATGTCGGTCATCGGGCGCAGTTTCAAGCAGCGTTTGCTGGAACTGGCGGAGGATGCCCTGGGTAAACCGCCGATCCCCTATTGCTTTCTGGCGCTGGGGTCTATGGCCAGGGACGAGCAGTTACTGGTTACCGATCAGGATAATGCCATTATTTTTGATGATAGCTATGCAGAAGATCTTCACGGTGAATACTTTGCTGCACTGACCCAATTCGTATGTGAGGGTCTGAACGCCTGCGGTTACGCCTATTGCACGGGTGACATCATGGCTACAAACCCCAGATGGCAGCTGACGCTGAGCCAGTGGAAGGACCTGTTTAGCCAATGGATCAGCAATCCTGATCCTAAAGCACTGTTGCACTGCTCAATTTTCTTCGATCTGGATGGCGTCTGGGGCAGAGAGCAGTGGGCCGCTGATTTACGTCGACATATTGCCACTCAAGCAAAAGGTAATCCCAAGTTTCTGGCAGCATTGGCCAGAAATGCACTGTCGCGCAAGCCGCCCTTGGGTTTCTTTAAAGAGTTTGTGATGGAAAAAGACGGCCGACATAACAATACCATCAACCTTAAGCGCAGAGGCGCGGCACCGCTGACCGATGTGATTCGGGTACATGCCTTGGCGGTAGGATCCAGAGCACGTAATTCGTTTGAGCGTCTCGACGATATTATTGCGGCTAAGCTGTTGCCGGAGGGCAATGCTCAGGATCTGAGTGATGCGCTGGAGTACCTGTCTATTGTCAGAGCTAAGCATCAGGCGAATGATGTAAATCAGAAGCTGGAGCCAGATAACAATATAGAGCCGGATAATTTGTCCCGCTTTGAACGTCGCAACCTGAAAGAGGCGTTCCAGGTGCTAAGTGCGGGGCAGAATTTTCTTAAATACCGTTATACGGCCAATACCACCCTAGCAGGGATAAAAAACTGAATCCTGGGCGCGATTTACCCCGGGATTGGGTCGAATATTATAGGCAGCGCGCTACCTCCGCTAGCAGCCAGAGGGTAGCTGACTTCTATCGCCAGGGGGTGATCAATCCCGAAACCCCGATCGGGCAGGCGCCCCTGGTGGCGCTGGATTTTGAAACCACAGGCTTGTCTTCAGAGGATTCCGAGATTGTCAGTATTGGTCTGGTGCCTTTTGATATCAGGCGTATCTATTGTGGTGAATCCAGGCATTGGATTGTAAAACCGCAACAGGATATGACCGAGGCGTCCATCGTGTTCCATGGGATTACCCATTCTGATGTGGAAGCAGCCCCCCCTCTTGAGGTCATTCTGGATCAGGTGCTGGATGCCATTGAGGGCAAATTGGTGGTGGTTCATTATCGTTATATAGAGCGGGAGTTCTTTAATAAAGCGGTGCTGGAACTGCTCCATGAACCGCTGCTGTTCCCGTTGATCGATACGATGGAGACTGAGGCGAACATCCTCAAGGGGCAGCAGGGATTCTTTGATAAGCTGATGAACAAAGCGCTTGAGCCGGTTCGACTGGGGTATTGCCGCCGACGTTATAACCTTCCGCATTACGATGCCCACAACGCGCTCACGGATGCGCTGGCCACGGCTGAGTTGTTACAGGCGCAGATTGCGCATCACTTGAGTCCAGAGATGGCTGTTAAGGCTTTATGGACATAAAAAGCTGGGCATAAAAAAGCTCGGCGAACCGAGCTTTTGTAAATCGAATTATCAGTTATTTGTAAGTTTTTTCTGTTCGCAAGCCCAAGACCAGACTCAGACACATCAACAACAGCACGATAGTGAAAGGCAGGCCGGTAGAGATAGCACCGGCTTGCAATGCCTGAATCGATTCTGTGCCGCCGATCCAGAGCAGTGCCGCTGCTATGGCGCCTTCCGTACTTGCCCAGAAAATTCGCTGAGGGACCGGCGCATCAATCTTACCACCCGAAGTGATGCTATCGATAACCAGCGAGCCTGAATCTGACGAGGTAATGAAGAAGACCAGCACCAGTACTATCGCTATCACAGACAGGGCGCTCCCCATCGCCAGTTCATCGAACATCTGGAACATGGCCAGCGGTACTTCTGTCAGCCCATCGGCCCCCAGCGCGCCAACCTGGTTGATCACCTGATCGATTGCAATGCCACCGTACACAGACATCCAGATTATCGTTACGCTGGTCGGTACCAGGAGGACAGCGATGATAAATTCGCGGATGGTACGGCCTTTGGATACACGAGCAATAAACATACCTACAAAAGGAGACCAGGAGATCCACCAGGCCCAGTAGAAAACAGTCCAGCCCTGAAACCAAGCCTCGTCTTCACGTCCATGCGGGTTGCTTAATGGAATGATATTTTCCAGGTAGGCGCCGAGTGTCTGTGGAATCGTACCCAGTGAGATAGCCGCTGCAGAAAGCGCTACGAAGACCAGCAACACAAAGGCAATAATCATATTGATGTTACTGAGCAGTTTTACCCCGCCTTCGATGCCGCGTATTACCGAAATGATCGCCAGCAGGGTAACGCCAATAATCACCAGTATTTGCAGACCGACGCCTGCTTCAATACCAAATACGTGATGGATGCCGGCTGCCGCTTGTTGAGCGCCAAGGCCCAGCGATGTTGCCAGACCAAAGAGCGTGGCTAATACAGCAAGGATATCGATGATATGACCCGGCCATCCCCAGGCTCGATCACCTAATAGCGGATAAAAAATAGAGCGGATGGAGAGTGGCAGGCCCTTGTTGTAGGTAAAAAAGGCGAGGGATACTGCAACAACGGCATAGATTGCCCAGGGGTGTAAACCCCAGTGGTACATAGTCGCACCCAACGCCATGCGGGCGGCTTCAGGCGTTCTCGCTTCCACGCCTAAGGGCGTTTCATACCAGCCGGTGAAGTAAGCAACCGGTTCGGCAACACCCCAGAACATCAGCCCAATCCCCATCCCCGCCGCGAACAGCATCGCTAGCCAGGTGATCGTTGAGTGTTCTGCTTTCGCCTCATCGCCTCCCAGACGAATTTTGCCCCACGGAGAAATGATCAGAAATAAGCAGAAAATAACAAAGAAATTAGCAGACCACATGAAAAGTACGTCGAAGGTACCGATAATGTTCCACTTGATGCCGTCAAGAAACTCTTTTGCGGTTGTTGAATCTGTTAGCAGCGTTGCTAACAGGAAAATTAACACCAGAGCAGCACTGGTTCCAAAAACAGGGTTATGGATATCAAATCCCCATTTTTGGACATTGTCCTGACCTATCGTGTAATCCGTACTCTCTATACTATATTTGTCTGTTGGTTCACTCATTGGACTCTCTTGTTTACAGCGTAATTACCATGAAAATACTTAGAAACACCTGAGTTTCAGGTTGTTACTAAGGTATACCTCTATACGGTAACATTTATCCGAGCTAAATTGGACAGGTGCTCAAATATCCTGACACCCTGGCCCCGTCGTTCTCTATCTTATTAGTCTTCAAGCCGTCTACGCATGCGGATACTGCGCGGCTCGATGTTGAAAGGACAAGATCGATGGTTTTTCAATGACCCCCTCATCGATATTAATTGCACGTCGAATAGTTTCATTGGCTTGCCAACCTTCACGCCCAGAGAGTACAGCGGGAATGTGCACCAACAGCGCCGCAGAAATAGAGCGCGATGCGCTTTCCCATAAATAGCTGGGGGTGTGATCTACCGCGTAGTAGTCAATGTCACCCACCTTAAACATGGGCTGGCTAAAACTGGTGGGCTTGGCAAAGTAGAACCCCATGCCTTCGTCGCAACTGATATCGATGATCAGGCAGCCCGACCGCAAACATCCACGCTCCGCTTCAGTCACATAGTGAATTGGAAAATCGGTTTCTTGATAGGTGCCGTTGATAATAATATCGGTTTCGCTGATCAGCTCATGTAATGGGCGCGCGCTGCCATCGTGCTCTACCACCATCATGCGTGGTTCGTCGTCGACGCCAGGGCGGACGCGTACATAATGACAGTCGAGCACTTCTTCACGCACTTCGTGATCGGGGCGTTGAATACAGATGGTGATATCCCTAAAGCCATGCGCTTTGAGTGCATAGATAGCTCCGCGACTCACAGCGCCAAAGCTAAAGATGGTCACTTTGCGTTGGTTGCCATAATGGCCGTCTATGCCTTTAAGTTGCAATGCATGCAGCACCGCACAATAGCCCGCCATCTCGTTATTTTTATAAAACGTATGACGGCCCACTTGACCACTGGGGCTCCAAACAAACATATCTTCAAAGGCAATCAGTGTCAGCTTGCGATCGATGGCGGCTTGGGTAATGGCGCGCTGCTGCGCGCAATGCACATAACCCCACAAAATTCCGCCTTCACGCAGGGCCTGTAAATCGGAAAGTACCGGCTTGGAGACGATGGCGCGGCCAATGTTAGCCAGAATATGCTCGCGGCTGGCGATGCCTCCAGTCTGTTCTGCAATAGTACTGTCGCTAATACCAAAGGGTGCGCCGTAGCCCTCCTCAAACGTGAGTTGCCGGCGGATGGCTTCCGGCAATCTCAAAAAATGCTCGGGATGGAGTGGAACCCGTCGTTCATCTGCTTTTTTGGAGGTGCCAATAACACCAAAGGTTAAATCGGTCATACAAATTCCTTGATTAAAAAGGGTGGGCGCACACAAGTAGTCGCGTGCTACAGCAGTAGTTCGCTATCTAAAATATGGGGCTAACAATTCGCTTTAAAAAATTCAGAGTGCCGATAAGTTAAGCTCAAAGGCGACAGCGAAAATATTACGTTCGTATGGATGCGACCAGGGCCGCAAAAAATTACTAAGAGGAGGGGAAGTTAAAAAATACGTTAAATTAAACTTCGCAAACGAGATAGCAACACAAAAACAGGCTAAAGAAAAAAGGGGGGCGATACAGAGTCGCTGATAGGTGTTCTATGGCGACTTACCGCTTAATGCTCCCGCTTGAGTGAATAGAATTCACTAGGTAGGTATATAACCGGAGCTGAGATCCAGTATGGGAGTCTAAGCCACAAATGTACAGACTTTGAAATTAGCGGTAGCTTTAACATCGTAGCGTTTAACCAGCTCATAAGTACCCCCTGTTCTTAACTAAAATTCGGGCTAGCGTTGGGGATCCCGCGCGAGTTCAATGCAGCAGCATGTGCACCAAGGTCCTGACTGCAATGTGCCGGGAAGAGGCTCCAGAGCGGTCCATCATCGCCAGGGTAGCAACAGGTGCTGCATAACTTACCAGCAAGATCTGCAGCATCGCGAAGATGCCGTCGCGGAGATTGATTGTGATTAAAACCGTTGAATTTGAATAACATTATTGAACTTGATTAGAACAATAGCAGGAAGATCGGGGTGCGGCACGCACCCAAAAAAGTGAGATCAAACTTGTTTTTGTGCCGATCTATAAGCGACCTACGAAATTTAATGCACAGATATGAATTGATATGCATCAATTAGAATTTTCCAGTGAAAATAAATTTAAAAAATGTTGCGAAACAATGGTTGATATTCTTATCTGTATGATTTTAAAAGTTATTATTCTTGGTCGATGAGATTCTGATCAATCCAGGGTGAGTGCTCTAAAACAGGGGCTTGAGACGGGTTACCCCGCTTTACCACACAGAGTTATCCACAGAAACTGTGTATAACTGATTACCTATAAATTGCGGTATGCGATCGGTTTTTTCGTTGTTATCGTTTCATCAAGTGTTGTCTTTTTTGCTGCGAAGAGGTAGTTACAGCATAGGGTTTGGCTCTTGCAGCATGCTTGCTATGCTGGGGTCTGGGCATAAAGCACAGTTTGTTAAGATTTTAAGGGCGCGGATTGGATCAATAGTTATTGATCAATATCAATGTTTAAATAATAAATGCTGCGGCGCACAAAAAATTCCTGTATTGTCCCATAGTATCAATCAGTGAGCTGTGGAGTAACGCTGTGAAAGCTATGTCATCGAGTCATGAAGGCAGGAAGTATTTACATATCGCCCGATCTTCAGACGCCAGTTTTGAAGATATCAAAGCAGCCAGAAGCAAAATTCTGCCGCTATTTGATGACGCGGGAATTGAGCGGATGCTGTTTGACTACCGCAAGGTCAATATTGATCGTTTTAGCCAAGACGACATAGATACGTTTGCGAAAGAGTTCAGGGTTGACTTTCCTTCTTGCCAGCGTATTGCGCTTATTTGCCAACCGGATGCCCGAGTGACCTATCAACGTCTGCAGATCGCCTGTGATCGTTATGATATAGAGATGCAGTTCCACTCTGAGCTTGAGCTAGCTAAAGACTGGTTATGCGATCATTGATCCCCTCCTTAGGCAGATCCTAGCCTCAGCGTTAGGATCTGCCTGGAATCTAGTTCCAATTCCCATTGCTCATAATCTGCAATCACCATCGATATAGGGCTGGCTACCGCTTGGGTTAAGAGTCCTTGGTAGACGAGGCGCTTTTTGATAAGGAGTAGGGGGCGGATGAATATTTCGCTCTCATCCATGCCCCTTTCTTATTTGAGTGTTAGAGATGCTTATCCCTGAATCATCTGATTCAGATCGAGCAGAATTATCAACTCGTCGTTATGGTAACTCACGCCCTGGATAAATTTACTGCTCTCGTCGGTGCCGACATTAGGGGTGCGTTCGACCTCAGATTGGCGCAGGTAGATCACTTCGGCGACAGAGTCGACCAGCATACCTATAACCTGGTCTTCCAGCTCGATGACGATGATCCGGCTGTCGTTGCTCGGTTCGGTAGGCTGTAGGCCAAACAGGGAGCGGGTATCAATAACGGTGATAACATTTCCGCGCAGGTTAATGATCCCTACGATATAGTGGACGGCGCCTGGTACAGGCGCTATCTCGGTCAGGCGCAGCACCTCTTTAACCTGCATGACATCAATACCGTACAACTCCTCAGCAAGCAAAAACGTGGCCCACTGTACTTGAGGGTCGTTGCTGCCGCTTTGTTGTTTTACCTGTAGGTTTTCTCCGCTCATCTCATCGCTCCGTCAGGGGTCATGTACAGCCAGCTCAAACCCGCCTGGGTTGTGGTTTTAGGATTGTATTCCAGCCCTATCCAGCCAGTATACCCCAACGAATCCAATGCGTTGAATAGTGTCGGGTAATCGATTTCGCCAGTCCCAGGTTCATGCCTGCCTGGATGGTCGGCGATTTGGATATGACCGATATAGGGCAGCAGCTTAGCTAGCCTAGGCAAAAGAGGGCTTTCCATCCGCTGCATATGATAGATATCGTACTGCAGCCGGATATTGTCACAGTTGTTGGCCTTTATCATATCTATCACGGTTGCTGAGTGGTGAAGCAGAAACCCAGGTATATCGTAGCTGTTTATCGGTTCAATATTGAGTTGGATGCCGTAACGATCCAGGCGCTTGGCGGCGTGCTGGATGCGCTCGGCCATCAGCGTTAATGCCTCTGTACGGGGAAGTTCGGGCGGACAGATACCCGAGAGACAGTTGATCTGCGGGCAGTTGCTGGCCATTGCGTATTCCAGCGCCAGCTCTACTCCCTGTTTAAACTCTTGTTCTCTGTCGGGCAGACAGGCGATGCCTCGCTCGCCTTGTTCCCAGTCGCCTGCGGGCATATTCAGCAGCACCAGCTGCTGCCGGTTGTCTCGAAGCAGCTGGGTCAGTGCGTTAGCCGTGATCAGGTAGGGGAATTGAATCTCGACCGCACTGAATTGTGCCCTCGCTGCAGCCTGAAAGCGTTCAGGCCAGAGGTGCTCGGTGAAGAGCAGGCTCAGATTGGCGCAGAATTTAGTCATTAGAGACAGTTGGTTGGCTTGGGTAAGCCGGCAATCTTGCAGGCAATTTTGGTCGGGCTACCGGGAAACAGTTGCAGTAGGTACAGGCTTGATGCCTTCTCTTTACCGAGCTGTAAACCGACCTGTTTTACCAGAATGCGCATGGCAGGGGTAAGCTGATATTCCAGATAAAAATCACGCAGTATCTCGATTATTTTCCAGTGATCATCTGTTAGCTGTATCGATTCTAGTCGGGCTAGCTCGCTGGCGACAGTCGAGTTCCAGTCGTCAAGGTTGCGTAAAAATCCTTCCGTATCCAGCTCCACGATTTGATCGTTCAGGGTCAAGGTTGCCATCGTTATGCTAGCCATTGTTGCATCAGTGATTTAATACCAGCTTTGAATTCTTTCGCATTGGGTAGTCAGAGTTACAAAAGCGCTATCGGAGATGACGGTGAAGCGCGGCGAGAGCAGGGGGTTTAAACCTCGTGCGTCGATATCCGCTTGCAGCACGTAGCAGTCGATAGCTGAGTCTAGGTTTTGAAACAGCAGCTCGTTGTTTCGTGTTGCCGCATAGGCGCCGTCTTCAATTAACAACAGTGCTGCCGGCGGCGTTATCACCCGCAGGCAATCGGCTAAGACAAGGCTGCTATGCGGGGCTCGATTAAGGGTATGAAGCACCATGATAAGATCCGTCAGAAGCTGAGTATGTGCTGATGTTGATGGAAGAGTTGTGAAACCGCCTTGTCACTCAGGATATCGGCCTCAAGCAGTAATAGATCTTTAGCCAGGCCGCGTGTTTCTAGGCAGGATTGGCCCACATAGATCCGGTCGATGTCGTACAGGGCCAATGCGGGCAGGGTTTTACCGATGTTTTTAGCCTGAAGCTGTTCGGGTTGCTGTCCTTGAAGTAACTGGTAGACCCCATCGTTGAGAAACAGCAAGCTGATGGGGACTTCAAAGGCAGCGGCCGTTAATGCAGCGTCTAAAGCCTCACGGGCGATCTGACTGCTGTAGGGGCTGTGCCGAAGTACCAACAGGATAGCGGCTGTCTGGCTCATTGTTGCCCTCCGAAGGTGATCACCCGATCCGCATGCAAAGTTGCGTCGATCAGTTGTCCCAATCCCGACAGCTCAAATCCCTCGGCGAGATTCCCTCCTGGATGTTCGTGTCTTTTGGCTTCGCGGCTATCCATCACCCCGCGCCGCACCGCTGCGGCGATACAAACGATCAGCTCAATACTGTGCTGCTGGGCTAAGCGCTGCCAGTGCCGGGTAAGGTTGGACTCATCCTGGGGTGGAGTCGTTAGGCTGTTGGCGGTATAGACCGATTCGCCGTAGAAAAACACCCTGGGAACCTGATGTCCCAAAGCGATGGCCGCTTCGATATAGCGTAATGCCGTATTCGCGGCTTGGCTGGCGGTCGGGGAACCATTGATAACAACGGCAAGCTTCATTAAAGGGGACTCATGGGTTGGGTGTTGCTGTGAAAATATAAGAACAAAGCTTACCAAAAAAATGAGTAACCGACGTGTTAATAGGGAGCTAATTGATCGCTATTTTGTGGCGGGCAAAAAAAACCGCGCGCCTGGGCTAACCAGGCGCGCGGTTTTTGCTTGAGGGAGCTTAGCGTCCCGAGATATTAACGGTCTAGATTACCCTCGATCGCATCGAGAAAACCACGCATATCGACCACTTGCTCGTTTGCTGGGTCGTTGGTCTTGCCTTTCAGATCGCCGGTGATGATACCCTGGCCGACGGTATCTATCAGCGCCAGTTTGAGCTTGCTCGAGTAGTCAATTAAGGCTGCGTTTGCTTCGCGTTTTCCCAGAGTCTCTAG
>TARA_R110002095_G_scaffold156317_2_pt1 | contig 10328 bp, 9 predicted proteins | sample TARA_R110002095 | Tara Oceans TARA_R110002095 (sample SAMEA4397255) | marine metagenome | biome: Polar Biome; feature: [SRF] surface water layer (ENVO:00010504); material: water (ENVO:00002006), including particulate matter (ENVO:01000060) such as... | depth 5 m | reverse complement strand
CCGAAGTTGTGAGCAAACCCTTGCCTGGCAACCGGGCGAGCCTTTGCTGGCCGGGCAATTAATTGCCCGGATTACGGTCGATAGGCAAACGATAGCAGCAGGGCGAGCAGCAACAGGGCCGACAGCCCCTGCCAGAAGCCGAGTGGATGGCGCTCGATCAGGGGCCTGGGATGCTGTTGGTGCCAATGATGACTGGGCTGGCGTAGATTGAACATAAACTCAGACAGGGCCGGATAGCGTTTGTGGGGTTCCGGATGCACGGCCCGGGCGAGGGCCTCATCGACCCAGCCTGGCAGGTCATCCCGGTACAGGCGGGCGGGATGGTAGCTGAGCTTCCGCAACTGGCTCCGGTTGCGGAGCCCTGGTACGCGGGTGCCATAGGGCAATTGGCCGGTCAGCAACTGATAGGTGATTACGCCGAGAGAAAACTGGTCGGCCTGCCAGCCTGCGGGCTCCCCCAGAAAGGTTTCTGGTGCGCTGTAGAGCGCTGCACCCCTGGGCCATGTGGGTTCATCATGCTCCCGGAGTTCCTGTAAGCCGGCGATGCGGGTAGCGCCAAAGTCGATCAGCACTGCGGTGCCCTGACTATCGATCAGAATATTTTCCGGCTTCAAGTCCTGATGCACCATTTCCAGCCGATGAAAAGCCCGCAGCCCCCGGGCTATCTGTTCCACCAGCTGGCGCACGGTCTCCAGATCCGGGTTCGGATTATCCAGCAACCACTGCTTAAGACTGATTCCCTGCACGTATTCGGTGGCCAGGTACAAACAGCTGCGTTGTCGTTCCGGAGCAAAGGGCCGCACGACATGGGGGCTGTTGATGCGTTGGGCCACCCATTGCTCGATGGCAAAGTGGTCCAGCGCTCTGGGATCCTGTTGCATTTCCATGGCCGGTACTTTCAGGGCAACTTGTCGGTTGCTGGCCTGGTCCACCGCCAGATAGACATGGCTGCGGCTGCTGGAATGAATCTGCCGCAGAGTTCGGTAACCGTCCAGCGGCTGCCCCGGAACCAGCTCCGGTGCCAGCGGCAGTTGGTGGGCATCCCGGGTGACTTCTTCATTGCTTTTGTTGGCGGGTATCGAGTCCACCCGCACAATCTGTGCACTCAGGTTATCTTCGCTGCCATTGGCGAGCGCAGTAGCAATCAGCTGTCTGGCCGCAGTGTCCAGATCGTCGCCGGATTCGCGGATGATCCCGGCCATGCTGCTTTCCGGCAGGTGCTCGTAAACGCCATCGGTCGCCAGCACAAAGGTATCACCGGGCCACACAGGAACGGTCAGATAATCAATGTCCAGTTGCGAGTTCAGACCCATGGCCCGATTCAGGCAGCTGTCATCCCGGGATAGCCAGACCCGGTGATCGGTAGTCAGTTGTTCCAGACCCTTACCCTGTAGTCGGTAGATGCGGGCGTCGCCTACATGAAAGATATGGGCTGTGGCGGATTTCAGGATCAGCACACTCAGGGTGCAGACATAACCACGATCCTGATCATACCGGTACCGGCTTTGCCGGGTCTGGGCATGCAGCCAGGCGTTGGTTGCCCGCAGTACCCGCTGGGCGGACTGTTTGGCCGACCAGCTGTCCGGCGTCGAGTAATAGTCACTCAAAAAGCCAGCGACCGCAGACTCACTTGCAATCTGGCTGACGTTGCTGGAGCTGATGCCGTCGGCGATGGCCATTGCGATGCCCTTGGACCGGAGCTGTCGATTATCTGGAATTATCAGGCCATGAAAGTCCTGGTTGACTGGCTTGTGGCCTTTGTCCGAGTGCTGGCCAGTGGTAACGGAAAGCTGGGTGGTCATACGTTGCGTTGCCTCAGACAAAAGCACGAAGCCCGAAGGATGCGGCCTCCGGGCTTTGTGCGTACTGCAATTGTTTAGTTGGAACGGGCCAGTTCACTATCGTAGTTGCCGGCGAAATTGCGCTTGGGCGCCGTGCGAATGTGAGTGGTATACAGGGTAAGACCGGTAAAGGACAGGCCACCTACCAGGTTGCCCAGCACAGTCGGGATCTCGTTCCAGATGAAGTAGTCCATGATGGAGAACTCGCCGCCCATCATCAGGGCAAACGGGAACAGGAACATGTTGACGATTGAATGCTCGAAGCCCATGTAGAAGAACAGCATGATCGGCATCCACATGGCCAGTACCTTGCCCGATACTGTGGTCGAAATCATGGCACCAACCACGCCCATGGAAACCATCCAGTTGCACAGCATGCCGCGCAAGAAAATCGTGATCCAGCCGGCAACTCCGTACTCGGCATAACCCAGGGTGCGGGCCTTGCCCACGCTGGCAATCTTGTCGCCAACCGCCCCGGGGTCGGTGTTGAAACCGTAAGTGAAAACAAAGGCCATGATCACGGCCACTGTCAGGGCGCCACCAAAGTTCCCCAGAAAAACCCAGCCCCAGTTACGGAGTACGCCCTTGGCATCAACCCCCGGTCGTTTGTCCAGCAGGGCCAGAGGAGTCAGCATGAATACCCCGGTGAGCAGATCAAAGCCCATCAGGTAAAGCATGCAAAAGCCTACCGGGAACAGTATGGCCCCGGCGAGCGGGCTGCCGGTCTGAACGGCCACGGTAATGGCAAATACCGCTGCCAGAGCCAGAATGGCACCCGCCATAAAGGCCCGGATCAGCACATCCCGGGTGGCCATGTAGATTTTTGATTCACCGGCGTCCACCATTTTGGTGACGAACTCCGAAGGCATGATGTAAGACATAAAATGATCCTCTGGGCTTTCCTGGCCGTCTTTTCGGCAGGCGAAAAAAAACGGCGTCGCTCGCAGGCTACCGTTGGTTGGCAGGTGCGGGCAGACGCCGTCGTCTGAAACAAACTTGAGTGTGGGCAGACATTTGAGATCTGCCAAAAAGCCTCAGCAGGTGCCGTGCCAGCCTTGTGAATTTTTCATAAAAGCTTTTTTATTCAATGGGTAATGCGAGATAAAGCAATCAGGGAAGGTTCGGGCAGAACGGGTTGCCCTGCACCGGCTCAGTGCGGTTCGGGCTTCAATGGTGCGGAAGCTCAGCGCAGGCTGAATCTGACGGGCAGTGCGTAGCGGAAGGTTTGGCCAGACATGCCTTCGGGTACTGAAGGTAACGGGGCCGCGTTCTCCAGCATGGCAAGGGCGGCTTCGTCCAGTATGGGGTGGCCGGATTCTGTGCGCAGGCTATGGCCGATGAGTGAGCCGTCCCGGCGGAACTCGAAGGTTATAACCGGGGCACCTTCCTGCCCCAGCCTGCGTGCCCGGCGGGGGTATTCGTAAAACCGGGACAGGTGTCTGCTGAGCTTTCTCAGGTAATTATCGACGGCTGCCGGGTTGCCGGCATTCTGTAGCGGTACGGAAGACTGTGATTGAGTGCCCTCTTTCTCGGGTGCCGGTTCTGAATGATCAACGTCTGAAACCTCTGCCGGAGAGTTGTCTGCCTCGTCGTCTGCATTTGGTCCGGGCGTCTTTGGCTCCGCTACCATTTCTGGCTCTGGCTCTGGCTCTGGCTCTGGCTCTGGCTCTGGCTCTGGCGTAGGTGTCGGTTTTGTCTCAGGCTTTGGTTTCGGCTCGGGTCTGGTTTTCTGCACAGGTTCGGACTTTGCTTCTTGTGCGGGAGCCGGGGCTGGTTTGCCGGCAAGAGAAATCTTGATAGCTGGAACTGTATTGGCGGCCGCGTTGCCGAGCTGATTTATCTCGATAGGCTTCTCGGGCACGGCGGCCATGAGAATCCCTGCGCTCAGCACAACCGAGATGGCCAGCAGACCCAAACGGGCGCCTCCTCCGTTATCTTTCACGATCCAGGCTCCGTCAGCAGCAGGATTTCCTCATAACCGCCCTGCTCCAGTGTGCGTAAAAGAGCCTCGAGGTCGGCCATGGCAATGGTACTGGCTGCGGCAATTTTCAGCGGTTTCTGTGCATCCGGCTCTGGCAGCCGCTGAAGCAAGGTTTGGGCATCAAGTGTTTTTCCGCTTATTCGCCAGTTGCCCTCGGCGTCTACTAGCAGATCGGCGTGGGGCGGTTGTTGCGCGGCGCCCGGAGGCGTAGCCGGTAAATCGGGCAAAGGGTCGTCTGCAAGCTGGCCGGCCACGATGAAAAACATCAATAACAGGAAAACCAGGTTGATGAGCGGCAGGAGCGCATCCTCTACTCGTTCCATCAAAGACTTGCGGGAGGTGGAGGGTGGTGGAACCAGTTCGGTCATGGCATTTCTTCGGTCGCACGTTCCCAGTGGGTTTGGATGCCGTTACGCGACAGCTCACCCAGGGTGGCTGTGAACAGGCTCAACTGAGCGTCTGGCACTGTAGTAAGGTTGACCTCGGAAATGCCGGCACGGCGAAGTTCAGGCAGCAACTGGCCGATTGGAAGTGTGAGCTCCTGCCACTTTATCTCGCCTTGCTGCGTGACAGTCAGTAACGGCAGTGGCTCGCCGGTTACGGTGCTGCGCCCGTCGGTGTTGTTGGCGAGCTCCAGGTGATCGACAGGCAGCAGCCGGCTGGTCAGCATAAAAAACACCAGCAGAATGAACACCACATCAATCAGTGGTGTTATACGGATCGGGATTGGCCGGTTGGGCCTGGGTTCAACCAGTTGCATGGGTGAAACGCTGTCTGTCATGAGTCTCGCATTCCTGCTCGCCCTTAACTTCCGCACGGGACAGGCGAGCAGCCGCCTGGATCGGCCCTTCACTCGCGGGCTTACTGACCGTTTCCTGCTGGCCGGAAAAGGCTTCAGGTGTCACGCTCAGTACAGAAACCAGTGTGTTGTTAACGACTTTGTGGATACGCCGTAGCCGGAATTCGATCCAGGCAGCCAAAGCAGCGAATGGAATGGCGACAACAAGGCCAGCTGCGGTTGTGGTCAGCGCTTCATAAATGCCGCCACTTAATTGCGATGCATTGGCACGACCTTCTGCTGCGGCCATGGCATTGAAAGCCTCCATCATTCCCAGAACGGTTCCCAGCAGGCCGAGCAAGGGTGCAAGAGCGGCGATAACTTCAATAATCTTCAGTGGCGCTTCAAAAGGTTCAAGCGCCTGCTGTGCATCCCGCGCAGAGGTCTCGCGAACCTGTCGGTCATCCTGATTGTTCTGTCGCGCCTCAATGGTATTGGTTACCAGATTCTGAAGGGGGTTCAGTTTCGCCCAGCGGCTGGTCTGCTGACGAATTGCTTGCGGGTTCACGCCGGAAGGATCCTGTTGCCAAAGCGTAATGATACTTTTAAGTTTTCTGGACAATCTGGGCGCATAAAGCGCGCCTAAAAGTATCAGATAAATAAACGTGATAAGGCCCAAAAGCGCCGTTACCAGCAGCACTATCATCACCGGGCCGCCCATGGCTAACAGTTGGTTGAAAGGGCCGTCAGCCAACATGGAACTGAAAGGCGCCAGAAAATTACTCATGCCGGATATCGCTCGTTATGAAAGTTCATGCGAATAATAACAATTATCATTTTGTTTGCAAGCGCGTAATCATTCATCCGCTGGGCCTCTGTTAGAATTTATGTCGTTATCAAGAGCACTCTTACAAACTCTTTGACTTAAAAACCGGAGGCCCCGCTATACCTTCAAAACGGAGTAACTCTGCTGTGTTGATTAGCGGTTGGCTGGGCAGCCTGGTTAACCGGGCGGTTCTACTGGTAGTGGGTGTTGTTGTTCTGACAGCGCTGCTGGTTGCACTTGCGGGTTCACTTCTCAGCCGGTCGGAGCTCGAGCAACAGGCGGCAAACCAGGTCGCCACCATTGCGCAACTGGTTGCCGGCGAGCTGGACGACAAACTGTCACAGCGCCTGGAAGTGCTCAGCCATGTCGCGCAAGGGTTAACTATGAGCCAGACGGTTTTCGAGGTGCGTGCGAAAGTACTGATGCGCCGCCAGACGGCGTTACAGCAACTGTTTGATGGTCTTTATTTGATCGACGCGCAAGGCAAGGTGATCGCCGAGTACCCGGAGGCCCTGAATATAGTCGGGACGGATGTCAGCAGCCGCTCATATTTTCGTCAGGCCTCCAGACAGCTGACCCCGGGTATTAGTGAGCCCTACCGCTCTCACCATGAAGGAAAGCCCGCGGTGATGGTGGCTGCACCTGTATTTGACCATAAACAGCGTTTTATCGGCATGCTCGGAGGTGCGATTTCGCTGGCAGATGAGCACCTGATTGAAGAGTTCTCTGGCACCCGCATTGGTAAAACCGGTTACCTCACCATCGTTACCCGCAGTGGAACTGTTCTTGCCAATGGTCGCACCGGGGAGGTTGTTCAGCCGATAAAAAGTGCCAATCCTATGCTCCGAAACGCGATGGATGGTTTTGAAGGTACTGCCAAGACACTCAGTGATGAAGGCGAGAACATTATTCTGTCGGTACAACAGATGGTTGAGGTGCCCTGGTTTGTAGCCGCTGTCTGGCCCGCCGGTGAAGCTTATGCGCCCGCCACTCGTATCAAGGATGCGTTTCTCTGGGTTTTGTTGGCGGTGATCCTGCTGGTTGTTCCGGTTTCCATGTGGCGCTTCCGCCGCTTGATGGCGCCTTTGGGTGAACTTGGGTTACAGGTGCATGAACGCCACCTGGGTGTGCGAAATAAACCTGTGAGGGTTTCTGGAGGTAAGGAAATCAGCCAGGTAGTTGAAATATTCAATATGGTGATGGATGAGCGTGACGACGTTCTAAGCTCCCTGGCCGAGCGCGAGGCGTTTTTCCGATCACTCACGCGGGGCGCGCCTATCGGTATTGTGCAGGCCGATGTTCTTGGCCGTATCGAGTTTGTGAATCCGGTGTTCGAAAATATTATCGGCCTGAAGCTGGCTGAGCTAAGCGGTACGCATTTGTTCGATTGTGTCTCGGGTGATGATCGCGACTCTGCGGTGAAAGGCTGGCAGCAAGCCCTGAAAAAACAGGAGGTATTCCGTGATCGTTTCCGGCTGCAAGGGCCGAACGCCGGCCCCCCGGTTTGGTGTCAGGTAATGACGGCGACCCTTGAAACCCCGGAAAAGGTCATGGGCACCATCACGGTTGTGCGGGATATTTCCCACGAACTGGAGGTAGAGAAAGATCTGCGGGACGAGCAGCTAAGAGCGAAAAATATACTCAGCGTGATGCAGGATGGCGTACTGATGGCGGATACGGGGGGTGTGATTCGTTACGCCAATCACGCGGCTGGCCGTTTCTTGGGCGCCGGCGGGGAATACCTTGGTAAAAATGTTTTTGAGCTGCTCGGAATTAATCACGCGGATCAGGCGCTCACCCATGAGTGGTTTCTTGACCATGACGATCTCGACAGCCTTTACGTGACCCTCCGCAATTGCAGCGATGATGTTTTCGATGTGGATCTCAGCATGATTCATATTCGCCAGGGGCGGCAGAATGAGCGGCTGGTGTTCGTGCTCCGGGACGACACCGAACGCAGGCGTGAAGAAGAGCGGTTGTCCTGGGAAGCAACTCACGACAGCCTGACGCAACTGCTGAACCGCCGTGCCTTTACAGTGTCGCTGAACAAATGTCTCAGTGACGCGGCGCGCCAGGATGCAAGCTCAGTGTTGATGCTCATCGATCTCGATCATTTCAAGCCGGTGAATGATGAAGGCGGGCACCTGCTCGGTGATGAGCTGCTCCGGCGCCTTGCCGATTTGTTCAAAGAGTCGGTGCGTCAGTCTGACACCGTCGCCCGGCTGGGTGGCGACGAGTTCGGCATTATTCTCCCCGCTTGCGGTTTGGCCAGAGCAAAGGCCCTTGCTGAACGTATTCGTGCCGGTGTTGACGCGCTCGAAATCGAACACGAAGGCCGCATGTTCGGAGTCACGGCCAGTATCGGTATGACCGAACTGCTTCCCGCAGATTGCGAGCCCGAAGACGTGATCGCACGGTCAGATGAAGGCACCTATCTTGCCAAGTCAAAAGGTCGGAACCAGGTTGTCGTTGTGCCCGCACCGGAACCAGAGTCGAAGCAATAGCCAGAGGCGCTCAGATCCACCAGTCAGCCGCCTGGCTGGCCTGCCACATCAAGCGCAAAGCAAGGATGGTCAGAACCAGATTGAGCGCTTTGCTGAACCAGCTATTATTGAGAGAGTTCAGAAGGCGCAAGCCTATCCAGGTGCCTGCAAATCCGCAGGCAACCATGGCCAGGATAAACGGCAACCAGTGTGCAAACACAAACCCCGTCACACCAAAAACCAGAGCTTTGGGGGCATGCTGCAGGACCATTGCGGTGGCAAAGGTTGCGACTGTGCGAAACCTGTCCACATGAATCTGTTTTATAAACGCCGCCACCAGGGGGCCGGTAGCGCCCACAAAGAGACTGACAAAGCTGGTTATTGTGGCGGCGATAAAAACACCAACCGGGCCGAACGCGCTTTTTGGCAGAGCAGGGCCCCAGCACAGGTAGAGCACGAATACCGCAATGGTAAGTTGCCATAGATAGGCGGGCAGGCTCACCAGCAACCAGGCACCCGCCGCTGCGCCTGCGATAACGCCGGGTGCAAAAGCCGCAATAGTCCGCCAGTCGATATGCTTCCACGTCAGTATTGCCCGGCCACCGTTGGAGCCCAGTTGAATCATGCCGTGCACGGGGATAATTGCGGCTGCAGGCATCCAGGTGGCCATCAGAATCAGCAGCAGAACACCCCCGCCGGCGCCCAGACCGGCGGTAATCATTGACGTAATAACCGAACTCGCCAGCAGGAAAAGTGCCACTGACAAGTCCAGGCTCTCTGGGAGCAGAGCTATTTCCACGCGCAGAATTCCTCGGGCTTTAGCTGTGGCGTTCGGCACAAGGCTTCGGTTGCCAGTTGCACATCGGCCACATAATACAGGGAGGCCAGCCCAAGTCTGTCCCTGCCCAGGTTGTGAAACACCATGCCAAACGCGATGTCGCCTGCGGTAAAACGTTCGTGATTGGGCGCAAAGTACGCCGCTGGTTTCGCCAGAGTCTCGTCATCCAGAAGCGCCTGCACACGGCCTGCGCCACCGTGGTAGGCCTGAACCAGCAACAGCACAAACAGTTCATTGCGTTTGCTTTCCGGAAGGTGGCCGAAGCGTTTGTCAAAGGCCGGCTGCAGGTTGCGTGCGTTCTGGTGCATCAGGCGTAATGCACAGTCGATCTGCGCCAGGCGGTGCCAATAGTTCTGTGGTCTTATCTGGCAGTCTTTCAGTGCGGAAGGTGAAAGCTGGAGAATACCTTTTGCGTCCGCTCGAGAGTGGGCTCTTGCCTGCCCACCACTTTCGATCAGGATTTGCCCGCCCAGGTACCTGGGCAAAACCTCTGGCAGTGCAAAGCGATTTTGCTCGCTCCGGCGCTGAACGATGTACATGAGCGCATCGTGGAGAGACCCTGGTTTTTCAGAGGTTGCGAAGGAGAGGTCGTCCCAGGCCCCCCATACGCGATCTCTGGCCCGGGCGCCCAGGTAGCGGCCAACGGCAAGGTCCAGGTCTACATGGGGTTGGTCACAAGCCAGGGCAAACGGGTAGCCTTTGGTACCTTTGTCGCCGGCAACCCATTCCTCGGTGAGCCCCTTTTCGTGCAGCGACCGGCGGGTATCGTTAAGGCGCTTTTGGGTTGTTTCGCGGTCAGCGCCGTTACTGATCCAGCCCAGAAACTGCCCGCGCATGTCGAACAGAATGTGGCGCTCAGGGCTTGAGCAATAGCCTGTTTCCTTGAGCACCCAGCGCCGGATGGTGAGGATATTCTGGTAAACGCCCTGGCTGACCCAGTAGGGTGAGCCCCGCACAATAGCGGTCCAGCCCGGAGTGTCAGCACTTTCATCGCCGGCCAGATCTTCTTCGGCCAGGGCAGATGCTTGCGCCAGCGTGGTCAGGATGAAAACCAGAACAAGCTGACGTAAGCTTGCGAATCTTGAGTTCATAAACGATGTGTCCGTGGCATTCCGGGCACCACAATAACAAATGGACGCCGCTATGAAGCAATCTGAATATCTTTGTTATGACGCCACCGCACTGGCGGATTTGATACGCCGTGGCGAAGTGACCTCCAGGGAAGTATGCGAGGCTGCCGTGGAACGGGCAACCTCTGTGAACGGTTCCCTTAATGCAATCTGCTTTCCCCAGTTCTCCGCAGCGTTGGCGCAGGACTTCCCACCGCAAGGTGTGTTCGCCGGTGTGCCTTTGCTGCTCAAGGATCTGTCTCAGGAGCAGGCCGGAGTGCCCTGCACCTATGGCAGCCGTGGCTTTAAAAACAACATTGCGCCGCAGGATTCCGAGTTTGTGCGCCGTGCCCGTGAGGGTGGGCTGGTCTTTCTGGGGCGGACCGCTACACCGGAGTTCGGTCTCAAGGCAATCACGGAATCCGAGCTCTGGGGGCCATCGCGCAACCCCTGGAACACCAGCCTCACGCCT
>TARA_R110002095_G_scaffold2155_3_pt1 | contig 10405 bp, 10 predicted proteins | sample TARA_R110002095 | Tara Oceans TARA_R110002095 (sample SAMEA4397255) | marine metagenome | biome: Polar Biome; feature: [SRF] surface water layer (ENVO:00010504); material: water (ENVO:00002006), including particulate matter (ENVO:01000060) such as... | depth 5 m | reverse complement strand
GCAGGCAAGCCGATCGTTGTCTGCGCCGTTGACTGGACGGGGCTGTTAAACGACGCGCATATTGCCTGGCGGACCGCATTAGCAGAGGCAGCCGGCACCACTATTGACCGTGTCGCCGTGCAATGTGTGCATCAGCACAACGCACCATTCGCCTGCCTGAATGCTGAACAGCTCGTACTCGATCAAGGTGATCTGCCGCATATTGTCGAGCTGGATTTTTTCAGCGAATGTCTGGACAAAGCCCGCACAGCCGTCACGGCAGCGATTCCGAAGGCACAGCCGGTCACACACGTGGCTCACAGTCAGGGCAAAGTCGACAAAGTCGCCTCTAACCGCCGCATCGATCGAGACAAGAACGGCAGAATCGTCCGCATGCGGGGCAGCAGCTGCAAAGACGAATCACTGCGCAGCATGACCGAAGGCATCATTGATCCGTTCCTGAAAACCATCGCCTTTTATAACAAAGATCAGAAGCTCGTTTCCTGCCATTATTATTCGACACACCCCATGAGTTATTACGGCGACGGACGCGTCAGCAGCGACTTTACCGGCATCGCCCGCAAGCAGCGCCAACAGGAAGAACCGGGCTGCACCCACATTTATTTTACGGGTTGTGCCGGCAATATCTCTGCCGGAAAATATAATGACGGCTCGCATGAAATGCGTGGCATTCTTGCCCGGCGGATCTACGACGGCATCATCGCTTCCGAGAAACAGTTAAAGCCTGAACCGGTCGGACAGGTCACCTGGAAAACACACGACATTCTCCCCCCGGTCAACAGCACGTTAAACGAAGAGGAATTAAAGAAAACGATCTCCAATAAAGCCAACAGCGTGGTGAATCGAAATCGTCCTTCCTACATGCTCGCCTGGCTGCAGCGGGTGCAGAAAAAAATTCCGATCACCCTGAGTTCATTGCAGATGAACGACATCAAAACGCTGCATCTGCCGGCGGAGAGTTTTATCGAATATCAGCTCCGGGCCCAGAGTATTCAGCCCGATCAGTTCATTGCGACCGCCGCTTACGGCGATGGTGGCCCGTGGTATATTCCCGTCGCGGAAGAATATCCGACGGGCGGTTATGAAGTGAGTGTCGCGTTCTGCGATCCTCAGATAGACGCCATCATGACGCAGGGCATGAAATCTCTGCTGGACAGTTAGCAGTTTATAGAAGTATTCCAAGTCAATTTAGAGGTCGAGTGAGTATCATGGGTATGACAATCATGCGTCGGGTCAAGTTCAATGCAGGACACCGACTTTTCCGCCATGAAGGAAAGTGCCAGTTTTTTCACGGCCACAATTATGTCGCGGACTTTTATGTCACCGGCCCGGAAACGGACGCCGTCGGGCGGATTATTGACTTTGCCCAGTTGAAAGCACTGCTCAAAGGCTGGATCGATGAAAACTGGGACCACGGGTTCCTTCTCAACGTCGAAGACGAAAACGGTCTGAATGCGATCCGCATGGTTGAACCGACAAAATACTTCGTGCTGCCGTATAACCCGACGGCGGAAAATATGGCCCGGTACCTATTGGATGAAGTCTGCCCGAACGTACTCAACGAACTTGGCGTCCAGGCAGTCAAAGTCGTCATCTGGGAAACGGAAGAATCGTGTGCTGAAGCCACGCTCGACCAGGACGATAAACGAGAGCACAGCCTGTTCGATTCGTTTCAAACGGATTCCTTTCCCACCGGACTGCACTGGTAAAACGAACCGACCCAGATCACTTCGCTCCTGGGAAGACGCGCATTAAAAAAGGCTTTGGAGAGGAATCCAAAGCCTTTTCTATTTTGATCGAACGCGTGTCGCTTAGTCTTCTGCAATGAAAGACAGCAAGCCGATAAAACGGGCTCGCAAAACGGCACGGCGGACTGCTCGCTGGTACAATGCGGAAGTACCAGTACGACGGCGGGGTAAAATGCGTCCTTCACGATCCAGGAGAGAACGCAGGGTTCTCAGATCCTTGTAATCGACATATACGGGACGTGGAATATTTCCATCCGGACAGAACCGGCATTTGAGCTTCTTTTTCAGACGAGCTCGTTTTTTCCGTCGTTTGACAATCTCTTTACGCGATAAACCGACTGACATTCTGTTTTTCCTTGTAAAGCGTCGTTACATGGGACACCCAAAGTGGGGCGACGCTGTTTTTAAATTGCTGGCGCGCGGACTGAAGACCATTCTTCAATCTCATTCGAAAGACCAGCTTACCAGCTTGATTTCTTCATGCCGGGGATTAAGCCATCTAAAGCCATGTCTCGTAAAGCGATACGAGAAATCTGAAACTTCCGGTAGTTTCCACGGGGACGACCGGTCAGTTGGCACAAACGACGAAGACGTGTTTTGCTGGAACTACGTGGCAATTTTGCCAGACCTGCGTAATCGCCTTTGGCAATCAGTTCTGCTCGTACTGCTGCGTACTTTTCGACAAGCTTTGCGTTTCTTTTTTGTTTTTCAATTTTTGACTTGGAAGCCATCTATATACCTTCTCCGAAATTCCAAAAATGGGAACGACTGTTATACTGGGTTGCGCGCCACACCGTCAACTTGCCGGGCTGTTTTCAGAACAAAATCGGCTAAAAAAACATGAGACAGGACGCAAATGGAATCGAACACACACCAAAAGTGTTTTTTTGTATCCTATTTTTTATCTTTTTGAGGCTGCGGACGGAAATACTTCATCGACTCAACCACCACCGTCCGCCGGGTCGCAATACGAACCAGTAACGACAGAAAATAGTTGCCCCAGCCCGAAATGGAATACTGCCGCTTTTTCTCAAGGGACTTCAGCCCCGTTTTGACCACCTGATCCACGGTTTGAAACCGGTGTTTTTTCAGCCAGCCTTCCACGCCAGCCACGTCAAAAAATTCCGTCTGGGTCGTACCCGGACAAAGTGCGGTCACCGTCACCCCTTTGTCGCGTGCTTCTGCCCAGAGCCCTTCGCTGAAATGCAGAACATAACTTTTGCTGGCTGCATACGATGACATATAAGCCACGGGCTGGAACGCGGCTACCGAGGCAATGTTAATAATCGCGCCGTGTCCCCGTTCCATCATTTCCGGCAGATAAGAGTAAGTCAGCTCGGTCAAAGCGCCCATATTGAGCCGCGTCATCTGCATCACCCGTTCCCGATCGGTGGAGGCGATATCCGAGACCACGCTGAATCCGGCATTATTAATCAACAGTTCAACGACCACGCCGCGCCGTTTGACTTCATCGTATAGTTTCCGGGGCGATTCCTGCTCGGAAAGATCCAGCACTATGACTTCTGTTTTGGTGCCATGTCGGGTTAACAACTCTGAAGCCAGCTCTTCCAACTGCTGCTGGCGACGCGCCGTCAGTACCAGATGCATACCCCGTGCTGCCAGGCGGTGCGCAAATTCCAAGCCAATTCCGGATGAAGCACCCGTAACCAGAGCCCATCGATCAGAATATTCATCTATCACAGCTGACTCTCCAGAAGTATCCTGTTGGAGACTAACGTTTTTCCATTTAAAAAAGGGTCGGGAAGAAGTGCTGCCCGCATTACGTGAGATCGTAATTTAATTTGGCGCTGGTGAAAACCCCGTAACCACTGTTAATAAACTTACTTTGATCGATTTTTCACCGTTTTTGATTTGATCCGATACTTCTGATTCACCAAACGAGGAAAAAATGCCCCCTCCGGAACGACTGAGCCGCGAAGAAGTCCGCAGTGTGGACCAACGCACCATCGAAGAATTCGGACTGCCTGGAATTGCCTTAATGGAGAATGCCGGGCGGGGCGTCTTTGATTTACTGACTTCACTCGATGCGACCGGCCCGATCAAAATCTGCGCCGGCAAAGGGAATAACGGAGGGGACGGGTTTGTCATCGCCCGGCATCTGGATAACGCCGGCATTCCAGTGCAAATCTACCTCCTGGCCGATCCCGACCAACTCAAAGGAGATGCGGCGATTAATTATCACGTCGCTTTACGGATGGGCATTTCCATCCAGGCCGATCCCGATTTAAATCACCCGGAAGCGTTTCGCGCTTTTCTTCAAGACGCGAACTGGATGATCGACGCGCTGCTGGGAACCGGCGTTCAGGGAATCCTGCGCCCCCCTTTTACCACGGCGATTCAAATCATGAACGAGACACAGGGAAACATGTTAGCCATCGACGTCCCTTCCGGCCTCGACTGTGACACGGGACTGCCGCTCGGGGAGTGCATCATCGCCACGCAGACGGCGACGTTTGTAGCGGAAAAAAAAGGTTTCGTGTTACCGGAATCAAAACAATTTACAGGAACCATACACGTGCTGGATATCGGTGCGCCCCGGCAAATCGTCAGGGATCTCCTGAAAAAACAGTCTTTTTGATGGTGTTTTCCTGCTTCAAAACCACTTTTCTGTAGATCACTCAGCGCAAAAATGGCCTGATTCCCGGAAACGGGGGTTCTCAAAAGGACTCCCTTCTCTGTATATTGTTATTTGATTCGTAACGATTCTTTTTCGGCTTCTGACCCCCGGCGGTTGATTCCTGCCAACCCCTGTTCTTTACTGAAACAGGGACAAGGTTCGTCTGTATGGACAAAAATTTCTGGTATCTAAAGAACTGTGATTTGTTTGAACGGCTGAGCCAGGATCAAATCGCGCAGGTCGAACGGAACTCTTCCGTACGTCAATTCGGTCGGGGGAATCTGGTGTACCTCCCGACGGAAAGCAGCGATTCCGTATTCCTGCTGCTCTCGGGAAGAATCAAGCTTTATCACATTACCGGCGAGGGGAAGCAGGCACTTCTGGCATTGATCGAACCCGGCGAACTCTTTGGAGAGTTGGCAATTTTAGGGGGCGGTGATCGTGAAGAATACGCCGAAGCGATGTTGAAATCGACCATTCTCCGCATCCCCGGCCCGATCATTCAGACACTGATGGAGCAACATGCGGCGGTCTCTCTGGGTGTGACCAAACTGATGGGCCTGAGGCGTCAACGCGTGGAACAAAGGCTGAAATCATTGCTGTTCCGCTCGAATCGGGACCGTTTGACCTATCTGTTACTTGATTTAGCAGAAAAATATGGTCGCCTGACTGCGCAGGGTGTTTTGATCAACATCAAACTTTCGCATCAGGAACTGGCCAGTATTATTGGCAGCACACGCGAGACAGTAACCGTGCTGCTCGGCGAAATGCAGGATGAACGCAGCATTGATATCCAGAAACGACAGATCATCTTGAGAAAAGCACAACATCTGGCACACACGATTGATTTCAAACTCACTCCGGTCTTACAGGCCAAACCCGATCAGTCCGGTGAGTACCTGCTGAGAGGAGCGGAAGCGTAACTGCTTTTTGGAAGACCATTCATATTTTTAAATGAGGATTGCGAACGATCTGTATGTTATTTCACAGATTAAATAAGTGGAGCAATCGATAATACAGGGCAGGGAACATTTCCCGACAGACAACAAGGTACAGTTCCTACACTTGAGTAGGAGGTTTTGACATGAACAAAAACAACATAACCGAACATCAGCAGGTTTCAGAAACCGAGTGGCACACCTGCGCACCCGGCGACTTGGGCCATTTTGTGTCTGTGATGAAAAAACGAAAACAAATCGGCCATCTGATCACAGGTGCGGAAATCGTAACTGTTTGTCTGGCTGTGGGTTTGGTTGGTTTTCTGGGCGTGAATCAGCTCTCGAGTTCTACCACATCACCTGCGGAAGGAGTCGCCAATAAAGCCTGCCCGGGGGGCCTGTATTGTTCCGAAGTTCTCAACCATGCCCAGGATTATGTCGCGCATAAACTGAACCAGGAAACGACCCATAAAGTCGAGGCCCATTTGGCAAACTGCCCGCATTGCCAAAAAAAGGTTGATCAATTGAAGGCAAACATGCACAATAACGCCGCCGTCCAGAAAGCCGCCTTACGGAAACAGGCCGACTGGGAATCTTATCTGCTGGCGTTAAATCAATAGCAGTGCGTCATCGTCAAGATCGAAGCGAGTCGAATTCAACACGCTTCGATCTCTGATTCCCTGAAAGGATTGAGGGAATGTCCCCGGAAGAAGAACCTGAAGTCAACGAGACTGTTTCCAACGAAGATGATTTTCTGGCCGCTTTCGCGTCCAGTGGCCCGGTCGATGAAAGTCTGGATGCCGACTTCGAACGGACCATCGAGGCTTTGGAAGCCGTCGAACGGGATCTGGAACTCCCTGAGCTCCCCGTCGACAGCGATGAGTTGTCGGGCATCTCGCAGGCAGCCACTCCCAAGCCGACAAGCTCGCATACAAAACGGGAAGCGCGCATTCCTCCCCGACAGATTATTGAAGCCGCCTTGTTTGTAGGCGGTTCCCCCTTAACAACCAAGAAACTGTGCTCTCTGCTGAATGACGAATACTCATCATCCTACGTTGACGACTTACTGGATGACTTGAACCGTCAATACAATGATGAAGCGCGACCTTACGAAATTCGCATGGAAGAAGGGGGCTACCGCCTCATTCTGCGCCACGATTTCGAACGCATCCGTAACCGCGTTTATGGCTTTGGCCCGAAAGAGATCAAACTCTCACAGGACGCTCTGGAAGTGCTGGCCCTCGTCGCCTACCACCAGCCGATCAGCAAAGACCGCATCGTCGAAGCCGGTAAAGACAAAGCCGCCGGCATCCTGCGTCAGCTCTTAAGACGCGAACTGATTGCCATCGAACGCGAAGCAGAGAAAAAAGCGGAAGTCAACTACATCACCACCGCCCGCTTCCTGCAGGTCTTCGGCCTGGGAAATGTCGAAGAACTCCCCTACAGCGAATCGTTGAGTCAGAAGTAAGACAAGCGGTAGCATCATCACTTGCTGAAAAACACGACGCAAGCAACGTACCGCCGTTCGACTCTTTTTTGTCAGTGTGAGACTTTGAGTTTGTATCCAGCCCAGACCGCAAGGCAGATCCAGGCAACGGACGCCGTTCCCAGATAGCGATACATCGTCAATCGCCCCAGATCTCCTCCCGGATTATTCGGCATGAAGATCTCTGCGGCGAGTACACCCGAAAAACCGAGCAGGGCACACAGGCTGAAAACCACCAGGAAAATCCAGTACTGCTTACGTTGTATTTGGTAATGATTCATCTTACCCTCGCTTCAAATTTAACGACGTGTTTACGTTCCTCTTTAATATCACAACCGATTATTCCTGCTCGATAATCTGTCGCACTTTAGTTGCCAGTTCATTTCTCGAAAATGGTTTCTGCAGAAAGAAAATTCCGTCATCGATCACGCCATGATCGGCAATGATATTCACTGTATAACCAGACATGAACAAGACTTTCAGGTTTGGTACGATTGCTTTCAGGCTCTTATATAAATCTTTTCCATTCATTTCCGGCATGACCACATCCGTTAACAGCAGATCAATGGTGCCCTGATATTCCTGTACGATTCGAATGGCTTCCCGCGGGCTGTTAGCTACCAGAACTTCGTAGCCGAGTGATTCGAGAATGTTTTTGCTGACTTTGGAAAGCATCGGTTCGTCATCGATCAGCAAGATCACTTCATTGATACCATGGGGCACCTGGGAAGTTTGTCTGGATGTTTTTGATTTCACACCGGTTTGCTGCCGCGGGATAAACAACTGGAACGCGGTGCCTTTGCCAGGTTCACTCTCCACATGGATAAATCCCTGATTCTGTTTAATGATACCATACACGGTCGCCAGCCCCAGGCCCGTTCCTTTGCCTGCTTTTTTTGTCGTAAAAAAGGGCTCAAAAATATTTGCTAAAGTCGCTTCATCCATTCCCGAACCGCTATCTCTCACTGCAAGCTTGATATATTTTCCAGGGAGATAACCTGGGTGCTCAGAGCAGTAGAGTTCATCAAAACCGACATTCTGAGTCTCAAGCGTGATTTTGCCGATCCCGGAAATGGCATCACTGGCGTTGACGCACAGATTTGCCAGAATTTGATCTACTTGTGAAGGGTCCATTTTCACGAGCCCGAGTGAAGTTCCCGGCAACCAGACAATTTCTATATCTTCGCCGATCAAGCGTCTCAACATCTTGATCATGTCTTCTATCGTTTCATTTAAGTCCAGTAATTTCGGTGCGATCACCTGGCGGCTGGCAAAGGCCAGCAATTGTTGAGTCAGATCGGCCGATCGCTCAGCGGCACTGCGAATTTCTGTCAAATGAGTATGGATGGGATTCGATGAATCGATATCCAGCAAAGTCAAACTGACGTGTCCTAAAATGACATTGAGCATATTATTGAAGTCATGCGCCACGCCACCGGCCAGCCTGCCGATGGATTCCATTTTCTGTGCTGCGGCAAACTGTTCTAACAGTCCTTTATTTTCCTCTTCGAGTTGTTTTCGCTCCGTAATATCTTCGGTAAGCATCACAATCCCACCGATGATATCGCGTGATTCATACCAGGGCTGGATCACCCATCTCAACCATTGCGCCGAACCGTCTTCGCGGAGAAATCGTTCCTCATCATGCAGAACGGCCCCCGCTTGCGCCTGACGATGTGCCTCTTTCCAGTGCTCGGGAATTTCAGGAAAAATGACATAATGAGATTCACCCAAAAGACCGTTGCTGCTCAGTTTGTAATCTTTTAACCATTGCCGACTCGTCGCCAGATATCGCATCTCTCGATCAAACAGCGCGATGGCAACGGGAGCGTTTTCAATAAAAAGCTGTAAATCCTGTTCACTGAGCCCCAGTCTGGATTGATTCGATTTCGCATAAATCACAAAAACGGCACCGATTACCTCGCCGTTGCGCTTCTGAATGGGAGTGATTTTTCCGGTAATGAGTCGTGCTGCTCCATCACGGACGATGATTGAAGTATGATTGGCAACGTCCACATTTTCGCCTGTTTGCAGCACACACTCCATGTGTTCTTTAATATCCGTCTGCGAATGTTGATTCGAAAATCGGAAGACCTGAAAAAAAGGTTTGCCGCATACATCGTCGTGCTTCCAGCCTGTCAGTTGTTCTGCCGCGGTGTTGACCAGAATCACTTGCCCTTGCGCGTCGACGGCAATGACCGCATCGGCCATATTCTGAAGCACCGCTTGATACCAGTCCTGGTTTGTGTGATTCATCTGAAGTTCCGTTTGATCGCAAACACCTTTGCAGACGGGCAGGCAACATTGCTGCTGGCCTCGCTCCGTATCACGGCGCAAGTTAGTTGATGATTCGTTACTTACTACTTTTTCTCCTGCCTTTGCGCCATAAAAGCATTTAAATCGTGTTCCGTGGACCAGACATGATGCCATATTCAACTGCCAGTCTGCAACATGTAAATGACCAAGACCGGTCAGTACGACAAAGATCTCTGATAAAAACCTGATCGAGGCGACTTCAGGGAGGGAAAGCCCGGTATTGGCTAGAGCGCATTTGAAAGCCTGTAGCACAGGATCCCATCCCCATTTTGTCCTTCTCGGTAACGAGATTATACGAGTGTGTTCCCCCACTCATGAAACAGAACTGAAGTTCGTCATCCCATATTCTGATTTATGAAACAAATTCTGTTTGCATCAGATTTAGAATCACTGTTTTCGCAGGGTGGATTGATCACAGCCCGAAAACATCTTCCAAAGCGGCGCGCATGACACGCGGATCGGGATCGACGCCGGTCCAGAGTTGGAAACCGATCACACCCTGGTTGACGAGCATGCCCAAGCCGTCCAGTGTCGGACAGCCAATTTTAGCAGCTTCGCGGAGCAGGTGGGTTAGCGGCGGATTGGGAATCACGTCGGAAACGATCATGTTCGATTTAAGCGAGGAAAAATCGAGCGGGAAGATCGCGTCCACATCGGGATACAGGCCGATGGAGGTCGCGTTGATCACGACATCCACATCATCAGCCAACGTGTAGTCGCCGTCCCATAATTCGAAGCGGGTGCGCACTTCCGTCTTTTCATTGAGCAGCTTGACCAGCGCTGCGCCGCGCTCGGCACTGCGATTGACGATCGTAATTTCCGCGGCTCCCGCGAGTGCAGTTTCCACACCGATTGCGCGAGCGGCACCGCCGGCGCCGAACATCACGATTTTTTTGCCCGCCGGATCCTTCAGTTCTTTCAACGATTGCACGAAACCTTTGCCGTCCGTATTCTCGCCCAGCAGATGATCGCCTTTACGCACGATGCAATTGACGGCGCCCATCATCGCAGCCGCATCACTGATGCCATCCAGGTATTGAATCACGGCGACTTTATGCGGGATCGTTAAATTCGCACCGCGAAATCCCATCGCCCGCAAGCCGCCGACCGCCTGTTCCAGATTCTCCGGCGCGACTTCAATTGTCAGATACCGCCATTCCAGGCCGCAGTCGTTGTAAGCTGCCTCCATCATGCATTGTGTCGGATTTTCTGCCACCGGCTGCCCGAAAACACCTGTCAGCTCCTGTTTGAAATTGAGCCGCTGATTCATGAAGTTCTC
>TARA_R110002095_G_scaffold76879_1_pt1 | contig 10406 bp, 6 predicted proteins | sample TARA_R110002095 | Tara Oceans TARA_R110002095 (sample SAMEA4397255) | marine metagenome | biome: Polar Biome; feature: [SRF] surface water layer (ENVO:00010504); material: water (ENVO:00002006), including particulate matter (ENVO:01000060) such as... | depth 5 m | reverse complement strand
AAAAAGGGCAAATCGAGTCCCTCGCTTAACAGGACTTTTGTCTGGACTTTTCTCAAAATCTCAATAAATTGGATGTTATTATCTTTTATTGAGGTTGTGCGATTTGTAGAATCGCCTTTTCAGGTCTGTGAAAAACTCTCGCCGACCGTAATTGAAATGACAGTCTGTGATCTACCTCTCTGCGAAGGAAAGAAGATAATGTCGCGCTTGAAAATGATTTCCTGTTTCATTGTATCACTGAGCATGTTCAATTTTATTTTGATGTCGTTTGCAGATCCGCCGGCCGATAAGGCGACATCTCCTGAAGATACGTCAAACACGACGCTCAAAACAAAAGCAGAGAAGTCCAAAGATCGCCCGCGATTAACCGTGGCAGAGGCACGTAAGAAAGCACAACTGACGCACAAGATCTATGATGCAACCTTGCATGCGATGCACCAGCATTATTTTATCAATGAGCGGGCCGCCGTCCCTGCAAGAGTCATGGAAAACATGTTTTCTGATGTGGAGCGGGAAGAAAATATGAAAGCCAGGTGGATTTCCGTGAACACCAAGGCCATGAGCGTCGATCATGAACCGGAGACTGATTTTGAAAAAGCAGCTGCCAAAGAGATCGCATCCGGTAAGAGCGAATATGAGCGGGTGGAAAACGGAGTTTATCAACGGGCCGGCGTGATTTCACTGATGAATCATGGTTGCTTGAGCTGCCACGTGGGTTTCTTTAAAAAGAATACCAAAGATCGCTTTGCCGGATTGATCATTTCGATTCCTGTGAACGAAAAAGAAAAATAACAACTGGCAAAATCGCTTGATCAGTCAGCCAGTCAGCCAGAAAAATCTGAACTTCCTGTCTGGCGATTGACAGGTTCGAGACATTCATGAAACCATATTCAGAGAATCAATGATGCAACAAATCACACAAAAAATATGCTTCGGTCTGATCCTGATGGCCGTTGTCAGCCTGTTTGAAGCGGGATACTGGCAGAATGGAGACTCGCACACGACTCATGCAGAAGAAAGCAATGACCAGCAGTTGAAACAAAAAGAAGATTTCCTGCCGGCAACAAAAGCGGAAGCACAAGTCCGGGCCCGGTTACTGCATGAGACGATACACGGTTCATTACAGGTGATGCACCGCGATTTTTTTCAGGAAGATGAAAGTATTACGATTCCCTCTCATTCGCTGGAAGATGTTTTTAAAGAGCTGAATCGTACTTTCGGAGTCAAGGTCCGCTGGCTGGCAGTCAATGCGAAAGCAATGAACATCGATAATGAGCCCAAAACTGAATTCGAGAAGTCGGCGGTGGAAGTCTTATCTGACGGTAAGCCCGAGTACGAAATCCTCTCCGACGATACCTATCACTTTGCCGGTTCCATTCGCTTGCCTTCGCAGTGTCTGAAATGCCATCTTCCCGGCAGGAAGAGCAACAAAGACCGTGTGGCGGGACTCGTGATCTCCATGCCTTTCAAAAAACAGAAATAAGACATCTGATCAAAAAACTTCCCACCCCTCAGGCTCCCACACATTCCACGACACATGCTTACGAAGTGGCACAAAACAATTGAGTAGAAATATTATTTCTCGCACGGCCTTACGCCCCCCCAAGTATTCTTTTCATGTGGCTCAGCGCGTCTTTGCAGCATTCGATTTGGGTACGACGAATGTATGAACGGAATTTTCGGCTGGGAGTTCCAGTTTCGTGATGTATTCATCAAACAGGCTGGCTCCCTGGTTCAACCCTTTTTCCTCATCAGGTATGCCATCCATTCCGTAAATACGAACGATAACCGGTCCTGAAATCGCTCCTTTCCCAGATCTCGTCGTAAACATTCCGTTAACAATTTCGAGCCGTGCCTGAGGCCCTTGATTCCCAAGTTCGTGATCAGGTTCAATGACCAGATAGCCTGCAGGAACAGGCTTTCCGTCGTAAGAGACTTCACCCGAAACTTTGTACCTGGGTGGACCATCTACAGCAGAAGAACATCCAGCAATCAATGCGACAAAGCTGAGCAGGAAACAAATCGATTTCATTTTAATTCCAAAATTGAGATCACAGTAACGCTTTCAGTAGCATTCATTACCGGTTCACAGTCCGCGATACGGTAGAGCAGACTCTGCCACTGAAATATTTCGAGAATCGTTCGACGACAGGCAAACCATGGGAGTCACCTTCTAATATTCTCCAATGGGTGTGCCATCACCTCGCTGGCCCAACAGGCGATAGATGGTAATATCCATATTCTCACTCAAAAAACGCGTTGAACCATCTGCCAGAGTCACATGACATCCCCCTTCATGAAAGCTCCCGAACTGCCTCATAATGGTTTCAGTATCTAACCCCGGAGGTCCGTTCAGAACTTTGCTGTTAATCGAATCAATGGCAGCCCCGATTGAGACTGTTGTGACACAACAATCACCTGAAGCTCCCCCGGAACGTGTTGTGCCTGCCCAGCTCATGTAAGTCGTTACCGCTGCTTTCACTGCCTGATATTTTGTTTCAGCGACCATGAAGGTGTTCGTTGTGCCATCCGTGATGTCTCGAATTCTTGTGGAAGAATTCACCCAGAAGATACCATTATTCATGTGCACACGATTGGAGCAGCAAGTATGACCATCGCGCCAGGCATCCGAATTTGTTCCTCCGCCACTGACGGCAATATAATTTGTATTACTTGCCGTCCCGGAATTAGGATCTGAAGGGCACTGAAAAGTTGAATTTTGCTTGTAAATCAAAGATTGATTCACTCCCGCATTCTCTGTAGCGACGCCAGAAAACGGGCCAGAGAGATCAAACTGTTCGTACAAATTTCCCTGCTCCAGAAAGGGGAGCAGCACAACAGCCCAAGGGGCACGCTGCCCGGAAGCGGCGCTAATCCCCAAAAGATCGCGACCGCCACTGGATGTGAGAACATTTCGCTCACTACCAAATCCGGAAGGAAACACGCCGTGCGCATCATGATAGTTGTGCAATGCCAGGCCAATCTGTTTCATTTTATTCTTGCAGGCACTACGCCGTGCTGCCTCGCGCGCCTGTTGCACCGCAGGGAGTAACAGGGCAATGAGTATGGCAATGATTGCGATCACCACCAGCAACTCGATGAGTGTAAAGCCTGGTCGACGACGAACGGTATAATTTCTAAACATTTACGGTTGCTCCTGAGCAAAGAAAACCTGGGATATAATTATGATAAGAGTATTACTCCTACTGGTGATGGACGAGAATGCGGACCTGATCTAAATAACCAATCGGTTCCATATCAAAATGAAAAAATAAAGAATGCCTCGAACCATCTAACTCAATCTGATCCTCGTCGTCAGAAATTTCGACTCCACGAATGGCATTTTCAGAAAACCGGGTTTTGGGAATTGCGAATAAAGTATCAGTTTGCCGAAGCGCAGCGACATCGCCGATAATGGCTGCAACCGGCTGGTGGAAGGCAATCGTCCCCATACCCGCTCGTGAGACATTATCAGAGGGATCGTAATGCAGCAGATAACTGCTGATCACCGAGCCGGCAGGGAGTGTGCGCGGGCCTTCGAGAGATTGAAAGGAAATATCTTCCTGCAAAACCACTCCAATATTCTCAGCAATTAACAATGCATAATTCTGCGTACGGCAAGCACCTGCTGTCAAATCGGCGGGGGGGGCAATTGCATAGCGGGCCTCGCCTTTGAGAGACTTCAGTCCGGAACGGATTTTTTGACTTTGTTCAAATCGCTTAAACATCTGTGCGAATGCCCCAATGGTTTCTCCTGTCTCGCTGGTCCAGTCAAATCTGGCGGCAGAGCCAGCCGAAAGCTCAATAACACGCATGGAATTTCCCGAAGAATCCAGAAGGAAACACTCAATATTTCCCTGGTTCACGGCAACGAATGTTCCCAGCGAATTTTTCTTCTCAACAATAAATTCGGTTCCATGATCGACGATACGAGCATCTTCCGTCTCAACAGTAAATCCGGTTCCCCGGGGGCTGACCAGAGCAGATAATGCCCCTTGAAACAGATAAAGTTTGTTATCTCCCCGAAATTGAATTTGCGTCTTAGGACTGAGGTCGATCATGACCCCCAGATTGGTCTCGATCGTGACAAAACCCTTTGTGATCTCCAAAGGATCCTCAAGACGAATTAAATCTCCCGAAACATAACTACGATCGGCCCACTCAACATCTTCGGACAGAGCTGCGATTCGCCCCAAAGGCTCACTGGCTTCAGGCTGCCAATTGAAATAGCCCGCGATCAAAGCAGCAATCAATAACAGAGCCACTGAGCTGACTGATGCCGCCAGGATGATTGCTCTCCAGCGGAACATTTTGGGAGGCTGAGTCTGAACAAGCAAACCTTCAATATAATCGACTGCTGCAATATCCTGGCACCATTCGTAAACTTTTGAATCGAGATCAAGAAACTCGACGGCGCTTTGACAAACGAAATTGTCCTTCAATATCAACGCATCTAACCTGGCATAACCGGCTGCATCCAGACGATTGTCGACGGCTAGATCAAGCAAATGATGAAGTTCAGCCTGAATAGACATAATTGACCTTTATTTTCCTAACTCATTCGCCTCTGAACACATTGGATTAATTTATTTCGGACTCGGGAGAGCCTGGTAAACAACGCACCTTTTGTGCATTTCATGGCAGATGCCTGTTGCCTGGCAGTGATTTTGTCGCCATAGGCATCCAGCAGGACCTGGCGATCAACCTTGGGCAAAGCCTGCAGGCATATCTCGAGAAGTTCTCGCTTCAGTTCCAACAGTTCCAATGTTCCAGAGCGAACTTCCATAAGACTGCGCAGAGCTTCCTCACTTAACCCGGCCCCAATGCGACGCCTCTCTTTAACCCAATAATTTCGAGCAACATTGTAAGTCACGACGCAAGCCCAACGACGGAAGTTAGTCCCAGATTCAAACTCGTCATACTTGCGCCAAAGTGTAAGACACACCTCCTGGGTCACGTCCTCCAGGACATTCCGATTGGGGATCAGAGAGTGAATACAGGCCTGGATTGGCTGGATCGTCCCCGCCAGAAGTTCGACGAATTCTTGACGCCGCTTCGATTCGTTATCTACCGGAGAGTCTGATGAAGTTACCTGATCCATTTCTATATTCAATCTAATATATTTATTACACTACTTATTACTATCTGTTATTTGCTGAGACGGAGGATGATTACATGAAAATTGCAGAATTCATGAAATTTGTGGAAAATTAGTGGAATTCGGGCTTAGAAATAGCACTTTGAAGGGATCATTGCGAAGGCACGTGGAGATTTGTAAACGCCGCAGCGCCCCGATGATCTCCAGCTGATCAAGTATGAGTGATCATTTGATCGCCATGGTTTTAAAGCAATTTATCACTTCCCGACAGGAGCTGCGTTTTCAGGCCGATGTTTACAGCTGCTCGCATTGCCTGAAACCCACATACAGCTGTGATGCCTGCTGTCACAGCCAATACAATCCCATAGTATGCTGTGATATTGCTGCCAGAACTGAGGAGAGGCAGAACTAAGAATCATGCCCGGTGTTTACAGCCCGGAGAACACAGCGAATCTTACAGCCTATCAAAGGCACTTGAAACGGTCGTAAAACTGGAAGTCCCGTGAGAGAATTTCGCCCGATCTTCTTCAGGCAATCCTAAAAGTTCAGAGATGACGGCGAGGGGAAAAGGTCAATCATGAACTTTGGCATTCGATCTCATATCGGAACCAGAATCATGTCCCAAAACGACTAACATAGCCACTTAGTGCTCTGGTGTTTCAATAGTTGATCAGGGCTATAAATCCTCCAATCAACACACCAATACAAACCCAGCCAATAATAAAGCCGATCACCGAAGTGCGAGATGGTCTTGGGATTTCGAGGCCCAAAGCAGTCGTCCACATCAAACGTTTGACCGGTTCAATTCCCTCCGGTAGCGTACACGGTTCACCAATTGTTTCATTGTCGTAAATAGGTGTTCGAGTAAGGTCATAAAAACGGTTCAAACGTTCTTCATTCACCGAGGGAGTAAAAAGACTGACGATGATTCCAGCCGTCAATCCCGCCCCCAAGTAAAAGATAATCTGCCAGGGTTCGTAGATCTCAAAAGTGCCGTTATTTTCGATGACGAGTCGGAGTGATTGAGAAACTCCAAGCGTAGCCACCCAGTCGATGAAATACGTTTGTGTTACAAGCCACCAGGCTGCAAAACCGGTCAATGTACTGGTCCATGCACCAGCGACTGTTGCCCGCCGCCAAAGCAACCCCATCCAGAATGCGATGCCCATCATGGGAAACACCTTGTACCAGACCTTGAGTCCCTCGACGACGCCTTCAATAGACCAGGCGACTGCAATACCTGCAACGACTACGATTAATGAAAATATTCGACCAACCCAGATGTAGTGCGATGATGATCTGTCGGGGAGCAGGTTTTTATATATGTTTTCGGTAAAGAGTGCCGACGAAGCTAGCATGAAAGAATCACAACTACTCATGACCGCGGCCAGCAGTGAAGCGATAAAAATTCCCAGCATGCCCGGAAGCAATTTTGGTAAAAACCGATAGGCAACGTCCCCGTAAACTTGATCCGGATCAACATCAGACAAATTGATTCCATTCTGTAAATACCAGGCAACCGCTGCAATGGCGGTTACGCACCAGGCAATGGTACAGATTCGTTTGGCAAGCGTACCGAACATGAATCCGACACGACCGTCCATTTCAGTACGACCAGCCGCACAGTTACCCATGACACTTGGCATTGCTACGATTAAAAACAATGAGTTGACTGATAAAAGTGTCACATAAAAAATTCCAATGTTACCCGGTGCAACCAGACTCAGCATGTTTTTGTTTAAATGGGCTGAGGTAATCGTCTCGCGTACGCCATTGATCCCGCCTACCTCTGATAAGATTACGGGAAGCAGCATCACCGAAAAAACAATAGTCATGAGACCCTGTACAAAGTCGGTCATAATCGCACCACTGAGTCCGCCTGCCATGCCGTAGATAACAAATAATACGGTAATGATGGGTATCGCCAAGTCAGCATCGATCAGTCCACCAGTTCCGGAATCGATCAAAGCACCAGCGCCTTTAAGCATGACCCCGATTTTAACCGCCATTCCTACAATACCAACGACTGCGAATAATACGGACACGCTACGATCGTAACGCAGCTCATAAACGTCGGCTGTAGTGACGGCGCGAAAACGTCGCATGATGGGCGCGATGATCCAATAGAAGGGGGTAGAAAACAACCACATCCATTGATACCAGATTCCAGAAAGACCGTCTTTTACAGTAGCAGAGGCAACAGTGACAGCCTGATCAGACGCTGTTCCGGTGCCAAACGCGTGCATGATCATTGTGGCTTTGCCGAACCGACGCGGCATGAAATAATCAGCCATACTGGTTACGCCGCGTGCCATCCATGAACCCAGCAGAGTAATCCCAATGAGATATACAATCAGCACGATAGCGTCAACAGGATGTATGCCGCTCATAAAATGTTGGAACTCCATATGAATCAAATTTATTTCACATACTTCAGTGCTTCGAGATAGGCTGCTTCTCGATTGAGTGGAGTATTCTCAGGCAGGTCATGAATCAGAACAATGTAAGAAAGCCGATACGGCTCCCCTTTTTTTACCTGGATTTTTACATAGGGTTGGCGGCGTTCTCCGGGTTGCCTTGGGAATGGATTCGTGACGACAACGCCGTAGTCCCGTGCGTGTAGCCATGAGGAATGCGGATTACCTGGATCGGGAATAACCATCAGCCCTACCTCCCTGCCTTTGATGGTTCCATGATAATCAAACCATTTCGCTTCTTTTCCCCACAAATTGCCTTCATTGATTTCACCACGATTATTAATAATCGTCCCGTTTCCCCCCTGGACACGAATTGGCGTGGCGACACGGATACCAAGTCCCGATTCTTCCTGATCGCCAAAATAGAAATCATGATCATCTGATTGATATGTGGCGCTGATCTGCATCAATATTCCTTCTGGAATCCGATATAGTTTGTACTGCGTAATTTCAGTGCAGACAACACGAGAATCATCTTCGCTTAAATAGAGATTTCTGACGCCGAATTGTCCTGACGATTTATCACCTGAAGGTAAGGAGACAAAACCATCAAACACGTTCCTGGCCTGCAAACGCCAGTAATCGTTTCCATCAACATCACCAAAACTAATCCAGATGCCGGGGTGCATAGACTGGTGGTCATGGTCTCCCGGGTTTTGAGTTGGGAATTTTCGCGTCACCTGAATTCCATCGGGCGTAGTGACATTGATGAGAGCAGGCCGAGTGAGTTTCGAAGATTTCTTCAGGTATGTGGCAATACGCTGTTTGCCAAATGAAATATCAAGTTGATCAGGACGATCGCCGAATGAAAACCCCTTTCGATCACCGACGACAGTTTGAGTCATCAACCAGGCCGTCAAGTCGGCAACCTGCTGAGCGGACATCATCTTACCGAATCCCGCAGGCATGGGTGAGGTTTTTGTTCCAATACGTTCTTCTATCTCTGCTTTAGGGATTGGCGTCAGCTTTCCTTCGGAGTTGACAAGCTTCAAAGATCGTGCCGTTTCTTCCAATACGGCACCACTATATACTTTGCCGTTTACAGTGATAATCTGCTGTTGTGCAAACCCTTCTGTGATCACAGCACTTGGATTCAGAATCGATTCTATCAGCACCTGTGGCGTTTTAGCTCGCGAGCCAATGTCGGAAAGATCCGGTGCCAGCACGTTCCCACGGCCTTCCATCTGGTGACACTTGAAACACCCCGCTCCACGTGGATGTAAAAATAACTCACGACCTCGCTCACTGTCGGCTGATGCCATTGCAGCGAGCACTTCCTCCATCGTGACTGATTCAGTGCTAAATGTCGACGAGAGGATTGAGTGCTCAAACAGGATGATATAATTCCCACGTCTCGAATCTGTCGGATGATTGGTGTTTCCACCAAACGTGATTTGTCCTGCAGGATAATGTTTCTTATAGACTCGAAATGTCGGATTGGTTGTCACCACTGTCAAACCTGTGTCCTCGTACCCGTCTGGCTGGCCAACGTTCATCCACTCCAGAGGTGTGTCGCATCGAGCATCCACTCCCAGATAAACCGTCACAGCTTCAGACGAATTGACACTTAGCAGCTCGGTTCCCTCCGAACGATCATCATGATTTGCAGTCTGTAGAAAGGGTATGCCAATCAGTTCGGGTGGTATATCGGTTACCTGATAGTCGCGATCAGTGTAGTGTCGTTTCCCGGCATCCAAACCAGTCCAGTCCATCTGGTAACTGCGTCTGCTTTTTGCGTTCACATCTGAAATAAATGCCCGGTGCCGATAAGGTTTCACGCGGCGGATTTCATACTTTCCTGAGCTGATTGGGCCCGCCTGTATCAAATCCTTCGATACCGCGATTCTCAATTCTGTGTTTTCAGCGATTGCAATGGGGCGGGTATAACGAGTTGATGTTCTTACCGGAGTGGAACCATCGAGCGTGTACGTCATGATCCCGTTTGGAATGGAAGTTTCCAATGCAACAGAGACCGGTTCCGTATACTCTCCAGGCGGCGGATTCATCATCACAATCGGTTTGGCACCACCAGTTATTTTCAGCCAGCTTTCAATTAATGCAGAAATTCGGGAATCTGCATCTGGCCGAATTTTCAAGACTTCTTCAGTCGATATCGAATCATCCTCAAACAGTCCCAACAATGCAGCCAACCTGACGCCCGCGCGTTCATCGTTGAGCCAGATCTTGCGGTCTTCCAGAGTGCTTAGGTCTCGCAGTGCGTTCCAGGTTGAGTAGTAGGTCACACGATCTGTTTCATTAGACGCGAGATCCAATAGCAGAGAGTTCCACTGATTTTGTTTTGCCAGCCAGATTGCCTGCACGGTTTCATGACGAATTCGTGGGTTTTGAGATAAGAGTAATTCGCTCAAGTTATCTGGCAACTGCCGTTGCCTGCCTGACTGACGAAGGCGATATGCAAGAATACGCAAGCATTGAATTCGTATATTTTCTGAAGTATTTACATCACTGGCTAAAGCAGCCAGACGATGCTCGATAGAAGAGTCTTCCGGGTCGAGCCTGCCCAGAGTCCATAACGTCCAAGTTTGCTGAGCTTTAGTGAGTTTGCCACCATCCAATTTATCTGACAAAAATGATAGAGCGTCTTCTCCACGACGCACTAGTTCTTCCTGTGCATCAGTTCGCCAGACAGGAACATGGCTTCCAAGATCTGCGAAAAGCTCATTAAGTGACCATTCGGTAAGAGGCTTAATTCGATGCGTACTTTTCCAGGAAATAAGCGGGTTCGTTTGGTGACGAATCCGGAATACACGGCCCATGTCCGTCTGTTTTCCGGTTTTTATCTTTGCACTATAAGACTGTCCCCAACTCAA
>TARA_R110002095_G_scaffold127093_5_pt1 | contig 10435 bp, 10 predicted proteins | sample TARA_R110002095 | Tara Oceans TARA_R110002095 (sample SAMEA4397255) | marine metagenome | biome: Polar Biome; feature: [SRF] surface water layer (ENVO:00010504); material: water (ENVO:00002006), including particulate matter (ENVO:01000060) such as... | depth 5 m | reverse complement strand
ACAAGGGTCAAGCAAAATTCTAGGACAAACCAATAAGGCAACAAAAAACTCAAATTCAATTTGGATTAAGGTTGTTGACCTCGATACTGATTTAAACAACTAAATCAACAATGTTGTTTTTTAAACACAATAAGTTGCTAAAACGTCGAGTTGTAAGTTAGCATGCTTAAGGCTAATAAATAAAATGCTAGCTTGTATTTTTGATACATTAAATATCAGTAATTATGACATTAAAACAACTTTATTTGTATTTAAGCAGCAAAAATAAAAATACCGACTAAACTGTAATAGGTAAGACAGATACTAACTATCAACTCAACGGGCGAACTAAACTAAACGGATTTAATATTGGCCAACAATTTTTGGCTGATGAGTGTATTCAATGATGCGGACCAATCTGTTTAATACAAAACACACAACCATTAGGAAAACTTAAAATGAAAAAAACTCTTTTAATGGCCGCTACACTCGCTATCACCCCTGTTGTTTCTCTGGCGGTAGATTTTAGTGTCAAAGGCTTCGCATCTGTTATCGGCGGTGTAACCACTGATAAATCAGAATTTCGTCCACACGTTAAGTATAGCGGTGGTAAATATGATGAGTCCTTCGCTTTAGACGCAGAAAGTCGTGTCGGCATTCAAATGCGTGCGGGCATTACTGATAAGTTATCTGCAACGGCACAAGTGGTCTCTAGAGGCGGTTATAACTGGCGTCCAGAACTAACTTGGGCCTACCTAGGTTATGAAGTCAATGACAATGTTCAATTGAAACTGGGTCGTTTAAAAGCGCCGTTCTACATGTATTCAGACTATCAAGACGTGGGCTACGCACTGCCTTGGATTAGCCCACCACGTAATGCCTACATTGTGCCAATTGATGCGATTGATGGCTTAAATATTACCACTAATTTTAGTACTGGCAAGTTTGATCACGTGGTTGAAGCTTGGGTCGGTCATATTGATGACGCACAAAACAAGTATGAAAGCGACCAACTTGGTACAGAAATTGATGCCTTTGGTTTTAGTTACGCGCCTACTTACGACGGCTGGTTAACCTTACGCTATACCTATAATGAAGGTGACCTTGATTTCTATTCAAGCGCTTTAAATGATCTAAATGGTGCATTAAACACTTTCTTCCCTGGTGGTGGAGTTGATGCAAGAATGCTTGGAAATACAGCATCTAAAAGCCAGCGAGGCAGCTTTAGTGGTTTAGGTCTTAGAGCAGAATTTGATAGGCTGACCATTATTAGTGAATTAAACCAGCTTCAATGGCCAACGAACCTTTTCCCTCATCAAAAACGCGCTTATATCAGTGCTATTTACCGGGTTACAGATAAATTTACACCGTATATCACTTTGATGAAAAACAGTGATAGCGCTGGTGATTTTCAATTACTCACGGACCCAGTTCCACAACCTTATCAAGATGCTATAAATGGTGGGCTTTTAGCAGGTTTTGGCGGATCTGATACTACGGCATGGGCCATTGGTGGCCGCTACGACTTAATGCCTAATGTGGCGTTAAAAGCGGAGTATCAATCACAGTCATCTGATCTTACATACAATACTGAAAACGTAGCCGATACATTCCGTGTTGCCGTTGACATTTTATTTTAAGGAGTAAGGAATGAAAAGTTTATATCTTGCAGTACTATTGATCGCGACCTTATTTTCAGGCTTTGCTACAGCTGAAGTAGCCGTTATCGTTCACCCATCAAACGCTGATACCATCAGCCAAAATGATGTGAGTGATATCTTTTTAGGTAAAAAGAAATCATTTCCTGGCGGAAGCTCTGTGGTACCGATCGTATTGAATGACGCTACTGTCGATGAATTCAATACTAAATTACTTGGAAAATCAACCAGTCAATTAAAGTCCTATTGGTCTAAACTGGTCTTTACTGGTAAAGCCAATCCACCTAAAAGTGTAACCGCTGATGAAATGTTGTCGCTTATTAAAAGCAACCCCAACATGATTGGCTTTATTGACAGCACTAAAGTCACCGCCGACGTTAAAGTGGTTGGTAAGTACTAAGCTTTTTATAAAAATATGACGGCCTCTTTATTACTAAAAAATGAAGAGGCTGTTATTAATACCCATACTCAATTACAGTAAACTAAACACTCGAACTCTATTATTCTTACAATAATTAAAATGCTCGTATAGAATCGCCATCATTACGGCCTAAGCAGTAAGTCCATCTTTGTCGTCACGTTAATTATTAGCACCTATGACCCAACGATGCCAGGTCAAATTTAGATAGCTTAAAAAAATATTCAGCATATTGTCAGGTTACCAAATAAACAACCTGAAAATTCAACTTTGATAAGCCCTCCTTACCTACTCAGGCATTCCAGCCAGTAAATTAATTTATGTTGCATCTAGACATAATTGATTTCAATAAAAACCACAGGTATAAATAAATTAAAGTAATTGCTGTTAACGCCGATAGCTTTAGCACATAGCTTGCTTTAATTTGAAATCAGCTATTAAGAAACTGTTTCTTTTAAACAACTTTATTAACATTAACCTAGTAAAAAATAAAATATCAACTAAGCTTATCAATAATAAATATGCTCCTCCTGCATGCCAGCTCTAACAGGCTGAACTAACTGAGGAAAAATACTCGAAGGTATGCTTATTTAGATTTACTTAACACAAAAACAGATAACCATTAGTAAATAAGGAACACTAAAAATGAAAAAAACTCTATTAATTGCCGCAATCCTTGGCGCAACACCTCTCGCTTCACACGCTGTGGATTACAGCGTAAAGGGGTATGCGTCGTTTGTTGCAGGAATGACCACCGACAAAAATGAATTCCGTCCAAATATTAAGTATGGCGACGGTGTCTACGATCAATCATTTGACTTTTCACCGGAAAGTCGCGTGGGATTACAGTTTACGGCAAAAATTACCGACAAACTGTCCGCTACTGCGCAAGTTATTTCAAGAGGCGCGTTGGATTGGGAGCCTGAACTTCCTTGGGCCTACCTTGCCTATCAAATCAATGACAACTTACAAGTTAAAGCTGGCCGCCTAAAAGCGCCTTTTTATATGTTTTCTGATTACCAAGATGTTGGTTATGCCCTGCCTTGGATTAGTGCACCTCGCAATACCTATATTGTGCCAGGTGATTATATGGAAGGTGTAAACTTTATTGGGAACTTCTCTACTGGTGCTATTGATCACACGGTCGAGGTTTTCGGCGGCATCATGGACGACACCCGAAACAGCCAGACAAAACAAGAATTAGATATGGATGTAGACGTTGTCGGAATCAGCTGGACACCGTCTTATGACTGGTTAACCATGCGTTTTTCATACACTGAAGCAGTGAATCTCGAAATGCACTCACCTGCTTTAGATGACTTTAACGCTGGACTAGCTGGTTTTGAAGCCGCTTTCCCTGGTTCAGTCGACCCAAAAATGTTACGTAGAGCCGCCACAGATGATTCGAAGTCATCATTTTCAGGTATTGGTTTGAAAGCCGACTTTGAAAAACTGTTTATCCTTGCTGAGTTAAATCAACTGGAATGGCCTGTCGGTATTTTTGCCCACCAAAAACGCTTTTATGCAACAGCGGGCTACCGAGTAACCGATAAATTTACGCCCTATGTGACATTTATGAAAAATGATGACACACCCGGCGGCATTATTCCTACAGGGAACCCAGCGCTTGATGGCGGTTTGGCTGCTCTTTCAGCTGCATCAGATACAACAGGTTGGGCTATTGGTGGTCGCTACGACCTAATGCCTAATGTGGCACTAAAAGCCGAATACCAATCGCAATCATCTGACCTTGATTACAATTCAGAAGATGTTGCTGACACGTTACGTGTGCCGTTGACATTTTATTTTAAGGAGTAAGGAATGAAAAATTTATATCTTGCAGTATTATTGATCGCGACCTTATTTTCAGGCTTTGCTACAGCTGAAGTGGCCGTTATCGTTCACCCATCAAACGCTGATACCATCAGTCAAAATGATGTGAGTGATATCTTTTTAGGTAAAACGAAATCATTTCCTGGCGGAAGCTCTGTGGTACCGATCGTATTGAATGACGCTACTGTTGATGAATTCAATACTAAATTACTTGGAAAATCATCCAGCCAGTTACAGTCATATTGGTCTAAACTGGTTTTTACTGGCAAAGCCAACCCACCAAAAAGCGTTTCATCTGCTGAAATGATTGAGTTAATCAAAAGCAACCCGAATATGATTGGCTTTGTAGATAGCGCAAACCTTACGGCCGACCTTAAGGTTGTAGGTAAGTACTAAACGGTACAGAAAGAAAAATAATAGCAACTTCTCCCTTATCTGAATAAAAGGGTCTGGGAGAGGTTCTTATTTGTTTGATGCCCTTGGATTAAAAAAGAGAATATTATGTTTGCCCTAAATAATTTAAAGTTATCCTATAAAATTGCCCTGATCACAGCACTCGCTGTAAGTGTTTTTTTAGTTACACTGGCCGTTAGCATTTATGGCGCAAACAATGTCAAGTCCAACCTTAATCAACTAAAAACTAATGTATACCCGTTGATTAAGCTGTCTAATCAAAATGGGCTTCAGATCCAACGCATAGAAGAGCTTTATACACAAGCCGTCGCAACCGCGGAAGCAGAACTACTCGAAAAAGCTGTCGCAACCAACCTGATAATCAAGGACAATTTAACTGAGCTGATCAAATACGACCCCGCATCGACCGCTTTGCTCAACCAGATAAGTAATAACCTGGCGCAGTATGAAAAACTCAACGTCGATATCGCTCAGGTAATGCTCAGCGACAACGTTGATTTTGCTCAAATTACTGCGAAAGCAAAAATCAAAGCAGAGCTCTATACAAAACTCACAGATGACGTTTTACAGTATCAAAAAAATACCGATGAGTTATTCCGTAGTGTTATAGAAGACTCACTTGATCAATCAGCTCAATCCATTTACACAACCATCATTATTGGCGTTATTTTATTAGCCATCATGATGCTGATAGCGACGATAGTGACTAGAAACATCGTAAAGTCCGCTGTTGATATCGCTGAATCCTTACTCAGCTTATCTAAAGGCGAAGGTAACTTAAGCCAGAAATTAACAGTCAACGGCGCTGACGAATTAGGCCAGGTATCGGCAAATTTCAATCAATTTATGGAGTTACTCCGTTCATCTATTTCAGATGTTATTAATGTTGCAGGCCCGTTAAATATTGCTTCAGCAGACCTTAAAGAAAAAATGATGGCTGTTAATCTGCTGGCTAACGAACAAGAAAACGAGGCTTCCAACGTTAATAAAACGATGGTGAGCATGCAAGAAAGCGTGAGCAATATGTCCAATAACGCTACTAAGGCTGTCGAGTCTTCTGGTTCTGTTAAGGAAGAAGTGACTAAAGGCCAGGATATCATTCTTAAAACCATTTCTATTTCAGAAGAATTAAATAATGAAATTGACCAGGCATCATCGCTGGTCAATACGCTTTCTCGCGACACTAAAGACGTTGATCAGTTCTTGGATGTTATTAACGATATTTCTAACCAAACAAATTTGCTGGCCTTAAATGCAGCCATTGAAGCCGCAAGAGCCGGTGAACACGGGCGCGGTTTCGCCGTTGTTGCAGATGAAGTCAGAACGCTCGCATCAAGAACGTCTGAAGCAACTAATAAAATTAAAGAATTGGTTGTTAAGCTTTGTGATGCAGCACAGAAATCTGTCGATTCAATGACTACAGCTAGTGAAAAATCTAAGCTTAACTCTGAATATACGCGTGTTGCAGGTGAGGCTTTGGACCTTATAGAGCAACAAGCTAATGAAATTTCAAAAATGAATAATGATATTTCGTTGACCGCCAATGAGCAAGAAATTGTAGCCACCAGAGTTATGGATAATGTCATTGTCATGGGTACGTCTGTTGAATCAACACGATTGAACGTGCAGGAAGTCGATGTGATTGTTGCTAAGTTGACGTCCTTTTCAGAGAGTCTTAAATTGACAAGCTCTCAATTCCGTTTAGATTAAGCAATATATCAGGCCGTGACGTTAGTTAGACAGCACGGCCTGGTAACTTAATCAACCAGGCTTGACCGCCCAAATTTCCTCGCTCAGACGTCATTTCACCTTCATAACGGTCGACTAACTCCTTCACGATGGCTAAACCTATCCCACTTCCAGTGATAGACTCATCCATCCTAGTACTACGTTGCATTACATCGGTAAGCATATCTGATGAAATACCAGGCCCATCATCCTCAATAAAGATTTGAATACCTGCTAAGGTATTTTTAGTTTGTGCCACATATTGAACGGTAATTTTTATTGTCGTATTAGCCCACTTGAATGCGTTATCTATTAAATTACCAAAAAACTCAAATACATCACCTTTTTCGGCGTTAAACTTGATATTTGTATCGATACTCTTTGTAATAAAAATATGTTTTTCGGCGTAAACCTTAGTTAATGAAGCTATAATTTGCTCAATAATTGGCTCAAGGTGTAGTGGTTTATTTAGCGTTTGGTGACCTTTGACGGCCGCTTTATGAAGTTGAAAATCAACCGATTGTCGCATTCGTAGCGTTTGTTTTTTCAGAATATCTACGTCTTTACCTAACAAGCTACCCTGTTCATACAAACCCGTCAGCACAGAAATAGGCGTTTTTAAACTGTGCGCCAAATCTGCAAGAGTGTTTCTATACCGTAGTAAATGGCTACGTTCATTATCGACTAACCTATTGAGCGTATCGGCGATATCTTTAAGCTCTTCACTATAATGATTATCAAGATGCTCGCGTTCACCGACTTGGATTTTTTCTAGGTCGGAAACTATTTTCCTCAGCGGTTCGAGACTTTTTCTCAGGATAAAAAACTGTACTACCATCAACAATACAGCTATCCCTCCGAGCCATTGCCACAACACAGCCCTAAAACCGGAGACCTGGCTATCTAAGCTTCGCGTAGACTCTACAACAATAAATTCGAAAGCCTTAGAAAGACCGTTCAAATTTTCTAAAACAGCCTTATAACGTAATTCAATATTGGGCTGGTTATCTGATCGTTTATTTATGATATTTTTTTCACCGACCCCGAGTTCTTTTTGTGTTTTTACAGTGTCCCCCGCTGATGAGGCACTTCGCCAAACCAAGCGTCCTATATCGTCAAAAACGAAAGCGGATAAACCCGAATCAATTTGTGCAAAGCGTGGCTCAGAAAGCCCTGAAGACATGATTATTTTATTGTCTTTACTCAGTTCAGCCGCAGCCAAAATAGAGTACAAATGGATCTGTAATCGCTCGTTGAGCGCATTTTGCGCACCTTTTTGGTATGCGGCGTCTAATGCCAAACCTGCCAGGCCTAAAAAACAAAAAAGAACAAAACTCGCCGAAATAATCAGACGAGACTGAATGCTATTTTTCACCTTTTAAGCACAACGATCATTTATTCAATAAGATAGTGAATCGATAGCCTCGCCCACGGAGCGTTTCGATGGGTTTGAGTACATCAGTTGGGTCAAGTTTTTTTCTTAATCGACCGACAAAAACTTCTATGACATTGCTATCACGATCGAAGTCTTGGTCATATATATGCTCAATGATTTCAGTTTTAGAGATGACCCGCCCAGAATGGATCATCATATATTCCAGCATTTTATATTCGTAGGCCGTCAGATCGATGGGTGCACCATTTACCAGAACTTGCTGCGCGCTGGTATTAATTTTGATCGGACCGCAAACCATTTCAGGCGAAGACAAACCTGCTGAGCGACGTATTAGTGCGTTCATGCGGGCCAGCAGTTCTTCCATATGAAAAGGCTTAGCGACGTAATCGTCCGCGCCGGCCTCTAATCCTTCAACCTTTTCTTCCCAACGAGTTCTAGCTGTCAGTATTAAAACTGGGAAATTTATGCCGCGTTGGCGAAGCTCTTTTATCACCTCCAGACCCGAAATATCGGGTAGCCCGATGTCTATAATAGCCACATCAATGGGGTATTCCGTAGCCATAAAGAGCCCATCTCGCCCGTTACTAGCCGCATCAACGGCGTATCCTTTTGAGGTCAGATTATAAACCAGTAACTCCTGGAGCGTTTGATCGTCTTCAATAACCAGTACTCGCATATTAATACCCTTCCTTTTGATATTATTTATTAATCGCTGGTTGTATTAATAAGTATTTTTTTCACGTGGCCATCTTTAGTTAGTAATTTGATTTGATGGACCATTTTGCCATTCAATTCAATTGTCTCGGCATCAAGAATTTTGATTTTTTCATCTTTTTTGACACTAGCAACGGCTTCATCCAGTGAAATATATGTCACCTGAGCAGCCAATGCATTGGGCAGGCTTAATACAAGCAGCAATATTAAAGAGAGCAGCATTTTCAAAAAAACCATAATTTCCAGCCTGTTGTTGTTTACGTTATTCATAGTAGATACAGCAGATGAATTCAAACTGAATACTCTATTTAAATATTTAAAATACAGCTAAATTTTGCCTTAGCGATAATTCCTCTGAGAATTTAGCTAGCGCAACACCCATACTTTTTGCTATTTTCTCGAACAATGGTTGTTGCGCGGTAAAGTCTACTATTTTTTCTTCACCTATTTCGTTTTTAGCGACGGATTGAAGACTACCGATACCATCGGTTAAACCAAGACGAATACTTTCAGTCCCAGCCCAAACCAGGCCGCTGAAAAGTTCAGGGTTGTCCACTAATCGTTCACCACGGCCTGACTTAACCGCTTGAATAAACTCTTGATGGATATCATTTAACATCGACTGGACGTGCTTCCGTTCGTTCGGATTTACCTCAGAAAAGGGATCCATAAAGCCTTTATGACTGCCGGCGGTATATAAACGGCGTTCGACACCGAGTGTTTTCATAGCCTCCGTAAAACCAAATCCGTTCATCACCACGCCAATTGAACCGACAATACTGGATTCGTTGACAAAAATCTTATCTGCTGCTGAGGCGATATAATATCCACCCGAGGCACACAAGTCTTCGACCACAGCGTAGACGGGCAGAGTCGGATGAGTTGTTTTAATATCTTTAATTGCTTTATAAATATAACTGGACTGAACAGGACTGCCGCCTGGAGAGTTTATACGAAGCACAATGCCTTTCGTCTTAGGGTCCTCAGCGGCAGTGTTTAGACTTTTTATAATCGATTCCGCATCCGCTTCACCACCAGAAATAATAATACCCTTCACATCAACAACGGCCGTATGCGATCCACCTGAAATTTTCCCACCCGCAGCCATAGGAGAGATGGCGACTCCGCTAATAATGACGAGATAAGTTAAAAACAATAGTTTAAAGAAAATACCCCAACGACGAGACCGTCTCTGCTCGGTAACAGAAGCTAAAGCGACTTTCTCAAGCACTGATCGTTCCCAATGTTCTTCATTTTGCATCGTTTTCTCTTTATTAAATAACGCCATAACTACCCCTCGAATATATCTATTAATTTATTAACACACGCTATCGGCCGGTGTTGCTCAAGAACTTCTCGTGAATGCGCACCCGTTGTAACACCAATACTCGCAACGCCAGCATTATTTGCCATGCTCAGATCAAGGATTGAGTCACCGATCATTATTGTTTTTTCTGCACTATGTTTTGTCACCTGCATAATATCAAACAGCATATGCGGACTAGGTTTGGAAGTCATCGTATCAGCACACCTAAGTTGATGAAAAAACGTACGTATTTGCGTCCCATCAAGGGCGCGATCAAGCCCACTCTGCCCTTTTCCAGTGGCAACGGCCAGCGTTTTACCCATCCGTTGCAGCTCATTCAACACGGGTATCGTATCCAGAAATAAATCATCCGGTGTAATCGCTTTAGCAAGATACAGAGTTCTATATGCATCGACCATACGGTTTTTCTCGTCATGAGATAACGTTGGGAAAAGCTCCTGCATCGCCTGTGGTAGGCTCAACCCAATCACGTCTTTACAGGCTTGTTCTGTTGGCACAATAAGATTCTGCTGCTCTGCAACGGTGATGATGCATTCAACAATCCAGTCAATTGAATTAGCCAGGGTGCCATCCCAGTCAAACACAATTAAATCGTAGTTAGTAATCATAGTTGTTTAAGAAAAGTGTTTAGCGCATCGTCTAATGGCGCTTCAAAACTGACCGGCTGGTCGTTTAAAGGATGGATAAAACTTAGTTTGCTTGCATGAAGAAACAGTCTTTGTAAGCCTTGCTCACGGTAATTTTTATATTGTAAAGGCGTCGAATATCGTTCATCACCCGCTATTGAGTGGCCTAATTGTTTCGCATGAACACGAATTTGATGCGTACGACCCGTTTTTGGCAACGCCGAAACCAGGGTAGCATTTTTGAACTGCTTAAGCTGTTTAAAAACGGTTTCTGAGGGTTTACCCTCTGGGTGAACGCGCACACGGTGCTCACCATTGGCTAAAGTTCTTTTTTGCAAGGGC
>TARA_R110002095_G_scaffold212967_1_pt1 | contig 10437 bp, 10 predicted proteins | sample TARA_R110002095 | Tara Oceans TARA_R110002095 (sample SAMEA4397255) | marine metagenome | biome: Polar Biome; feature: [SRF] surface water layer (ENVO:00010504); material: water (ENVO:00002006), including particulate matter (ENVO:01000060) such as... | depth 5 m | reverse complement strand
TTCGGGACGTTCGATATTGATCATGGTGAGATGAGTACTCAATGTAAATGCGTCGGTTGTTGCTGACGCCTGTCTGCTGTCAATAATACGGTTAATAGAGCAGCAGCATAACAGCCTTAATACCCGAGTTTCTTGATATGGATTAATTTTACAGGAAATGGTGCCAGAAGAGCGGGTGTAAAGCAGTCTCTGCCGCTAAATCCCCGTTCACTAACGCCGTCTCAGTACTCACCCGGCCGGGTGAATATCCAGCGGATCGCTACGCAGAAACCTGGAACCGCATGGTCAGGCTCTTCAGATGTTCAGAGAGTTGGGCTAGCTCTTCGCTGGCGCAGGCGATCTGTATCGTTGCGGTGGCACACTCATCGCTCACATCGCTGATGCGGATAAGATTGGTATTTATCTCCTCGGTAACTGCGGATTGCTGCTCGGTCGCGCTGGCTATTTGCGTGGCCATGTCATCGATTTGCGACACGCCGTCCACAATCTCATCGAGTGCACTGTCCGCACACTGTGCTTTGTCGACAACCTCAAGAGCCGCGTCGTGACTTTCTGTCATCGCGGTAGCCGCGTTTTCAACCCCCTGTTGAAGGCTGCCGATCACCTGTTGGATCTCTTGCGTGGACTCGGCGGTGCGTTGTGCCAGAGTACGAACTTCGTCTGCTACAACCGCAAAGCCTCGACCTTGCTCGCCAGCGCGTGCAGCCTCAATTGCTGCGTTAAGCGCGAGCAGGTTGGTTTGGTTGGCGATGTTGTTGATCACCTCCAATATAGTGGCGATATTAGTGCTTTCATTCTTCAATTGTGCGGTCAGTAGGCCCGACTGACTTAGCTGGTCCGCTAGAGCATTGACTGCATCCATCGCTTCTCGAACCAGTTTTTTGCCGCCGCTTGCTGCCAATGAGGTGTGGTGCGTTAGCTTGACGGTGTTTTCAGTATTTATGGCGATATTCTGCACCGTCGATGCCATTTCGGTGACGGCGGTAGCGACTATAATAGTCTCCTGTTTTTGTTCCTGCATACCGTTTTGAGTCTGCAGGGTGGTGGTCGAAAGCTCGGTTGCTGATTGAGATACTTGATACGAGGCTTTGGCGACATCGGCGATGATGCCGTCAAAGCTTGAAAGCATGCTGTTGAAGGTTTGCGCCATCGCACCAATCTCGTCGCGACTGTTAATATCGGCGCGTAGGCTTAGATCGTGATTGTCGGTAGCCTGGGTCATCAACTCTTGCAGCTTGGTGATCGGTAGAGCGATGGCTTTAGCCAGCATAAAGCCAACAATCAGGGCGATGGTCAGAAGTGCTGCGAGCGATATGGCGGCCGTGCGAAGTTCATGTTGAAAGGTCAGTTGGATATCGTCGATATAAATGCCGGTGCCGATAATCCAGCCCCATTCTGAATTGAGTCTAACGTAGGAAAGTTTGTCGACGGGCGCTGTCGAACCGGGGCGCTCCCACATGTAGTTAACGTAGGCTTCGCCTTCACGGGTTGCGCCCTTGACCATCTCTTGGAACAGCAGCTTGCCATTTGGGTCTTTACTAGCAGCAACATTTTTGCCGTTCAGGCTGGGTTTGATCGGATGCATCAGCATCTGGTGCTGTTGATCGAGAACAAAAAAGTAATCGTTATTTCCGTAGCGCAGTGAGCTCAGATCAGCCAGGGCTTCTTTGACTCCTTCGGCCTGAGTTTTTTCACCGGCAGCAACCAGTTTTGTTTGTCGCTCGATCAACGAATAAGCGATATCGGTCAGCGATTTGAGTTCGGTACGTTTAGTCTGGTTTAGATCGTTCCAGAGTACGTTCAGATTGATTGCTTGCATGATGACCAGAGCGCTGGTTAACAGCGCGACGAGCAGCATTATTTTGTTGCGCACACTGAGGCGGTTTAACAGCGTATTCATCAGACTTCCTTCCTTGAAGAACCTATGGGTAGGGTGGAGAGAACCTGGATGATAATTGATCAATTGACACTTTCAAAGCAGTTTTGATATTTTTGGTCAATCGGTATAAGTATTAATATCGAGGAATGTTTAATTAACTGGAGTGAAAATTAAGGAGGGATGGGGGCTTGCTGGGATGAAAAAAGCCCTGTCAGGCTGGCAGGGCTTTCTGGGAGGTTGTCGGGTTTTCCGCCGTAGATTAGTGTTAAGTCCGACAGCCTCCTAGGCGCTACGTTGTATTTTGCTCTGTTTTAATTCAGGTTACGGGCCACAAACTCCCAGTTCACGAGTGCCCAGAAAGCTTTCATGTAGTCGGGCCGCAGGTTGCGGAAATCGATGTAGTAAGCGTGCTCCCACAAGTCAACGGTCAGTAGCGGTGTCTGTTCGGAGGTCAGCGGGCAGCCGGCGTTGCTGGTGTTGACGATGGCGAGTGAGCCATCAGCATTCTTGACTAGCCAGGTCCAGCTGGAACCAAAGTTGTTGATCGCACTGTCGGTAAACTTGGCCTTGAATTCATCGAAAGAACCAAATGCCTTGTTGATTGCATCGGCTACCGCACCTGTAGGGGCGCCACCGCCGTTGGGACTAAGGCTGTTCCAGTAGAAAGTGTGGTTCCAGATCTGGGCTGCATTGTTGAATACACCGCCTGCAGGGGCTGAGGTGATGATCTGCTCCAGGGTTTTGTTTTCAAACTCGGTGCCTGGAACCAGGCCGTTTAGTTTCACCACATAGGTGTTGTGATGCTTGCCATAATGGTACTCAAGCGTCTCTGCAGAGATGTGTGGTTGCAGGGCGTCTTTGGCATAGGGTAGTGGAGGGAGTTCGAAGCTCATCAGTGGGTTCCTGTCTCTATCAAGGTTATCAATGGGGTTGTTCAAAGAGTCATGTTGCAGTCGACCTGTAGTCATATTGCAATCGACGCGAATTAAGTGGTGCTGATTATAACACCCTGAATGATATATGTCATACCATTTTAGTAGGACTTGTTATCCAGAGTCGACTAAAAGTGGATTCCACAATAGCGCCACTAATACATAGAATAGCTTTGTCGAAATAACAATAAAATATGTAAGGAATATAGACGTTATATGCCCAGAATCTTTCTTTTTCTATCTGCAATTGCGCTGTTGGGATTTATTATCAGCCAGAACTTCTGGTCGAAGGAAAAAACCTGGGAGCCTTTTTATCAGGGGTGTATGGTCAGTCCCGGCGCATCAGCGCAGCGCTGCAGTTGCTTCACCAATTATATTCATGATCACCTCAGTGAGGGCGAAGTGGGTGCTGTGATGGCGAATCGGGTCGCAGGTGCGAGCTTCCAGGAAAAAGTCGAACAGACCGTGCGTCAGGCCGCATTAGCCTGTCACTGAAGGTTATTCGCTGTATGGCCTAGGCAGTGTTTCCAGTCAAAACCGGGGTCCCCTAAGGCGATGAAGTCAGGGTTGATCAGGCTCAAGCTGCGATTGTATTGCAGTGGCTGGTAATCAAACCTGCATACCAGGCCACCGGCGGCTTCAAGAACCGCCTGGGCTGCGGCCGTATCCCACTCGCTGGTTGGGCCGAGGCGAAGGTGCAGGTCGGCCATCCCTTCGGCGATCAAGCAGAGTTTCAGCGAGCTACCCATTGGTGTTACCGATACCGGGATCTGTTTTTTGATCTGCTCGATATAGGCGTCTATCCGCGGATCGCAATGACTGCGACTAATGACCAATGCTAGCGGGCGAAACGGCGTCAGGGTGCGGGTGCTCAAGGCTATATTGCGGCCCTGACCTTGGGTTTTAAATGCGCTTCTAGTTCGCACGCAGCCCGCGTAGCTGGTTTGGATCACCGGTGCGTGGACGACGCCTAGGGTTGGGGTGTTGTTTTCGATCAGGGCGATATTGACGGTGAATTCGCCGTTACGCTTGATAAACTCCTTGGTGCCGTCAAGAGGGTCGATCAGCCAATAGCGCGTCCATTGCTGCCGCTCCTGGATCTGATAGGCCGGAGATTCTTCAGACAACACCGGGATGTCAGGGGTGAGTCGCGCCAGGCTGGTGCAGATCAGTTGATGAGCCGCTAGGTCGGCTTCGGTCAGGGGGCTGTCGTCGGCCTTGAAGTTGATCGTTAAGGGTTCTGGGCGATTGTAAATGTTGAGTATGACTTCACCGGCTTCGCGAGCGATTTTGATCAGCTGAGGTATCAAGGCGCTGCTGTCCATATCCGAGATTCCGATTACAGGGGGGTTGGTCTGCTTTAATTAAAGCAGACCCTGATTTAATTTTTCGGCGGATAGCGGCATAATTGATAGTTAGTCGTCGCTATATCGCCTGATTCGAGAGAGTGTATGTTGGACTGGAGTAATATTGATACCGTACTGTTGGATATGGACGGTACTCTGCTGGATCTGCACTTCGATACCTACTTCTGGCTGGAGCACCTGCCCGCTCGTTATGCTCAAACCCATGGCCTTGAGCCGGTGCAGGCTAAAAAGCAGTTGACTGAGCGTATCATCCGCGAGCAGGGCTCTCTAAATTGGTACTGCGTTGATTATTGGTCCGAACAGCTGGGTGTCGATGTGGCGGGGTTAAAAAAAGAGATCGTTGATAAGGTGGCTTTTAGGCCGCATGTCCCCGACTTTTTAAAGGCGTTGCGGCAGCATCGGCTGCGTTCTGTCATTGTCACCAACGCCCATCCGAAAAGTTTGCAGCTGAAATTGATGCACACGGGGCTGGATCGTTATATCGATCGCATCCTTAGTTCCCATGATTTTGGTTTGCCAAAGGAGAATGTCGCCTTTTGGGCGCTGCTGCAGCAACAAGAGCCTTTTGATCCAGCCCGTACCCTGCTGATTGACGATAGTCTTGCGGTGCTTCGCTCTGCGCGTGAATACGGTATCGAGCAGCTGTTGTCGATCCTTCAGCCTGATAGCCAACAGCCGCAGCGGGATATTCAGGAGTTCAGTGCCATCCACCATTTTGACCAAATTAAGCCCCGATGAGTACTCACTCGGTGGCGCCGAAGATCCGGCTCGATAAATGGCTCTGGGCGGCGCGTTTTTTTAAAACTCGCGGCCTAGCAAAGCAGGCCATTGAGGGTGGTAAAGTCCACTATAACGGTGTCCGGAGCAAAGTCAGCAAGATCGTTGAGGTCGGTGCGGAACTGCAGATTCGGCAGGGGCTTGATGAGAAGGTGATAGAGGTGCTGCTGTTATCGGAACAGCGCCGAGGCGCGCCCGAGGCAATGTTGCTGTATCGCGAGACCGACGAGAGTCTGCTTCGACGGGAGGCCGCTGCAGCGCAGCGTAAAATTGCTAGAGCGGGTCAGCCGGCCGAGAGTGGCCGACCAACCAAGAAAGGTAGACGCCAGATCCATAGTTTTAAACAGCAGCAGGGCGATTGATCGGCTTGAAGATGGGTTGTAGTGTTCGATTCGTTCAACTGTCCGCTAATGGGTTAAAAGCTTCAGTAGAGTTGCATTTTTTATGAGCAGTACAGATCAGTTACAGCGTTTTATTTTTGATGACGCGGATGTCCGCGGCGTTCTGGTCGGTCTGGATAAGAGTTATCAGCAGACCCTTGAGCGTCATGATTATCCCGTGCCGGTTCGGCGCCTGTTGGGTGAAATGCTCGCAGCGGTTGCGCTGCTTAGTGCCACGCTTAAATTTGAAGGGCGGTTGAGTTTGCAGGCGCGGGGAGATGGGGTGGTTACGCTGCTGATGAGCGAGTGCACGCGCCAAAATCATCTACGTGGGATTGCGCGAATAGAGGGAGATGTCGACTCGGAGGCGCTGCTTGATCTGTTGGGTCGGGGGCAGTTGGTGATAACTATCGAGCCGGACAAGGGTAAGCGCTATCAGGGAGTCGTGCCGCTGGATCAGCCGAGCTTGGCCCTGTGTTTAGAGCAGTATTTTGCTCATTCCGAACAGTTGGCAACGCGAATCATGCTTTGTGCTGATGACCAGCATGCGGCGGGAATGTTATTGCAAGCACTGCCGTCAAATGATCAGGGTAAAAGCTACGCTGAGAACTGGAACAGAATATCTCATCTGGGTGCGACGCTAAGCGAGCAAGAGTTATTAGCGCTCGATAATGAAACCCTGTTGGTTAGGCTGTTTCATGAAGAGACGGTTCGCGTTTATGAACCGAGCGTGCTGGCTTTTAAGTGTGATTGCTCTAAAGATCGCTGCCTGGGTGCGTTGCGAACCTTGGCCGATGCGGAATTGGATCAGATGCTTGATGAGCAGGGGACGATAGAGATGGATTGCCAGTTCTGTAACAACCGCTATCTGATCGACCGTATTGAGGTTGAGCAGATGCGGCGGGGGGCAACCGGGGGGGCAACAGATAGTGGCTCAGAGAGCATCCATTAGTTGTCTCGGGGTTTAAAGGGTTAAGCAGATTCTTGATGGGGCTGGGCAGTAGAATCAGCTTGAATATTGGTTCTCTGCCCCCATATTCATAGCCAGCTTGGCTTTTGGGTGCACTTTTACTTATAGGGTGCGGAGTGCAGGTAAAACAGTTGAATAGGCTCGTCTTAGTTCGCGCAGGTAGAGGTTTCATCTGATCCAGCTTCCGGCTACTATTCACGATTAGTTCAATGGAGGATTTATGAGCGACAATATTACGAATGTAACAGATGCCAGCTTTGAAGAAGATGTGCTTAAAGCTGAAGGTGCGGTGCTGGTCGATTATTGGGCTGAATGGTGTGGGCCGTGCAAAATGATTGCCCCTATCCTGGAAGAGGTGGCCAATGACTACGCCGGTCGTCTGAAAATCTGCAAACTCAATATCGATGAGAACAGTGATACGCCACCAAAGTTTGGGATTCGTGGTATTCCGACGCTGATGCTGTTTAAAAACGGTAGTGTTGAAGCGACGAAAGTCGGTGCGTTGTCGAAATCACAGTTGATAGCCTTTCTAGACAGCAATATCTAACCAGGTTGAATATACGGGCTTGCAAAAGCCCGTATTTATTTCTGCTATTGGAGATGCTTTGTTGCTTTCCATGGCGTTAATGGCCACAATGCTTATCCAATGCCGCTCAGCGCGGTGCAGCAACTAAATATCTGATCCCCTTCTTCCCGCCAATACAGCACCTTTCTGCGTGCCTTCTAACGATCATTAATTATGAATCTGAGTGAACTAAAGTTAAAACCCGTTACCGATCTTCTCGCGATAGCTACCGAGATGGGCTTGGACAACCTGGCTCGTTCCAGAAAACAGGACGTTATCTTTGCTATCCTCAAAAAGCACGCCAAGAGCGGTGAGGATATCTACGGCGATGGCGTTCTGGAAATATTACAGGACGGTTTTGGCTTCCTCCGTTCAGCCGAAGGCTCATACCTTGCAGGTCCTGATGATATTTATGTGTCTCCAAGTCAGATCCGCCGTTTCAACCTGCGCAAGGGTGACAGTATTTCGGGCAAAATCCGTCCACCGAAAGATGGCGAACGCTACTTTGCGATGCTCAAGGTCGACCAGATCAACTTCGACCGTCCCGAACAGGCTAAGAATAAAATTCTATTTGAAAACCTGACCCCGCTTTTTGCTCAAGAACGTCTGCGGATGGAGCTGGGTAATGGCAGTACTGAAGACATCACCGCGCGGGTGATCGATCTGATCTGTCCCATGGGTAAAGGCCAGCGCGCTCTGATCGTGTCACCACCCAAGGCCGGTAAAACGCTGATGTTGCAGAATGTTGCCAACTCGATCACCCGGAACAATCCCGAATGTCATATGATCGTGTTGCTGATCGATGAGCGTCCGGAAGAGGTTACCGAGATGCAGCGCACCGTGCGCGGTGAAGTAGTCGCCAGTACCTTTGATGAGCCGCCAGCGCGCCATGTCCAGGTAGCCGAGATGGTGCTTGAGAAGGCAAAACGCCTGGTCGAACATAAAAAAGACGTAGTGATTCTACTCGACTCTATCACTCGCCTAGCGCGCGCCTACAACACCGTTATTCCCTCGTCTGGCAAGGTGTTGACCGGTGGTGTCGATGCCCATGCGCTAGAACGGCCGAAGCGCTTTTTCGGTGCCGCGCGTAATATCGAAGAGGGCGGCAGCCTGACGATCATTGCTACGGCGCTGGTGGATACCGGCTCTAAGATGGATGAGGTTATCTTCGAAGAGTTTAAGGGCACGGGTAACTCCGAGCTTCACCTGGATCGCAAGGCGGCGGAACGCCGGGTTTATCCGGCGATGAATATTCGTCGCTCGGGCACCCGTCGGGAAGACCTGCTGACTACCGAAGATGAGCTGCAGCGGATGTGGATTCTGCGCAAGCTGCTCGATTCGATGGAAGACACCTCGGCTATCGAATTCGTTATCGATAAGCTCAAAGACTTTAAGACCAACGATGAGTTCTTTATGTCGATGAAACGCAAATAAGCCCTAGCTACGGACGGTTTTTCAGAGGGCAGATCCATGATCTGCCCTTTTGCACATTTGGATCTAACTCAGTAAGTCCTTTTCTTTTAATGATTTCCCCGGCACTGCTATGAAATATAAAGATCTGCGCGATTTTATCGAAGCGCTTGAGGCAAGAGGCGAGTTGATACGGATTACGACTGAAGTTGATCCGCATCTCGAGATGACCGAGATCTGTGATCGTACGCTTAGGGGCGGCGGTCCTGCGCTGTTGTTCGAAAATCCCAAAGGTTTTGCTATGCCGGTATTGGCCAATCTGTTCGGTACCCCGAAACGGGTCGCGCTGGGGATGGGTCAGGATGAGGTTTCGCAGCTTCGCGAGGTGGGTAAGTTGTTGGCTTTTCTCAAAGAGCCCGAGCCGCCCAAGGGGATGAAGGACGCCTGGCAAAAGCTGCCTATTTTCAAGCAGGTAATGAATATGGGCCCCAAACTGGTCAAGCAGGCGGCCTGCCAAACCCATGTCTTTCATGGCTCCGATGTGGATCTGACCCGATTGCCGATCCAGACCTGCTGGCCAGGCGATGTCGCGCCGCTGGTAACCTGGCCGCTAGTGATCACCAAGGGGCCTGAAAAAGAGCGCCAGAATCTAGGCATCTATCGACAGCAGTTGCTGGGGCCCAACAAACTGATCATGCGTTGGCTCTCTCACCGTGGCGGTGCGCTCGACTTTAGAGAGTGGCAGCAAGCGCACCCCGGTGAGCGTTTTCCTGTTTCGGTGGCCTTGGGTGCCGACCCTGCAACCATTCTTGCAGCGGTCACTCCCGTTCCTGATACGCTATCGGAGTACGCCTTTGCAGGGTTGTTACGGGGAGAGAAGACCGAGCTGGTTAAGTGCCTGACCAACGATCTTCAGGTTCCTGCCTCGGCCGAGATTATTCTTGAAGGTTATATAGAGCCGGGTGAGATGGCAGAGGAGGGGCCTTTTGGCGATCACACCGGTTATTACAACGAAGTAGAGAGCTTTCCGGTGTTCACCGTGACCTGTCTGACGCATCGCAACAAGCCGATCTACCACAGTACCTACACCGGTCGTCCACCCGACGAACCCGCCGTGTTGGGGGTGGCTCTGAATGAGGTGTTTATCCCGATTCTGCAAAAGCAGTACCCTGAAATCGTTGATTTTTACCTGCCCCCCGAAGGCTGTTCCTATCGCCTGGCCGTGGTCACGATCAAAAAACAGTACCCTGGCCACGCTAAACGCGTGATGATGGGGGTCTGGTCATTTCTACGTCAGTTTATGTACACCAAGTTCGTGATTGTGACCGATGATGATGTCAATGCACGCGATTGGAATGATGTGATCTGGGCGATGACAACCCGGATGGATCCCGCCCGTGATACGGTGTTTATCGAAAACACTCCGATCGATTATCTCGACTTCGCCTCACCGGTCCCTTGCTTGGGTTCTAAAATGGGCTTTGATGCGACCAATAAGATGCCCGGCGAGACCGACCGTGAGTGGGGGAGCCCGATTACGATGACCGCCGAGATTAAGCAGCGTGTCGATGATCTCTGGGACCGTCTAGGCATTGAGTTGCCCGGCCGCTCATAACGCCAACCAGTGCCAGTTATTAATAAGGATAATCTCATGTCGCCAGCGCGCGCAGCCAGAACAACCGAAGCGATAGTGGCGAAATGCCAGGTTCAGCAGATCACGCAACTGACAGGAGGGATCTACCGGATCCAGTTGTTGTTGAATTCAAGGATCGCGCACCTGGCCGGGCAATACCTTGAGTTGCTGCTGGACGGTCAGCAGCCGATCCCCTACACCATCGCATCGGCTCCCTGTCAGCTGCCTGTGCTGGAGCTGCAGATCCAAGATCAAGGCGAGGCGAGTCTCTCTTCGCAAGTGATTGCCCTACTTAAGGCGCAGCCACAGGTTCGGGTGCGAATGCCTCTGGGTGATTGCTACCTGGATCAGTCCCCTGCAGACAGGGAGAAGGCATTGATCTTTATTGCGGCGGGTACCGGTTTTGCGCAGATGAAGGCGCTGATTGAGCATGCGCTGGTGAATAAGATGACCAATCCGCTGCATCTTTATTGGGGGGTTCGTGACGCCGAGCACCTTTACGGACATGAATTGATCGAGCACTG